>Ga0172373_10000916_pt1 | contig 48382 bp, 64 predicted proteins | sample Lak10m_2_FD_114546 | JGI IMG/M metagenome (GOLD analysis project Ga0172373, IMG submission 114546) | Freshwater microbial communities from Kabuno Bay, South-Kivu, Congo - kab_092012_10m | ecosystem: Environmental > Aquatic > Freshwater > Lake | place: Democratic Republic of the Congo... | reverse complement strand
AGTTATCATTGATGTAGCGCCACAAAACCACATACTCGTGTTACTGGTATTCATTTTTTATTCCTTTATTTTTTTACATATCAGTAATCATTTGATTATCATAAAGAAAGTCATAAACATTATCAACCAAACCGCTAGTAAAACTACTATAACTCGGAATTGAATCCGGACCAATAATAGTATAATTTGGCGAATCATTCAATTCGGCTAAACGATTTAGTGCATATTCGCGACCAATCTTTCTGCAAAAGTTTTCATTAGGATTGTTTACGCTGAAACCGATACGGTTACAAATCGTATCAATTGCGCATGTTACAACGGGCAAACGAGAATTCTTAAATTCGTCCCTAAGATGATTATAAAAATCAACACTCAAAGAACGATTATAAACATAAAGATAACAAATCTTTACACCTTCTGGAATAATAGTAGACATAATAACCTCCTTATAAGGAAATTTAGAAACGATTATAAAACTCTTCTTCGATATCTTCTTCTTCTCAATCAATCAAATCACTCTGTTCCTGCTGAAGGAAATTTGAAACTACTTGAGTTTTTGTTCCATGCCTCTTCTTTGTTTGATTCTTACGAATCTTCTTTTCAAGCTTCTTTTCATCATTACCATACTGTGAACGCAATGTCTTAGACACTTTACTTTTTCCTTTCTTTATTCTGTTACTTCGGACCCGTTAATTGTCGTCAAAATATTGTTTTTATCAACAATTTGCTGGAATTCAATCAAAAATTGCTTCATTTGAGGCGTAATAGTCTTTGTCATCTCGTCTCCGTTTTTTGTTTTACGATTTTCAATCACATTTATAATCTAACCAATCCCATTGTGATTTGAAATAGCCAATGACAAAATAATGAAAAAATATATTATTTGATATAACTATACATTTTACTTAAATCACCTGTAATAAAAAAGCGGTTGTTTTTATTACAAGTTTTTTCATCCATCCCTTTGCCGCAAAGGGTTTCAAAGAAATCAGCCAAACATATATTTGAAAAAACTATATTCATTATTCAGTATCTTTATTAAAACTAACAAAACATAAGGCAGCTAAAGCTGTTCCGTATCTTTTTTGTGGAGTGTGGCTACTAGTTATGGTTCTAAGATCCTTAAGTTCATATTCAGAATATGTTCCTATGTGTAGTTCTCGAATAACGGCTTCTAATCTATATTCAAGTTCATCTAATGGATAACACCCTGAAACTTCGCAAGCTAAACCACCTATTTTTTCATTATTTTCATCAAATAACCAGCCGTAAATAATACCCGCTGATAACAATTCACTTTCTTCGCCATTACATATCGACATAATACATGTTAATTCCGAACCAAAAGGTAAATTATCTATAATATCATTATAGTTTACTAGTTTTGCTGTTTTTGGAATTGTTGAACTATATGTCATTATATTGAAGTTTGCAATACCGGCACTATGTAACGCAAAATGGTAACTTCCTGCATGATGTTCTAAGGCACTTTCTCCTATACCTTTTGTTTCAAAAAATTCATAAGGAACTCTAATCTTCATTAAATTTACTTCTCCTTATTATGATTTAATACGCTTTTTCCACAACATATACACATAACTTGATTATTCATAATCTTCTTAACTAGTTCATTGATTTGTTCGCGATATTTATTATTCTTTTTCATTATGGAGTTCCTTTACTATTGCAAACGGTTCATAAGAATACTTCATTGGATCATCATAATAAACCGATAACATATCAGCCCAGTTTCTAGAACCGTCTTCATTTGTTAGATTATTATCTTTTGCATGATCCCAACTTAACCTATGTCTAAAAACTTGATATAAATCATCTGATATCTTAGCAAAATCTCTTGCATTATGAATACCGATATAAGACGAATAACCATCTACACTTTTCTCAGTATATTTTGAAAGGATTTGACCTATTTCATTTAAATCTTCGGAGGAAATACCTTTTTCTAAAGGCATCCAATCTATAATTTCCCTCCATTGACCTAAACCAATTCTCGTCAATAACTCGGTTGCGTCCCTAAGAACCCTAAGTTGTTTTTCAGTAACCGTTACATTATATACTCTCATCTTGTTCCTCATTTATATCTTCATAATAAATATAATCAGCTGACATCTTTTTCTTATTATCTGAGTGCATTCTATTACTTAAACAATAAGGACATCCGCCATGACATCTACACGACGTATCAATTACCTTACTTTTCGTGTATTTGTTCTTTTTATATGATCGAGACATCTTTCTTAATTTCCTTATGACAAGTTGGACAAATTGAATTATCGCCTATTGATATATAGAACTTTTTATCCTTATGTGGCGATAATCATCCATTTTTTCCGAACGTTTCTCATGGCACTCAAAAACAATAATCTTCTTTAGTTTGTTTTTCTTCAAGTTTTTTCAATCTTTCTCATTCTTTACGACTAACTAGAATTTTGTCCATCGTTATTTTATTTCCTTAATTTACCCATCTATTTTCCCACCAATCAACTTCAGAAGAATATCCGGGATCTGCTGAAATATATACTCCTCTTTCTTCATAAATTTCTTCTATGATAGCCGTTTCAAACCATCTCGATTCAAAAAAACCGTCTAAATTTTGTAAGCACTTTGGAAATAAAAGAAACTTCTTTATAATTCTAGTTTCGCCGATTAAAGGATTTACCTTATCGTTAGAAATAAATCTCATAATTTATTCAATCCTCATGAACAAATCTTCCAATTCTTCCAAGCTAACCATATTCATTGACCACGCATCACATCCGACATTCACGATAGGATGTTTTGTTACAAATCCACCTTCGCTATGATCAGAAGTGATATAAGCTTCTATAAAACTATCTTTAGCTTTTACCTTCCACTTTTCATGAACATGACCACAAATAATTCTCGCAGTATCGGGAATATGACGCTCATATCTTTGAATATCAAATGGGGAATGAACCATCAAATAACCACGTCCATTATTAGACATAAGATGTGCTTCTGGATAATAAATCATTCTACTCTTCATTAGTTCAAGAGCAGTTTTGGAACGATAATCGTGATTTCCTTTGATCCAAGTAATATGACCATTAAGACGAGAAAGAAACTTATCTCTATTCTTAGGATGCAAAGACCAGTCTCCCAAGAAATAAACAATATCTTCCGACCTAACGACGGAATTCCACATTTCAATCAAAGCTTCATTCATACTATTTAAATCATAATCTCCATTTTCAAATCGAAACCGTCCTCGAGTCTCCGGACAATAATCAATAATCCGTCTATGCGAGAAATGGAAATCAGATGTAAAGAATATATTCATTTGTTTAGCTAATCCTTACTAGATATCTAGTTTTATTACTTTCAAACCTACGCTTATATGTCTTATAAACCGACTTTTGACTTTCATAATCAAAACTCGAATAATAATTAACGTCAATTTCAATAACCGCATTAAATCCTTTTTCAATGCGAATGCATCGCCAATTATAATAAGAGCCAGGAACAATATCTACCACAATTCCTTGACTCATTCCACCGCCATAAGTGGGATAAGCAACCCTATCACCAATCTTGATTTCTTGATCATTAAAACCATTAACAAAATTAGGCTTATTCATTTTTGCAAACTCCTTTTTTACATTAAGAAACGGAATTAAACTTTTCGACTTCTTTCGGCTTCAAAAGACGCCAAATTTGCTTATCAAAATTCTTTCCATCCAACGCCGAAAACAACATTGAATGATAATCCTTTCTACAACACATAACCTTTTCCGCAAACATCTTTCTATCTTCACTATACATCTTGAATAAGTTAAATAAATTCAAAATTGCCGTTTGATGAGTAAAGAATTGTGAATCTAACTTTTCAATTATAGACTTTGCCCAATTCATGAATTCATCTGGCATATCATTTAGAATTTCATCTTTTGTCCTTCCTTCTGAAAGCATTTCCCAAATCATTTTATTAGACAAACCACAATATAGCTTATGAAGACGAAGATACTCTTCAAACTTAATCTTCATTCTGAAACCGATGTCAAAAAGAATTACAAAACCTTCTTCATTGATGTTATTCAGATTCTTAAGGTCATCAAAAGAACCATTAAACTGAATTCTATTAACTCTATTCTTAAAAAACATAAAATAAGCATCGCCGTCATCATAACCGTTGATAATATCAATTGCCGTTAAAAACACCAAATCGCGCTTACCCTTATAATCAACAACAATCCTATTTTCCGGATAAATGATTTCAAACAAAAACGTAACATTTCGCGAAAGTTCTCTCATTGCTTCTAATTTACCATAAGAAAACGTTTCATATAGAATCTTAGTTCCTTCAATTGCTTGATCAGAAGTAAATGAACCCCTAGTAGCAATACCATATTCATTCTGATAAGACCAAAAGATTCCTAAAGAACCATCCATCTTAGGAAAGATAGAATATGACTTATCGTAAGGAATCTCAATGTTCATATCCTTACACTGTTCAAGAGTAAAGAACTTTTCAAAAGGTCTTGCAACGATGTTTAGTTTTGAATCGAGAATAAGACCTCTACAAATAGAAGTAGCCTCATTCCAACGCCATTCAAATTGAGTCTTTTGAGTATAGTTATAAATGAAAATAGGAAGAGTGGGATGAGACTGGACTGAGATGTATCCCAACTCAATTTCTTCCAGAATCTTCTTATACAAGTTAGAATTGATCTTCATTATCTTATTCCTTAATCATTAAACTTAACATGAGTAATAATGGTCTGATTACGACCCTTATACTCATCATGCTTCTTAATCCGAAAGTCAACGCTATAGAAATGATCTTTCTCAAGATCGTTAATTATATCGCTTGTCCACCAAACAAACTGATTACCCTTATCATCTTCAAAAGTATAACGATAAGAGATACAATTATCATTATAATAATAGCTATTTTGACGTTCGAAAGCATTAGAACTAACAAACTTCAAAGAGATATTCTTATGGCGAGTTGCAACGTTACCAAAATGCTCGTTAGACTTATTTTCAGTCTTTTCCCTCTCAATACGAATCTTATTCATTTCCTTAAGATAAGTAGCAACCGCAGAAGCCATATAACCAAAATGCTTGTAGTCAACAAACTCAGACTTATTCATGGCACGAAGATTATACATATAGTCATTCATCGTACGAGCATTATCAGTAGATTGATTAATCCAATTACTAACCTCATTAGCAATCTTCATATCTTCATCGGAAATAGTGATACTATCAACAAAATGCTTCCAAGCCTTATAAGGCTCAGGATGAACACTTGAAGGCGGATTCAGATAGTAAATGATATCGCTCGCGGTTGAAGTCTTTTCGTTATATGCGGCAGACTTAGGTACCCAACCATTCATACGAATAAGAGCGTTCGTCAAAGCAAAGAAATCAAGACGCTCAATAACATTCTCATTATACTTACTACCACCAAAATCATCAAAATCACGATCAAGCTTCTCAAGATTCTTCCACGCCCAAAGAGCCTTTTCAGGAAGATTACCCAAGAAATCCTTAATGCAGGTAGAACCAACAACAACCTCATGACCATCTTCATGACGAAGAATGTAAACAGAATTTCTACGCCTATCATGATGACAGTGATCACAACGAGAGGTGTTAAGATCACTATACTTTTCGTTCATATTATTATTGGTATCTGGAGCGTTAAAGAAAACTGGAATGCCATTTACCATATCAACACGACTAAGAAAAGTCCAACCATTATAATGAATAGGTTCACCATGAATAGTAACGGTATAAAAGGTCTTAATAACCTTAATATAACCGATCTTGACTTCGCGATTCTCAGAAGTAACTTCCATCGTAAGGCCGTTAATGCCAAGCTTTTGAGCACGCTTGTTTAACTTATTAACCTTATCACGAATAAGGTCAACGGTCATTTGACCCTGAATTTCCGTACGCATAATAGCCATGTGATGGGCTCCTTCTCAATTATGGAATAAATATAACAAATCCATTCATAAATAAAATAGTCGATACGAAAAAAGTGAAAAAATACTCTAATTTGAATATACAAAAAAGAGGCATTGCCTCTTTTTATTATAGTTATAATGAATACTATTAGTTTTTTAGTTTTTGTTTTCTAATAAATACATACATAACTTAGAGTTTATATTATTTATGTTTTCAAATGTTTTTTCTGCCCATTTCTTTGTTCCATTAGAAGGATTATATTTATCGGCAGTTTCTAATAACTTCTTTCTTTGTTCGCTTGTTAACTTAGCAACCTTTTCTAATATAGTTTTAACCAGCATTTTGTTAGATTGAGAAGTTTCTTTTTTTACATTAACCTTTATTGACGTATTATTATTTATTGGTTTCTTATCAATTACTTGTTCTTTTATAAAAGTGGGTTCTTTAACCTTTACAATCGTTACATTTTTTTTAGTTTCATTAAGTTCTTCTTTATTGTTATTTAACAAAACAACCTCTTTTATAGAAACTTTTTTAGATGCCTCAACCTCAAAATCACTTTCTCATGGAGTAAAGTATGTTGATTCCGCTATAACCTCTAGGGAGTGTTTTAACTCCCTCTTTCTTTATAAATGTAATTTTTTTATCTTTTTCTCAAATGTTTTATATAATTATTTGCTAGATAATGTTCAGAAACGGTCATATCTTTTCATAACTCAATCAGTTTTTGATTAACATCATCAAGTTCTTTTTGAGACGTATCAGGATCTCTTTTCATATATAATCATTCTTCCGCTAGTTTATTATATTCATCTAATCGATTATTTTTTTCCACTTTTACTCCCACTTATAAATTTTAATTGTATATGCCTTAAAATCATCACTATCATATGCTAAAAATTCAGAATTTCCGATATCGTTTGTATTGAACAACCAACCGTCTTGTTTAAGATTCTCTATTTGATCCGCAAGATAACTATTTATATTCTTTCCTACATCATTTGGAATTTCGAATGTTACCAATTTTTCAACAAAACCTTTTCCTAATTTATCAATATGATAATTAACATCTACTTCTCTAAATATAGTACCACTTAAAAGTAAACTTGTAAATTGTTCTAATGTTAACTTGAATTCAACAGTTTTTACATTTGAATCTTTGTCAAATATACTAAAGATTACTTGTTCATATGGAGGAGTATTATTTCCTATCTTTGAACACTTAATATAAGCTGGCTTAACTATCATTCGGACTCCTCAATAATTTGTTTTGCTGCTTGATGCAACCATTCTTCGTTTTCTAATTCTTCCATTGCTTTTTTAAGGTAACGACTTATAAGCTTTCCTGCATATTGTTCGTTCTCATATAAATTCATATCATTTGCCATAAGAACCAATGTTCTTTTATAAAGAGTTTCTTTATTCATACATATCTTCTTTATCTAATGCTTCGTTAATTTCATTCATTCTATATGTTTTAGATAAAAGTTTTTCTCTTTCTGTTAACACATCCCAATATGAATCTAAGGTATTTTGATAATCTTCATTAACCTCATCAGAAACAAATTTTCTATTATAAATCCAATCCAAGGCATAATCAATATACTTATCAAGATTTGATTGCATAACACTACTCCTTATTTTTATTCACTTTATACCATAGCCAATTTGCCAATTTATCATTTGGTGGAGTTTTCATTGTTCTTAAATCCAAACTAACACCAATCAATATTGATAAAAACGAAAGAATAGAAACGATTATAATAGACAATAACACAGCTTATTCCTTTCCACTAGGCCAAATATAAGGAAGATTATCTGGAATGTCAAGCCCAAAGATAGGACGATAATGTTCAGGCTTCTTGCGAATAAGATTTGATTTATGAGCTAAAAAGAATTCATCTGAAAACCAATGGGGAACTTTACATTCTAAAATATTTGACAATTGATCAAACTTAAACCAAGTAATTTTCGATTTTGAACAATCATAACCTCGCATATTCCATTCTTGAATCATAAAACCAACATAAGCAACAAGAAAAGATTCATATCCTTTCCACATCTTGACTGCTGGATGATTCTTCCATCTTGATTCTTTAATAAGAAGACAATCAAGAATCTGATTGCCTTCAACAATTTGTTTGAATAGTCGTTTATCGTCTAGAATCCCAGCTGTTTCGGAAGGGTTTGGTGAGATAAGAAATGTTTGCACCATAAACTCCTTAGATAAAATAAATTTTAAAATTTCTAAACACCACCAGAAATAATATATCAAAATTCAATCAAAATGTAAATAGCAATTCCTAGATTATTTTGGCAAAAGTTTTTGTATATACAAATCTTTTAGTTTTTCATTTGGAATTGTTAGTTTACTATTGTTTTTATAAATAAAGAATGAACTTGTAAGTATACCTATTCTAATAATTCTAGCTTTTGTTTCAGATCCGTCTAACGCCATAAAAATTATACTATCTTCATCTGGATAGGCATTTGATAATCTAAATCTTATTCCATCTATAATTGCCGTAATACTTTCTTTTCATAATCCAGCTAATATAAGAGCAAAAAACAAAGATATCAAACCTAAATTTTGATTTATAATTAAAGATATAGTTTGAGATAATTGTTCTGGAGTCATTTATTACATTATTTCACTCGTCATAATAATTCTACATTATCATCCAATCATTCATCCTGAGGACTAATAAAACCTTTTTTATTATATTTAAATTTATATATTTCTTTAAATGATTCAGCAACTAATTCAGAACATATATATGCCTGATTATCATGAACTTTACCCTCACCATGAATAATACGAGCAACAATTCTTCCAAGTTCAATTTTATCATATTTTCTAAGTATCAGATCAATTCCTTTTGCAAGATGTATGTTTAGATCAATGTTAGGTAAATTATTTAGAGAGCACACCACCACCTCGCCATCATATTCTTTTACATAATGAGAAAAAGGAATAAAGCGTACACCCATATCTTCTACGCTTTCTAATAGCATAACTCTATCAATTTCTTTTATGTAAAATAAAATTCCGATATGTGACCACGGAGATTTGGTGAATTTTCCAATGATCTTTGAAATAGGATAGTTTCCAGACATAAACGCAAGCATTCCGCTCGTTATACTTTTTCTTATCTCATCATAATTTGTTATATTTATTTTTTGAAGTTCTTTTTTAGATATATTATTTGCCATTATAATAAAGTCTCCATTCTATGAATATAGAATTGTTAATTCCGTCATAAATACCTCGAAATCAAAAATATACTTTGGTATTTCAATATTTTTTGTTACATATTTTCTAACTAAAACACCATCATTATTGATTTGTTTTACAAATTGTCTAAAGTAATTTTTTAATAAATATCTTGATATAACATCTGGCTTCATTTCGTCAGAATTTTTAATAAAGTTCTTAATTATATTATGGACTTGTTTCTTTCCATTATCTAAATTTTCCATTAGATATCCATTCTTATAACATCACTTTTCAAATTCTTTTAAAAAAGAAGTAAATACTTTTGTTCTTTTGATTATAAATATCACTTTACAAATCCTCCGTTTTTTCAATATATAATAGTAGTAAATTTATAATTATATACGGAGAAACCGCTAAACTTGGAAAGAAAAAACCCACTACATTTTGATTCATCGGCATCTGGAAAGAATCTAATAAGAGGTTCTGTATATGCTGATAACTATTATATATGAAATAATAATTCATGAATTCCATATTCATCTTCTATAACTTCTTTAACTGGCGTGTTTATTGGCAATGGATCATCTTTAACTGGCACATTTGTTGGAGACGGTTCTGGATTAACTGGAATTGTTGCAAGCGCAGATGTTGATTGAACAAACGTGTCTGCTACAGGTATATTCATTGGAGATGGAAGTGGATTAAGTGGAGTTATTGCTGGTGTTGGTTCTTATTTACCATTATCTGGCGACACGATGTCTGGTGATATTAATATGGGTGAATATAACATATCCAATATTGATGAATTGCAATTTAATTTAACATCATCTTTAACTCATATTCATCAAGAAGGTTCTTTATATTGAAGCGATGATGATAAAACTTTATGTATGGATACGGAACATGATGGAGTTACATTACAAATTGGACAAGAATTCTTTATTAGAGTTGTAAATAAAACAGGCGTATTGATACCAAATGGTTCGGTTGTTTTTATAAATGGCGCTCAAGGAAATAGGCCAACAATTGCTTTAGCAAGTTCTACTTCATTATCAGCAGCATCTCAAACAATTGGAGTTGTAACTCATGATATAAGCGATAATAATAACGGTTATGTGACAACAAATGGTTTAGTTCGTGGATTAAATACAAATAGTTATGTTGAAGGTGACATTCTATGATTAAGTTCAACCGATGGTCAAATCACAAATGTTGAACCGATAGATAGTCAATACTCCGTAAAAATAGGCGTTGTAACTGTAAAAAACGCTACTGATGGTGTTATATTTGTAAAGGTTGATGGTCAGATAAAAAGAACTAAAGCTTATATTGATAATATAACAACATGACATTCTACAAATAATACCGCAAAACAATTAAACTTATCAGCAAATTGAACGTCCTATACAAATGTACCTTTAATTACAGATTCTGTTGTAAATAGAGCTTCTAATGAAATAAGAAATAACTATGCTTTTACTAGTCAAATGTTTGGAACAGGTAAATATAGTGGATTATATTCTGAAACTAATTTTTCTACAGTAACTGCTAATATATTTTCACTTGAATCTTTTTATGGTTTATACATAAAAAACACACCTGCTGGTATAAATGCTTCAAAATATACAAGTGGCGGTTTGGTTCCAGTAGATTCTGGAATATATGTTGAAAATAATGGTGTTGGCGCTGGCATCATATCAAATAATAATACCGCAAATACTGTTGCTTTTTTAAGACCAGATATTTCAAATTGTAAAGGTATATTTTCTCAAGGAGTAAACTCTCTCTCTGGTTCTGCTGTAGGTTATATGGGTTATGGAAATAATACGAATGCTACAACAGGAAACGCAGTTGGTGTTCTTGGACTTGCTGCTAGAAGTACTGAAAATTCATATTCAATTGGTTTATTGGGTTTAGGTTCTTTTTCAACATTCCCAACATTGAATGATAAAAACTGAGCAATTTATGGTGGACATGGACACGGCGGGCTCTTTAACGGCAACATGTATATAACCAGTAATACTGGCACTATCACAAATTATCATCCTAGTTTCTTGACATCACAATCTCAGAATATACCTACAAAATTTGCAAGTACAAATGCAGGATGTTTATATGTTTCAAATACCGCTGAAATCAAATCGTTACTGCATTGTCAAAATTTAATTACCTCGCCATCTATCTCCTCAAATAGTTTATTTGCGACTACATTATCTGGAGATGGCTATGGTATATCAAATATAAATCCACTTTCTCATAGTCATAATTATTTACCGATTTCGGGTGGTAGCGTTACTGGATTCACCTATTTTACGCAAGGCTTAACATCATCTTTAATTGGTATTGCTGACGGATCTGAAACTTCTCCGTCTTTATATTTTGCATCGGATAATGATAATGGTTTTTATAAACTTGCTAGTGGATTTGCCGTTGCGGTTGATAAACATAAAGTTCTTTCTTTTAATCCAACATCCGTTTCATCAAGTTATGATTTTTATTCTCAAAATATTTATGGCATTGATACGTATGTCAACAGTTTATCCGCCGCTACTATAATATATGCAGGATCTATTCAAAATAACACTTTTTATTATAAAACAGCGTCGAATGTAGAATTTTATTGTCAAGATGACTATCATTATATTTTTAATGGTTTTGGTGGTGCGTTGTTTCAAGGATCTGTTTCCGCAAATAATAACTTATTTGTTACAAATTCAATATTTTCGGACTGAGTTCAAACAAATTACATAAAATCATTCGCAGATACTTTAGGCATATCTGCTGATAGTTATGTAAATTTATTTGCAGGAAAGACCTCTGCTACATATCAAAATCCAAGTTTATCAATAACATCTTCTTATACTGTTCATAATGGAGAATTTAATGTTAATGGAAATCTATCTGCAAATAGTTTTTACGGTAGTGGATCTGGTTTATCTGGAGTTACTGATGTTAATGCATTGCCGTTAAGTGGCGGTACTGTCACAGGACTATCTACGTTTACAAATGGATTATCTGCCAATTCTATTACATCAAGCGTAATAAGATCTTCTGGTAATAATAGTGGCATTTTCTTAAAATCAAATGGATTTATTGGAGTTGGTAGCGCAACAGATCCGACATATATATTTCATGTGGCTAGTGGTGGAGTTGTTAGAAATTATATAGAAAGTACAGATGGTGGGCAAGCAAGTACTGATTTAAGATCAGGATCCAAACACTCTAGAATGATTACGGATTCTTCTTTTATTTGAAGATTATATGATCAAACATCTGGAAGAGCAGTTAACTTATTTACAATTAATCATACCGGAATTGGTAGATACTTAGGACCATCTTTTACAATTACAGGATCATTGTCTGCTCAGTCAATAAGCGGAAATGGATCTGGAATTCCCCATAATTCATTATCTGGATTATTAAATAACGATCATCCTCAATATAGTTTGTCAGCACATACTCATGCATATCTTCCAATTGGAGGAGGAATTTTAACAGGAGATTTAAATTTAAGTAATAATAATATTTTTAATATAAATACATTAGCTGCTACATTATCGTTATCATCTACTAATACTTATACATCCAATTTACATGGTGCTAATAGTGATAATTTACAAATAAGAGCTGGTAATACCAATAAAATAGTTTCGTTTGATTATGGAAGTGGAGTAGAAATAAAAGATCAATCATTATCCGCCAATGATGGATTCCAAACGAATCAAATACTGCCAATTGATGTTAATGGTGATTCAATAGCCATTTCAACAAATCAAAATCTTAATTTGTTTTCCATTAAGGGCATGTCAATATCTTCTAATGGAAATATAAATATAGAATCTGCACAAACATTATCGTTAACAGGTCTTTCTGAAATAGATTTATATGGTGATACAAGAATATCCGGTTCTTTATCTGCTACACAACCAATTTCAGGTTTTATAAATAGCAATGCTGGATTCGTATTAGAAAATAGAACTTCTGATCCTGTTAGTCCGGAAATAGGAAGAATTTGATTTCGTACTGATTTATAAAGGAATAATATAAATGCCAGAATATACTATAGAAGAATTAGAACAAATGCTGAATGCAGCGAGAGACGAAAGAATTTTTGAGTTAATAAAAACTCCAGAAGAATTAGAATATGAAGAGATGTTAAATGTTTATGATTTAGAGGTTAGTTATATTAAACATGAAAATACAATATTGATAGCTAGAATATTAAAAAGCCAATCGTTGAATAAAATATTGTTGCATTCTTATTATTATATTGAAGAAATTGAAAATAATGAAATTGTTGGTAGATTATGTCAAGGATTTACTATATCAAGATATCAGTATAACGAACAAATACCAGAACAAACATTGAATATAACTGGTACAATTCTGGCAGAAAGAGGATAATATTATATGGCAATATTCTATGTGTCAAATCAAAACGGAAAAGATATAAATTCCGGAGAATCTAACGATAAAGCAAAAAAAACTATTGTTGCTGGATTTGGATTGTTATCAGCATCGGCTGGAGATATTCTTTATATTGGTCCTGGAACATATAGAGAAACAGTGACTATTGCCAATAATGGATCTTATGCGAATAGAACAAAAATTATTGGAGATCCGAATTGTTTAGCTCTTACGGCAGATAAACCTGGATATATTAGAATAACGGCTACAACTACGGCAAACATTCAATCTTATTTGAACTCCGGAAGAATGGTTGATTGTTCGACAAATGGTGCCAATTATGAATTTAGAAATATATTGTTTGATGGAAATGGTGATAGTCATGTAAGATCCGTTACCGCATCATCAGTAAACTCAACTTATGGTATTTATGGAGCGAGAACTACCGGATTAAGCTATGCTTATAATTGTTGTATGCAAAATTTATTATACGGCGCTAGAGAGGTATATGTTAATGATTGTTTTGTATGTGTTAGTTATCAGGGTTTATTAAATTGTGTTTGCGAAAATAGCGTTATTATGGCTGGATCATATGCTATGCTTGGTACAGCAGTTGCTAATGTTACTAGTAAAAGTAGTGTTGGAATCAATTCAATATTGATTGGAGGTGGCGCTGCAAACACTAGATACACTCACGTATATAATTGTTTAGGTATTGCATCGCAACTTGGTTATTATCGGAGCGTTATAAATAATAGCGGTACTTTAGCAAATGGATATTGTTCTTATGATGTTGGCGCTATTTCTAGTACTCCTTATAGTGCAGCAGCTATAAATAATTTCTTTGCGTCAAACACTCAGACGGTCTTTAGAAATGTATATTCATCATCAGCAACAATGAGTGGATATTATGATTCAATTGTAACAATGTTCAATGCAACAGCAGAAAGAGCAAGTCTAAGTGCGAGAGCTTTAACATCAGTATTATCTGCTGGTTTATATAGATTTGATGGATGAAGAGCAAAAGATTGTATAAAGAAAGCTTTTGAACCAATAAACGAACAAAACGGTTTATCTGGAGTTGGTAATATAACGTATGCTTCATCCGCTGGATCTTATGATATTCTTGGTAAAAATAGACGACTTGGTTTGGGTACATCCTATATCGACATCGGCCCTTATTCATTAAATGATATTCAAGAAAAATATACTACTGGATATTATTATAATAATGCTCCGGGTTTTTATTTTACTAATATTGGACAAAAGATAATTGATATTTATAGCGGAACTGGAAATTTAACCGTTTCAGCTTGAGTTAAAGATACCGTTGGGGATCAATTTGATATGGTTTTAACTGGAAATAATATATCTTATAACTCATGATCATCTATTGGGAATGGAACTTGACAAGTAGGTTCTGTATCTGCATCAATAACAGGCTCTGATCAAAAGGTTAAATTGATTCTATACAACACCACCGCATCAACTACCGGATTAGTTAGCGATATAAGAGTATATTAATATGAGTATAATAAGATCAATAGATGGATCTGCTTTGGATCTAATTATAAAAGGTGGGACTCCAAAAGTCATAGATGGTGTTATTTATGATGGACTTGGTAAAGATGAATTATTATCTTCCTTGTCTGCTATTGGATATATAAAGTATTATAATGGAATATCAAATATATCAATTCCTATTTATAATATAATAGATATTCCATATAGCGCATTAAGAATTTATAATGGAAGTGTTACTGGTTGTTTTCGATTGGTTTCTTTAAATGATAGTAGTAGTAGTCAGATAAGAATTAGCACAAGTGCAGGAACAAAATCAGTAGCATTAGAAATCTAAATCTAAGTAAAAGGATAAAACAATGAAGACTTTTTTAATTGATCAAATAGTAAGACAAGAAATTCAAACTATTAATGAATATAAAAAATTTAGATTTAATAATAATGATATTTGTTTTATTTTAGAATTAAAAACATTATCTGAAAATTCGATATTAAATGAGATTGATATTCGTTCTATAATAAAAATGATTGGAGATAAAATAAAACAACTTATGAGTTTAAAAAATGTGAATTTAAATATGGTTAAAGTAATAACAAGAACAATAAGAGGAAGTAGTTTGCCAAATATATTTAAAAAAATGACAATATCTATTATATCATTAATATTGATTAATTCAGCAATATCATCTGTATCTTATGCTTCCGAGAATGTAGATGATGTTTCAGAATCAAAACAAGCGTACGCTTATGCTGCTGGATGTATTGCTTTCGATGCGGAATTAAATCCAGATATAGATAATAGACACATTGTTATTAAATTACAAAAATTAGCAAGAGCTGGTGGGACAGAACAAAGTTTAGATTCATTAAATAAGACAGATAACACTACTTTTGATACAATTAAATGAATTGGTCAACAATTAGGAGATTTACAAGGTGAATATAAAGATATCATAAAAGATACAAATGCATTCGCAGCGAAATTGACGAATGAGCAAAATTATAATTATTTTGAATATCTATCAAATATAGGTCTTGAAGCAATTAAATCAGCGGAAAAGCATCAATATAAAGTTACATCTAGCGTTACATCATCAAACCCATTAGAAAATTCTTATGAACAAGAACAAACTCCAACGGATGAGTTGCCATCTTATTGATCTAAATAATTTACTATAATCCTATTCGCTTCTGATTTTCTTATAGCTAGATTATAGTTCATTATTTTTATTTGTATTGGATCTCCCAATGGTGCTACTCGAACAATCCGCACCTGTTGATTTGGAACTACACCCATATCCACAAGTCTTCGAGCAATCGCATCCTGCCCAATCACTTTTACAACTGTGGCTAAGTCATTTAAAGATAGCTCTGATAATTTCATTAAATTTTATTCTTCTCAAATTATTTCTCTCATCTTCATTAAAATTTTACCAAGATGATTTTGTCCAACTCCATTACATACTCCTCAGAAGGTATCATTTCAGACATTTCCCTCAATTAGTTCTTCGTCTCCAGTTTCTCTTAATAATTCTACTAAATTTTTATTTTGAATAAACTTAAGATAAACTGCCAGTTTCATTCGATCAAGTTTTATATGATCAAATTCATAAAATTTGTCTACTTTTGGACATTTAGGATTTGTTGCTAATTTCTTTGCCACTTTTCCATGAACAGCTTCTCTTATTTTATCTTTTCATCATTTTCCCTCTTGTGTATTTGGCACTTTTAGTCACTGATATAAATGTTCAGATGAAAGAAATTCTAAATCTTTATAAATTATTTTACAAGGAAACATATTGGAAAGAAAGGCATAATCTCCAGAAAACTATTTATCATTCGTTTTTCTCCTAAACGTCTTTATCTTCAAATATGGTGGATACCTTCATCAAAATAATTCTCTTTCTTTCTTTTTAATTTCATCATTATGTTTAAAGAAGGTTTCTTCTCTTCCTCATCCTTGTCTATCTAATCATTTACTAAATTCTATTGTAGCATCTGCTATTTCTTTTGATGTTAGATTCTTTAATCTTTGTTCGATTTGATCTTTTTCAAATTGTTTTGCAATTATCATAAGATCTTTTTTTATTTTATCTCTCAATCATTGAGGAATATCTTCGTTTTTTACATCATTCATATCTGATTGTCATTTCAAGTTTATTTGTGGAATCGGAGTGTCTTCAATATACTTTTTGACATCTTTATAAACTCTTTCATCTCTCGTTTCTGGAATATACAATCCCAATCTTCTTTTGTTTAATAATTCAAACATCATCTATTAACTCCTATTCGTTTCGTCGATAAGCTTATCCATATTGTTATAAATAAGCTCTTTAACATCTGGATCTAGTTATAGTTTTCCATAATTTTACACATATCTTCATCAACAAGATACTCGATTATTTTAATAATTTCTGGATTTTTGACAAGAATATATTTTTTGTCACACTCTTTAATTTGATTACTAACCTCTTTTAATTTTCTATAAAGTTCTTCTCTTTTATTATCTGCCATTTAAACCTCTTTTCTTTGAACTAACTTTCCATACTTTGCAAGAGCTAATCCGCAATGTGCATAGAATACTTTATTGCATTTTCAACATTTACATTCAACTCTTCAATCAACACTATTATTATCAATTAAATGTAAATCTTTTAAATAATTAAATTCATGCTTACAGAATATTCTTTTAAATCACATTAAAGCCTACCTTTCTGGCCTGAACGATGCTCTTTCGCACATATATTGTTCATAAAATATATCCATTCCAAGTTTTTTGGTCATTGGTTGAATTGTACACAAATCTTTTATAGATGGTCAATGTGCATTTTCTAATGGTACATTTCAATCTGTATCTGATTCATAAACTCTTTCGTTCTCATAATAAAAGATTTCTTTATTCTTTTCTCTTGCATGTTTAAGTTCTGCCTGAACACCTTCGCTTCTATCAATACCTTCTTCGTTGCACACAATAACGCCATCACATCTATCAATCATAGTAAAATCTATCTTTGACCAGAAAGTAAAAGTTTTTGGCATATCATACTTTAATGCCATCACATGAAAACATGAAATTGGAGAATATATATTATATCCTTCATTTATAAACTTAGCAGCTATTCTATTAGCATCATCAAATCTTTCTTCTAATAACGCTATTTTTTCTTCTTCTGTTTCTTTTAACCCTACATCCAACGAATATAGATGAGCCAAATAATATACTTTGTTTTTATCCAACATTTATTCCCCCAATTCACCTAACTTTAATTCTGCATTATTACTTAAACATTTAGAAAATGGTTGTATTTGAATAGAATTTCCATATTTATCATATGCTAATCAATATAAGAAATTTTCATCACTTTCCATATCCAATATTTCTTTTGGAATTTCTACACATTTCATATCAATTAATATGACTTCATTATTTTCATTCACTTCAGGTGTTTTAATGTAAAACATTTTTTCTAGCTTTGTTGGTGTTGGAAAATTATTGTCTGACGTATCATACCTCCTGTAATTGTTTTATATCTTCTTCTGTCATATTAATTCTCAAACAACTATCATATCTTAATCAATATTGACCATTTTCAACTTCATATAAATTACTTATAAAAAAAGCAGAATAACTTTGTTCATCAATAAAATTTTGAATATTTTCTATTGAATTGAATGCCCTAGTTCTTACTTCAAAAATAGTATTTGTTCTTTCTATCATAAATTGAGGAGAATCAGTATAAAAAACATTATCACCTTTTATAATTGTTCTATTTAATTCTTTTTTATCTAACATTTGAATCCTCCATAAGTTTATCCATATTATTATAAATAGTCTCTTTTACATCTAAATCTAACTGTTTTTGATCATCAATAAATTCTTCTATACAACTTAAATCATCTTTTCCAATCATAATTCCCCAGAACAATCAATCAAATTCAATTCATCATTTATTACCAAAAGAATTTCTTCCTATTGCCAATACTGGAAGTATGTTTAGATAACCTAAAGATAGTTTTTGAATATGCATATTAACACTCTTCTTTCTCAATAAATTCCCCAAAACTCTCTTCAAATAAAAACTTATGTTTTTCAGGTATATTATTTAACAACATTCTTGCCAATTCTTGATACTCTTTAAATGCATGATTTGATAATCTCAATGTTAGAATATGATTCAGTTCTCTAAAATTGAAAGTAACAACGTTTTTTGTTAAAACAGCTTCTGGGTATCCGTATTTTATGACATCGTTTGATAAATGACCAAATTTTTCTATTAGTCCATCAAAATAATTTTGAATATATTCATTAAGTTCTTCATTATCCGTTTTGTATAACTTAAATTTCTTTGGCTTAATATATCTAGTTGACATAACGGTTTGACTCATAATACGATTTCTTGATCATTGTTGCAAAACAGCTCTTGAGAAATCATCCATTTTGAAAACGTATGTTACCATCTCAAGTACAGATTCATGTTTTTGTTTATTGAATAATCAATTTAGAAATTCTTTATCTACATCCGTTATATCATCAGTTGCACCATCATAATTTCCACCTTTATGAAAAGATTGATAAGCTGTTCTTCCCGCTATAACGGCGTTGCTTAATTTTGTGTGATCTAATAATTTAATTTCCACATTATATCCTATCTATTGTACATAAACCACCAGCGCAAGCTACTTCTTCTCTTGCGGATGTCATATCTTCTTCTTCTACAATCTTTGATAAATCTATATCCGATAAATGACTTATCATTTCTTCATATACTTCTTTTGAGCAATCTTCAAACGGAGCTTGAACATAAGTTCCTCCATCGTAAGGAAGGACTGAAAGACCATTATAATAATTCCTATTATCTCACATTCATCTTCCAACTACATCCCATTCATGATCTCGAATAGAAACGGTGGCAGAAACATTATTGTGATTTTCTCCCTTGATATGTCCAGGAATAATCCAATGTTTGGTGATATACTTTATTCTATTTAATAGTTCTAAGGCGCTTTCATGCCTTAGAATGGAATTCTTCGGAGCTTTTTGCGGCACTGCAATAACTGCATCTGTTTCTGGTTTGAAATACTCATCTTCTATAAGTTCTGGATGTTGTTTGGAAAGATAATTATAAATCGCTTCGTTTTTTCCGACCCTTACTCTTCTAATATAATAATCACTGTGCCACGCGTGAATTCCAGAACTTGTTCCCAGAAGAACACTAGCGGTACCCGAAGGTTTTATTACAGTAAGTCTAGATGCTTTATTTATTCCAATCTCTTTGGCTAATTCTTTATTTATCTTTTTGGCTAATTGAACGGCTTCCTCTAAATTAACATCATAAAATTTACCACTACCTAATCCTGTCATTCCTATTCCAAGAAGAGCATCCCGCTCAGTTGTTTTTTGCCAAACATCTCTTAAATAATGAAAGTTTGTATAAGATGCTTGGAGTGTTCCAATAAATGCGGCAGCTTCCACTCTTTCATTTAAATCTTCTTGACTTTCAATGTCTGACGCGTTTATTTCACACAAATTACAAAATTGAAATGGCTTAAGCGAGACTTCGTTACAATTTGATACCAACGTTTTATTAGCAAAAAAGTTATGATTTCTGAGAACCGTAATATCAAATACATCTCTGTTTTTTCTAACACTAATTTTTTTTATTTTTCTAATAGTAATATTCTGCTTTTCTTTCATTCTTTTAGTTCCTTTGAATAATTAGAATTTTCTTCTATATAAGGTTTTACATCAAATATAATGCAAACTTCACAATTTAGAGGATTTTCACGCTGTAATTCTCTGAGTTTTTTTACATCTCTTTGTCAATATCCTTTTATTTCAACAATCTTTTTTATAGTAAGATTGTTGATGTCATCAAACAAGAAAAAGTCCGGTCTATAATAAGTAGATTTTAGTCGAAAAGTCTTTACTTCAACGTCTCAAATTATTTTTTGTTTGTCTAATCATTTAGCATATATGAATTCGTAAGTACTTCTCAATCAAACTAATTTATTCATTCCTTGATTATAATAATATCCTTGCACTCCCCTAGAAGTTTTATTAGTTTTTTTTTCAAAAGTTTTGAAAAATCCTTCTCTTTTATTATATGCTTCTTTTAGATTTATACTTCTAACTTCTTTGAGTTTATTAGTCACAACGCATAAACCGTGTCGTTTTTCTATCTCTAAATTATTGAATATGGTTCTAATTTCGGTATAACTAACATCAAATTTTCTAGCTAATAATTTAAAACCATATCCTTCAAGGTATAATGTTTCGCAAATAGTTTTTAGTTTACATCAATTATCATAATAATCTGTTTTTATCATCTGTTGTAAAAAACGCTTTTTTATTCCATTATTGGGATTGCGTATTTTGTTTTGTTTCATAAACAAATCAAATCTATATTCGTATTCTGGTCATATTATTATGTCTATTTTTTGTTTTTGTCATTGAAATTGTTTGTAAAAAAAATCCATTAATGCCATTTCATCTATCGTGGATTTCATTTCTATCATTTATTATTTCTCCTTTTAGATATTAGTAATCCGTGTATTATTTATATACGAATAATATCTAAATTTTTCCAAATTATTTGATAGAAATAATTTCATCGTCTTCGGTTAAATTACATGCTTTTACATATCCTCTATTTTTTGTATAAACTTCATGATCAGGAGTTAGTGTTATATTTTCTCCATCTTCAAATTCTAATTCTACAACATCAGCCTGTTCTCTTGTAAGCGCCCCCCAAGACATTTCGCAAAATTCTAATTCTCCGGTTTGTTTATTATATGACAAGATCTTCGGTAATTCTTTTTCTTGTTCATACGATGATACTAATTCTTCTATAGAAATATCGCCAATTTCCGTAGCTACCTTCGTATCTCCAGCCAAACAAGGATTCCCAAGAACTTCTTTATCATTAGTAAACATAATTCCCGGCTCGCCGCAACCACTTAATCTAATTCTTTCTCAGAGTTTATTGAAATCTTCTTCTTCAATACGATGTCTAAGAATAACTACGGAATTATTTGCTCTTCCTCTTTGGGGATTTTTTTCCCATCAATTTCCAGCCTTGCAAGCTAACATTTCATTATCACTCATCGAAAAAAAGCTAATTAAAGCGGCTCTTCTAATTCCACCACTTAAAACAGCGTCAGCTATAAAACAAATTATATCATGCACCTCTAATGGAGACAATTTATCTCCATCTTCTTTTTGATCTAATACTTTTGTTATATTATAAATGCAATCTTTTAATGGTTGCGGACCGGGAGCCTTTCCGCCGGATGTAATAAGTCTTGCACCCTTTGGTCTGATATCAGAATAATCAAAAATAATAGAGGAGGTGCCATTAACGTTGAAATAAGATTTCATTAACGTTTTAATGGCATCGGCTCATCCTTCTATACTGTCACCAATAAGAAATCTTTTATGTCTATTTGGGTTTGGTTTTCTAATTTCCGGGAGTTGTTCTACATGATGTTTTTGAACAGAAAGCCCGCAACCGACACCCGATAATAATAAATGCATAATTTCTGAAAATGCTCTATAATCATCTATTGGAAGATATGAACAATTATAAATTCTAGCAGGACTTATTTCTATCGGTTTTCCAGCAAATTGCATACTTCTCATACTAGGCAAAACTTTTTTATCATAAACAAGTTGATAATGTTTTCTAATTCTTTCTTCTAATTGCGGAAACTTTTTAATATGCATATCCATATTTCTTGTAACTATTTCATCTCATGTTTCTCTTCTTTTGAATTGTGGAATATATTTAGCATATTTCATGTAGATTATAATGTCGGATAATATCTTTGAGGAGATATTCATACTTTATTTTTTCCTTTTATTTAGTTTTATTTGATTGAAATGCGTTATTGTATATTCAATTATGTAATTGATCAATTAGTTGTGTTGTCATCTTACGATTTTGCTCAACTCTTTTTTCAATTTCTTTTAAAACATCACTAGGATTTCCGTTATTATCAATAAGATTTGATGATAACTCTGGTATATTCGAATCAAATATACCGGCATCTAACATTTCTTTTGCGAGATTATAATGCTCGGAATAAATATGACTAGAACCTAAAATAAGACGATTGTATCCAATTTTAAGTTCAGGATATGTTGGAAGTAAATGATTTCTCATTTGTTGTTGTAATAATGAGAAAAATGGGAAATCAAATGTTAAACCTCTAACTATGTCCGAGGACCTCATTTGTGTTGTCATATGAAGTTCATTATCTCGAATAAAGAAATGAGAAATTAGAGTACATACGAAATCTTTATTACCTTCATATTGATGATCATTATTATTATATCTTATTATTGCTTGTCTGGTATCTTTATCGCGTATCAAACTATCCAATGCTCACATTCATTGCGTTTGTGTATGTTTATCACTTATTGGTTTTTGAAATAAAAGATAGCCATAAGCAGAATTTAGATTTCCATCACTATCAGCTAATTTCTGTCAAAATTTTGAATAGCGAGAAATAAAATGTACATCACGTCTACCCATAAAGTATCATATCAATTCTCCAGCCAAATAATTATAAGGGAATTCTCTAGCCGAACACGAGAATATGTTAGAAAGTGGATTCTCTATTGTAAGAATAACATCAAGAATCTCTCTTGTTTGCTTATTTCGAGCAGAATTTTCATACTCAAATTCATAAAGCAAACTATCTAACAGTTTTTTATAAACATAAGAAAAACTATGTCCAGAAATAATTTTCATATTTACTTTTATTCCTTTAATACGCTTATTGCCGCTTCCATATTATCCATATTCTCATCAACCTTTGCAAGATCTTCAGTAATATCTCCATTCTTGATTACTTTATACTTCAAAAAAACAGCCTTTTTGAAATTTACTGGTTTAATATCACATTCTTCTTCAACCTTATCAGCCGCTTCAAACTTTACGCTATCACTAAGGGTGCAGATTATATACTGCTTTTCCATCATAAAGTTCAAAATTTTGTCAAAGAGATCTCTTTTTAACATGTTGTTTAATTCATCGTCGTCGTCTGGTTTAAACAATTCACCATAAATCTTTTTTACCTTATTATAGGCTTTTTTATTCAAACTATCAATCGGAATATCTAAATTAGAAAAGAAATCAAGGTTTGTAAGAGAAACATTCAAACCAAATTCATTCAAATAAGGTTCAATTTCATCCAATTTATTTGCGTAAGAAAAGTATTTCATTACAATAGAAAGATGATTAAACAATGTCCACAAACGCGGAGGAGTTTTTTCTGAAGGATAACCGCCCTTATAATAAAGCATGTTCTTTGTAAATATCATATCCTTTTTATCGCTATCAAAAGCCTCACCAAACAACTTTAATGCAAGATTCATTTCTTTCCAATGAATTTCGTTTAATTCATACCTTGTTGTTGCGGACTTATTGAGTTCATCAATATAAATTTCTTCATTTCGAATAACTTGTGACATAAAACCTCCTATATGTTTTGAATAATCAATTCTTGAACTTCTTCTTTAGACATATCAGTACAATCTATAAGAAGTTTTTTCTTTATAATAGACATCTCGTGTGCTTCTTTAAATTTAGAAATTTCCAGTTGTTTTTGTTCTAAATTATTTGAAAATGAAAGCTTATCATCTCTGGAAATAAGTACAAGAGGATCTGTTATAAGAGTAATAAGAAATATGTGATCATAATTATCAATGAAATATTTCATTTCTATATCAAAAATATAATCTCCGGAATAATTGCGATACATTGGTGCATATACATATTCACCTATGTGAGAACGATTATAAATATCATAAGTATTACTAATACACATACGATAAATAAGATTATCGTATAAAGTATTTGAATAAGATTGATAGTCATTGATGTTTTTTAGATGTGAATAATGAGAAAGATTATATGCCAGTTTATGATTATTCCAGGCATATTGTTGAAGTAAATTTATTTGCGTATCTTTCCCCGTTCTATCAGGGCCCTCTATAATAATTTGTGAAGGAAACATATGAAACCCCTATAAGAAAAACTTTTATTTTATATATGAAGATTTGATCTAAAAACGAAGGCCAAAATTAAAAAGAACGAAAGAATATTCTTTATTTGAGAAGTCTAAAGATACTTTTAACAATGTTATTATACTAAGTCTTAATTCAACATGATATTTATCATGTTGTTTTACTATTGATTTTCAAGAGTTTATTAATTTCATTATTTATATTCCTATTATACTGACGTTGTTTTTATAGCTTCTGATCATGGCGTATAAGTATATGTAAAATCAGATATGCCATCATCTCGGTCTTGTCTTAAAGCTCTAATTTGAAAAGTATATTGAGTGTTTGATGATAAATTGATAACATCATATTTTTTTTCTAATATTTCAACATATGAAATATTTGTTATGTTATTCGGAGATGATGTTTTTCAATATCTAATTTCAAATCAAGCACCTATACCACCATCAGCGCCTAAATAAGTATCTCAAGATAAACTCATGGTTTGTTCTGCGGATGGTGTTGCTAAAAAATTTTCTATAGATGGCAATACCGTTAATAGGAACTCAGTATCGCAATGAATTCCGCAATTTACAAATCCTAAACCTAAACCTAATCCAAATCCATTCATAATATATTACCAAACAAAATAAGCTGATGATAATGCTGGCAATTCGTTCCCATCAGATTGTGTAACTTTATTGAAAGATCCTTGAATATAAGTTCCAGGTAATGCAACGCTTATAAAAATATATGATGGAGATGAATTGATATTTGTTGGAAATGGATATGCTCTATAATTTGTTATCGCGGTGGGGAAGTATAACGCTCTTGGTGGAGAATAAGCTGATAAGGTTGAGCCTGTTATCACAAGCCCAGACGCAGACACAAAAGCTACCGGAGGTGATGCTGATTCATTTGGTGTATGAAATACGCCGATATTATTTGACATTGAATTACTCGGTTGATTAATCATTATGCCAGCGCGAGTTATTTCCATTTAGTGATTTACTCCATTGTTTTTTGTCAATTATTCTTTCTTATTATGTCTAATGCATTATCTTCATCTATAAACCCCATAATATACATGCTATAATAATAATTCGGATTTTCCTTTAAATGATCCATTGCAATTTCTTTTGCAACTTGTTCATCCGCAGTATGTTCTTTTTCTACCGCAATACCAACAGCTAATTCTATTTCATCAAATTGCGATGCTTTTTCGTTATCAGCTCTACCGCCCTTTAATTTTTCACTTTCTACGGCTAAAAACGTTGATTTTTTATTTAGTTTTTCTCCAGGTCATGCTTTTAAATCGTAACCTAAAGGAAATTCTTTTAATGCTTTTGATTTTTTATTTACTTTTAGTTTTCTTTTTTCCGTCAATGTAGGATCATCTATATCTAATCCCATATTCTTATAAGCTAATCTTCTAAGATATTTTGAGTTAGATTCTTTAGATCCCGTATCAACAAGTGATTTCTTCGTTTCTTCAAAATTCATCGAACTAATTAATTGACCTTTTTTATAATAGATTCCATTTTCCGGATTTAATTCCATTATAAAGTTTTTTGATAATAATGGACCTATATATTTTATAAAACTATGTCAATATTTTTTTAATTGAGATGCGGATACTCAAAAACTAACAACATCCATTCCCGCCTTAATTTGTACTCCATCATATTCAAAATTAATAATATTATTAACTCAAACTCGCCCGCCACAAAATCTTCCTTTTGCGCTTTTGTCAATTCATGAATCTTCTCTTTTTTTATCCTTTAAAGAAAAATCATAATTGTAAAATTTTTCAAGTAACGATGTTAATGTATCAGGCCATTGTTGATTATTTTCATTTTTTTCTATCAAATATTGAAATTGTCATAATACTTTTTCATATAAGGTAATAATTTTTTTTATTCTTTTTTCGTTAAAATAATCATAATAATTTGCCAATTGAAAGTGAAAAAAAGCCTTGCTTTTTAATAAATTTAATAATGAATTAATTTCACCAATATTTTCCGATAATTTAATTTCATAAAATTCCATGGTATTTATTACATCATTATTTTTATTTTCGTTTTGTAACAACAATTTTTCTATTTTAACAAATTCTCTTCGAAGGTACCTAAATTTTTCAACATAATCATACAATTTTGATTCGATTGTTTTGCCGTTAATATATACACTTTCGCGTTCTCTAAATGCATGAATAACATCACCAGTCTCTGGATTTATTGTAAATATTAATTTCACATCAGTAGAACTAAAATCTAGTTTCGTATCACCCAAAGTAACACTATCTGGATTTTCTTTTATTATTTTTTTCACGCTTGTTCTTATTCCCATATTTTTATATATTCCATATTCTATATATAGGATTAAATTATTTTTTGTAAATCTATTTTTTTCTTTATATTGTTTATTTTCATATAGTTATATTCAGAAATTTCCAATTCATTATTCAAAAATTTGATAGCGTTTCTAACAGCTCATTCAGCTGTTTTTGTTGGCACATTTTGTGGTATCATTCATACATTTTTCTTTTCTGCATAGAAATCATGAGGGAATCCCATAAGATGTAAACACTCTCTTATATTAAGAAGTCTATCTTCCGTTGGATGAATATAACTTTTGATATTCTTACCAATTAAAGCATTAATATAATTATACATAATTTTTGTTGTACTGTCTCAATATCCCATTCCCAATGATAATTTATGTTTTACATATTTGAATTTTTTAATTAAATTTTCATCATTACAATTAATTATAATATCATCCAACAAATTATTTTTAACGATGTAATCTAATACCGTTTTAGATTTATTATTAAATATAATTGATCTAAAATCTTTTCCAAGTTTATTTACAATATATTCATATAAAAATTTATTCATTTTATTTTCATCAAATGAAAATTCGTCAGAATAATTTATCATTGTTTTGTTTACTTGTTTTAAATAATCGGATATATTTTCATAAGGTTTATCTTCAAATTCTAAAATCGGACAATTTGAATTCTTCCATAAAAAAGTAAATGATCTTATTCTATCTTGAGGAATTCCGTGTTTTAGTGTTGATGTTTTAACAAATGTAACACTCCTATTATGTTCTTTTGCTTTATTTTTAATGTTTTCTAATACTTCAATACCGGCATCCGTATAAAGATTTGGTGCATTCTCTATAATAAGAACCTTGCAATCAACTTGTGGCGAAAAACAAATATCCATTGAGCGATATATTCATTCATTTTGAATTGCGCATCCACCACGCTTTTTATCTTTACTTTTTCCTAAATTTAACATAGATAATCCAGCACATGGTGGAGTTGCAACCATTATATCTACTTTTGATATATTTTCCGAAATACCATCATCGAGCGTATATCTTTTTACATCATATTCTTTTTGGTTATAATAATTCATAAGTATTTCATCATTTTTGTCAAAAACTTTTCATGATAAAATATATTCTGGTTTATTTTTTATTGCTTGCTGAGCTCCAAGACACATTCCACCTATCAACGGAATTATACCAGCTCAAGTAATTTTTTGATTGTTATTCATTTATTATATTTCTTTCTATAATTTATTCTACTTCTATTCTATAAATTGGTTTTCCTATATATCTTCCAACCAATTGATCTCTTTTTGTTTCATACATTCAATCAAATCGAGTATTTTCTTCTAATAATTGTGATTCAAAGATTTCATGATCTGTTTCTATAATAAATCTATACATTTCAATTCAATGTCCATTTAATGGACTACAAAATCTTTCTGTTGTATATCTTACATCATTCAATTTTATTTCTCCTTCTTGATTTCCATCATTCCGGTTACAAAGCTAAATGTATTAAACATATCTTCTGCCTTTTGTTCTGCTTCGCATTCATTTTTTGCTCTAAATTGTCTTCCTACTTCTTTTCCATCGCACATAGCTATTCATGTACGATAAGATACTTCTTTTACACCTAAATGATATACTTTCTTTGGTTCTGGTTTCTTGTTTAATTCATCTAGAATAATTTTTGCTTCTTGTGATGAGAATGATGACGTGGCACATTTCATATTTGCCAATTGTTTTAAATGATCTTTGGCTTGATATAAAGATATATTATTTGATGGTTGTTTTATATCTTCGTATCTAACTCATTCACCGTTTGGATCTTCTTTCATTTCTGATGTTATTGCTCCACAAGTATAATCAATTATCCTATTATATCTTTGCATTTTATTTTCCTTTGAATTTTGTTTTACAATCCTATATTTTTTTAGTTTAAATATTTGTTAATTATAAAAAATTTTATCATTATTTGATTCCGCAAATTTTCTTTATATGTGTCGGTAACATATTCTTTCCTTTTACTTTCATAAAGAAATTAAATGATTGATCTAATACATAAGTTGTTACTTTATCTTTCGCCGTTCTTTGTGTTCTTCCCATCGCTTGAACAAATTGTAAAACACATTTAAAAAGATACCAATCGGGAAACCGTTCAGCTCTAATGCGCGTCCATTTATCTCCCAAATTCATAAATGGCAATTTAACTATAATCTGGAATTGTCCTAAGTCGCCAATCAAATCAATACCTTCCGCCATTGACGGCGATACAATAACGGTATCATGTTTCAATTCTTTATGAAGAGTATAAATTTCACTATTTGCTTGACCGGATTCTTGAATTAATAATCGCTTGTCTTTTAGGTTATCCCTAATATAATTAGCAATTTTGAAAGATCCACAATGTATTATGCCTTTTTGCCCTTCATGAGAAGCAAGAATAAGCTTAAGAGCTGGAATTAGTTTTGGAAGAGTATCATTAATTTCTTTTGCGTTTAAACTTCCAATTGGATGCATTAAAAACTTATGATTAGAAGTAGGGAAAGGACTTTCTGCTTCAATCCATTCCGCTTCATCTTGAGAAATTCCCAAGCTGCTGCAGAATTGTTTCTTTTCTAGAAGAGTAGCTGACATTAAGATAATCTTTTCATGCCTATCAAATATTAATTCCTTTGCAAATCTATCTACGGTCAAAGGCTTCAAAATGAAAGCATTTTCCTTATTCTTTTTGGAATATACTTCCTCAAATGACCAAACCCATTCTACATAATCTTTACTTTCAAAATATCGATTAATCTTAGACATGAAAGAATTATATCTCTCAAAATCTCTAATCATCTCTCTAATAATTTTATTATCCGTATTCTTATCATTAGCATCAATATCAAAATCTTTAAATAGCTTTTCAATTTTCTTACACTTTAGAGAAAGAGTATCATAAACATCTTTCATCCATTCTTCATATCTTTTAAGACTATCAAGCTCCGGAACTCTAATTTCCTTATTATCAAATAGACGCTGAAGAGCAATATCTGTAATTCTAAATTCAGCAAAAGCAATAATATGTTCTGGAAGGGAGTGAGCTTCATCAATAATTAGAGTGGGTCTATCATTAAAGGAATGATTAAAAGAAGTTGTCATATAATAAGCAAAGTTCATAATAACTACTTTAGCTTTCTCCGCTGCTTTCTTTGCATCTATATAAGGACAATCCGGACAATATTCCGGTTTAATGGCCCCTGGTCCATCCGCACATGTAGAATTTGGATCCGTAATACATTGAAAGTTATTTCTTCCTTTCATTTCTCTAATATTAAGAAGAAGATTGTTTCCAAAGTCTTTCATATATTGATCTTGCAAAATCTTTTGAGGAGTAGATATAATCGTCTTTCCCTTTAATGCATGGGACACTGCGATTGCTATGCAACTCTTACCAACTCCTGTAGGCAAATTTAATAGCTTAATATTATTATCTTCCCATGTTTCAGATAAATGATCAAGAACGCGAGTTTGAATTTCGCGTTCTTTTTCAAATGGAAAATGTTTATGAAAATTATAACTCATTATATTCTTTCTATTTATTTACAATTACAATTGTCGCATCCATTACACTTATCATCTTCTTTATATGAATTATCATATCCTACATCTTGACGATGAAAATTTTCAATATTCTTCACTAGATATAATTTCTTAATATCTTCCCAATCAAAACCAAGAAGAATAAATGATTCCATCATAAAATGAAGAATATCTATTAGTTCAAAACCCGCAGCCAATTTTACGTTTTCATTATTATACCACATATCTTCTGGCTTATACTTTTTCCAATGCTTCCAAGGCAATTCACCTCTAAATTCAGATACTTCATCATCCATAGCGTGAACCATATCAAGAAGTAACTTAGTTCTTAATTCTTTTTGATTAGCAATATATTCTTTTGGAAAAGTAACAACTCCATTTTCTGTCATAACCCGCATTTCTTCCTGTTCAATAAATGGTGTTTTAAGCCAAGTTGGTTCATGACCATATCTTTTCATAAGTTCACATTGCATTTCAAATATTGTTTGAAGTGCATCCTTATTTCCGGTTTTGTTCGTAATTTCATTTAGTTCGTTTTCAAACTTTTTGAATAGAGTGTTATCTGACATTTATTTCTCCTTTTTTATTTGTTCTAAAGTATAAAGTGGTATCATCTTTCCAGAACATATTCCTATATCAAAACCTCTATGTGAAGTATGTTCTGGATATGCTAATTGTTCTTCCGTATCCGCGAAATCAAACTTATTACAAGTTCTACAAACTCAGGCGTACGGTTTTGGTTTATTATTCATCTTCTAATTCTACCTTAATAATATTATCTAAATTAAATGTTCCGTTTTTCCATTCGTTAGGTTTTCCAACAAATACTATGGGATCATATTCTTGAAGAGATGTAAAGAATTCTTCCCCCATTTGAGAAATTACTTTATCCCAAGCAAAAATCATAATATTGCTTTTTTTAAGAACGCTTTCTACAAAAAGAAGATAATATGTTTTACCGTTTTTTGTTTTCTTTTTCTTAATGGAAGAAATCATTCCACCATCACAATATTTATTTAAATATTTACATTGAATCGCTCTAATCTTGTCTTTCAAAAACGATACAGGATTATCCGTAAAAGGAACTCCGATTGCTTCTTTTTCTGCAATAAAGAAAAACTTTTTACCGACATCATTTTCAATTTTATCTTTCTTCATGGCCTCTAAAATCTTCATTTGACGCCATTTCTTTCTTTTACCCGTTGATTCTTCTTCAACTCTAAAAGAATTATCCTTTTCAATTAAGATCTTTGCTCTCGCTTTTTCTCTCGTAAGACCCAATTCAGAAAACATTCCAATATTAGCCATTGCAAGAAGAGCTGTCTTATTGATAGCATTTAACTTATTTTCTTTGATATGATTCAAGAAATCATCAATGTTTTCAAATGATTGTCCAACTAATTGTTCCATTTGAGGCATTGCTTTTTCACCAAATCCTTTGATATGTCTAAGACCAATATAAATCGTACCATCATAAGGATTTCCTTTTTCCTCTGGAACAAAGGTATAATCTGTAAAGAAATTACCCAATTGTGGAGGAGAGAACTTAATCTTAAGATTATCGAGCTTAGATCGATTCTTAATTTCTTGCATAACGTTTTCTAATTTACCTGGATTTTCGTTAAGAACTTCTGTATACCAATATCCGGGAAACTTTACCGACATGTACATCGTTTGATAGGCCAGTAGAGAATAGTTCAAACTATGGCTCTGATTGAATGAATAAAGACTAAATTTAACCATAAGCAACCAAAGTTTTTCTAATTCATCTCTATCTAATTCTTGAACAACTCCATTTTCCATAAATTGATCATAAAATTCTTTACGAAGTTTATTATAAAGTTTCTTATTATCAACAATAATTTTTTGACCTTCTTTAAGAAATTTTCTAAAACGATTAAGCTGAGATGCATCGAATTTACCAATCTCTCTACCGATTTTCATAATCTGTTCTTCATAAAGCGGGACGGAATATGTTTCATCAAGAATAAAACCAATTTTTTCTAACATTTTATCCGAAAATATATTTTCGGATTCGTTTGCAAATTTATTCTTAATAACGATCTCATGAAGAGAGGATCCTAAAGGCCCCGGCCTATAGAGAGCATTAACCATTGTTAATTCGTGAATAGAATCGGCTTTAAGTCTTTTTAGAATACTTGTCATGCCTTCGGAAGAAAATTGGAAAATACCTTCGGTAAATCCACGCTGAAATCCCTCAAAAATCTCCGGTATGTTTAAATCTAAATTCTTTGGATCAATTTTTGAATATACTTTTTCACTACTTATATTAAAATCTTTACTGATTTGTTCTACCGTTTTATGAAGACATCTTAAATTTCCAAGACCTAACATATCAAATTTAATATGACCAATCTGTTCAAGTTCTTTATAACTGGCTGATTCACAAAAACCGGTTGCATAATGAGACATTTGATTTCCAAGAAGAGGAACATACGGTACAATATTTTCTTTTTTATCGATAATAACAACACCGCCAGCATGAACACTAATTGCGGAAAGATTTTCATATAATTCATTTAGAACTTGCAATAAATCTATTTTCGTATTCTTTGATTGATATTCCGTCAAAATTTCATTGAAATATTTATCCTTAAGAAATTCTTCTAATTTAAGAGTAATTACGTTATAATTATCGTCAATATATTTAGATATCTTATCAGCGGAATCTAAAGCATCATTTTTAATAGGAATATCGATGTCAAGAGTTTTCCAAACGGCTTTAATAAGTGCTTTTACGGAAAGGGTATTTCTATTTGATAAAAGAACAACATCATGATTTGGAAATGTTTCTTGAAAGATTTGATACATTATCCCTCTATCTTCAACATCCGTATCGATATCCGGATAATCCTTTCGAGAGCTATCCAAGAACCTTTCTGACATTAATTTATGTTCAATGGGATCAACATTTGTAATGCCAAGAAGATAATTGATAAGGAATGAACTGGCGGAACCTCTACCGATTCCTATATATTGATTATTCTTTTTTAGATTATCAAGAATTGTCATAACCGCTAAGAAATAAGAAGCAAAATTCTTTTCTTTAACGATTTTTAATTCATTCTTAAGTTGATCAACATAAACTTGAATATTATCAATATTGCCAATCTTTTCTTTCAATCCAGCAATACATCTTTCTTTAACAATTTCGTCTGGATCTTTATCGAAATAAGCTTTTACCGTATCAAGATCCTGTGTTTTATCCAAAGAAAAAGATTTGATAGATTCATAAATGTCAATAGTGTTTTGGCAGGCTTTTCTAAATTGTTCTTCCGAAATAATATCCGAATGATTCAGCGACCATTCTTCATAAAGTTCATCATTTGTTCTGAAATGAATATTTACTTGCTCTTCGGTGTTATCATTTTTAGAAGTAACAATCTTGAATTGATTAAGAGTCATCTTCCAATTCATTGCCATTGTAATTTCACGCAATTCACCCAAACCTTTTTTTGCATAATGAGAATCGGATGTTACAATCGCCTTTTGATTTGGGAATTTATCCATCAATTTAATTTGAAGACCATTCATTCTTCTTTGAGATTCAATATCTAACATCTGAAATTCAAAATAGAAATCATCTTTAAAGATATCTTTTATTTCTTTATATCTTAAAAGAGAAGTATCAAGATCGTTATTAAAATTATAAGGCTGAAAAATATATGAACCCACGCAGGCCGCCGAACAAATTATATCGTTTTTAATAAATTTCTTAAGAATAGATGGAGTATGTAAAATATATGATCTTTGTATTCTAGAAATATAGACATTTTTTTCTTTAACACAATAATTGTTCATTTGAACTAATTGTTTATAACCGTTTTTATTTTTAGCTAATAGTATTAGATGATATCGTTTAGGAACTTTTTTATTGTCTTTTTTAAATTTCATAAGTTCATCGTCGGTCGTTAAATATATTTCAACGCCGACGATTGGTTTTGCGCCATATTCTTTACATGCATTTAAATAAGAAATTGTTCCCATTAAAGAACCATGTTCCGTCATAGCAAAACTATTAATTTGATTTGGCGTATTTTTTAATAATTCTAAATAATTTTCATATTTAGATATTCCATCTAACATTGAATAGTGACTATGCGTATGAAGATTTACATAATTACATTTTAACATCAAAACCTCTTTATTTGTTTTCAATTATATACAAACTTTATTTCTTGATCTTTTCGATTTTATGAATTTAAATTTATGTTATGATATCCAATATTATTTTTCTTTAAAATTTCAAAACCAGCAGAAAGATCATATTCTACTTCAAAAAAAACACTTTTAATACCGGCTTGAACTATAAGTAGTGCGCATGTTTTACATGGACTGATTGTCATATACATATCAGCGCCATTTGTAGCGATACCGTTTTTACAACAGGCCATTAAGGCATTTTGTTCAGCGTGTAATTCGTTTTCTAAAGACCACTTATGATGTTCCTCTCTATCAAAAATTTTTTTAAAACCTTTTTGATTTAAGTGCTCAATTAGCTTTTTTCTATTACATTTTATACCAATAATGTCATCATTATGTTCGAAAAGACCATTACTTTCTTTTATAATTAATTCCGGAGATATGCCGAAGCGCACTCTCGCATTAACCTCTAATTGTAAATCTTGAATCGTTTGATCAATAAATTCACCCGTTAACCAATATTTATCACAATGCATTTGACCGGATGGAACGCCATTATAACCTGTGCTAATAATTCTTCCTTCTCTAACAATAACACAACCAGTTTTCTTAGAACAACATGTCGAATTATCTGCAAATAACCTTGCAATCTTTAGATAAGTTTCATGATTATTCTTCATTATTATTCATTCTCATCAATAAGAAGATCGATAATGCGCTGTTCTAATTCTTCAATTCTTTTATTTAATTCATCAATTCTATCATTTAATGCATCAAAAAGAGTATCAATATTCTCGTTAATATCACACTCTAAATCTTTAACAAGATACTCTAAATCATCTTTTTTATTAACGATATCTATCATAAGATATTCTTGTTCACTTTTTATATCCTCTATAAATTCATTCATATCAATAATGGTAGAATTTATTTGATTAATCATATTGAATATTTTATATGTCACAATTATACAAAACACAATAAAAAGACAAAAAATTACATAAATAATATTTTCCATAAAAACCTCCTTTTAAGTTAACTTATCATCTTACCTTCGCTTGGTAATGTCGATCTTTTTGATGCCGCAAATAATGTAATATAATTATAATACTTTTCATAGGCTGATTCTGCGAGTTTATTTATAACATCTAATTCCGGTATTTCAGTAAATGAATTAAACTTTTCATAATGTATACATTCATTTAAAACAAAAACCGTTGAAATAGGTGGAATTGCAGATCTTTCTAATACTTCATCCGGAGCTATCAATTTACTCAATGATGCAACTTGTTCATCAACCTTTCCTAACTCATCAAAAAACATTATAGAAAAGGAATAAAGAACTTCCGAATATAATATTGATATATTATTACTTATTTCGCTCATTTATTTATTCTCCCGTTATTGACTTTACCTTTTTTACAAGACTTTTATTTACATAATGTCGCCTATAGAATAGATCTGTTGTAACATATTCAATTTCACCAAATACGTTTTTATAAGCAACCATATTTGCGTTTTCTGTTTTAAAGATATAAACTTCATCATCGGGCATATCAAATCGTTTTTGCCTTAAATCAACTAAATACTTATTATAATCATATAACAAATTATACTTATTATTATAATTATATTCCTCTAATGCGCCTGATAATGTTTGAATTGTTAGTGTGTAACTTTGATCATAATTGTTCATAAGAAATTTTTCCTTTCCCTTGGTTTATAAATCTGTTAGTAATATACTAAACGAAAACCGAAAAGTAAATAGCCATTATGACTTTTTTTTCTATACACATTATGATATACCGAATTCGCTTCTTAAATCATCAATCATTTTGGATTTCTTATGACTTGACATTGAAACTCTACCGGATTCGTTTTTTCTTGTACCGCTCAGAATTTCTTTTGTTTGATCATGATCCGTTTCATGAACCTCAATAAGAGATAAAGCAGTATCCATCGTGATAGGGAATATGAAACCATCTTTTCCGACTCGACTTTTTGCAACAAATAACTTTCCAGAATTATCTATTCTTTGATCCATCTTTCTTGTTAAACCAAAGATAAGATCCGCAACCATTGCTTTGCCAAACGAATCAGATAAATCTTCAATGCCAATCCAATCTTTTTCAATAACTTGTTTTCCAGCCTGAGATGCCGTTCAAATTGGTTTCTCAATTTCACCAGCCCATCCGCGAAGATCTTCATATATACCTTTTTGTTCAAGACGATGAGCATCCTTATAAAACCTTCCCGGCTTTACAATATCGGCATAATCTAAAAGTATAAGATCTGGATTAAAACCCATTGCTTTTAATTGATTTACATATGCTTTTAGTTGCTGAACAGTTACTGAACCTGTTGGAAAATACTTTACGAAAATATCACCAAATTTTCCTTCATTTTTTAATGATTCTAATCTCTTTTTCACAATCTCTTTGTGAAATCTAATTTTATCATTTTCAATGTTTGTAAAATTTGAATCAAACCTGGTTTCAACAACATTACTATATAATTCCAGTGAAATGTAAAGAACATTCTTTCCAATTCTAGCTGCATTACATCCTATACTGACTAAGGAATGAGAATTATGGCTGTTAATATCGTTTGTAAAATATGAATGTATTTCTTTTACCTGAAAATCGTATAACTCCTCTTGTTTCTTATGTTCTTTTATTTTTTCAAATGCACTAAATCCATCTTTTGTTTCTATTTGATCATTATTTATCAAATCTTTTATTTTTACTCAACTCCTATTTAACGTTTTTACGAAATGTTCTTTTGATGCTTTTAATGTTTTTTTATTTTTTAAATATAAGGTGACTGGGATCTCTGGTTTTACTAGTCTCATCGCCTCTATTTGTTTATAACCCATTGTCGTTAAAACTTTTATATTATATTCGTTTTGAACAATAACATCATTTTTTTCATCATCTATAAAGCGTATATTTAATTTATCAAAAAGTTGTTTTATATTAATCTTTTCGTGTCTTAAAACCTTTAATACTTTCATAAAGTTTCTCCTCGCTAATTTCCTTTAGATCGGATTCTCATATTATAAATACATCATAACCTTCTTGACGCAATTCATTTAATCTTTTTTCATCATATGCTCATTTTTCTTTTGCGGTTAAATGTAAATGATTATTATAATCGTTTTCATTGAATCGTGAAGGGTTCATATGTCAATAATCGCCATAATATTCGATTATTAGATTATAATCTGGTATGAACATATCCACATTTCTATATTTTGTCTCTGTTTTTATACTACATTCCCAAATAGTGTTTGGAAAAAATTTTTTTACCATTTCGTAACATTTACTTTGTTGTTTTTTACATTTTTTTCCTCACGGCTTTGATCGCTGAACCCCGAGAGATATCTTTTTCTTTGTTTCATCCGTCAGTTTTTTATTATAAAGCGGATGTTTTTCTTTTTTTCTATTATAACATGGCGTATTTTTTCTAGCTTCCTCCATTGTTATATTCATTCGTTTTGAAATTGATTGAATCGACATGGGATTTGATTCACCACGATTCGCTTCTTTTATTTTTTTTACCCTATTGTTGTAAATTAATTCACCTTTTTCTTTTCCGTGATGATAAATTAATCCCTCCAGAGTTTGATTTTTCTTATGTTTTTGGATATATTCGTTTCATTTTTTTTTACCTGTTTCTTCGCCATATCTTTTTATCATGTTTAATTCTGTTTGTTTACTTTTTTCTATAAATTCATTTCATTTTTTTTCACCAATCTCTTCACCATATTTTTCAATATATGTATTTTTTGTATTACATTTTTTTTGTTTCTCTATATACTCGTTTCATTTTATTATTGCTAAATCATTTCCATATTTATCGCATCAAATTTCAAACAAAGATTTTTTCTTCATATATTTATTCCCTTTCTTTTATTATAATATATACTTGAAAGATCGGGTTTTGAAAAAACTAAAGTGAAAAATCTTCATTAACAATATCTTTTGCGAGTTTTATATTTCCGTTTGGAAGCTTAATATTATCCCACGGATAATATTCATTCACCATACCATTATCATCTTCTATAATAATTTTCTCTATTTCAATATCTATTTTGGTGTTTTTAGAAGTACATTTTCCGAATCCTGGGCCACCGGCAATAACTCCCAACTCTCCAGCTCCCAATCCGCCGTTTGTTATTGCATCAATAGGATCCCAACCGGTGGGAATAATGTTAAATCTTGTCATGGCGCTTCTAGCATCAAAGTTTTCCCAATAATTATGACCGCTGATATCTATATTGATCTTTTTCATTAAAGACATTAATCTATCTTCTATTTTTTCGTAATCTTCATTTTGAAGAAAATCAACAGAATCAATTAGAGTTTCCTTTATTTCATTTCTTTTACAAAACTTTAATGCTTCATCTAGAAAAAACTCCGGATTTCCACTCTCTATTTTTACTTCGTTAATAAGACGAATCATCGCATCTTTTCTATCAATATCAACAATTTTATTTGCGTATATTGATAAAACATCGTATGTAGGTAAATCAGAATATGTTTCAAAATGCTTTATAATAACTTTTAGTAAATCTCGATACTTTTTATCTGAAAAGTATTCCGGTCTAAGAACGGGATGAAGCTTGAAGAAAAACATCTTATCTTCTATTAAAAACTTCATAAGCTTTGATTGAAATATACTTCCATAATCAGATAAAGTTGTGATTGACATCTAATCTCCTAAGAACTTTTATTTTTGAATGTGTATTCAGAAAGAACCAACAGTTTTCTTTGAATTGTTTCTTTTGGTATGTCAATATATATCTTTGCTTCCACATAAACTTTCATGAGTTTTTTCTCATCATATTTTGGTGGATTTGAAAAGATATAATCTAATCTTTTTTTTGTTTGTAGATGAGCTCTTATATTAAGGGGTTCCATCAATTGAATAATTCGTCAATACATTTCTATATCTTCATGATTATAATTCTTTTGACTTTTCATAAGTTCTTTTATTTGTTCGGATGTTCATAAATCTTCAGAATTTAGAATTTCATGTAATTTCTTTTGTGCCGTTTTTAAGCCACATCCTGGACACCCTGGAATACTATCAGAATTGTCTCCAATAATTGCTTTTATTCACGATATATTATATGGATTACGAATTCCATATTCTTCTTGTATATCTTTTAATGTAAAAAACTTTTTACTAATTGGATTATAGATAACAGTGTTTTTATTTACTAGTTGATAGAAATCATGGTCGGATGAAATTATGATAACGTTATATTCGTTTTCTTCATTCAATCTATTTACAAGAGCGGCGATAATATCGTCCGCTTCCATACTGTCTTCTTTTACTTGATAGATTGGTAAACAAGGAACTATATGTTGTTCGACAATTGGCGCAATCTTTTTTCTTTTTGAGCGTATATCAACTTTTTTTTGTTTTTTCTTTAATTTATCTCTATCGCTTTTATAACCTTCAAAGATCTTTTTTCTTGGATCTCTTGACCCCGGGCCTTCCCAAGCGATTAGAACTTTTGATGGTTCCATTCTTTCTATAATTCATAATAAGTGGTTAAAAACAAGGGAGGTAGGTGCCCATTTGGACACCCCCTCCATTGCTTCATATCTTTTACATAGATTTGAACCGTCGATAATAACAATCTTATTCTTCTGATTGCTCATTTGTCTCCTCTATGATTGTTTCTGTTTCATCGCTTGAAGTTATTATCTTACCTTTTTCAGAAAGATCATCTCCAGCGGCTCAATCAGATGCGGGTTTCATGAATTCTTCAATCAATCTTTGTTCACACCAAACTCTAAGATCTTCATTTGTTTTATACAAATTCGTCCAATCTCTTGCTGCAAACTTAAAGATATACTTACCATCTTCCAATATAGCACCCTGTTTACCGTCCCAATCATTTATCCACTTTTTTACTTTTGTCTTTCCGTCAAAAACTTTCATTTCATCTAACTTATCGTAAATAGAAACTTCATTTAAAAGACCTTGTTCAAAGTGCAATGGAATCTTTACTTCTCTATATGGGCGTGTAAATCTAGACTTTTCTGTCTTTACGCGAATAACCTGACCAATAACATCTCCAGCAACATCACCTTTTACCTTGGATGATTTATACAATCTTAAAACTGTTGAAGCAGAAAAGAATTGCGCTGTGCCTGTTGGAACGGTCATATGATCACCAAAAAATGATGTATCTCCAATGTCCGTTCTTAATTGATTTGTCATACAAAGACATACATTTGTTTGAGGAATGAGACCTTTGAACTTTCTCATAATCTTTGACATCATTCTTGCTTTTGTTGGATATTGTCTAGAAACCAATCCCTCTTCATCCATTTCATCGGATGTACTTAATTGAGTAATAGAGTCAACAACAATGATACCAAATCTATTTGGATCTTTACTTTTCAACAATGAAGTAAAGAATTTGTCAATAATAGAAAACACGACTTCAATTGTTTCTGCTGACTCCGGTGGAATAAAGATAACTTTTGAAGTATCGCATCCGATCATCTTTGGAAATGCTAGATTTGTTGCGCCTTCCGTATCGATATATAATGCAATGCCACCCTTATCAATAACATCCTTTATAATGTGCCAAGCAAAAAGTGATTTTCCGGAACCTGATTCGCCGTTGATCATTAGAATACGACCGGACGGAATTCCACCTTTTTGTTTATCTTTTCCGAAATCTCCGCGACAAATCAAATCAACAAGGTCTGATCCAGTGGAGAATCACTGTTTTACCTCCAAGGGATCTTCGGCATCTAGATTGTAAGCAACCATCTTTGCCATACCATCATTGATTTCTTTTTGAATAGATTGAATGAGGCTGTCACCTCCTTCGATGACAGCCCCACCCTTTTTAGTCTTCGCCATGTATTACCTCTTTACTATTCGTCGTCAAACATTGAATCAAATTTCTTATCGAAATCGTCATCACTATCCTTTGACTTGTCCTCCGCAATACTTTCGCGCTTCATCTTTTCAACCTTATTCTTGTTAACGTTTTCGGTTGAAGGCTTATCTAAGCTATTGATATACTTTGCAAAGATATCAATAACCTCAGCCGCCGGACGATGAATAAAGAGAGATTCAATTTCGGGAACGCTCTCAACAATTTGAGAAATCTCACCCTTAGATGCGGCAACGGGTTTTGCAACCTTGATAGTCTTTGGATCAACCATAATATCGGTATCACCAAAAGTTTCTCCCGGAGCCGGTTCTGTAAACTTAATAATGAAATCAGGTGCATTCTTTACATCAGTAAGATCCGTTTCATGCTCTTCATAAAGATCAAGAATCTTCTTATAAAGTTGCTTACCGAAACCCCAGATTCGCATCTCATTTACTTCATTACCGTTCTCAGAGCGAACAAATATTGGAGTATAATAGCGATCCTTTGCGAAAAGTTTCTTCGCAAGATTTCGCGCATCAACATCATCCTGACCTTGCTTCCACAACTCAGAAGCCTTCTTGCAAACTGGGCAAGAACCTTCATCGTCGTTTTCTAGACAGTATACTGATGGATTTAGGGAGTAATGGAATCTAAGTTTACGAAAGGGATAACTATCGTCAAACTTGTACGGTAGAAAGTGAATTACCGATTTACCTACCGGTGGCTTTCACTTTACATCTTGATTGGAAGTTGCGTTCGAGACCTTCTCGAGTTCACGCTTGAGGAAAGATAGATCGACCATAAATCGCCTCCTTTTGTTATAAGGTTTTAGTGGTTAATAAGGTGAAATAGTTCTAACGTTTTTCTACTTCATCTGTTTTTATTTATTGTTGTAATATCTAAAGTTTAAGGTTTACAATAATTTTGATAAATCTTTCACAAAAACATTTAGACAAACTTTTAATTTTGGATGAGAGGTTGAAATTATATTATCATCCAAAAAAGAACTTTTAGGAAGTTGAACTTCTCCATAGTTTATTATATTTACTGGGATATAGCCTAAATTTGAAATATTTTTTTGAAAATCTTCATCAGAAATATCAATACTGTATATAAAGCATCCAATATAATCCATCGTTTGTTGATATTGTCACAATTTAGGATCATATTCGTATCTTATGATACCTTTTATTTCTTTAACTTCACCATATTTATTTATATTCCCACCAGCATTTATTGTAAACTCCATACCATCATAATATACATCCGTGTCTCTAAATATCATATCTATATCTTCAGACATTATTCCATTACCTAAACAATATTTACATTCTTCATCTCTACCTTCGCAAGAACAAACATTTCTTCTACGATATGATGCTTGTATGGGGAGTTTATTAAGTACTTCATGTGGTTTCAAAGGTATATTGATTGTAAATCCATCATTATTTACATCTATTGTTTCAAACCCATAAACCTGATCATATATCTTTCTTTTATTAACATCCGATAGAATTTCATAAGAATCTTTTATTCTTCTAAATATACTATCATCTCCAGATCATTTATCGGGATGAAATCTTTTTGCCAACTCTTTATATCTTCTTTTTATCTTATCATGATAAACTTCTGGATTAAGATTAAGTACCTGATAATGATTCATTAAAAGACCTCTTTTTTCTTTTTGGTTTTATCAACAGCGGTAAAGTTTGCACCGGACCCGGAATAGATCCTGCGGGTGTCATAATTGATCATCACTCAATCGTTTTCTGCGACATCAATCATATAATATATCTATTCATTAAATCTTCTTGAGATCTATCATCTATAACAGTTGAAATTAATGACTGAAATGTATTAATTGGTCAAATCTCACTAATATAACATGGAAACAAATATCCAATCGGTGGTTTCATATGAATAAACTTAGTTCCAAGTATAAAACTAGTGAAATAATAGTCTCAATACATTTCTATTTGTGGTCCAGCAAGACCTAAAGATATATTGCTTTTTAACATATCAAAAAAAACATCTGACATATCAGTTTTTGGTTTTATTGGATTTAAGCCAACATTGAATATACTTGTTTGAACTCATTCTTTCATATTATAATGAAGTTCATTCATATTTTCGGGAAACTTGTTAGACTTTATATTTTCAAATATCCATTTAGGCATATTACTATTTACTTCTCTTCTTTCTTAATAAAATTGAGTTTGATGTTTTTGTGAATGTCTGAATTCGGTGCGAGAACTTTGATATATTTCTCAAACGACTGTTCGGCTCAATATGTATTATTCGTAATCTTTGATATTTCTATCTTTTTTACAAGATCCAAGAAATAAAAAGTATCTTGTTTTTCAAAAACGGTTTCATCAACATGTCGTGATATTCAATGTTTAATTTGTTTTCTGGTCTCTATATATCTACCTCTAGTATCCGCATTTACGTGATAATCAAGAATTTCCTGAAGTTCAGATAATTGACCGACGTTTTGCTTAAATTGATTTGGAAATGAGCAATAACCGCCGGATATATTTGAATTTCTTTTTTTACCGGTTTTTATTGTTCTAGTTGATGATGCGGAAATGGGTTCTAAGAATGAGTTTGGATTATTGATATCAAAAGTATAATTAAGATTTGGAATAGAAGTACTAACGCTATTGTTCGTACCTCTTCATCCGGTGGTTGCCGTATTAAGATAATTTGTTCATCCACTTAGATTAAACATAGCATCATCATAGGAATCTTGTCTTATATTTGCCATATAAGGAACAAACCCAAGATTAGATCATGTTACACCACCCGTAAGTACATATCTAGATAGTTTTGTAACAAACCCTTGTGGATATTCTTCGTTTTTTATATTTTGAGCGTGATATCATCAATTACTACTCATACTCAAATTTAAATTTTTTCATGTGATGAAATTTACGGAACTAACGGAATATTTCGTAACTACGTCGATAATACCGGTGCTTCCGATTGGAGATGTCGCATAATTTGAGTTAATATAATTGGCAGATTCTTCATTTGTTTTATAGGAAATTCATTCAATATTTCTCGTAGATTGATCCCAACCATAAAATGTATTTCCGGAAATCGTTGAATCATCGTCGTTAAACGGAGTTATTGAAGCATAGATATCGGGTCTTACCTGAGGATCCATTTGTGGAATATATGATACTCCATTATAACTTCATTTATACATATTAGAATTATAAAAAATTGCTATTCCTTTTGGAACGGCTCATTCGGCACTTATTTCAGCCGTTTCATATCCTTGATTTTTTATTCCAAAATAAGTAAAGAAATCCGAATTATAGTCTTGAATGAATTCATTATCATAAATTTTTCACTTTTTTGATTTTCCTTGATGATATGAATAACCATCACCGGCTCCGGAAATAGATAAGTTATCATCATGCATTCCTATAGCCGAAAGAGATGCTGTAAACGATGTAGGAATGGTCGTATAATTTAAAACGAAAAAATTTGTATCCACGGTTGTATCAATCGGCATTATCATATGTGGATTTATTTCAATAGACATTAATCCATTATTTGAATTATAAATTTTATTATTATAAAAATTAAAATCGTTAATTTGACCAAAAGTTCTTCACGGCCCGCCATCTAAAATAGCTGTAAAATCATTAAGTCCGCTGCCCCTAGTTAGAGAAAATAATTTTCCCGTTAAGTTACCAAATTTATTATTATGAATATGAACACCGGAAGCGGAATCCATATTAAATGTATTACTTCTTCATGCCGTTAAAACTTCACCCCACGATGTTGTAAGATATTTCGTCTCATCAGTCATTTCGGTTCCCAAAAACACGTTATTACTAATATCTATATTAAAAATATCCGATATTCACATTAATGGATATGATGGCGGCGTTTTTGAATCAAATTTAGTTCTACCGTTATATGACGCATTTTCTTCTATAAGTCTTACAAAATATTCTCTCTTTGTAATTAAATTTCCAGTAAATGATATGTTATCCATTTTATTTGCCAAATTACCGGAGGTTGTTGCAGAACAAGAATAGGCCGGGGTGAACGGAGATGCGCCCTCAAATAAAATACCGTCAACTTTACAATTCATGAATTTATTATCTCAAACATTAAGAGAAACTTGGTTATGAACGGCGTCTTGATGAAAAGACCCACCCCAACCACCACCATAAAACTCTAGTACGTCTGGATGTATTTCATAATTTTGAATATTTCCAGTCATTAGCAAATTACATGATTGAAAGTTTCACATATTATTTATTAACGTATTATCAATAAATTTTGTAACATGTTGTGGGTGAGAATAATATGTTCTAATTCCAAATTTATTATAACCGGGAACTAAATAATTCATTCTATCAATAACATTTCCAGAAATTGTACAATTTGGACCAAGACTAATTAAATTAATATGACTTCCACATCTTCTGAATTCATTGTTAACGATTCAATCTCCGCTTATTGGATATTCGTAATATCTTGTGGATGCATACGGACCCGTAGCTGGATTTGTTAATAATGATTGTAGTGGTTTTTGCGAAATATCTTCAAATTTACAATTTTCAACTTTTGACTTTTGATATGCGGTTAATGTTCCGTTTATCATATATGTAGATGTTTCAATATTTTGATTATGTAAACCATGTCCCAATATACTTTGCATATTACAACCATTTAATTCAATTCTTTGAGTATTAAGAGAATATAAACATTTTTGTTGAGTATGAGTATATGATTCATATTGCCTCGGTCATCCCGTTAAACCATTTACTACCCCCGTTGAAGATTTTAATCTATCGGTTGGAGTAGAAAATCACCAAATTCCAGATACGGATGGGGAGGATCAGTATACACCCGATGCGGCCGAATTTTGTGTATGTTTTGCATCAAAACAGTGTTGACCTAAATATTTTCAATCTACATTTTCAACTTTAAGTTTTAATGGTAAATTTCCGTTTTGCGCCGAAATTTGAATTCCCATTATGTCGTGTGAATCTGAAAAATTTATTCCGCTCGATGATATCATTGATGCTGTTAACGTATTTAATACATTTGATAATTGGGAATTTCTAACCTTTAAATATTGCCCTCTTTCAGGTATTCTTGCATTAATATCTCTATATTTATTTATAACAACCAATCCAGCGCTACCGGTATAATTTACCATTCCTGGATAATTTATTGCATATGCCGATAATGTAGTTGGGTAATCGGTCGAATTACCTCTTGGTTCTCAATACCCCAAATCATCATAAGGTTCGCCATTTATATATTCTCTATATGGATTTAAAGATGTACACATCTGAGATGTTGTTGAGGTATCTAGATCTGTAGGACTTACTCATAAAATTTCATAATTTGCTGTTGATGGTAAATCCTTTTTCATTCATCTTATAATGTCATATAATTTTACTACGGCAGGTATATCAGGATTTGAATTTGCCAATTCTCCGTTTTCACAATAAATTGCTGGCATACATCATCCAGATGATCCTTGATAAACGGGCCCGAATCTTAAAATAGAATATTCCGAATTTAATGATCCCGTCAATGCGTCTAATTGCGTCGTTCCATAATTATATCCTCATGGACACCCTAAATATTTATCTGGGTTATTAACTCAGACAGAACCAGAATCAGATGTAGTGACATAACATCCAGATATAGCGACCCTCATAGCGGTTAATGTAGAGCCTTCCGATGCACCATCTCAAACCGTATCATAAGCAGAAGATCCTTCGGAAGATGATAATTCTATGGCTTCCTGTATTGTCATTTGCTGAGTAAATAATGCTTTATCGTTTGAATCTTGAGATCTAATTATTAATCATTGATCTCCCGTAATGCAAATATCGGTAGTAGATCCACCCAAGGCATTATAAAAATATAAATAATTTCTTGTACCAGAATTATAATAAGGCTTGTAATGACCTGGCATCATCTCTATAACAATTCCGGTTATGGAAGCACCGGAAAGACTAAAATTATACATTCCGCCAAAATTATAGGTTGAACTAGAGGTACCTTTAGTTCTATATCTAATAGCATAACTAATATGATACATACTATTAAAAGTAAATCCGGTAGAGCTATTTCAATCACTGGCGGAAACCGTCGTCTCTGGATATAATCTGAATATTACTTGTTTATTAGCTAAATCTACACCTACCGCCATATTATTTCTCCAATTTAAACATAGAAAAAATCCCTACATATTTTATTTATATAGGGATTTTTTCTATGTTTT
>Ga0172373_10000915_pt1 | contig 48385 bp, 34 predicted proteins | sample Lak10m_2_FD_114546 | JGI IMG/M metagenome (GOLD analysis project Ga0172373, IMG submission 114546) | Freshwater microbial communities from Kabuno Bay, South-Kivu, Congo - kab_092012_10m | ecosystem: Environmental > Aquatic > Freshwater > Lake | place: Democratic Republic of the Congo... | reverse complement strand
TTACTGGGCAACCCGATTGCGGGGACTGTCCCCGCAGATTGGATGGTGGCGGTGGCGGTAGGATCGGCCTGTTCGTCAGAACCGCCGGATCCCGGAAGTCAGTTACGATCGTTACTGGGCAACCCGATTGCGGGGACTGTCCCCGCAGATTGGATGGTGGCGGTGGCGGTAGGATCGGTCTAATCGCCAGAACTGCTGGAGCCCGGAAGTCAGTAACAATCGTTACTGGGCAACCCGGTGGCGGGGACTGTCCCCGCGGATGGGATGGTGGCGGTGGCAGGATTGGCTTGTTCGTCAGAACCGCTGGAAGCGGTGACTCACAGCGAAATCACACTTGTTCTGCAATCACGTCCCGAGTTCCTTTCAACCTTTGACGACGCTCAGATTGCTCGCCGCTGGCCCTGCGTGTGCCCAACTCTTCGAGGTGACAGAGCGCTGTCAGATGAACCTTCAGAGGAAGAGATTCGGGCTCTGTGTGAAGCCCCCTGCTGTATTGCACAACTCCGCCATCAGTTCCGCAACATCTCATAGTGGAGGTGACTTTTGCAGCAGCGAGTCGTTCCGCTGTGTGGCTGTCGCGACGTTGGAACAAATTTGAAACGCTTGAACTGAGTACGCAAGCGGCGGCTCAAGGGCAGATCGGGCCGAGGGACGTGAACGGGAGGTGACCTGTTTCGAACTCCTGCATGACAGGGATCCAGGGTGGAGTCAATCCACCGGTTATTCTGCGCGCCCGTTTGGCAGGTCCAGCAACCTCAGAGGGCTCTGAGTACGGCTGCGGCGCTTTGGCCCATGGCAGTGCGGTTCACCGTGATCGCGGTGCGATTTTTGAGCTTCTGTGCTTCGCCACGAGCGACGTTGAGCAGGCAGCGGGGGTCGGGGAATTCGTAGTTGAGTGTCGCTGGGAGGAACCCGTGTTTGAGCGACAGCAAGGTGCCTGCGAGTTCGACGGCGCCAGCACCGGCGTCGAAGTGACCGATGTAGCTTTTTAGTGCGGTTACGGGGATTGAAACCGCGAGGTTGCCGAAGACGCGGTGGTAGGCACGCGATTCTACGATGTCGTCCGGCTGAGTACTTTTGCCCTGTGCGTTGATGTGTCCAAGATCAGCGGGGGTGATACCGGCGATGGCAATGGCAGATTCCATGGCACGGACCAGTCCGAGTCCTGCGGATTCGTTGGCAGCACCGCGACCGTCGCAGCCGGCGCCGGTGCCCAGCACCTCGGCGTAGATGTCGGCTCCGCGACGGACCGCGTGTTCGTAGCTTTCGATCAGGAATGAAGCAGCACCTTCACCGACGACAGTTCCGTCGCGTTCAAAGTCAAATGGGCGACAGGCTCGAGTGGGGTCGTCGGTGCGTCGGGAGAGACCTTCGAAGCTGTGGAACTTGGCAATGTCAACAGGGTGAATGTTTGAACTGCAGGCGCCGACGATCATCGCATCGGCACGGCCGGCGCTGATGACGCGAGCGGCTTCGGAGAGGGCCAGCAGGGCGGAGGCATCGCGGCAGGTGATTGTGTTATTGGGACCACAGGCGTTGTGGTCGATGGATACGTGGCTGGCCGGCATGTTGGGGAGTTGTCGCAGGAGCCACAGCGGGGCGATGCGACCTACGGCTTCGGCACCCCAGCGATCGATTTGGAATTCCTGATTTTCGCGGCAGACTTCCACGACGGCGGCGAGTTCCTGGGGATGGCAGGTCATCCGACCAGCGCCAAATACGACTCCGAATCGCTGCGGGTCCACCTGTCCGGAAGCAAGCCCTGCGTCCTCAACCGCGAGCGTGGAAGATGCGACACCCAGCTGGATGTCACGGCACATGACTTTGAGGAATTTGCGATCGCGAAGATAGCGGACAGGATCGAAATCACGAACTTCAGCACCAAAGGCCGAAGGAAGCCCTTCGGCTGGAACTGAAGTCAGATAGTCGATTCCCGAGCGGTTGTGGATCAGGCTGTCCCAGAATTTTTCGTTGCCGATACCGATCGGCGAAACGACTCCGACGCCTGTGACCACCACGCGGGTATGTTGGAGCCCAGCCATGGTACACCCTATGCTGAACGCGCGAATGCTTTCGTCCTGATTCGAACGTCCGACCCAGATTTAACTTCGAAGAATCCTCCTCGATGACAGCAAGCAGTGATTCCCCACGAATCACCCTTTGCAAATCCCCTGAAAATCAATCGACACAGCCCTTTTGATCGGACATCCGCCCCCGCGGAGACCCGTGAATGCCGTGTCGGTCTGAATATTCTGAGGAAACCAGAAAGAGCAGTCGACTTCCCACAGTCTACTGGCCTTTCGCGAATTTTGAAATTACAAGCTGTCAAAACGGGTCTGTCAAGCGGACATCGGTACTGTCATTGATGGCAATTGAGTTTCTGTCGAATGGAAAAAACGGGCAAAATGGGGCTATCAAAGCTGTCGAAGACGGCGATTACTGGGTAATTGCCCGCAATTCGAACTGCTGTTCCCATCCCGCAAACAGGTGGTCAAGTGCCGGATTCCTGAGGTCTGGTGTCAGGTGAACCGGTCTGGCATCAGGATTGGCAACTTCGGTTGAACCTGCCAAATGTGCTGGTGCCTGGCGGCATTGCCCCTGGTGTTCAGTGGCTGATGTCGCTGATTCGTATGATGCGGAGGCATTTGCTTCAGGCGGTCTGGAAAACCTCCGTCGGGGATCGCTGAATTCGTCCCTGATGTTCAGATTCACCGTTTGCGGCAGCCGTGTGAGAATTGGAGCGTCCAACTGCGATTCGTGGCCACTGGAAAATGAATTCTCTGCGATTTGAAGGTCAAATGGAGTGCTGTTGAGTATGGAGCCTGCTGAATCAACGGCAGCGAGCCAGACACGATAACGACCTGCGGCAACCGCCACGGGGATGGTTAACTGAGTGCCCGAGATATTGTTGTTGGTGAAGAGCGCGCTGTCCTGGGAATCGGTGAGTTGCAGCTGGTACCTGACAGCGCCAGCGACAGTGATCCAGCGAAGCGTAAGCGGAGAGTTCTGGCTGAGACTTGCGGGGCTGATGATGACGGAAGGCATTTGTGTGAGGATGTCAACGGCGCCGCTCCAGACATGGAGTGCTCCGGAGAGGTCGCGGGCTCTGATCCAGATGCGAAGTGCAGCTGGAAGGAGTCCAGCGATGGTCACTGAGTTTCCGCGGACACTGGGGTTGCGATACACGCTGGGAACATTTCGGGTTCGGTCATCGATCCAGACGTCGTAGGTATCTGCACCCGGGAGGCTGTTCCACTGGAGTTTCAGGTCTGAGTTGAACACGGTGCTGACCGGAACAATACCGGCGACGCGGTCGGTGATTGTGATGTTGCCGGCGGGGCTCCAGGGAGTGAACTCATTGCGAGCATTTCGGGCGCGGAACCAGTAGGTATAGCGTCCAACCGGGAGTTCCGGGAGCTGAAACGAGGTGCCGGTGAGTCCTGAGCGACGGACGATTTGAGAAACGCGTGGATTAACGCTGTCAACCCAGACTTCCCAGTCTGCTGCACCGACCATCGAGTTCCATTTCAGGGTAGCAGCGGAGCGAAATTCGGTGCGACCGGAGCCGACGATTGAGGGGACAGGGCGAACCTGCCAGACCGCAGGAAGGCTCCAGAAACTGCGGCGACCGTCACTGGTCATGGCGCGGACATAGAAGGTCCAGTTACCCAGGGCGAGGTCGCTGGGGGGTGTCCACGAGGTACCAACGACGTTGCTTGCCGATGCAGCGCGTTTTTCACCAGTAGACGTGTTATCAGCCCAGACTTCGTAGGTGCTGGCGTTGGAAACGGGCAGCCAGGAAATCACGGGGCGGGCGGTTTGTACGATTTGTACGGCAGATGGCAGGCGGGGAAAGGTTCGATCGATTACCGAAAGCGAGGTCTGGACGGAACCGAGTCCGTAGACCAGAACGGTAATTCCGGCCTGTTGCGGCAGTTCGATGCGGTCGTCTTCCACGCCCTGCACGTTCACCGTGACGGCCAGCTGACCAGCGGGGATGACGACGGTGCCGGGAAGCTGAACTGCGTCGGAAGCCGTCGTGGAAAGATGCACTGTGATCGGAACACTTTGAGTGACAGCCTGTGTGATTGTGAGCACTGCAGTGCTGTCGGTGCCGCGTTCGCCAATGGTCGTTCGACTCAGGCTGAGCGAAAGCTGATCGGGTGTTCCGGTGGTGAAGCGTTCGAAGTCCAGCTTGACGTTGCTGGTGGAGACCTGGGCGAACCGCACGGCACGAACACTGAGCCCACCATACACGTACACAGCTTCCACGGACCATTCACCTGCTGAGACCTGCAGGGCGTAGCCACCGGATGGGCTGAGAGTGGTGCTGACTTTTTGCCCGGTGGCGAGGTGAGTTGCCGAGATGGTGCCTGAGCGGACTGCTTCGCCGATGTCGTAGAAGTCGTTGTCGGTGGTATCTGCGTAGACGACTCCGGTGATGTACGGCGCACCGTTGCGATCCCCGAAATTTTCCACGGCCATGGAGGCGTTGTAAACGAAGCCACCGGAAGTGAACTGACCGTACTGCAGGCTGACGCCGCTTTCCCGCCAATAATCCCGGAGCATGTTGCGGCGGTGCCCGGCACTTTTGAAGAGTGCCTGATGGCGATCGTAGACGTGCTGGATTCTGTCGATCGAAGTTGTGCTTCCGCCCCACGAAAGATTTTCGCCGACAGCCCCCACGTAGCCCTGGTCAGCAGCGCGGTCGGAAGCCGACTTGCCGCTGCCCTGCGACTGATGAGAGAAGTAGTCTTTCGCAAGCATGTCCGCGGCATGGCCGGCGGTCGCATTATTGAGCAGTTGCACGGGGGCGAGCGGTTGTTTGGGCGTATCAGAGATTTGGCCGGGCCCGAGGTCTGCGTTGAGTCCGATACCGAACAGAGCAGCCTCAGCACCCGGATTTGATCGAGCGCGGTTGATCAGTTCGAGAAGCAGTTGTTCGTTGTCGGTCAGCGAGAACGCTGTGGTCAGAAGACAACGCGGTTCCAGCGATTGAAGTGCGCGTGTACCGTTAAAGAGCTTTCGCCGTAGCCGACGAGGGCCAAAAAACTGTAGAAACAGGGACTTCAGCGCGTGCATGTCCATGATCCATCGCTGTGTCAAACTTAATGCGGTCGGGCGGAGAAGGGAAGATGCTGAGTGACCGCATGAGCGCAGTGTACTCTGTGCGCGTTGCAGATGGAGCGCCGCGAGTCCTGCAATTCCCGAGTGTGGCGTGGCAGTCGGAGTAAGGTACTACGCCACTTGATGTTATGAACGGCATGAGCGACTGTTGCCGACACATCGAGATCGTCCGGCGTTCAGAATGATTAACGGGATATCCCCGGTGAGTGTTCATGAAGCGAAACACTGGACATGGAATGGTGCAATTCCCGACAGCAGCCGCTATAAACCGGCGGTGTTCATCATCTGCACCCGCGGAGCCGGCCAATGACCGTTTCGGAAGCTGATCAGTCCACCTTTCAAATTGCCGTCCTGCCGGGGGACGGGATTGGTACCGAGGTGATGCGGGCAGCGATGGAGGTGCTGGATGCGCTGAAAATCCGTGATCGGCGGCTGAAATTGCGGTGCGAAACATTTGCGGCAGGGGCAGCAGAATTTCGCCGCAATGGCGAGGCTCTGCCCGGGTCGACTCTGGAGGCCTGCAGGACCGCCGATGCTGTGCTGCTGGGGGCTATGGGTCTGCCGGACGTCCGCTGGCCCGGCGGTCGTGAGCTCACGCCACAGATTGACATTCGGGAGCAGTTCGAGCTGTTCCGAGGCGAGCGTCCGGCGCGGCTGTACCACGCAGCTGACTGCCCGCTCAAGGGTGTGGCCGCCGGTGACATTGATTTCGTGATTCTGCGTGAGAGCACTGAGGGGTTGTTTTCGTCGCGGCTGCAGCCCGGGCCATTTTCCACCGAAGAAGTGTCAGACCGTTTGCTGGTCTCGCGGCGAGGCAGCCTGCGGCTGTTTCATGATGCCTTCCACCTCGCCCGGCAACGTCGTGGACTGCTGACACTGGTGGATAAGGCCAACGTGCTGCCTTCAATGGTCTTTTTCCGACGGCTGTTCGATGAAGTGGCCGAGCAGTATCCGGATGTGCGAGTGGAGCGGATCTACGTGGATGCCGCGGCTTTGTTTCTGGTGCGTCGTCCGCAGACCTTTGATGTGCTGGTGACAGAGAACATGTTCGGTGACATCCTCAGCGATCTCGCCGCGGCCCTCGTAGGGGGCATGGGTATGGCCCCGTCTGCTGATATTGGCCCGAACACCGCCGTGTTTCAGCCGTGTCACGGCACCGCGCCGGATATCGCGGGGAAAGGCATTGCCAATCCCGTTGCGATGCTGCTGTCGGCTCGCATGATGCTGGACTGGCTGCACACACCTGCCAGCACTGCAGCAGCCGCGGTGCTGCAGCGAGCGGTGGAAACCGTGCTGAACGATCCCGCAGCGCGAACACCTGATCTCGGTGGCGCTTTAAGCACAGAGGAGCTGACGAACCTCGTGGTCGCCGCAATCGGTGCTGACCGAGTGGACTGACGGCCGGTTCGTTTAAACGGGGACCAGTCGCCGGATGCTGTGATTCGGATGCGAACCTGCCGGACCGGGATGGGTCTGCCGGGAAGTTCACGAACGTGCAACCACGCGTGACGCAGCTCAACGACGCATCACCTGGTCTGACGCCGGGGACAGTCCCCGCAGGCGCTGCGGCGGGACCGGCTGGGTGCCATGTACCTTGGTATTTCCGGCGAGGTGGTTTGGTGGTGCTTTCACTCCCTGACGGTCGCGGCTCGGCGGGGATGTTTGCGGTGGCGTTTGCGGTGGTGTTTGCGGAATTCTGACAGTGCCTCGAGGTGCATGGCACCTTGAACCTTGAACGTAAAGGTGCCATGTACCTAAAGCGAGAATCCCAGAGAATTCACTGGCATGCGTTTATTTGCGGGGTGATTTACTTGATTTCAGTCTGCTTCAAGGACTTCGGGAGCTGGTCCGGGGCGACCAGTTCTGGCTGGGTGGTTCGATCGCGGCCGGCTGGAGTGATTCTGACAGCGCGGACATCCATGACAGCTCCGGCCTGTTTTCTGAGGCAGCGGACGGTCAGGATGGAATCAGAGTCTTTGGAGAGCATTACCTGGCCGAGCGACTTCCAGATGAAATTCTGGAAGTGTCCGGTTTCCACTACGGTGAGCGGCAGTTTGTGATTTTGCAGACTGACTTCCACCTGACTGCCACCATGACCGGCACCGCAGCCTTGAAGAATGTCGATTTCGTAATTGCCATCAGCCGGGACGGCGCAGTGCCATTGAGCGTAGTCTTCGGTGACGCTCCAGTATCCGACGGTGTTCTTGTGGGGCTGGGGTTCATAGCGCAGATTTTTTCCCTGCACTTCAGCTTCGCAGGCTCGGAGCAACAGGGCACCGTCCTTTGCCTGCAGGATGACCGGCGGCAGGAACAGTCGCGGTGGCTCGTCCAGTGTCAGTACGAGCACTGGGCTGGACGACGCGGGAATTCCGGACAGTCGGATGAGCCATTCCTTCGGTTCCGGCTGAACGCTGAGTTCTGTGGGGCTGCCTTCGAGCCAGCGGGCGGATCGGACTACGGAAACAAGTCGTGGGAGGCGAAGCACGAAGTCACTTGCGGGGGTCTGGCTGAACGTCAGGTATAGGCGATTTCCGTGGCTGACGGCCCGGGTATCGGGAACAGTCCAGCCGGCCATCGGTTGGGCGGTTGCGGGGATCTCTTCAGCCGGGCTGCTGTCTGCATGGAGCAGGAGAGCGGGCAGCAATCCCGCGATCCAGCGGATCAGTCTGTTCCGGGAGACGCGCGAGTGCCTGACGGCTGCAAACATGACAAGTTCCATTTGGTTCAGTTGGCGGGAGGAGGGGAAGACGGGGAGCGGTTTTGCGGGAGTATACAAGTGTGCGGAGGATGTCAATCGACAGGTAACGATCGGGAGTCAGAAAGGCGGAGCGATCGCTGAAGACGACCAAAAAGAAAAGCCGCTCGATTTGTATCGAGCGGCTGCGAAGGCTGAATATGGAGGATTCTGGAGCGACTCAGTTTCCGGCATTGTCGCCTGGCTGATCACCTTCAGCTTTTGGAGCATCTTCGGGTTTGGCATCTCCGGGTTCGGCGGGCTCAGGTTTGTCAGCATTTTTCGCAGCTTCTTCGGCGGCTTTTTTCAGCTTTTCGAGTTGTTCCTGAGCTTCTTTGGAGGAGGTTTCGGCGGCGGTAAGTGCCTTCTGGAGAGTTTCGGTCTTCACGGCGAGGCCATCGCGTTCAGCGAGAGCCGTTTTGAGTTCGGCTTTGGTTTTTTCGAGTGTTTCGGCGTTGCGTTTGGCGTCTTCGCGAAGTGTGGCGACTTCATCGATGGCGGCTTTGTGAGCAGCTTCTGCTTTGTCAGCGCGGTCTTTCTGGCCAGCGGTTGCAGTTTTGGCGGATTCGATCTGCTTTTTCAGATCAGCCGTCTGAGCTTCCATGGCGGCGGTGAGTTTAGCGAGTTCCTGGCGGAGCGTTTCAGTTTCGGCTTTTGCTGCGGCGAGTGCAACAGCGGCCTGTTCAGCCTGAGTTTTTACGGCGGCGAGTTCTTCCTGAGTTTGCTTGAGCGCGGGCTCGAGGGCGTCGGCGTCATCGGCGCGGTTCACGGCGTCCCAGTAGGCGCGCATTTCACGGACGGTGCCGTCTTTGGCCTTGTAATACTGGCCCCGGGGTGCGGCAGCCGTCGTTGGTGATGGTACGCAGTTGGTGGGGGCGCGTTTAGAGCTTTTCCCTGGGAAGAGGAAACAGCCCTTGTCCCCTGCGAGGCTGGCGGTGCAGGTGAAGGTCAGTGCAAGCAGGAAACAGAGAATTTGTTTCATCGGGGGTACTCCGAACGGAATGATTTCTGGGACGCAGCCACGACCCGGTGGTGCAGGCGTCAGCTTGCGGAAGAGTATAGATGAACAAAAATTTGACTCCAGCACAAACGTCTGCGAATTACGGCACAGCGGGGCGGGCTGGGTGAAAGAGTAAAGTCGGGAGGAATGTGACAGCAGCGCCGGTTTTACGAGTTGAGTATGTGGCCTGCGTGAATCGCGGCGTCCAATTTCGTCCCAAAAACGGGAATTCCTGAAATTTCACCGATTGGTAGATCACACCACCGGTTGTCGAGGCGTCTGGCGAGGTGGGGAAAGAGACTTGCAGGATAGTCCTGCATTCCAAACCGTGGCACAGCGGCAGTCCCACCGCGTCAGACTCCCGGAATTTTCCTGTTTCGGCAGGAATTTTGCTTTCCAGGCCGACCACATCTGCTATTTCTGGCCAGTATCCAGAGCTGGCTCTTATTTCTGGTCTTTTCGCAAAGCGACTGTCGCCTGACTACGTCATCCTCAACCGAACGTCCCGCCGGCGAAGCAGTGTCGGCACTGCAACAGCGGTACACTGGGCTGCTGCAGCGGCCCGGCATTCAGTGGACGTCGGAGCGCGCGTTTCTGAAGCGACTGGGGACTGGCGGCCAGGGAATCGTGATGCTGGCCGAGCGTCGAGGCGCGGCCGCTTTCAGTATCCCGGTCGCGTTGAAATTCTTTTCACCTGCTGCGTTTGAATCACCGGGACAATACGACCAGGAAATGTACCGCATGGCCGAAGTGGCGGCCCTGGTTGCGCGAATTCAGGTGGACCACCTGGTCAACGTTCACTCTTTTCAGCTCGACCAGGGAATTTACGTACTTGAGATGGAGTGGATTGACGGGGTTGATCTGCTGCACATTCTCCGTCGAGACAGCCTTGAAATAGTTCAGGACGCGGTGACGGAACGTCGCTGGGCCAGCATCAATGAGCGCGTGATTACCTCCGGCGAAGTCGATTGCCGACTCAAGCCTGGCATGGCCGTAGCCATTCTGCGTGAATGTCTTGAAGGAATCGCGGCGCTCCACCGGGGAGGCCTGATTCACTGCGACCTGAAACCATCCAACATCATGGTCAAGCGGACTGGTCAGGTAAAAATCATCGATATTGGATCCGCGTTCTGGGTGGGTCGTCCTCCCGACCGCCAGCCCTGCACTTTGGAATACGCCGCCCCGGAAGTGCTCGCCGGCCAGCGCGCGACCCCCCAATCCGACCTCGCCAGCCTCGGCTATATGCTCATCGAAATGCTCTCCGGCTTCCGTCCCTTCGCCGGGCTCAGCTTTGATCAGCAGGTCCAGTCCAAGCTGCATCTGCTCGATCGCCTCCCAGGCCTGCTCCCACTGGAAGAATTCCAGTTCAGTGAAGCCCTGATTCGCCTGCTCCGCGGCCTTGTGCATCCCGATCCGCAAAAGCGATTCAGCGGGGCCGAAGAGGCCGAGCTGTGCGACGATGGTGCTGCCGGATTTCTCAAGGATCTCGTCAAAAGTGACCTCGCCGAAGAATACGGCACCGAACTGCGTCGCTGGATCGAAGAGCTCGAAAGCAACGTCAACCGTCGGCTGTTTTCCGAAGAGGCACACATTCCCAACGGCACCACTCGCGTGATCCCCCGTCAGCCTCCGTCCACCTGAACACCCATGCGCCCGCCCAAAATCGCCTAATCCCCCCAAACATTTCCCGGCAAACAACCCCGTTCCCAAACTCGTTGCTTTCCAGGATTCACTTGCATGGTGTCGCCCTGAATCGTATTGTCTCGATATTCGCCCCGCGCGAATTCCTCTGGCAGCTCTGTCTGCAGCACAACAAGTTGACCCTACAGATAATACTCATAGGGAACCCGGTCTGATCCCGGCCGACTGTCACGCCGACCATGTCTCGGATCACATGACCCGGGCGTCGGGTGCCCACCTATTAATTCTGACCAAAGGGCGTCAACAACGTTTGCTCAGCACACCTGGCAGAGGTTTTTTTACGCGCCGGCACTGCCCCCAACCCGATTTTCTTTGATGCCCCCATGAACTTCTCCCCACCCGATCCCGGCCTGCCCGGCAGTGTCATTGACTATCCGGTCGATGACATGACGATCACTGTGCAGGCGGACCTCACCGCAGGTCAGCTCTGCTCTGTGCTTTCCCGTCACCGCCAGCAGCTGCCCATCGATGCTGCCACCGACGACCAGACAGTTGGCGAGCTCGTCATTCACGACGTTGCCGGTCCGAGGCAGTATGGCTGCGGGACACTCAGAGACTATGTCATCGGGATTGAGGCACTCGACGGGCATGGTCGCCGCTTTCATGCGGGCGGTCGTGTCGTTAAAAATGTTGCCGGCTACGATCTCTGCCGACTTCTGGTCGGTTCCCGCGGTCTGCTGGGAACAGTCACCGCTGTGACCCTGAAGGTGCGGCCATTACCTCCTGCCACTGCAATCCTCACTGCCGCCCTGGCCGACATTCGGCAGCTCACTGCTGCCCTCGACCGACTCAACACTTCCGCCACTACGCCCGTGATTCTCGATGTGGTCAGCGGTACCGCTGCCGCAAGGCTTTTCGGTACGGCTTTTCCGGAACACGTCTCTGCGTCCGCCACTCACGTCGCCGCAGCCGCACACCTCGTGATCGGTTTCGAAGGCCCGGCCGATGCCTGCCGCTGGCAGCTCAGCACCGTCACCACAGAACTTGCCCCCTTTTCCACTCATCAGCAGCCAGTCCTGCACCCCACAGGCTCAGCCGACTGGTGCCGCACAGCCCAGGTTGCTGCAGCGCCGGGTGACGACACAGCGTGGCTCGGTCGGCTCACAGTTCTTCCCTCTAAAGTCCCCGCCGCCCTTGAAAAGGCTGCGGCTATGGGCTGCGAAATCTTTGGTCGAGCCGGCAATGGGGTGCTCTTCCTTTGCCCGTCAGCGGGTCAAAATGTCAGTGAATCGGCGGCTTTCCAGGCCCTGCAGTCGCTGTTCGCGGCCCATGCCGGAAGCTGGCAGATGCTGAAAGGCGACCCTGCGTTCAATACTCCTTCAACACCAAAGGTGCAGCAGTTGTCTGCCGCACTGCAACAGGCTTTGGCGACACCTGCTTCAGCCTGAAGTCTTCACTCGTCCTGTTTCACGGATCCTGCAAGTTCAAGGGTTTTCAGGGGATTTCCACAGTGACCGCCACCAGCTCCAACCCGACCTCGGCTGCACTCCCGGTCATCGGTCAGTCCATTCCCTACGAGCGTTTTCTGGACTGCGTTCATTGCGGTCTGTGCACGGCGGCCTGTCCGACCTATGTGGAAACCGGCAACGAGAACGACGGTCCGCGGGGACGGATTTATTTGATGCGAGCTGTGGTGGATGGTCGCCTGCCGCTCACACCGGCCGTTCGCGGGCATCTCGATTCCTGCCTCGACTGCCGCAGCTGTGAAACTGCCTGCCCGAGTGGCGTGCAGTACGGCAGGCTGCTCGAACCATTCCGCGTAGAAATGCAGAATCCCTCAGCTCAAACCGGCCCTGCTTCCTCCCCAGCCCCCGCAAACCCAGGCCCGGACTGGTTTCATCGCTGGATACTTTACGGTCTGTTTCCTTATCGCAACCGTCTGCAGCTGGCGTTGATGCCTGCCCGGATCATGCAGCAACTGGGGTTGGACAGGCTGGCTCGTCGAATCGGCCTGACGCGTCTGTTGCCGCAGCGACTGCAGCGGATGGAGGCACAGCTTCCGCGGCTGCGCCCCATACCGCAGGCGCTCCCGGAGTTTCTCCCGGCAATCGGGACTCGCCGTGCCCGCGTGGCCTTGTTTGTCGGATGCGTGGCCGATGCCATGTTTCGCCACGTTCACTGGGCCACCGCCAGAGTCCTGCAGCAGAATGGCTGCGATGTGCTGATTCCCCGCGACCAGGGCTGCTGCGGCGCGATTCACTATCATTCCGGGGCAGCCGAACCAGCGCTCCAGCTCATGGACACCAACACCCGCGTGTTCAGCGATCCGGCGATCGACGCCGTGATCGTCAACGTCGCCGGCTGCGGCTCAATGCTCAAAGACTACGGTCATATTTCTCACGAACTTCAGCCACAGGCTGCCACACAAGCCCCGGAAGCCTTCTCGGGGAAAGTCCGCGACATTCATGAATTCCTGATGCAACTTGGCCCGGTGATTCCCAAGGGCCGAATCGACGCGGTTGTCGGATTGCAGGATGCCTGCCATCTGCAGCACGCGCAAAAGATTCGCCGAGAGCCGCGTGATCTGCTGGGGTTGATACCCGGGATTCAGCTGAAAGCCATTGCAGAACCAGAACTCTGCTGCGGCGCCGCTGGCACCTACAATCTCACCCAGCCTGAAATGGCCGATCGGCTCGGTCGCCGCAAGCTCCGCAACCTGCTCGATGTCAATCCGCAGGTAATCGCCTCCGCCAACGCCGGCTGCTCGCTGCAGCTGCAGGCCCATCTGCAGCAACAGTCGCTCAGTATCCCTGTGATGCATCCGATTGAACTGCTGGACGCCAGCTACCGCGGTGTCTCACTGGAATCGCTCTGCTGATTCCAAACCGAATTCGACATGGGCTGGCGTGAACTCGCCCGGATTGCGAGAATATGCACGTTGTGGCTGCTCCAGGCAAGACTGGCAGCCTGCATCAATCTCCACTCCGGAAGCCCCCATGTCTCGGTCGACTCTGGCAATCCCGCTGTCCCTGACTGTACTTGCAGCCTGTGTCTGGCTGCTGTCGCAGGGAGATGCTGTTCGTCCGCCAACCGGTACAACTCATGAAGTCAGGACGGCTCCTGGTGAACTGCTGGTATTCTGCGCCGCCAGCAATCGGTCCGTGGTGGAAGCCATTCGCAAGCGTTACGAAGCGGAGACTGGCCGCAGTGTGCAGTTCCAGTATGGTCCATCGCAGGCGCTGCTTTCCCAGCTGGAGCTCACGGGTGCCGGAGATTTGTTTCTGCCCGCAGACGACAGTTATCTCGATATGGCGCACCGGAAGGGATTGACAGCAGAGGTCCTGCCTTTGGGCCGGATGCGATGTGGCTTTGTCGTGCCGAAAGGCAATCCGCGTGGGATCGACGAACTCTCGGATCTGTTTTCTGAGGATTTGCGGGTGGTCCAGGCGGGTCCAGAGGCGGCGGCTGTCGGGCGGCTCGCTCGAGAGGCCCTGCAACCCCTCGGACTTTGGGAACCACTGAACGCCGCGACCGACGCCTACCGCACAACCGTGGGTGATGTGGCCAACGATGTCAAGGTGGGTGCCGCCGATGTGGGACTGGTGTTCGATGTGGTGCTGTATCCTTTTCCCGATCTGGAATTTATCGCTGTGCCGCAGCTCGACGCCGCGGTTGCTCAGGTGTCCGTCGCCGTGACGTCGGCCACCACACAGCCGGCAGCGGCCCTGCATTTCGCCCGCTATCTGGCCGCGGGTGATCGTGGTCTGGAAGAGTATCAGCGGCAGGGGTTTCAGGTGGCGACGGGCGACATCTGGGCGGATGTCCCGGAATTGACCGTCTACGCCGGCTCGATGCTGCGTCCGGCGATTGAAGAGACTCTGACTGGATTTGAAGAACGGGAAGGAGTCCGCATCTCGAGAACCTACAACGGCTGTGGCATTCTTGTGGCGCAGATGAAGGCGGGGCAGCACCCCGATGCCTATTTCGCGTGTGATGTGGAATTTATGAAGCAGATGCAGGAGCTCTTCCCAAACCCGGTGAATGTCTCAGAGAATGAGCTTGTGATCCTGGTACATAAGGGCAATCCACAAAACATTGCGTCGCTGAAGGATCTGACGAAGCCAGGACTGCGAGTGGGTATCGGTCACGAGAAGCAGTGTGCCATGGGCTGGATTACTCAAAAGACATTCGATGAAAGCGGTCTGAAGACGGAACTCATGCAGAACGTAACGGTGCAGACACCGACAGGCGATATGCTTGTGAATCAGCTCCGCACGGGTTCGCTGGACGCAGCAGTTGCCTATCTCAGCAACGCGGCCGGGGCGGCGGACTTTCTGGATGCTGTCCAGATTCAGGGCATTCCCTGTGCGGTGGCGGTACAGCCGTGGGCCGTTTCCGAAGAGACCCGCTATCCGCGGCTGGCGGGTCGGTTGTTCGATCGGATTCGTTCGGCGGAAAGTCAGGAAATCTTTGCGGCGGAAGGATTCCGCTGGCAGCTGACCAGGCCGGAACCCGTACCGGCCGAGGCAAGACAATAAGTAACGGCAGGGACGAGAAATGCGGAGGCATTTGTTGCGAATAGTGCTCGATCAGGCCTGGCGGTTTTCCGCGGAGGGCAACGAGTTTTATCTGGGAGTCGGCTGGTTTGTGACCTTCTGGCTGCTGATCACTCTGCTCTGCTGGGCCTCGCTGGTTTATCGTTCAATTCACTGGCTCGAAGCAGCACTCGCAGTGAGTTTCTGGCTGTTTGTTCCTGTGGCCGCAATCTCGCTGTACTGGCTGCAGCCACAATGGGAGTCACTCGAAGATGGAATACCGATTTTTGGCTATGGCTTCATGATGTTCATCGGCTTTTCTGTGGCAGCGTGGCTGGCCAGCACTCGCGTGATGCAGATTGGTCAGCACCCGGACGTGATCTGGGACATGCTCATGTGGGCGCTGATTCCCGGCCTGATCGGCGCGCGTGTTTACTACTTGTGGAGGCACGGAAGTCCGGAATTTTCGACAGCCACGGGACTGCAGAAACTGATTGCGGCTGTTTCGCTGTGGGATGGAGGGATCGTGTTCTACGGCAGCGTCATAGGCGGCGCTGTGGGAATCGTTTCGTTCTGCCGTCTGCAGCGAATTCCCATCGTCCCCATGCTCGACGTGATGGCTCCTTCACTGCTGGTCGGTGAGGCATTCGGGCGGATCGGCTGCTTCCTGTACGGCTGCTGTTACGGTGGAGCCTGCAGCCTTCCGTGGGCCGTGCGATTTCCTCCGGACAGCCTCACGTTTCAGAAAATGCTGGAGAAGGGCCAGGTGACTCCGGACGACCCCGCCACGCCTCTGCTGCACCCGACTCAGCTCTATAGTTCGCTCGCCGCTTTTCTGCTCGCATGGGTACTCAGCAGAGCATTTCAGCGGCGTCGATTTGACGGTTTTGTGCTGTGTCTGTTTGCGATTCTCTACCCCGTCAACCGCTGGCTGCTGGAACTTCTCAGAACAGATATCGATCCCTTTCGGTCCGGTCTGAAGGATGCGCAGATTTTCAGCCTGCTGCTGTTGCTGGCAGGTGTTTCCGGGATGTACTATTTTTCACGTCATCGCAGGTTGACGCGGATTGCGGCCGACACCGCGGCTCCTGCAACTGTTACCCCCGGGGGCACGGCGGCTGCGGTGGCAGCTTCCGGACCTGCGGCAGTCGCTCCCGGCAAATCGGGGCGCCGTCGCTGAACGTTTCAATCGAGGACTCGGATTTGTGGACGAGCCGTCCGACCTGCAGCTGATTCAGGATGCTCTGCGGGGAAACTCACGCGCCTTCGATTTGCTCGTTCTGCGGTATCAGGATCGACTGGTGCACAGCCTTCAGCACGGCCTGTGCGGCCGCGAGGAAGCCCTCGATGCCGCTCAGGCTGCCTTTCTGCAGGCATGGATGCGGCTGAGTACGTTTCGTGGTGAATCCGGGTTTTACGGGTGGCTTTATCGCATCGCCCGCAACGCCGCCATCACACGTCGCCGCAAAACACCCCCCACAGGTTCGCTCGATCAGCTGCACGAACACAGCGGCTTCGAACCCAGCAATCAGAACCCGCACTCGGCACCGGAAGATTTCCTCGAACGGGGTGAAGAGGTGCAGCGGGTTCGCCGAGCGTTGCAGCAGCTGCCCGATGAATTTCGACAGCCGCTGGTCCTGCGTGAGATTGACGGCATGTCTTATGAAGAAATCGGCAGCATCCTCGATATTCCGCTGGGAACCGTTCGCAGCCGCATCTTTCGAGCTCGACAGGAACTGCTGGAAAAGCTGGAACGCGATGAACAATCGCAGCGGTAGTGGCGCGGTAAAACTGATGAAATCGCCAGAATTGCCGCGTTCAGAGCGTGGAGCGTGGCCTCGGTGAGCACGAATCGCGGGTCTGGTTCACCGTTGCCAGTTCCTGCTGCTGATTTCTCAACGCTGCTGCTCGGACCATTTATTCCGATCCTTCCGCCGGGGTTGTCTGTTCCAGCGGACTGAGTTGCCCGCTCTTCCAATTCCTCTTCGTTGTCCACCGAATTTCGCCCGATCGGCTATAATTCAGAAGGAAAAGCAGAGCGATCACTTTGGATCTGTGTGTCTTTGGGGGGGGGCTTGCTATGAAAATTCGGAAGGCTGTCATCACTGCGGCGGGTGCTCAGCACGCTTCGCTGCCACTGCAGACGCTGGTGGACCGGGCTGGGGAGGTTCGTACGGCGCTTCGATTGACGCTGGACGAGGTGGTGGCTGCGGGGGTCGAGGAAATCGCGTTGGTGATTCGTCCCGGCCAAAGGGAATCCTACTCCACGGCGGCTGGCGGTCACGCATCGCGGCTTGTATTTTTCGAGCAGACCCATCCGCGGGGTTATGGCGACGCTATCCTGCGGGCGGCCGACTTTCTCAGCGGCGAACCATTTTTGCACCTCGTGTCTGACCACCTGTATCTCAGCCGCAGCGACCGACTGTGTGCTGAACAGCTGGTGGATGCTGCGGTACGGCACGGCTGCAGTGTGTCTGCGATTCAGCCAACGCGTGAAAACGAGATTGTGCATTTTGGAACGGTTGGTGGCACCCCCGTCTCCAACGAAGCGCGGCTCTATGAAGTCAGCACGGTGGTTGAAAAGCCGACGCCCACGGTTGCTGAACAAAAATTGATTGTTGCGGGTCAGCGGGCTGGACATTACCTGTGCCTGTTCGGGATGCATGTGCTCACGCCCACGGTCATCACCATCCTCCGAGCTGCCCTTGCTGCCGCGCCTGCGAACACGGGCATTGACCTGAGCAGTTCGCTCAACCGACTGGCCTCAACAGAACGTTATCTGGCGCTGGCCGTTCAGGGATCGCGTTACAACATCAGTGAAAAGTACGGGCTGCTGATCGCTCAGCTGGCCTTTGGACTCAGCGGAGTTGATCGGGAGCGGATACTGTCTGAACTGGTGCATCTGCTGGCATCGGGGCAGCCCCAGTCGACAGGAGGCGGACGTCTATCATGAGTAAGCTTCTGGAGGTGCTGACATCCGCTGATCCTGAAGTGCGGGACCGAAGTCTGGAATCCGTCTGCCGGGAGCTTGACATCCCCGGGCTGCTGGCTGAATGTCGGGAGCTGGACGTATTCCGTCGCCACTGCGAGAATCTGTACCAGCGGGTGCGAGCGCTGTTTTTTCTGTATTCGCTGCATCGATTTCAGCTCGCTCGGCTGCTCACGGATGGCGGTCGGGAAGCGGGCCGGATTCCGTATGCTGGTTACGAGCACATGCTCAGCCAACGCTACCCGGAGGCGCTGGATGTGTTTCTTGGCTGCATGACCGAAGCTGGTCCGTCAACGGCGCTCAGCAGTGCGCTTGCCGAGGCTTATCATCGGCTTGCATTTCAGACGCTGGCTGACCAGGTGCGTCGCAGTGTGCGAACGGTGCGTGGCAATCAGTGGATGTTTCGGACGGGGCATCCGGCGGACATGCCATTAAGGATCCGTCCGGAGCTGCTGCGCGTGGTTCCGGCGACTGGTCAGTATCCGATGCTTCGGGAACGCACGGCTGTGCGAATGGACTTTTCGCACAGCGGCTGGAGCGATATTTTCTTTCTGGGCATGGACTACCCGGAAGGCGCGAAGGTGATCAACGCCTCGATTGATTTGGCGGTGCGTGGGCGGCATGGTGAGCCCGAGCCGCCGATCGAGTGCAGTTTGCGGGTCATTGACGAACCGGTGTTAAGGCTGGTGAGCATTGATCTGGACGCGCGGGCCGAGATTCAGGATATCGGCGAGGTTTTCGATTTCGCGAAGGACTACCTTGGATTGCTCAAGGCGGCCGTGATTGCTGCCGGACTGATTCCACCGGGCATGGAAGGCTGCGGCGGCCGAATCTCGGATGTCTTCTCGCGGATGCTGGGGCCCGGCGTGGGGCTTGAAATCTGCAGTCGGGTGAACGAGATCCCCAAGGGTTCGCGGCTGGCGGTATCGACAAACCTGCTGGGCTCATTGATTTCGCTGTGCATGCGTGCCACGGGTCAGGTGTCGGCATTGACGGGTGGTCTGGAAGAGCCGGACCGGCGAATTGTCGCCGCTCGGGCGATCCTTGGGGAATGGCTGGGAGGTTCCGGCGGTGGCTGGCAGGATTCCGGTGGTTTATGGCCGGGCATCAAGCTGATCGAGGGTTGTGCGGCGGGGCCGGATGATCCGGAATACGGCATCAGCCGTGGTCGTTTGATGCCGCAGCATCACGTGTTTTCGAGAACAGAGGTGAGTGATGCTGCGCGCCAGCGGCTGCAGGACAGTCTGGTACTTGTCCACGGCGGCATGGCACAGAACGTGGGCCCGATACTCGAAATGGTGACAGAGAAATATCTGCTCCGTGGAGAACGGGAGTGGCGAGCGCGGCAGGACGCGATTGGTTTGCTGCGTGAAATGACAGCGGCGCTGCAGTCGGGTGACATCGCAGCCGTGGGTCGGGCGACGGATCGAAACTTCCGCGAACCTCTGCAGACAATTATTCCCTGGTGCAGCAACGCGTGGACGGAACGTCTGATTGAGGCTTGTCGGGCGCGTTATGGCAGCCAGTTCGAAGGCTTCTGGATGCTTGGTGGCATGGCCGGTGGGGGCATGGGTTTCATCTTCGATCCCAGCGTTCGTGACGCCGCCCGCGACTGGCTGCAGACCGAGATGGTGGAGATCAAGCAAACGCTTGAGGACGCTGTGCCGTTTGCGATGGATCCGGTGGTCTATGACTTTGCGATCAACGATTCCGGAACGACAGCGGATCTCTGCGAGATCAACGGGACGCCTCGCGGCTATCACGCACTGCTGGTTCCGGACTGGCTTCGCCGTGGTGTTGCACAGCTGAGCCCGATGACTCGAATGGAACTGCAGCGTGTGGGCACGGTGGCGAGATCACCTGGCGGAGAACAGCTGGCTGCGGGACTGCTGCAGCGAATCCTGCCATCGCAGGTGAGAGAGTCGCGTTCGGCGGGAAGTCTGGACGAGTTGCTGCGGGAGAATGGCTTCGACGTGGCGGCCCATGAGCAGCTTCGTGAAGACCTGCGTTCAGGCCGACTCAGCATGGCACAGAACCGCCTGCACGCTTCGACGCGGATCGACGATGTGCAGACGGGTGATGTGATCGAAGGTCGGCGTGAAATTTCGGCACTCGCACGGGAACGCGGCCGCGAGTCGCTGTCGCGGGGCGAGGTGGCCGTGGTGACTTTGGCCGCCGGTGCCGGCAGCCGCTGGACCCAGGGTGCCGGTGTCGTTAAAGGACTCAATCCCTTCTGTCGCATGGGCGGTCGCTGGCGTTCGTTCCTTGATATTCATCTGGCAAAGACACGAGCCGCAGGACAGCGATACGGGATTGCACCGCTGCACGTGGTGACGTCCGGTTACCTCACAGACGCTCCGCTGCGCCGGGCAGCAGCGACGCCTGACTATGCCGGGCAACTGCGCGTTTCGAAGGGCGCCGCTGTCGGCCTGCGAATGATACCAACGCTGCGCGATCTGCAGTTTCTCTGGGAAGAAGTCGCTCAGCAGGTGCTGGATCCGCAAAAGGAGAAAATGCGTCAGAGCATTCGCGCGGCACTCATGAAGTGGGCGCAGACGATCGGGGAAGCCGCGGACTACACAGACAACCTGCCGCTTCAATGCCTGCACCCCGTCGGTCACTGGTACGAAATCCCTAACCTGCTGCGAAACGGCACGCTGCTGTCGATGCTGGAGGAACGCCCTCAGCTCAAATATCTGCTGCTCCACAATATCGACACGCTGGGTGCTGCTGTGGATGAAGGCTGTCTGGGCCTGCACATGGAATCGGGGGCGGATTTGACATTTGAGGTGATCTGTCGGCGGCTGGAGGATCGCGGCGGCGGGCTGGCTCGAGTGGACGGTCGGCTGCGGCTTGTGGAAGGCCTCGCAATGCCCCGCGAAGAGGACGAATTCGCGCTGACCTGGTATAATACTCTGACAACGTGGATCGACATCGATCGGTTACTGGGCCTCTTCGGGCTCAGTCGCAGTTGCCTGCAGGATTCGGCCATCGTGGATCATGCCATTCGCAGCTTCGCTCGACGGCTCCCTGCCTACATCACACTCAAGGACGTCAAGAAACGCTGGGGACACGGTCAGGAAGACGTCTTCCCGGTCTCGCAATACGAAAAGCTCTGGGGAGACATGACAGCGCTGAGTGAAGTGAAATCCGCCTTTCTGGCAGTCCGCACAGAACGTGGCCGACAGCTCAAGGACCCAGCTCAGCTGGATGGCTGGCTGCGGGACGGATCAGCCGCGTGGGTGGAATCACAGTGCAAATGGTGATCGATGAAAATCAGGGAGAACGATGATGGGTGAGGAGGATTTTCATTCGCTGCAGGGAGTGTTTCTGATGTCAGCCGGGCATCTGCGGGATCCCAACTTCTACCGCACCGTCGTGCTGATGCTGGAGCACACTCCGGATGGGGCCATGGGTCTGGTAATCAACCGTCCTTCAGCAATGACCATTCGCAAGGCTTTATCCATCGGCGGATCGGTGAACTCCGGCGACGCTCCAGTATTCGTCGGCGGTCCGGTCGAGCCCAACTCACTTTTTATCCTCCACAACTGCACCGCTCTGGCCGGCACTGACCGTGAAATCTCACCCGGTGTTTTCCTTGCGGGCAGCGAGCATTCGTTTGATGCAGTGGTAAATCCGCAGACGTCGGTTGAAAGTCCCCGATTCCGACTGCTCTCAGGCTACTCCGGCTGGTCCGGCGGTCAGCTTGAAGGTGAACTGGCTCGCGGCGACTGGCACATACTCCCTGCCGACGCCACGCTTGTACTGGAAGACGACCCCTATGGCATCTGGGAGGTCTGCCTTCGCCGCATCCAGCGGCTCAATCGCTTCCTGAACGCGGATGTCCGCAACCCGGAGTGGAATTGAGTCCGGGCAGTACCCGGCGCATTTCTCAGTGGCGGTCGCTCCACCGATCTGTCATCGCGTCCTGGATCTTTTGCGGATCACGGGGAATTGCGGGCGTTTAACCGGCAGCTGTTTCAGCGGGTGGTCCTGGGTCAGCAATAGAGATGGCAGCGAGCAGTTCTTCGAGGATTGCGGCGCCGTCGGTTTCGTCGGCTTCAAGTGGCCAGTAGGCATCGTGCTGATCAACGACTTTAAGGTGATTTTTGTGGAGGTGGCTGAGAATGCGAATGAGTTTTGTGTTGCGGTAGCGGAGAACGGCGTAGCCGGTTTCGAGGCGAATGTTTTCGACGTTCCACGCGAGTGCTCTGAGATTCAGTTCGCGGAGCTGCAGCATCCGGCGGGCTGGCGTGGGAATGGGGCCGAAGCGATCTCGCAGCTCGCCCTCCAGTTCCGTCAGCGCGGGCAGAGTATTGCACTGTGAAAGCCGCCGATAGACTTCGATTTTGAGTTTCTGATCGGGGACGTATTTGTCCGGGATATAGCAGGAAACGGGGAGTTCCACCTTGCAGTGTCGCTGGTAGCGGAGGGGTTCTTTTTTGAGTGAGCGAACGGCATTTTCGAGCAGCTGGCAATAGAGTTCGTAGCCGACGGCCGCGATGTTGCCGCTTTGTTCGGTGCCCAGAATATTGCCGGCTCCGCGAATTTCCAGGTCCCGCATGGCGATTCGGAACCCCGCGCCCAGTTCACTGTATTCCTCGATGGCTTTGAGTCTGCGGGAGGCCTTGGTGGTCATGGACCGACCTTCTTCAAGCAGCAGGTAACAGTAGGCGCGGTGACGGTCGCGGCCAACGCGTCCGCGGAGCTGATGAAGGTCGGCGAGTCCGTAGATGTCAGCCTGATGAATAAACATGGTGTTGGCGTTGGGTATATCAAGGCCACTCTCGATGATGGTGGTCGCCAGCAGCATGTTCGCGCGGCCGGAGACAAATTCGAGCATCGCATGTTCCAGTTCATCTTCGTGCATCTGACCGTGAGCGATCACGACCGAGGCTTCGGGAACGATTCGCTGAAGTCGCTCTGACAGTTCTTCGATGTCATAGACACGGTTATGCACGAAGTACACCTGACCGCCCCGATTGAGTTCGCGGATGATGGCGCTGCGGATGAGCATTTCATCGAAGCGACCGACGCGGGTTTCGATCGGCTGGCGATCGCGAGGTGGCGTTGTGAGGCTGCTGATGTCGCGAATACCGAGCAGTGACATGTGCAGGGTTCGAGGAATGGGGGTGGCGGTGAGTGTGAGCACATCGACTTCGGCCCGCAGCTGTTTCAGTCGCTCCTTCACCTTCACGCCGAACTTCTGTTCCTCATCGATCACCAGCAGTCCCAGATCGTGAAACTGAACATCTTTTGAAACGAGGCGGTGCGTGCCGATCAGAATGTCGATTTGTCCCAGCGCCACTCTTTCAAGAATATCCTTTTGTTCTGCGGCGGAACGATATCGGGAGAGCATTTCCACGGTGACGGGGAATTCAGCCATCCGCTGACTGAACGTCCGGTAATGCTGTTCTGCCAGCACTGTGGTGGGCACCAGAACAGCAGCCTGGCGACCGTTATCGATGGCCTTGAAGACAGCTCGCATGGCCACTTCGGTTTTACCAAAGCCGACGTCTCCGCAGATCAGTCGATCCATAGGCCGCGAACTTTCCATATCGGCCTTGAAATCTGAAATGGCACTCACCTGATCCACAGTTTCGGTGAACGGAAATGCCTGCTCGAATTCCTGCTGCATCTTTGAATCAGCGCGGCAGGCGAGCCCCGGTTTGGAGGCGCGTTCGGCCTGCAGCCTGAGCATGTCGGAAGCCATGTCCGAAATGGCTTCGGCCACCTGCTCTTTCTTGCGCAGCCATGAAGCGCCGCCGTATTTGGTGAGTTCAGGAGTGGTCTTTGCGGGACCTATGTATTTCTGAACCAGATGAATCAGCGAGACCGGCACATAGACAACGACACCGTCTCGAAACTCCAGCAGCAGGTGTTCTTCCTGGGTGCCGGCTGTCGTCATCATCGACATGCCTCGATAACGGGCGATGCCATGTGAAATGTGCACAACCAGATCGCCGTCGCGAAGATCGAGGAAGCTGTCGATGGCACGTGCATCAGTACGGCGCGATGCATTCACGCGCCTCGCCGGAGTTCTCGAAAACAGCTCACTGTCGCTTACCACGATCAGTCGGCAGCCGGGCAGACGGAAGCCCTGCTGCAGAGAACCCGTGATGACCCACACGCGCGTCTGCAGCTGCGTTCCATGGAGCGCGTCGGTCTCTGCCGTCAGCTCCTGCAGACGCTGCTGCTCGGCGGCGTTGTGGCAGCAGAGCAGCACGCGGTCGTCAGGCCCCATCAGCTCCGCCAGCTCGACCATCGCATCCCTTCGATGACCGGTGAATCGCTCCAGTTGCTCGATTGTCAGCTGACAGGTCGTTTCGTAACTGTCAATTCCCAGGGCATCGATCGTCACGGACGGAAAAGCGGTGATGCGGGCCAGAGTGGAATCGACGCTGTACAGACCTGCGGGGCTGGACAACCGCTGCTGATACATTCGTCCTTCCGCGACCGACTGCTGCAGGTCCGACAGAACCACGATGGTTTTCGGCGGCAGCACATCAGCAAAACTTTCAGTGGCAGTACCGAATACCGCGGCAAAGGATCGCTGCGACTTATCTGCGGTTGCGGCGGCCACCGGAGGCACTGTCAGGGAAAGTCGGCCAAGATCCTGCAGACGACGCTGGGATTCGGCGTCGAACGAGCGGATCGATTCAATTTCATCACCGAAAAATTCCAGACGCACGGGGTCCGATTCGGTGGCCGGAAAGACATCGAGGATGCCCCCGTGAATACTGAATTCACCCGGCAACTCCACTGCCGTGACACGCTCGAATTTCTGTGTGAGCAGCCAGCTGCTGAGTTCATCGAGCGAGACTTCGTCGCCAACTTTCAGCACGCGCGTGGATGCAGCAATGACAGCTCGCGAGGGCACGGGCTGAAGCAGGGCTGGAAGACTGGCAACGACAACAAGTCCCGCAGTTGTCGGATCAGTTGCCGTGAGGCGATGCACGACGCTTAGTCGCGAAGCCCCGACGACGTCGCCGGCCGCATCGCCCTCCGGAATGCTCTCCCACGCCGGCAGCTGACAAACGCGGGTTGCAGGCTGAAGAAGTCCGGAAAGCTCCGCAGCAAAATCCTCGGCGTCCCGAATTGTGGGCTGTACCACCAGCAGACATCGGGGGGGCTGGTGGCTGGCCAGAGCAGCAATGCACAGGGCGCGCGACGCCCCCCACGCACCGTTGATCGCAGCACTGTTTCCGGACCAGAGCGTCTGCAGGACCTCGGGGAATCCAGGCTGCGACGCCAGCAGCGCGGTCAGCTCGCCCGTTGTGGCGGGTACCGGAGGGTCTGCGGAGGTCATAGCGAGGGTGATTCTAGCCGGACGGACAACCGATTCCACTCGAAATTCCGTGTGCGGCAGAGTCGTTGAAAGTGGCGGACTTGCGGTTCTTCCATGAAAATTCCTGCAAAAACTCCCCACTGAACTCAACCTGACACCGCTTTCTGCCGAACTTCCCACGGAAGCCCCTCTGCAGGCTCTGCGATTCCCTGTTGAAGACAGCGTTGCGTTCGAGCAGTTTGAGGCAGGCCGCGCCGGGTGGGATCCGGCTGGCAGATGTTCACGGACGGTTTCCGACTCGGCGTCTTTCTTCGGATCCGGCTGACATGCGTCTGTTCCCCCTTCGCCCAACTGTCCCGGGCTTCCCTGATTTCCGGTTTGCCATTCGCTGGCTGATCGTCCTCGCGTGCCTTTTTTCGGTTCCAGCCTTTGCAGATGATTCTGCCTGGAGCCCGGAGCGAGTGGCCGGGCTGCAGGTTGAAATTCCAGGTGCCGCGCCGACGGAAGCTGTGCCGATCAACAGCGGCTACTGGATCGTCAGTACCGAAAACTCGCCTCAGTCCTTCGATGACTCACTGCCACAGTTCTGCGCGGTCGTGCGACGCTACGAACACTGTCACGGCGTGCGTGCAGCCAGTCTCGGTGAAATGCTGGCATCGCTCACACCCGGAATTCCCGTGTGCGTGATGGTCCATGGCAGCTTTATGGATTCACCGAGCGTTGTTCCGGAATCGGCAAAGACGTGGCAGTGGCTGAAGCACGGAGCCGGTGGCCGACCGTTCCACATGATCTATTTCCGCTGGCCCAGCTGGAAACTGCCAACCGCGCTGATCAATATCGACATCGCAATCCTCGGCCGCCGTGCCAGCCGAAATGGCTTTTATCTGGCTTCCTTGCTGCAGCAGTTGCCCTCGGAGTCGCCCGTGAGTCTGCTCGGTCACAGCCACGGTACGCGGGTGATTTCTGCGGCCGCGCATTTGCTTGCGGGGGGCAGCGTTGAAGGCTTTTGCCTTGCGAATCGGGCGACGAATCCCACGGGGCAGCGGCTTCGGGCGGTTTTCGCCGCTTCCGCGATTGACCATGACTGGCTGAATCCCGGCGAACGCTTCGACAGAGCACTGTACTCGCTGCAATGCGTGCTGAATCTGCAGAACCGAAACGATCCGGCGCTGTGGCTTTATCCCATGCGACACCCCGGGTCCCGCCGCGCACTCGGACTCACTGGACTCACTCAAAAAGACCGCAAGGTACTCGGACCTCGCAGCTCTCAGGTCCGTGATCTGGATGTTTCGGAATCAATCGGATGCCGGCATATCTGGCCATCATGGACTGCTGAAACGTCAATTGCCCACCGCGCCTCCAGCTATCTCTTCTGGCCGGAATAAAGCCCGATACAAATCGCCGGTCGCGACGCGGTGGACAGCGATTCCTGAGATCCCGTGGCTGCAAAGCCGGAATTTGTTTGACTTTCTCACGGGGACTGCGGTAATTCGAGCTTTTGGCGCGTAACCTGCGCGGGGCTTTCCGGAGGTCGGCATGTTCGATAAGTTCTTCTCCAAAAAACCTGCACACGCTCAGACCGATATTTCACGCAGATTCAATCTCATCGGTCGCGTCGGCCAGGGCAGCATGTCCAAAGTCTGGAAAGCAGTCGATCTGCAGTCCGGCCGCACCGTCGCCCTCAAAGTGCTCGACAAGGAAAAAACGCAGCGCTTCGAAGAACGCTTCAAAGGGCTCAATAAACCCTCCGAAGGCGAAATCGCGCTCACCCTGAATCACCCTAATATCGTCCGCACCTTCGAATTCGGGTGGACCACCGAAGACGAAATGTTTCTTGTGATGGAGTTCGTCGAAGGCGTCGGACTGGCACTGCTGGTGGACCTGCAGAACGAGGAACTGAAGCGCTATCGACTCCGCTACATGATCCAGATCGGCGAAGCCCTCAATCACTTTCACCAGCAAAACTGGATCCACCGCGACATCTGCCCTCGAAATATTATGGTCTCAGACGAAAAGTCCATTAGGCTCATCGACTTCGGACTCGTCGTCCCCAGCACCCCCGAATTCCGACGTCCCGGAAATCGCACCGGTACCGCCAGCTATATGGCTCCGGAACTGATCAAGCGGCGGGCCACCGATCAGCGGCTGGACATTTTCTCGTATGCCGTGACCTGCTTCGAAATGTACACCAAACGGTTTCCCTGGGATGCCGCTCTCACCATCGACGCTGTCCTTCAGCACATCAACAAGCCGCCCGTTGAAATCACCACGCTGGTTCAGGGGATCGATAAACAGATCGCAGCCGCCATCATGAAAGGGCTCAAAGCGAACCCCGACGAACGGTGGCAGAAGGTGAGCGAAATGGTGGCGGAAATCCGCGATGCGGAAGCGCGGCTGGTGAAACTCGCCCGCGAGGCGGCTGCTAAGGCTGCCGCCTCCAAACCTGCCGGCGCTCAGCCTGCGGCAACCACGGCAAACCCTGCAAATCCATCGCCCGCCCCACCACCCGCAAAACCACCCGCCGCCGCCAATCCTGCCGCACCTGCCACACCCGCAGCCGGCGAAAAAAAATCACCGCCTGCCAAACGGCCCCGAAAATCGTCGCCCGACGACGACATCGATCTCACCGCCATGTTCGCCGAATAACAGCCGTCGGTTGAGAATTCCCGGTGGCCATGACAGAATTGGGCCATGCAGCATCCCTACGCCCACATCCCGGAACTCGCACAAAGCAGCAATTCCATCGGCGTGCTCCGCATCCCCGTCGAACAGGATGTGCCCTTCACACCCCGCGTGCGGGCTCTCGTCGACACCCCTCAGTTCCAACGACTGCGGCACGTCACACAGCTGGCTCTCGCGTCACGCGTTTACCCAGGTGCAACACACACGCGCTTCGAACATGCTCTCGGCGTCTACCACAATGCCCTGCACTACCTCTGGCAGCTCGGTCGCGATCCCGGATTTGTGTCCATTGTCTCCGAGCACGACGCAGAAGTGCTCATCGCAGCCGCACTCCTGCATGACATCGGACACTGGCCATTCTGTCACCCCATCGAAGACATGGCGCTGCCCCAGATGCCGCCCCATGAAGCCTTCGCCGCTGAATTTCTCGGACCAGACACCGAACTCGCACAGGTGCTCCAGCACGAATGGGGCATCACGGCACAGGAAATCCTTGATGTGCTGATCGGCCACAGCAATTCAGGCTCCAGCCGCCTCAGGCGCTCTATCCTCTCCGGACCCATCGATATCGATAAGATGGATTACCTCGTGCGCGACAGCCAGCACTGTGGGGTGCCCTATGGACGTCACTTCGATCGGCACCGCCTGATGAACTCCCTGATCGTCAATGCCGGCGGCGATGGGCTGGCCATCACTTCCAAAGGTCGCACCGCCGCCGAAATGATGGTCTTCGCACGCTATGTCATGTTCACCGAAGTCTACTGGCATCACGCCGTTCGCAGCGCCACAACCATGTTCGCCCGCGCCTTCCTCGAACTCCTCCCTCTGCTCGACCTGACTGCTTTGTTTCGTATGGAAGAACCCGAACTGATTCGCACACTCCGCAATACCGCCCGATCTGCAGACTCACCCGCCGCGGGGCTCACCGAAGGAGTCTTTGGGAGCCGTCGCTGTCTTTATAAACGCGTCGCCGAATACAGCATTTTTAACCACGAAGACCTCTATCGCAGGCTGCGGCAGCAAAGCTTTCCAGCCATCGCTGCCTGCGCCGAGTTTGTCTGCTGCGAACTCCGCAGTAAACTCGGACGCCCCGTCGGACGACTCGATCTGATCATCGATGCTCCTCCACTCCACCGCGAAGTCGAATTTCGCGTCGATGTCTGGTCGGCTGCAGACCGACGCTTCCGACCACTCCGAGAAATCTCTCCCATCGTCGATTCGATGGCCCGTACTCAGTTCGATGACTGCGTCAAGAAAGTCCGACTCTTCGCCACCGCAGAACTTCGCGCCGATATTCGCGGCCAAACCCCAGCTGGATGGCTCGACGACCTCCTCCGCGATGCGATCACTCACACGTCGAATCACAGTTCAAACGCTTCACCCAGCTGAGGAATGGTGACGCCCTCGTCCGCTGCGTCCTCCGCGATCTTCGCCAGCGCCTGCGCCGCCTTCGCTTCACCGTGCACCAGAAACACGCGACCCACGCCACCGGACTTCTGCAAAGCCCCAAACCACCATGCAAAGTCCTCAGCATCGGCATGTGCGGAGAGGCCGTTGAGCACCTCCACGCGGGCACGCAGGGGCAATGTTCGCCCCAGTATTCGCAGTTCCGGACGACGCTCCACTATCCGTCGCCCCAGAGTATGCGCTGCCTGAAAGCCAATGATTAATACCGTATTCCGATCGTCTGTTACCGCATGCTTCAAATGATGAACCACCCGGCCATTCTCACACATCCCACCCGCTGAGATCACCACGCGCGGTCCGTCCATGCGATTCAACGCCACACTCTCATCCTGAGAACGCACGTAAGTCAGCCCCGGGAAATCAAAAATGTCGTCGTCCGATTTCAAGGCACGCTGAACGTCGGCGTCCATGTCGTCCGTGTGTGCGCGGTGCACTTCCGTCAGCCGAGTCGCCAGAGGGCTGTCAATAAACACCGGCACCCGACACATCGACTCAGAGTTACGCAGTTCATTCAACAGATACACCAGCATCTGCGTGCGACCCAGACTGAAGGCTGGAATAATCACCCGGCCGCCCCGCGCTGCAGTCTCGCAGATCACCCGACCCAGCTCCGCCTTCACATCGGACGTCTCTGGATGGATCCGATCACCATAGGTGCTCTCACAAATCAGCACATCACATCGCTCAATCAACTCAGGATCTTCCAGCAATGGCTGATTTCGCCGACCCAGGTCACCCGAAAATACCAGCCTCCGCAGCTCCCCGCCGTCCTGCACTTCCAACTCCGTAATCGCAGCGCCCAGCACGTGTCCCGCGTGCAGAAACCTTGCACGCACACCGGCAGCCACGTCGAACCACTCGTGAAAATCCACCGGCTCGAACTCCCGAATCGCCCGCCACGCATCATCCTCCGTGTAGAGCGGCCGCGAATCAGCCCCCTTTCCGCCAACTCCGACATCACCACGACGCTTCCGCGACACGTATCGCGCATCCTCCTCCTGAATGCGCGCACTGTCACGCAGCATGATGGCAGCGATGTCCGCGGTCGGGGGAGTGCAGTAAATCGGCCCCTGATAGCCGGCTCCCACCAACCCGGGAAGGTTCCCGCAGTGGTCAATGTGGGCGTGCGAGAGAATCACGGCATCCAGCTTTCCCGGACGACAGCGAAAGCGGGAATTGCGAGCATCCATCTCCGCTTCATCGCCCTGGTATAATCCACAATCGAAGAGCACTCGACACTGGTCTGTTTCCAGCAGATGCTGGCTGCCGGTCACCTCTCCCGCTCCGCCCAGAAAAGAAAGCTTCATGCCACAGTCCTTGAAAAACGAAAATCGCACGGATGCATCACTTTTGGGGCGCCCAACTGTCACTCGTGGAAAAAAACCTCCCTGTCATACCGGCGCACGGGCATTTACGTCCATGCTGAAGGCACTATAAGAAGGCCAACACCCCTGCCCGGGGGAACTTTTTCAAAAAATGTCAAAAATAACTCCGGATTCGCCAGAACACCACCGCCACACATCACGTTAAGCTACGCTGTGTCCGGGTCACCTGCCGCAAGGTATCCACTCCAGCCCGTCTTCTGCCACCTGTGTCGCTCCCAAGGGGCTTCTCACATGCCGTTCAACAAATTTCCCGACTTCCGCAGCCTGCCTGTCCTGACGACTCTGGGTATACTCACGTTTTCCCTCTGCTCGCTCGACCTCTGCTCCACGGCTGTCGCTGACGAGCCAAAAACTCAGGGTGGTGCTGACGGCGTCGGTGCCGCCTCTGCCGACGTTCCACTCAGCCAGTTCATCGACCAGCAAATCCGACAGGGCTGGGCGGACAACGAAATCGAACCGTCCGTCGCCGCTACCGACGAAGAATGGATCCGCCGCGTCCACCTCGACCTCGTGGGCCGCATCCCCACTCTCGCCGAAGTTAAATCCTTTCTGGACGACAAAAATCCCCGCAAGCGTGCCATTCTGATCGATTCGCTCCTCGAACACGAAGATTACGTTCGCAACTTCACCACGATTTGGACAAACAATTGCATCGGTCGCGGCACACCACAGCGGGTCAGCCGTACCGGAATGGAAAAATTCTTCCGCGAAGCGTTTGCAAAAAACCGTCCGTGGAACGAAATCGTTGTCGAGCTTGTGACGGCTTCCGGGCACTTCGAAGAGAATGGAGCTGTCAACTACATTCTTGCACAGATGCAGATGCCTGACGACGGCGTGCAGCTGACTGCCATGACCACCCGCCTGTTTCTCGGTCTCCAGGTTCAGTGCACTCAGTGTCACAATCACCCATTCAACAAATGGCAGCAGGACCAGTTCTGGGAGTTCAACAGCTTTTTCCGCCAGGTCGGCAAGGAAGATCATCGCAAGCTCGATCCCAAAACCGGCCGTCAGGTCGATGACTACTCTGAAGTCGTCTGGAGGGATTTCTCGGGGCCTGTGTTCTTCGAAAAACGCAGCGGGGTGATGCAGGTTGCCTTCCCCAAGTACGAGGGCCAGGAGGTTGATCCCGGTCCGGAAGTTGACCGCCGCGCTGAACTGGCCAGACTGATCACTCAGCCCGCCACCAGCGGCTCACCCCAGCTTGCCCAGGCGATGGTCAATCGCATGTGGAGCCATTTCTTTGGCTACGGATTCACTCGACCAGTCGATGATATGGGGCCCCATAACCCCGCAAGTCACCCGGAATTGCTGGAGCGACTTGCCAGCGAATTCGTTGCGGCAAAATATGATGTCAAATCGCTGATTCGCTGGATCGTCAACACAGAGGCTTACGCTCTCTCCAGCCAGTTCGGCGACAAAAACAAGGTTGATGATCCTGCCGCCGGCGAAATGCCTCTGTTCAGCCACATGTACCTGAAATCGATGCAGGCCGAGCAGATGTACGATTCACTGATCGTTGCCAGCAACGCCCACCAGTCCGGCAACGGCAACTGGTCCGCTCAGGAAGAACAGCGCCGTCGCTGGATGCAGCAGTTCGTCGTAGCCTTCGAGAACGACGAGAACGACGAAACCACAACGTTCAACGGAACCATCCCGCAGGCTCTGATGATGATGAACAGTGAACTCATCGAAAAAGCCTGCAGCGTTGATCGTGGCAGCTTCCTGTTCGAAGAAATGAGCAGCCCAGGAAACGAAGCACAGAAAATCAACGACCTCTACCTCGCCGCACTCAGCCGGAAGGCCTCGAAAGTTGAACTGGCAAAGATGCAGAAGGCGCTCGGCAAATACGGTCCCGCCAAACTGCAAGGTTACCAGGACCTCTTCTGGGCACTGCTCAACTCTAACGAATTCGTCTTCATCCACTAAATCTCTTCCCTGTCCTCTCCTTCCTCTTCTTCGTTTCCTTCACCTGATACAATCGGGAGTCACCCAATGGCACTCTGGAATCACTACGGCATGAACCGCCGTCACTTCATGCAGCACCTCGCAACCGCTGCTGCCACCGTTCCGGCGATGAACTTCCTGTCGCATGTACAGGCCAATGCTGATGTGCTCAAAAGCACCCAGAAGTCCTGCATCCTGATGTGGATGGGTGGCGGTCCTCCGACGATCGACATCTGGGACCTCAAACCAGAATCCAAAAATGGTGGCGAATTTAAGCCCATCGACACCGCTGCCCCAGGTGTTCAAATCTCCGAACACATGCCGGAAACCGCCAAGGTCTTCGGTGATCTGTCAATCGTGCGTTCCATGAGCACTCGCGAAGCTGACCACGGCCGCGGTCGATACTACATGCAGACCGCCTACGTTCCCAACCCGACAGTCGTTCACCCGACCTTCGGCTCTGTCGTCAGCTACGAACTCGGTCGTAACCGCAAAGCCCTCGAAATCCCCGCCTTCGTCTCCGTCGGTGGCGGTTCCGGTCAGGCTGGATTCCTCGGCATGACTCACGCTCCGTTCGTCGTCGACAGCTCAGGCCGCATTCGCAACGAGCCCTCCGAAGAAGGCAAGAAGCGTCTCGGTGCCCGCCTGACCATGCTCGAAGAAATCGAATCCAACTTCATGAACTCCCGCCGTGGCGAACTGCCACGTGCCCACAAGGATGTCTATCGCAACGCCGTGAATCTGATGACTTCCAATCAGATGGCTGCCTTCGACGTCGCCAAGGCCGACGCAGCTCTGGGACTCGAAGCCGAATCAGACGCAACGAAAGAGGCCTACGGTCGCAACGGATTCGGTCAGGGTCTGCTCATGGCCCGTCGCCTTGTGCAGGTTGGCGTTCCGTTCGTCGAAGTCAACATGGGCGGCTGGGACCTCCATGCCGGCGTTTTCGACACCCTTAAGAACCAGCGTCTGCCACAGCTCGATAAGGGTATCGCAGCTATCACCGCCGACCTCAAGGCCCGCGGAATGCTCGACAACACCGTACTCGTGTGGATGGGCGAGTTCGGTCGTACCCCTCGCATCAACCAGGACGTCGGTCGCGATCACTGGGCCGCTTCCTGGTCCGTCATGATGGGTGGTGGCGGTATGAAGAACGGTCAGGCCGTTGGTGCCACCGATAAGGACGGAGTTCAGATCGCCGACGGCAGCAAGGCCTACCTGCCAGGCGACATCTGGGCAACCGTTGCTCACGCAATGGGAATCCCAGTCAGCACCGTTCACACCTCCAAGCGTGGTCGCCCCATGAAACTCGCCAACGGCGGCACACCAATCCAGGAACTCATCGGCTGATCAGCCGGTTTGTTTCTCGTCGGCCACGATGTGCATTCGGGCCCTGTAATTCGCAGAACCGGAAGCCCGGTCCCTCCCAGGGCCGGGCTTTCTTTTCGGCTCAGGACGCGCCTCGCCGCATGGCAGTTCCACATGGCAGATCCGCATCCACCATCCCAGCCACAATCCCAGCCTGAGCCTGCAAACTCAGGGCCTGATCAGGACTTCGTGCGATTGTTTACTCAGTCGCAAAGAGCCCTGTATCTCTCGATCCTGCCGCTGCTTCATTCCCCTGCAGACGCAGAAGAAGTGCTGCAGGAGGCGAACATCGTCATTCTCAGCAAGTGGTCCCAGTTCACTCCGGGCTCCAACTTTCTCGCGTGGTGTCGTGCTATCGCCCGACTTGAAGTCTTCAGATTCCGCCGCCGCAACTTTCACCGCATCCAGCTCCTGGACGATGACGTCATGCAGTTAATCGCAGACAAAATCGAAGAAGAGCCGATTGACGCCGAGCGCGACCGCAGAATACTGGTAGAATGTCTTGGTAAACTTCGTGAACAGGATCGAGACCTGATCCGTCGGCGTTACGCTGCCGGGGCAACCGGTGATCAGGTCGCCAGTCAGCTTGGTCGCCCCGCTAATTCCGTCTATCAGTCACTCGGACGTATTCGCCGAATGCTCCTCGAATGTATGCGCCGTCGCCTTGCCACTAAAGGTGCGACATGACCACCACCGACGAACTCCTGACGCTCGCCAGCTACTGGTGCGAAGGTGAACTCCAGACCCCGCAGTGTCAACGACTGCAGGACCTGCTGCGTTCCGACGACCAGCTGCGCTCACTGTTCGTCCGCTATCTTCAGCTTCACGGTCAGCTTGCCTGGGACTGTGCGGGGGCTCCTCTGCCCGCCGCCGGGGCAGACGAAGAGTGGGACGACAATCCCGAAGCCTGGCAGTCCGCCGCTCTGGCCTGCTGCTCTGATCCTGATCTCGCCCTGACGCGGCCTGATTTCAGTCGCCGCAGGTTCGTACGTCACCTGCGACTCGCGGCGGCCATCGCCGGGCTAAGCCTCGTGCTTCTCTGGAGCACCTTCACTGTCTTCCGCCAACCCGCTCCCCAGATTGTTCAACAACCATCCAGCCCACCCGCTGAATCAATTCAGTCCCCACCTGATTCGACCTTTGCGCACTCATCCCCCGAACCAGCCCCCGAAATGTCCCCGGGGTCACTGGCTCCACTGCGGCTTCCGGCGATTGTCGACTCAACAGCAATTGCCGATGACCAGTCACAGATCGCTCGCGTGACACCCGCACCCGCACCCGCACCCGCACCCGATCACTCCGTACCGGCCCCGACGACAGATTCGCTCTCAACACCGGACGATCATCAGATGATCGCCCGGATCAATGATCTGCTGCAACAGGCCTGGCAGGACAACTCCGTCAGTCCGTCCGCGCCCGCTGACGACTACGAGTGGGTCAGGCGTGTCTATATCACCATGACCGGTCGTATTCCCACCGAGCAGGAGGTGGCTGCGTTCGTCGCCAGCCCTGCCCGCGACAAACGTACTGAGCTGGTCAATCTGCTGCTGACTGCTCCGGAATCCTCCGCCAATCTTGCCGCCACATGGACCAATTTGCTGATCGGCCGTTCCAATCCTCGCAGTGTCAATCAGCCGGCTTTGTTAAGTTTTCTGCAGCAGGAATTTTCTCAGAACCGTCCGTGGATCGAAGTCGTCAGTCGCCTGATTGCTGCGGAGGGCCGCAGTGACCAGCAGGGTGAAACCAATTTTCTGCTGGCCCATCTCAACGACCAGGCGACTCCTGCGACCGCAGTCACAGCGCGGCTGTTTCTCGGACAGCAGGTGCACTGCATGCAGTGCCACGATCATCCTCTGGCACAGCAGCTCAAGCAAAGCCATTTCTGGTCGCTCAATGCCTTTTTCAAGAACACGGTCAGCGGCCGGCTTGCCCCGGATCCCTCGAACACATCCCCCCCGGTGCTCACGCTCCACGATTCCTCCGTCGCCGCCACTGACAGCGACAGCACCACAGGAATGACCTTCTACGAAAATCGTCGTGGTGAACAGAAGGCCGTGCTCCCTGAATTCGCCGGCCTCACAGTCCCCGCCAACGCGCCGTCCCGCCGTGCTGAACTTGCTCGTATTCTGGCTGCGGAAGACGGACATCATGTGGCGCGGGCGATGGTCAATCGCACCTGGGCCACGTTCTTTGGCTACGGTTTCACGAACCCCATCGACGATCTCGGCCCGCATAACCCCCCAAGTAACCCGGAGCTCCTGGAAACGCTCACCGTTGCCTTTGCCGGTTCCGGCTACGACCTCCAGCGTCTCATGCGGTGGATCGCCCTGTCCGACGCCTTTTCGCTCAGTTCTCTCCCTCCCGACTCCCCGGATTCACGCATCGATGATCCCGAAGAGGGTGGTGTGCCGCTCTTTTCTCACATCTATCCCCGCCCCATGGGACCTGAACAGGTCTACGAATCCGTTCGCACGGCTATTCATTCCGTCTCCGGCCGACCGCTTGAAAACTCTGTCGGAGCTGACCATCGTCGTCAATGGGTCGAACAATTCGTGCGGGCACACGGCACCGACGACAACTCAGAAACACTCCTCTTCGAAAGCAACATCGCTCAGGCGATGCTGCTGATGAACGGGGCGGACCTTGAATCCGCCATCCCACTGGCCGCAGCACAACTGGCAGACTCCATCAACGATCCTGCCGGCGTCACTGAGTCGCTCCAGCGAATCGCACTCGCGACTCTGAATCGCCACCCCACAGAGCGGGAAGAACGCGCCTTCCGCAGCCGCTACCGGTCGCTCGTGCGTTCCCTGCCTCCTCAGGCTGCCATCCAGACAACCACTGAAGACATGCTCTGGGCCTATCTCAACAGCAGTGAATTTTCTTCAGTGCATTAAAAATTGCCGGATCAGCGGCTCATAACTTTGCAGGCTGGCTGTTTGCATCTGTGGCACTTTCCCCATGTCGTCAAATCGTCGCAGGCTGACGCAGGCCGCAAAGTGTGGCAGGGCTTCAAAAACCGCCGCTTCTGCGTCCGTCATCGGACCACCCTGCAACCCAAGACTCCGCACTGACGATTCAGATAAACCCGCTGCATATCGCGGGTCCTTCCAGCACAGATAGCGTTTTGCTGCTACGTGCTGGCGGATCGGCTCAAGAATTTCCTCTGGAAACAAATCCTGCAGCAGCACCGCCCCAAGCTCTTCATGTTTAGCATCGACGCCCTGCAGAGCGACATGTTCACCAAGGTCATGCAGCATGTGGCCAAAGTCGTGCAGCAGGCAGGACAGCACGACGGCGTCTGATTCTCCGAACTGCCTCGCAAACTCGGCCGTTTGCAGCGCGTGCTCCAGTTCGCTCACGTTTTCCCCGTAATGTCTGCTGCCACGCTCGTTGAAGACAGCAAAGATGCGTTCCACAGCATCGGTGGGAAGGGTAGCAACAAGCGAATCTGCAGCCGTCATCCGGGGTGCTCCTCAATAGATTTCCAGCAGGATCTGTGAACAATGCCGGCATTTTGTGAATTCCCTTGCAGTCCTGCCGTGAAAAACAAGGCGATTATCGGAAATCGTATTCGATAACCCTGTTCCCGCGAAGTCCGCCACACTGGTCACGCCTGCGGGATTGTGTATGCTCTTTTCACGAGCCCCCAATCATCTGTCCTGGCCCGGATTTCCCCCGATATGGCAATTCTCGAAACCAGCGAACTGAGTCTCAGCTATGGCCAGCGCCGTGGGATAGAGCAAGTGAGCCTGAGTATCGAGGCGGGTCAGATTTTTGGCTTTCTGGGGCCTAACGGAGCAGGCAAATCGACTACAATTCGAGTGCTGATGGGGCTGCTCCGTGCGGCATCCGGGTCCGCTCGCATCTTTGATCTCGACTGCTGGCGCAAGGGTGCGATCATTCGCCGCGACGTGGGTTATGTTCCCGGCGACGTCCGGCTCTACCCGTGGCTGACGCTGACCCGCGGACTCGACTTTCTCAGCCAGGTACGTGGACGCGACGTGCGACCGCTGGGCATGGAACTGGCCAGCCGATTCGCCCTCGAACCACGACTCTCCGTTCGCAAAATGTCACGCGGCAATCGTCAGAAGACAGCATTGATTCTGGCGCTCGCACACCGTCCGCGGCTGCTCATTCTGGACGAACCCACATCCGGCCTCGATCCGCTCATGCAGGACCAGCTGATGCAGGTTCTCCGCGAACAGGCTCAGGACGGTTGCACGGTGCTCTTCAGCAGTCACACATTAAGCGAGGTCGAGTCTCTCTGTGATCGTGTGGCGATGATTCGGCAGGGGAAGATTGTCGAAGACTCCAGCCTTGCCGCACTGCAGGCTCGGGCTCCGCGCCGCATCATCCTGCGACTCGCTGCCAACACCCCTCCACCTGACACTCTGCCGCCCGGCGTACAGGTACTCTGGCGTCCCCGCGAAAATCACTCGACTGCACCGCTCAGCTCCGCCGACGCCCTCCTTCTTGCAGGGATCTCTCACGAACATCGCGGCCATACCTGGGTGCTGCAGCTGCAGGGCTCATGCATGCCGTTTCTGCAGTGGGCCGCTGCTGGCAACTTTCCTGACGTCGTGCTCGGGCCACCTTCGCTGGAAACGCTCTTTCGGCGCTACTACGAGCTGGACGCCGAGACTGCTTCAGAAGGAGCAAATTCATGCGCGGGCTGCTGAATCGAATTCGCATGGAGATGCAGTGGTCGGCGTTCTGGTTCAGTCTGGGCCTGTTCACCGCCATGGGGCTGCTCACAGCACTGCTCCCCAAAGTACTCGGCAACATCCATGAAATGTTTGAACGCCTGCCACTGATCAAGCCGCTCATTACCGCCCTGCTGGGAGTGGATCCCGGGGACAACTTTTCAGCCCAGCTGTCGCAGGCCTTTCTCTGGACCCATCCAACGGTGCTCACACTGACATGGGCCTGGGAACTCATGTATTGCTCGCGCCTGCCAGCGGGTGAGATCGACCGGGGCACTGCGGATTTTCTGATGTGTCTGCCCGCATCCCGCACCACTCTGTTCACCGCAGAAACGCTGGGCTGGCTGATTTCCGGTTCACTGCTGCTCGCTGCCGGCTACGCCGGGCATCTGCTGGCGACTTCCTTCGTGCACCCGGAAATGCGGCTGACCACTCGCAGCACACTGCTGGTGCTCAGCAATCTCGCGGCACTGTACCTCGCCGTTGGCGGGCTGGCGTTTCTGTTGTCCTCATTAAGCGATCGCCGGGGCCGAGCCATCGGAGCCGTGTTCGCAATCCTGCTGGCATCATTTCTGCTGAACTTCCTCGCGCAGTTTCAGGATTGGGCCAAACAAATCAGCTGGTTGTCGATGATGGAGTACTACAGGCCGGCAATTGTGATTCAGGCCAATGAGTTTCCATGGAACGATATTTGTGTTCTGCTGGGACTTGCGGCCGCTACCTGGATCGCAGCTCTGGCTGTCTTTTGTCGCCGAAGTATTTGCACCGTGTGAGCGGTGCGCGGAGTCAGAGATTATCTATGCATTCCTGGATCTTACGACGACATAACCTTACACGTGGCCGGCTGCCACTGCTGATGGGCATTCTGAATGTGACGCCCGACAGCTTTTCAGACGGCGGGCGTTTCGATGACGTGAGTCGGGCTGTCGAGCAGGCCCGGCTCCTGCAGGAACACGGCGCAAACATCCTTGACATTGGCGGCGAATCAACTCGGCCAGGAGCTGAACCGGTGCCACTGGAGGAAGAGCTGCGACGGACGATCCCCGTAATTCGCCAGCTGGCCACGGAACTCAGCATTCCGATCAGCATCGATACCACCAAATCAGAAGTTGCCCGACAGGCACTCGATGCCGGCGCAGAAATCGTCAATGACATTTCCGGGCTCACGTTCGATCCACGGATGCTGGATGTCTGTCGCGAGTATGATGCCGGTATTTGCCTGATGCACATTCAGGGCACACCACAGACCATGCAGCTCAACCCCAACTACCACAATGTCGTTCAGGAAGTGACAGAGTTTCTGCAGCTGCAGGTGGATCGCTGTCTGATGGCCGGCATTGCTCCTGAACGCATGTGTGCGGACCCGGGAATTGGCTTCGGTAAGACGGCCGAACATAACCTCGAACTGCTGCGAGCAGTGCCCGCACTCCAGCATTCACTCCAGCGACCGGTGCTGATTGGTCACTCCCGCAAACGGTTCCTCGCAAAAATACTCGGACGACCCGTTGAAGAACGTCTGGCCGGCACGCTGGGAGTCTCAATCGCCCTCGCAGCGTCCGGTGTGGATGTTCTGCGAATTCACGACGTCCAGCCCGTTCGTGATGCGCTTTGTGCGTGGCTGGCCTTGCAGGATCCCGTCGATGTCGGCTGAACGGTTCTTTCCCGGGCAGCAGGTCGTGCTGGGTTCACGATCCCCGCGCCGTGCTGAACTCCTTCGCACCTGCCTCGCTCCACAGCAGCTCTGTATTCTGCCACCCGCAAGTCCCGACGAACCCGGGTTTGACGGTCTCTGCGAAGACGAGGCCATTCGCCAGCGACTGCTCGAGATCGTACGGCTCAAACATCACGCCGTCTGTCAGCTCCTCACGCCGCAGGCCCCGGAAAAATACTCGCTGCCGCCATTGATTGTGGCCGCCGACACCACCGTCGTTGCCGGTGAACGCTGCGGCCAGCGATACGTGCTCGGACAACCACACCCTGATGCCTGGCAGAAGGACGTCATACACTGGTTCAAAAACTGGCTCAGCGGACGGACGCATCATGTCTGGACCGCCATCCGCATCTCCTGTCACAACGCCGTAAGGGAACTCATCGTCCCTTCCGCAGTCACGTTCTGTCAGGTGTCTCCTGAGCAGCTGGAGTGGTATCTGTCGACCGGAGAATCCGTGGGAAAAGCTGGCGGCTACGCCATTCAGGGGTTTGCAGCCGCCTTCGTCACTCGCGTCGAAGGCTCGCTCACCACCGTGATCGGCCTGCCACTTCTGGAAACTCTGCAACTGCTGGATGAGGTCCGCAACGAAGCACTGTCTGCGATTTCAACAGGACAGTCGCAGCAGGCAGGGAGCGGCCGATGAACCGTATTGCCTTTCTGACGATGGATAGTCTTGCCGATTTCGTTTCTTATGATCAACTGGTTGTTGATCTGCTGCGTCAGTCAGACGTGACCGTCGATGAAATCTCCTGGCGCGCTGAAAACGTCGATTGGAACCAGTATTCGCTGGTGGTCATTCGCTCCCCATGGGACTATCAGCAGGCCCCGCTCGCCTTCCTTCAGGCGCTGGAACAGATTCACCAGTCAAATGCCGTACTCCTGAATTCGCTGGAGGTGGTTCATTGGAATATCCGCAAACACTACCTGCGTGAGCTGGAGCAGAAAGGCGTGCGGATCGTGCCCACACTGTGGCTGCAGTCACCCTCGGTCGAACAGCTCACCGCTGCATTCGACACACTGCAGACAGAGGAGATTGTCGGCAAGCCGCTGATTGGTGCCAATGCAGATCATGCATTCAGACTGCCCAGAACCGCTCCGCAAACCAACTTTGAACGTGCTCACGCAGCATGGAACAACACAACGGCCCTCATTCAACCCTTCGTCCCCTCGATCCTCGACACCGGCGAATTCTCGCTGATCTACTTCGACAATCAGTTCAGCCACGCCATTCGAAAAGTTCCGCGAAGCAGTGACTTTCGAGTCCAGGAAGAACACGGCGGTCGCATCGAATCCTGCCAACCTGATCCTGATCTGCTGGAACTCGCCAGCACCTGTTTACAGTGTCTTCCGGAATGCCTGCTCTATGCTCGAGTGGACATCGTTCGGCTACCAAATGGTCTGCCCGCAATCATGGAACTGGAACTGATCGAACCCTCGCTGTACCTTGCCTTCGACGCGAACTCGCCAGCACGGTTTGCCACCGCTATCGGTCGTCGTCTGAAGCCGTAAATCACAGTGACGCAGGGAAGTCTGTTTCCCGCCTGCGATCAGCCTGTTCCGCCAGCGCGAGACTTCCCCAGAGTCCGGCGTTGTCACCAAGCTTCGGCGGGACGATGTAATCGCGGATACCGCTGTCGCTGAATGCGTCAGGGGCGAGATAGCAATTCAGTTGTTTTTGTACGGCCGCGCGGAGTTTTTCGAAGAATGCAGCTTCGCCCAGCAGGCCAGCCCGGCGGACGCTGCCACCAAGGATGATGCGGCGAGGGGACAGAATGCAGGTGATGTTGACGAGCGCGTGAGCCATCGCATGAATAACGTGGTCCCACGCAGCGTGATCCGCAGGAAGGTGTTCCACGGGCAGGCCTGTGCGGGCAGCGATCGCTGGGCCGGAACAGAGACCTTCCCAGCAGTGGCCGTGGAATGGGCACACGCCGGAAAAGTCATCGCCCGGTAATCGGGGAATACTGAGGTGACCCATTTCGGGGTGCATCAGCCCATGCAGCAATCGGCCACCGCTGAAACCTCCACCGCCGATCCCCGTGCCAACCGTGATATAAACGAAATCCTCAAGCCCCTGACCTGCTCCCCAGCGAGCTTCCCCGAGTGCCGCACCGTTGACGTCAGTGTCGAAACCCAGACGAATCCCAGGAAAAGCGTTGCGAAGTGGACTGAGCAGATCCGTCTGCTGCCAGCCCGGTTTAGGCGTTGTGGTAATCAATCCAAAACGCGAAGAACGCGGATCAGGGTCCACGGGCCCAAACGATGCCACACCGATTGCCTCAATCGGTCCGAATTGATTCCGAGCGTCAAGGAACCAGTCGACCACCCGCTGCAGGAGCGCGGCAGGGTCCGAACCAGTGTCAAAACGCGCCCGCGCAAGGAATCCATGGTCGTGGCCGTGGCTCACCGTGCAGAGAAATTTTGTACCACCAGCTTCGATGCCGCCGTAGAGTCTTCGCTGGACCTGTCCGTTCATGGGGTCCGTCCCTCGGCTGCCGGATTGATCACACAGCGAAACCCCGTGTGAAATGCGCCACTGTCTTCTTCACCCTTCATGCGCGCAGAAGTGCGGTAGCCCACACAGTACTGATCGCTGCACATAAATGAACCGCCACGCTGCACGCGTTTGATGATTCCGGGCTCCTGCGGGTCATGGCTCGATGACGGGCCTGGCGGGTTCTTCACGGGGCTGTCAGAATAGTATTCAGGCTGGTAATAGTCACTGCACCATTCCCAGACGTTCCCCGACATGTCCGTCAGCCCGAACGCGTTGGCAGGAAAACTGGCGACAGGGGCGGTGCGAGTGAAGCCGTCGTCACCGGTATCCCGAATTGGAAATTCGCCCTGCCAGATATTCGTCAGCCAGCGACCTTCGGGAACAAGCTCTGAGCCCCACGGATAGTCGCCGGTACTCCCCGCTCGGGCCGCGTATTCCCATTGGGCCTCCGTCGGCAGCTGCTTGCCTGCCCAGCGACAGTAGGCCTGAGCATCGATCCAGCTGACATGGACTACCGGGTGATCCATGCGGTCCTCGATCGAAGATTCGGGGCCTTCAGGATGCTTCCAGTTGGCGCCAGGAACATATTGCCACCAGCTGTAAGCGCCGCGATTCGGGTCAATGTCACCGCGGCTGCCAAGCTGCAGGCTGCAGATCGAACCCGGCTTATTGAATTCCGGAAGGATTTGAGCCTCGGAAAGGGCCGAGTCGGGCTGGATGCTGCGGAGCTTTGGCGGCTGTTCAGCGAGTGTCACATAGCCAGTGGCTTCGACGAACGCCTGAAACTGGCGGTTGGTGACTTCCGTGCGGTCCATCCAGAAACCATCCAGCTGCACTGAGTGAGGTGGGAATTCATCGGGCACCGTATTGAGTGCCCCCATTCGAAACCGCCCGGGAGGGATCCAGAGCATGTCCTTCAGGCGGGGATCATCGGCCGCAGGTTCGGGGGGCGGGCCGGTCGCAGCCGATGTGTCAGCAGACGCCGTTTCGGATTCAGCAACAGCATCCGCTTCGCCATCACGACTGCTGGTTGACAGGATCGCTGCGATCAGTGCGAGAAAGGCTGCGAACATGGCGAAGGCAGCTATGAGTGGATGTTTCATGGGCTGTCCGTTCTTCAGTTGAGCCATTCGAGAAGGTATTCGAGGGCCAGTGCGGCAGCCTGCTGCTGGCGAATCCAGCGCAGTGAGGGAAAGTCGGCGGCTGTTTGCGGGGCAAGTCTGATCAACTTTGCGGCCGAGCCTGTGAGCCGGCTGTCGACAGCCAGCCACGCGGTGCCATCGGTTTGTTCAGCAGCACCCGGACCGAGATCGCCGGTGATGGACAGTGAGACGACGGCGTGTGGAGTGCGCTGCAGGGCACCAGCCGCCATTTCAAGAGCAACCTGCTCGCTGACCACTCCCCACTGCTCAATCGTTGCCGCACACACTCCTATCCATGCCGTTTTGCTGGCGATCTGGTAAACAACGAAGCTGCCGGCAAGATGTGCAGAGACACCCGGAATGCGCGCCAGCGTGGCAGCAATCAACCCGCCTGTGCAGCTCTCGGCCAGCACCAGCGAGCTGCCTGCCATCTGCAGCCTTTCCTTTACGGCCAACGCAGCCTGATCCAGCCGCTGCGGATCAAAGTTACAGGGATCCATCATCATGGCTTCTGCGGACGTACAAAAACTCGAAGACGTTTGGACTGCCAGCCGCGCGAACTGCCGCTGAAGGTCCAGTCGCGAGTATCGCCGGGACTGTTGCCGATCCCAATATCCGCAGCCGCTCCGGCACGCCAGTTGTTAATGGCGAAGACTGTTTGGCCGGCAGCGTGATTGTGTACCTGCATCGAACCATATCCCTCAAGCGGTTCCACCATCTCGTCGCCACCATCATAGACAGTATCGCTGGCTTCAGGAATTGCCGCGGGATTGGCGGCAGCATAATTGTGTGGCCAGAATTCGATGTTACAGGCCTGCAGACCTTTTCCCGCTGCGAGTCCCTGCACGTCGGTGAAGATATCGACATTCGCCGCAGCCTGCTGGAACACCGCGCCCGAGGCCACTGTGGGGACAGCGATCTTCTTTACGTCCCTGGTGAAGGCGTCCATCGAAACAAAGACGTTCTGCTGAGCACCGGATTCTGAGGTGAGTTCCAGAAGCCACGCAATGCGATCGAAGGCACCGACTTCGCTGCTGTGATCCACGTCGTAGCGGATCTCGGCACTGAGCTTGCTGAGGTCAAGGTCATAGACAAGTTTATATTCTGCGGCGACAGGCAGTGTGTTCAGAAATGTCGGGATTTCGCCTCCGCGAGCAGCACTGACAGGCAAACCGGTGCCGCCGCAGAGATTGGGTTCGGCAAGCATGTGCCACGCGAATCTCCACGCGCTGGGTGCCGCAACTTTGGGGGAACTGAGCGTAATGCTGTCGCCGTCAATGACCGCGTCCGCGGGCTGGAAGCCACCGGATCCTCGCCCTGTGATTTCGAAGTGACTGGGCGCTTTGCCATCGCGAGTTTTCAGCCCCCCACCAGTGTTGCGAAAGGTGATACGGAGCTTTCCCTGTTCCAGTTTCAGCTGGTCAGGTTCGGGGCTCTCAGCCACAAGTTCCGGCTGGCCGTAGTCGTATTTCAGCGCCAGTCCCGCAAGCCGCTTCCCAACGTCCTGTTTGTTGGGTGGGTGAATGTCGTTGATGGTCGCGATGTCGTTGATCACCACCATGCCTGTGCGGGGAATGCTGCGAGCCTGGGCCTGAGCTTCCCAGAAGCGTGCCAGCAGCGTCGGATCCTCACTGCCGTAACGGAAAGGGGCAATCTGAACGTAGTAGAATGGAAACTCGCGATTCCAGAGTGCTCGCCAGCCGCCAATCAGCGCCTTCATCTTCTCCAGATACAAAAGGCCTTCCGTGTGATTGGATTCGCCCTGATACCAGATTGCTCCGCGAATCGGGAAACCAACCAGCGGGTGAATCATGGCGTTGTAGAGCATTGTGGGATCCTGATTGCCGGAGAAGGGCGTGAGTTCCGCTGGGAAGGCGGGACTGGGGGCAACAGGCTCAGAACGCTGAGCGGACTGTCTGGCGGTTGCCAGCCAGCGGTCAAGGTCGTCGATGTGGGCCTGCAGACGCTGGTTCCATTGTGGCGTTCCCGGAGTGCGGCCAATGATCGAATTGGACAGATCCTGGAGGGCCGGGACCTGCTGGAAGCCAAGTGGTGGAGTCCACGGTTCGATTCGCGTGCCACCCCATGAGGAATTGACGAGGCCGACAGGGACTTTGAGTTCCTGTCGGAGGCGACGGGCCATGTAGTAGCCACAGGCCGTGAAGCTGCCGGCGGTCCGGGGCGAACACACCTGCCATGCGGAATTGAAACGATCCTGGGGCGTGGTGGCGGCGACGAGCGGAATCTTGATGTGCCGAATCTGATCATCAGTGGCCGCGGCAATCTCCGCAGCAGCGTCCGCGCTGATGGCCACCGTCCACTCCATGTTGGACTGCCCTGAACAGAGCCAGACTTCGCCAATCAGGACATTCTGCAGCACCAGTCTGTTGGTGGCCTGCACTTCAAACCGCACTGGGGTGCCCGAGGCGGACTGGGCAGGCAGCGAAACCTCCCAGTGTCCGGAGTCACTGGCCTTTGTCACGGCCTGCGACTGATTCAGAATTACAGTCACCTGTTCGCCCGCTGCAGCTGTGCCCCGGATCCGCAGCGGCTGCTCACGCTGAAGCACCATGTTGTCAGTGAAAATATCAGCCAGCCTCACGTCTGCACTCAACGGCACAGCCGGAAAAATGACTGCTGTGACGCCGGTCAGAAGAAAAGCCAGACTTGAGAGCCTGTTCATTGGACTGTTCCCGTTGCACGCCGGGAATAGTCTTTGGCTATTCACCCGGCTTTGATGCCAGCTTGCCGAAAATCATCCGCCCCGCGCTGGCCTGAAGCACGCTGGTTACGGTCACACCGATCTCTTTGCCGACAAGGCCTGATGCGTTTTCGCAGACGACCATCGTACCGTCGTCCAGATAACCCACCCCCTGACCTGAACCTTCGCCCTCACGGATCACCCGGATGTTCAGACGTTCCCCCGGAATATAACGGGGTTTCAGCGCGTTTGCCAGGTCGTTCAGGTTGATCACAGGGATACCCTGAACGCTGGCCACCTTGTTGAGGTTGAAGTCATTCGTGAGCACTCCACCGCGAATCTGCTTCGCAAGGGCGACCACCTTCTGGTCCACCGTCATCATGCGGAAATCCGTCCGCGATGTTTCCATCACTTTTACGTCCACGTGCGTGCTTTGCTGCAGCTTTGCAAGCACCTCAAGACCGCGACGGCCGCGAGTCCGACGATTCTTGTCACTGGAATCGGCCACCTCCTGAACTTCCGCCAGCACAAAATCAGGTACGATCAGCTGACTTTCAATAATCTGTGTCTCCACCACGTCCGCTATTCGACCGTCAATCAGCGAGCTGCTGTCGACAACCAAAGGACGGCCGCCTTTGAGCTCCCGCTGGAATTCCACGTAGGGTATCACGAAGCGGAATTCATCCTTGGTCTGCAGCAACAGCGACACACAGACGTAGGGCAGGATGAGCAGCGTCAGCAAAACCAGCGCCGTGTGGTACTGACTGGTCACCGGTACAACCGGAGTCAGCGCCTGAATCATCAGGTATGCAAGCAAAACACCAATCAAAATCCCAAAGTAAATCGCCGAGATGAATTCGATCCGCTTGCGGCGAATGAGCAGGTCGGTGATCGTCACGATCTGCGACAGAAACAACAGCACAAAATATGCAGCCACCTTGTTGTTTTCAACGACTTGTGGCAGAGCCGTTGACTTGTCGTTGGTGGCTTCGGTCGTGATGTACGCAAGGATGGAGCCCGCACAAATCAGCAGGTAGGCCACCCGCAGAATCAGGAGCATCATGGAAGAGGGTCCCCCGGGATGGAATCAGGAGCTAAATATCGAGAATTGACCACCATCATGCCAGAAAATTGCGAGTGGGCAACCACATTCCCCCGGACTTTGCCGCGTTTCGTACAGTTTCCGGATTCGCTGCGATTGCCGGGAATCTGCGAAATCCGGGGCAAATGAAAAGATTGAGGGCCTGATAACAATTTTGCCGCGACTTTCCGACCGCTTGAACCCAGCCCACGGTAGCAGCATACGCCCCCAGCCCTGAAGTTCTTGCAGAAAGAGCATCAATCCCCCCTCTCCCCGGACCGGGGAGATCGTGCAGCTTTCAACGCCTTGCGGGGCTGGGGTTTGAGCAAAAAAATGACCTTCATGTTTCCTGTGAATTCGCACAGAATGTGCGTGGGAAAACACCCA
>Ga0172373_10000913_pt1 | contig 48411 bp, 43 predicted proteins | sample Lak10m_2_FD_114546 | JGI IMG/M metagenome (GOLD analysis project Ga0172373, IMG submission 114546) | Freshwater microbial communities from Kabuno Bay, South-Kivu, Congo - kab_092012_10m | ecosystem: Environmental > Aquatic > Freshwater > Lake | place: Democratic Republic of the Congo... | reverse complement strand
TCGACGACTTCGAAAAAAGAATTCAGCAACTTCACATTTACCCGCTGGTCACCTGGCGCGATTAGCTAAAATCCCTCCTTCAACTCCTTCCCCTACTTTATGTTAGCGGAAACTAAAGATGAATGCAAATCTAATAAAGTCATTGATCGAAAAAAATAAATCGCAAAAAGACGACCAACACATCTCGCCGATCGCAGGACTGCTGTTTGGCATCTTCATGATCTTTGGTATGGTTGGCGCCATCATTGGCGATGGGCGCTTCTCAGACTGGGCAATCGGAGCATGGGTTATTGGCTGTATCCTGGTTGGCAGCTATTTTCTTTTTGCGTTAAAAGTAGCATCCCAATGGGAGAAAGTCGTTGTGCTGCGCCTTGGAAAATTTATCGGGCTGAAAGGCCCAGGCGCTTTTTGGGTCACGCCGATCATTGATAACGCTGTGATGTGGATCGACCATCGTGTGATGGTTACTTCTTTCTCTGCAGAAAAAACCCTGACCAAAGATACCGTACCTGTAGATGTGGATGCTGTTTTATTTTGGGTCGTGTGGGATGCGGAGAAAGCCGCGCTTGAAGTGAAGGATTATCAGGCGGCGATCTCATGGGCAGCCCAAACTGCACTCCGCGAGATCATCGGGCAAATGAGTCTGGCAGATATTCTCGTTGGCCGCACAAAGATGGATGAAGAGTTACAGAAGATCATCGATGAACGCTCCACACCTTGGGGTGTCACTGTGCAATCCGTGGAGATTCGCGATGTGATCATCCCGCAGGTCTTGGAAGATGCCATGTCCCGTCAGGCGCAGGCCGAACGTGAACGTCAGGCGCGCGTCATCCTCGGCGAATCCGAACAGCAGATTGCCGCTTCCTTTGCGGAAGCTTCGAAAGAGTACATCAACAATCCAACCGCTCTGCACCTGCGCGCCATGAACATGCTTTTTGAAGGATTGAAGGAAAAAGGCGCACTGGTCATCGTCCCCTCCTCTGCAGTGGACACAATGAATCTCGGCGGCATGAGCGGCATGGTCTCGCTCGCGCAAAACACCCTGCCGAAAGATAAATAATTCACCCAATCACGTTTCACGTGAAACGTTTAGAAAGGAATAAAAATGACAACCAAAACAACTTCCATTATTGTACTGACCCTCATCGCCATCGCCTTGATCGCAGGCCTTGTGCTTTGGAATCAACTCCCCGACCAGATGGCCTCCCACTGGAATGCTAATGATCAGGTGGACGGCTACATCTCCAAATTCTGGGGCGTGTTTCTCATGCCGCTCGTGACACTCGGAATGTTCATGTTGTTCCTCGTAATTCCAGGCATTGACCCGCTCAAAGCAAACATCGCACAATTCCGCGAAACCTTCAATGTGTTCATCGCGCTGATCGCAGCATTCATGCTCTATGTCCACGGACTGACGCTGGTATGGAGTCTGGGCAATCAGAGTTTCAAGATGAGTTCCGCGATGCTGCCATTCATGGGCATCCTGTTCATTGCCATCGGCTATCTATTGAAGCAAGCCAAGCGTAACTTCTTTATCGGGATTCGGACTCCATGGACTCTCTCCAGCGACTACGTCTGGGATAAGACGCATCAACTCGGCTCGATCTTGTTCATGGTTTCAGGAGCATTCGCCATCGTTGGAGGCCTAATTGGTGGGATGACTGCCTTCTGGCTGATGTTCGTTCCATTGATCGGATCCACAGTATTCCTGCTGATTTACTCCTACGTTTTATATCGTAACGAGACAAAGGCCTGACATGAAAGGTGTGGCTTTCGTCGCAAAGCCACACCTTTTTGTTTCACGTGAAACGTTAGAAAGGAATAGGAATGGAAAACAACGAATTACTCAAATGGGAATATCGGGTGCAGACCATAGGCAGCATATTCGGAACCAAAGATGAAAACATCGAAGCCACTCTACATGAAATGGGTGAAGAAGGATGGGAAATAACTCACGTTTACACACCCGAAGGAAGCGGTAAAGTCACGATCGTTGCCAAGCGCCCGTTGACTCGCGAAACGACCCGCCGCCGTTCGATGCCATCTTTCTAAACTGGAGAACTCAAATGCTTGAGACCATGCTTGTTATCAATTTTTTGGCAATGATCGTTCTTCCCATCATCGCTGCAATTTACTTTTCGCAAAAATTCAAGTTGTCGTGGAAACTCTTTCTTGCAGGAGGGTTGACATTCATCGCATCACAGATACTGCATATTCCGTTGGTGCTGATGCTTACGCCAACCTTCCAATCCTGGGGCATTGTTCTATACGCCGTTGTACTTGGGCTGCTTGCCGGACTGTTTGAAGAAACGGCGCGATACATCCTTTTCAAGTTCATTCTCAAGAAAACAAATACCTGGAATGAAGGCGTTTACATTGGGCTCGGTCATGGCGGCACAGAAGCCATTCTCATCGGCATAACCGCTGCGCTGGCGTTCGTAAACATGATGGCGTATCGCTACATTGACCTGTCCACTGTGCCTAGTATTCCGCCTGAACAACTTGAGTTGGCAAAACAACAAGTGGCGGCTTATTGGGCAACACCTCCGTATCTCGCATTGCTTGGATTCGTTGAACGCATCTTCGCCATGTGTTTGCATGTCTCGTTATCGGTGATGGTGTTGTACGGTCTCGCCAGCAAAAAGGCGCTCTGGTTCTGGATGGCTGTTGCGTGGCATGCCGTTGTGGATGCACTGGCTGTTTATCTTGGGCAGAGTATCAGCATGACAGCAGTGGAAGGAATTGTCGGGGCATGTGCTGTCATCAGTTTAGGGATTGTGTTTTGGATCAAGCCAAAGTTTGCAGGTTTTGCAAATGCGGAGTCGCAGAGTCTGCTTGAGAAAATAGAAACGGGCGGCGGCTAGGAAAGAGGCGAGTTTTTAATTAGAACATTAGTTCTATGCGATAAGTCATAAAAAATGGACGGCTCATTGCCGTCCATTTTTTATTCCAACTGTGCTGGCGCCGCATTGTTGGTGACATCCTCTTCGACGGGTCTTTCTTCTTCAATGAGGAAAGCAACCGCGCGGCTCTTGTTCGCATCCATGATCAAATCCATGTGGTGATAGGGACGATAATCGTTGACGGCGATCAGGCGCAACGACGCGAGAACGCGAGGATTATCAACAGAGATAAATTCTTCAAGTCGGTTCGGTGTGGTGTAGAAAAAGTCGGCATTGAAGATGGTGCTGTCATCATCGAGAAAAACAGCGATGGGATAAATATTCGCTTCCATCAAGTCCTGAAAAAAGTGAGTGCCGAAAGATGGCTCAGGCGATGCACCAATAGCCTCACCCGCGAGTTCAACCAGCGAGCGCGAATTGTAAATATCGCTGTACGAAACATGGACGCCAAGGTCAGGAGTGGATGTGCCCCAACGGCCAGGACCAACCGCGATAAATGTTTCATCTTTCAACGCCGCGTTGAGTTGACCGATGGCTCTCTCAAGCTGCGTGCGCTCAGCCTGGGACGTGAGGCTGAAATATCCCTCAGACGGAACGAAGAGAATGTAGCGAATATTTTGCACCGCACCCTGCGGGACCATGCGCTGTGTGGAGAAAATGATATTTTCATTTTGCAAGTCGCCAGGGATTTGCACATCTGTAGATTCGTGAATATGGCTTTGCGGACGACATTGCAACAGCGTGATATGAACCTGTGGACGCTGCTCTTCCGGGTTGAGAATTTCAAGCGTGAATTCGGTATCCACCGGAGAGTCGTAATGCGTTTCCAGCAACTTCAACGCCTCGCGGATATTGAAAGCAAAAGCAGTACGGGATAATAATCCGTCAAACGTGACGACCATCTTTTTGGAATTAGCGATCCTTGAACGAATGGCAGCAAGGTATCCATCTTCTTCCACTTGAGCAATGTAACGGACGGGGTCGTAGTCGGCATGGATAAGCTCGTGGACAGAAACCGTGGTAAAGGCATTTGTTTCGAGGTCGATCACATCCACATTTTGCTGGGAGTATCGTTTCGTGGTGCGGACGTCTGACGAGGAATGCAAACGCGGATGGCTGAGCGCAACGAGGCGCGGATAATCGTCCGCGACCATATCCACGGCGCGAGTGCCCAATCCCCAAACGAGGCGAAGGAATCCATCCTCCTGTTTAATCTGCGGCGACCAGCGATACAGGTTGCGGCTGAACGCGACTCCCGCACCATGCGGAAGGAAGTAACGTCCCATTTTTTCGCCTTCCACAAATTGGATGAGGATGCCGATGCGCTCATCGTAATCTGCCAGGTCTTTAAGGTGACGATAAAGCAGCGCATCAGGGTCCATGACGCTGGCGTAGATTCGGGAAATGGCATTCGTCAACGCGGAGAGTTTTTCTTCCAGCGTTCCCTGATTTGGCAGGAAGATGCTTTCATATTTCCCCGCAAAGGATGTACCAAAGTTATCCTCCAACAAACTGGAGGAGCGGACAATGAGCGGAGTGCCGCCAGCTTCAACGAGAATTTCCTCCAGACGTTCAACGATCTCGGGAGAGAATTGGCCTTGTAGAAACTCTGCATATAACAAGGGGTAATCTTCCCGCATCTGTTCTTCGGCTTTGTACTTCTGATCATTCCAATGCACCAGGCCGTTGAAGGTCATGAAGTTGTAGAAGACATCCGAGCCGAGATAATAAGAAACGGGGATTCTGAAACTATCGCGAACCTCCTGCGGTGCGGTCTCTTTGATGATGCGCATGGCCAGCAACATGCCGGCGGCTTTCCCTCCGATCTTTCCTCCGCCAATCTTGCGGCTGCGGATCTCTTTCAAATCCCCCGCTGTGAACCATTGACGCGCCATCTTGATATATTTCAACTGGTCGCTCACCAACGTACGGATGAGTACCACAATGATCTCCTGTAAACGCGCCTGGTACTTTTCGCGCTCCTCGGGCGGCATGGCCTCAATGATCTCAGCCTGTTCAAAGAGCAAATCCTGCGGGGCCAGTTCGGGATTGAACCAGATGAATTCCGAATCCATGCTGCCGCGCTCGGTCAACGTCTGACGGGCGATATATTCAAATTCCTGATATGGCAAATTGTAGGCAAAATAGAAATCGGTGAGCGAGTCCCGCACACGGGCAAGGCGGGTTGCCCATATATCCGCCTGCTCTTCAACATACGGATCGTGCAAGCCCTCGCGCTCCTGCGACTCGACCGCCTTACGGCGCGCTTCTTCATCGAAAGCATCCTTTGTAATGATGCCTCGTGCAAACAACGCTTTTCTCATCTGGTGACGGATGCGCGTACTAAGGATAGGATATTGACTGAGTGCGAGCAATATCTTGATTACGTTATCCATGGAAATGCTGGGGAATGTCATGAGGAGCACCTGTTTGTTTTTTTGTAATGATAACAAAAAATCCGCCAGGCAAATTGCGCTGGCGGATTCATCTTCAAAGTTGGGTTATCCCAAATGCATCGGCATGATGACGTGCAGGAAGTTATCGTCGCCCACAGGCCTGACCACGCCCGGCGCATTGGAAGCGGATGTTTCCAGCGCCACGTTTGGAGTCTTGATAACCTCCAACGCCTCGCGCAGGAATTTGACATTGAACGCGATCAACACGCTGCCGCCATCCACTGTGGCCTCGACGATGGTCTCGTTCTTGCCAGTTTCCTCGGAAGTCGCGGAAATTTCCACTTCGCTCGGCTGCATCTCTCCTTTGGATTCTTTGATGTCCAACCGTGCAACATTCGAGCCTTCCCGGGCAAAGATCTCAGCCTGTTTGCAAGCCTTGAGGAGAGTAGCCGTTGAAACCAGAGTGCGGGATTTGTAATTGCGTGGAATGATCTGCTGGTAATCTGGGAAAGTGCCGTCGATCAACTGCGAGACCACTTCCACATCCTTCACGCGGAAGAGAACTTGTCCACGGTTTTTCGGGACAACCATGTAAATGGGTTCTTCGCCGTCGCTGGCAACGCGGGCCAATTCATTCAACGCACGGGCAGGGATGATAATATTGATCGGCTGAGACACAGACTGTGAAAGCTGCGCCTTGCGAACGGAAAGACGGAAACCGTCGGCAGCCGCCATCGTCACCTTATCTTTTTCTACATGCATCAACACACCCATCAGAACGGGGCGGGCTTCGTCGGTCGAAGAAGCGAATGCCACCTGATGGATCATCTCTTTGAAATCAGCCACGTTCAACTGGATCGCGCTGTCCATTTCAGGCGTGGGGAGAGGCGGGAATTCCTGCGCATCAATGCACTTGATATCGTTATTCGATGCGCCACCCTTCACATGCAGGTTTTGCGTTTTCACATCGAGAGTCAACTGCACCTGATCGCTCGGCATGGCGCTCACAAGGTCGGAGAATGTACGCGAAGGAACCGTGGTCGAACCTTCTTCGTCGATGCGCGCCGCAATCCAACACGTAATCCCCAATTCAAGATTGGTTGCAGAAAGGCGCAGGCGGCCTTCGTCGGTTGCGATCAAAATATTTGATAAAACGGGGAGTGTGCTGCGCGGCGATACAGCGCGCGAAACGACGCTCAAACCGCGTGCAAGGTTTTCTTGAAGGACAGTTACTTTCATGTGTGTTCGCCCTCGGTTTCCTTTGATTAATTTTCAAAAGTATATCATTAACCTAGACGTCATTGCGAGGGCGCTCCTGGTTTTGCCCGAAACAGTTACTCTTGCAATGACGGCCAGTTAGAAACTCGTCACCATCGAAACCCCGAAAGCCAGCAGCGCAAACAACAACTGACAGGCAAACAATGCCGCAAACACGTACGCCACATAGGTCCACACAGATGTATTCCTGCCTGTGGATTGCGGGCGGATCTCCTGCCCTTCAGCCAATTCCTTCGCTGAATCAGCTGCCTGCCCAAGATCATTCAGCCAGTACACGCCCGCCGCCTCGTCCGGGACGATGAGCCTGACACCCTCAAATGACTGGAGCCACGCTGCCACATTTCCCTGCGGATTCACAGCCAGTGAACCTGGCAAAATAACGGCGTCCGCTTTCGCATCGGCAGGGATTCCATCTTTTACCTTCGCCACCGTTAATGGGACCTTCGGTGCGCGTTTCGCGAAAGCAGCCCTCACTGCCTCGCCAAATTTGTCATCACTGGCATCTAGCACGAGGATCTTGAAACTCTCCTGCTTGGTTTCCAGAACATCCGCACGCGCCGCTCCATCCTTCCGCAACGCGTACAAGTGATACAGCAGCAGCACTACGAACAGGATCAGCGTATGCAAACTGTTGAGAGTGGATTTTATAAAGTTGACTGTCTCTCCGCCAAGCGCAGTATTGATAAACGTAAAGATCAAAATGCCTGCAGAGATCATTCCACCGATGACGGATGCAAACAGCACCAGATATAAATAAGTTTTACGGATGACCGAACGGCGCGCATGGTCGCCAGTATCATTATCGGCCAAAGCATCCGCCTGCATGGGACGCCACGTCATCAACCAAAGCGGGAGTCCAACAACAAGGGCCGCCAGCGCACTGGAGATCGGGGAGGAAATTCCGCCGTTGAGTATGTAGGATTTGGCAGTAAGCTGGTCAACGATCACGGAAAGCAGGGATGCAATTGCAAATAATGTTGCTGAAAGACCAAGGAAGGAGAGGATGTAAAAATACAGTCTCTGCTTGCCAGCACGGCGCGGTGCGCTTTCGTCAAATGCAAATTGCTGGCTGAGCCATTTTCCATAGTATGTCCAGATCACAGCGAACGGCAGTCCAATGGAAATGGGGCCGCCAATGTCCTGCACGAATTCAGCGACGCTTTTGCCGTCGCCAAAGAGATGCAGCAGGGTGACGTAGATCAGGCTGCCGCCAGCGGACAGCACCACGATCACGCCGCTGAGGGAGAGCAGATAGAGAATGCCGAGGCGCAGATAAGATTCCCTTTCAGCGGGATCAGGCAAAACGTCCTGCAAGATGCGCCAGGAGTAGTACCAAATTGGCGTACCGATCACAAGCAGCGCAATCGCATTGACAACCGTCTCACGTCCGATCATCCCTAAAACATTTGTAGCAGACAATGTAAAGGCGTAGTCCAATGCCTGCTGCGAGCCGTAGACCAGCATAAGCAGACCGTAGAGCATCCAAATAAAACGATACAGGCGGCGAATTTCCGCGAAGTTTTCGGTTTCAGAGAGTGCGCGCCATTCCGCTTTGAGGATGTTCCAAAAATAGGCAGCGATGAGCAGGTTGATGACGATTGCGATCAGGTTATCCACCCAGGTTTGTGTGCCGCCGATGACGGCGCGATAGGTGGAGAGATCTGCAGTGGCAAGAAAAATTCTGTCGATCAGCGCGAGAAGGTTTTGCACAGCAGGGATCACTGTGCCCAGCAAAATTCCGTACAGGAAAATCGCGCGGAGGCTGGCAGTTTTCTCCTCGTCATCTTTTGCGGAAACGTTCTGCGCCCACAGCCAGTGAACGAGGAAGATCGGCATACCCACTAAAATGAGAGACAACGCCTGAGCCAGGGTGGAGGCGCCGTCCAAAATTTTACCTGCCGTGAAGATGGAACGCAGCAGGGTGATGATGCCCCACAACACCACTTCAATGCTGATGGCGGCCACAGCGTAAAAGTAAAGTCGTCGAATGGTTTTCATAGTAATCTCCAATTGCCCTCATCCCCAACCCTTCCCCTGTAGGGGAAGGGAGTCCCCTCTCCCTGTGGGAGAGGGCTAGGGTGAGGGAGCGTTTACGGCTGATACGGTTTCTGATACCAGTAGCTGTAATCCCAAAAGTTATACGGCATGGAACTTAACTTCCAATCGCCGTTCTGCAGCACCAACAAGGCGCGTTCTTCATTGGAGTAACTGCTGGAGAATGGGTCACTATTGGAATAATAAATGGCAAGCGTAACCACCGCCTCATCCCCGTTCACATCCACTGCGCCGACCTCAACACCCATGTCACCAGGGTTGACCATGCCATTAAAAAAGGACTGGCGGAACTCTTCATACGTGGGCTTGTGTTCAAGGTCTGCGAGGTAACCGTATGCCTTCTGGTAGTCCTTGTCCAGAACGGCGAGCACATAGTTATGAACCACGCCATCGGGAGTGGTATCTGCAACGTATTCGCGTTTATCCTGCCGTGTGAAGAAAAGTCCCAACGCCAGCAGGATGAGTACGCCAATTCCAATAAGAATACCTGTCAGAAATTTATCCTGTTTCATAGTGCCTCCAATTGTCTATATTAACTGTACTCCAAAAACGACTGAAAATTCCATGCAAAAGTTCCGCAACTTGCACCCTCCCACAGTAGGTATTGCTTCCAAATCAATCACGGTATACTTTATCCATCTTTTTACAAGGAGATTTCCATGACCGTTTCCGCAACCCGCTGGGACCTGACCAACGTCTATCCCTCCCTCGAATCCAAGGAATTCAAGAAAGCTGTAAAGAAATACAAATCCCTGCTGGATGAAATGGAAGTGTTTTTCAAAAAAGCCAGCAAAGCCGATTCAAAGACCGACCCGAAGAAACTCGGCAAACTGCTCGGCGAATCCGTGGACCGCTTCAACGCGCTCTTTGAACTGTCTGGCACCATCAACCCATACATTTATTCGTTCATCTCCACTGACTCCCGCAACAAGACCGCCATGCGCATTCTCTCGGAATTTGAGCAAATATCCGTGCAGGCCAGCGTACTCAACACCAAATTCCAAGCCTGGGTCGGGACGTTAGGCAAGCCTGCCATCAAGAAAGCCGCGAAGACAAATCCCTCTGCCAAGGCGCACGAATTTGCCTTGAACGAAGCCGCTGAACAATCCAAATATTTGATGAGCGAAGCAGAAGAAGTTCTCGCCGCAGAACTGACCTTGAGCGGCGGCAACGCCTTTGGCAAACTCCAGGGGACAGTCACCTCGCAGCTCTCTGTGGACTTTGAGCTGGACGGAAAAACCCAGAAGATGCCCATGCCCGCGCTGATCAACCTGCGCTCACATCCCGATGAACCCACCCGCCGCCGCGGTTACGAAGCGGAGAATATTGCTTGGGAAGGTGTCAAGGAAACGTTGGCTGCCTGCATGAACGGCGTCAAAGGCGAGACTCTCACCCTCGATAAAAAACGTGGACGCGAAGATGCAGTCCACGCCTCGTTGGATTTCGCCCGCATTGACCGCGCCACGCTGGATGCGATGCTCGGTGCCATGAAAGATTCCTTCCCCATGTTTAGGAAGTATTTCAAGCACAAGGCAAAACTCATCGGCAAGGAAAAACTCGCCTGGTGGGACATCATGGCTCCGATGGGCAAGACTGACAAAGTCTATTCCTTCGAAGAAGCGCGTGATTTCATCGTGGAGAATTTCAACAAGTTCTCTCCCGAACTCGGCGCTTTCGCCAAACGTGCCTTTGACAACAACTGGATCGACGCCGAACAGCGGGATGGAAAACGCGGCGGCGCGTTCTGCATGGGCGTTTCTGCTGTAAAGGAAAGCCGCATCCTCGCCAACTTTGACGGTTCCTTCGATCAAGTCAGCACACTGGCGCATGAACTTGGTCACGCCTTCCACAATGAATGTGCGTATCAAGCGGACAAGACCGAACTCCAGCAAAACACACCAATGACTCTCGCTGAGACAGCCTCCATCATGTGCGAGACCATTGTCACTGAAGCCGTGTTGAAAAATGTGACCGATCCGCAAGAGGAACTTGCCATTATCGAAGCGCAGATGAACAATGCCACAGGCGTGATCGTGGATATTTATTCCCGCTATCTTTTCGAGAAGGAAGTCTTCGAGCGCCGCGCTCAATCCGAACTCTCCGCCGACGACCTGAACGACATCATGGAACGCGCACAGAAAGCCACCTACGGTGACGGCCTCGACGAAAAGTATCTGCAAAAATTCATGTGGACGTGGAAGCCTCATTATTACAGCAGCGGCTTCTCCTTCTACAACTACCCGTATGCTTTTGGTCTGCTTTTTGCAACAGGCTTGTATGCCATCTACCAAAAACGCGGCGCAGACTTTGTCCCTGCGTACAAGGCTCTGCTCGCCGCCACTGGCGAAAACCGCGCGGCAGAACTCGCCGATACCTTTGGCATCAACATCCGCACCAAGAAGTTCTGGGCTGATAGTCTCGCCATCATCGGCAAGCGCGTCGAACGATATTGCGAGTTGTAATAAAATAAAACTCCGAGGTCATAAAGACCTCGGAGTTTTTGAAAAAGGAGAGAGATGAAAAAATATACTTTAATGTTTTCGATTCTTGTACTTGCTGCCCTCGCCTGCAATGCATCACTGCCGCAAGCTGTAGAACCAACCGTCATCCCGACGCAATCGCTGGCTCAAAATCCAAACAGCAACATTCCACAAACCGAGGCAGATGTTCCGCGCATCAAAGTGGAAGATGCCAAAGCCGCGCTGGACTCTGGCCAAGCCATCCTTTTGGATGTAAGAAGTGTAGATTCCTATAAGGCAGGGCACGCCGTTGGTGCAAGGTCAATTCCGTTGGAAAATTTTGAAAACAACATCGGCGGACTTTCGCTCGAAAAAGATCAATGGATCATCACCTACTGCACCTGACCGAATGAACACACGAGCGCCCGTGCGGCGTTCCTCATGCTTCAAAATGGATATGTAAAAGTGGAAGCTCTTCTCGGCGGACTCGCCGCCTGGGTGGATGCAGGATACCCGACCGAACCATAAACGCCTCAGACTCTGCCCACACCTGATTCTGAACTACAGGCATTTTCATCATTTTGGACTCTGCCAGAGGAAACAGAATCAACTAACCGTTAAGAAAGAAGCGAATAAATAAAAAGAGATGGACATTCAATCCATCTCTTTTTATTTATTCATATCGGTTTCTTTTTTGTCATCACCGCAAATACCCCGCCCAACAAAAGCGCCGCTGCTGCAATGGAGCCAATGACGAACATATTCTCCCGCTGGCTTTGCCCTGAGTTATTAAAGATGGGTTCAGTCGTTGCCGTTGGTGTGACGGTGATTGTGGCGGTTGGCAGATTGGTCGGAAAGGTGATCATGGCAGGCTGCGGGGTCTGGCTGGTGACGAAATCAGGCGCAGGCTGAGTTGCGCCTTTGATAACCAGCAATTTTTGACCTTCATTGATGATGTTGCTTTGCAGGTTGTTCAACTGCTGGATCTGTTTGATGGTGGTGTGGTAATTAACGGCGATGCTCCACAAGGTTTGCCCGTATTGCACCACATGGATCACGTCACCGTTGGGCATGGCCGTGTTTAACGCGATCGGCATCATGTATTGCGAAGAGCCGTCGTTGATGGCGTTGGATGCCGCATTTTGAGGCGCGCTCGCCAATGCCGTGAGGGTGGGATAGGCGTTGAACTGCATCTTGCCGCTTTTGGTTTGCCATGCAGTTTCGATAACCACAAATATCTGTTCGCCATCGGTGGCCACGCCTGCGCCGATGTCACTGCGTTCAGTGGACAACATGGTGTTGGTATGCGGGTCATCCATGAGCCACGCGTTGATCGCATCCTCTGCGGTGCCGGCTGTCACCCAGTTTTCAGAGCGATAACCATCCTGTGACAAATCGCCTGTAAGCGGATACCCGAGTGACATCATCCATTGCCCAAGAGACATACCCGCTGGCCGCCAATGCCCGCCATAGCCCGATGCGATTCCATTCACTTCCGTCTGTGCGATCTGCATAAGAACGGGGTGAGCTGTCAAAGGCGCTAATCCATAAGAAATTCGCAGCGCATTCACTGCCTCAATGATCTCTGCAGGAGTAGGAAGAACCAATCCTTCTGGCGTAGGTTCCTGTGCCTTTGCATAGTGTTGGGATGGAAGGAGATAGATACTTCCCAACACAAACAAAAGAATGAAATAATATTTTCTTTTCACAGTCCTAATAGTTTGCATGTTTTTATTATAGCAATCTATTTATGGATTCCAGACGATAGCCCAATCGCCTTCCACCAACATCTCAACATTCGTAAACGTAAATGTCAGCGGTCCTTGTGGAACGGGAATTTGATATCCAAACCCGCTGTAGAATGGAATTCCTATTTCTGGCAGCCCACCCCCGCCGCCTCCACCGCCGCCCATGGGCGGGTGCGCGAGATCAATAATAGACGCGCCGACGATGTTCGAATCCGATTGCATGGCAAAGAGGAAGTACCCGGGTTCGATCCCGCCTTGTTCTGCCGTGAGCACGTGAATGACCTCCCCATTCACTGTCACATCCTGATTGATCTCCCATTTCTGTCCCAGTTGAGGCGTAGTTCCCGGGTCAAAGGTGAAGGACCCACCGTCAGCGGGGAGAGAGGCGATCATTCCAAAGGTGAGCTTCAAAGGCGCAGTGAAATTTGTCCCGACCTTGTATGCCCAATATTCACGCAACTCGCCGGAGCCGGCAAACATTCCAGGGTCGGCATAATCAAATGGGATTTCTACGCCGGCAGAATCTGTGATGGAGACCAAAACAGATACAAGGCCATAGGGTGGAATGCGCGAGTCAGTCCATGATGTATTGCCATAGAGAATGTATCCATCTGGAAGGGCCACGAATTTTTCAAGAGCATTTGTAATACCGTAGGTCTCTACGCTTTGGGTCGGCACAGGAATACTAATATCGGTTGGCATAGGAGTTACCATCTGGGCAATCACTGGAGCGATTGCAGCAGGGTCAGCGGGCTTGAACTTCAATTGAACTTTCCAATCACGTGGTGCAGAATTGGAAGGGACAGCCACCAGATCGGGGATTTCAAGAGTCACTTCATTCACATCAATAGCAAGAGGCGGAAATTCCACCAAATAGCGGATATAACATTGGGGGCAATCCTGGCTTTCAACATGCCGAGCGCGGTCAACATCAAGCCGCGTTCCGTCAGGCAGAGTGAGGAAAGGCGGGTAATTTACAGTTGAAATGGAATCTGGGATCACGTAGTCTGGCGGCAGCATGTAGGAATACACCACAGCTGACATATCATTGGTCAACACAGCTTGTTCTACTGTGAGGGTGTATCCATCGCGCACGACTGTGATGGGTTCTTCCAACATGCGCACAGCAGATGATTGATTGATGATGCCCACATTGGGAACATACCCGAACAGGCTCTTCAATGCGTTCACAACTTTTGGACGGGTGAATAACACGACAAGCGCCACAAGCGCAAGGACAGCCAATGCCCATGTTAGGCGCTGTGAAAAATTCTTTTGTCTCATTTGAGTCTCCTGATTCTTTTTTGCGCTTGCATGACCTTCCGCAATAAAGCGGGCGCGCAGGGAATTCAGGAATTCCACATCAGGTTCAGGGACGTTGACAATATCCTTCATTGCTTCTTCAATTTCGGATGGGAGAATGGGTTTAGGCATTTTGTGCCTCCATCTGAACAGACAAACGGTCGAGAATGCGCCGAGTGGCTTTTCGAACCGCATCCTCCTTGCGCCCAAGCAATTGGGCGATCTCCACGAACGAAAGCTCCGCGGTATAGCGCAGACGGATCAACTCTCGTTCCTCTTCGTCCAGCAAATGGAGCAGGGACTTCAACCGCACACGCGACTCATCCCACACCAGCGCCTCAAGCACATCGCCTTGAGCTGGGTCAACAACCGATTCATGTATCTCCCCGTAACTGTGATTCCTGCGGAAGTGATCCATCACCTTGTTGCGAGCGATCTGAAATATCCACGCTGTGAAGTTATCACGGTGCTGATAGCGCGCCAGAGATTCGATCACCGCCATAAAGGTCTGGGAGGTGAGGTCTTCCGCGTCTGAGGCATTCGTCACTCGGCTGAAATGATAGCGATAGATGGATAGTGCGTACGTGTCGTAGATCTGTGCCAGCGCAGATTGATTCCCCTCAACCGCGCTTTGAATCGTCTTTGAATCCACACCCATGCGCCGTGGGTTTTCATTCTCCATATATGTCTCCTCGGGAGGATTTCATGCAAGCACTACTTAAATATCGGAGAAAAATCAAAAAGCGGACAAAATTCCCCAATCAAAATAGACGATGGACCGCAGACCGTGGACGATGGTCTATGGTCTGCGGTCCATCGTCAGATATTACGAAAACGCCTGCAACCCCGTTTGCGCTCTTCCTAGAATCAACGCATGAATATCGTGCGTCCCTTCATAGGTATTGACCGCTTCCAGATTCATCACATGCCGAATGACATGATACTCGTCCGAGATGCCATTGCCGCCGTGCATATCGCGGGAGTGACGCGCGATCTCCAGCGCCTTGCCGCATGAATTGCGTTTAACGAGTGAGACCATCTCAGGCGTGGATTTGTCCTCGTCCATCAACCGTCCCACGCGCAGAACGCTCTGCAATCCCAACGTGATCTCCGTCATCATGTTCGCCAGCTTGAGTTGGATCAATTGATTTGTAGCCAGCGGCCTGCCAAACTGCGGACGGTCCAAAGTATATTGTCTCGCCGCGTGCCAACAGAATTCCGCTGCGCCCAACGCACCCCATGCAATTCCATAACGTGCTTTGTTCAAACAGCCGAACGGGCCTTTTAAGCCAGAGACATTCGGCAACAAGTTTTCTTCGGGGATAAAAACTTCGTCCATCACAATTTCACCCGTCGAGCTGGCGCGCAGACTGAACTTGCCTTCGATCTTCGGCGCGCTCAAGCCTTTCATCCCTTTTTCGAGAATGAAACCGCGGATTTCACCATTGCTCCTTCCGCCGTCCTCGGCGGAAGAGACGGCGGCGGGGACGCCGCCTTGAGCAGGAAGTAATTTTCCCCAGACAATAAACACATCCGCAATCGGGGAATTGGTGATCCACATCTTATTCCCGTGGACAATGTAGCCGCCATCCACTTTTTTGGCACGGGTTTCCATGCTGCCAGGATCGCTGCCATGGTTGGGTTCGGTCAAGCCAAAGCAGCCAACGAGTTCACCGCTGGCGAGCTTGGGTAAGTATTTTTTCTTTTGCTCTTCTGAGCCATACGCATTGATGGGATGCATTACCAGCGAGCTTTGCACACTCATCGCACTGCGGTATCCGCTGTCCACACGTTCCACTTCGCGGGCAACCAATCCGTAGGAGACATAGTTCAAGCCTGCCCCGCCGTATTCTTCAGGGATGGTGGAGCCGAGCAAACCCATGCTGCCCATCTCGTTCATGATCTCGCGGTGGAATATTTCATGTCGATTCGCTTCGAGGACGCGCGGCATGAGCTTGTCCTGGCAGTACTTCCGTGCCGTGTCACGGATCATGCGCTCTTCATCTGTCAGTTGGTCGTTGAAAAGGAAGGGGTCTTCCCATTTGAAGGTTGTTTTGGACATGGGTTCCTCGGTTGGGGCTAACAGCTTTCAGCGGTCAGCTATCAGCTTTTGGTATTTTTATGAGTTTCTTGATGATTGTATCAAAAATCGTATCAAGCATAATTCCCTTAATACCGTAGGCGTCGTGTTGAGCTTGTCGAAACAGATGGAATGGTTTTTGAAAATAGATCAGAATGGAGAAATGCAGTAGAAAGTAGAATCAGGCAACGGTTAGGAAAGAAGCGTTAATCAAAAAAGAGGACTTGTCTTTTGACAAGTCCTCTTTTTTTCTAAAAGCTAATCGCTGAAAGCTGACAGCTTTTTACGCAGCCCCAGTCAACCAGCCGCGAAGTTCCATCGCCTTGACGACACGATCAATGGCAACCATGTAAGCTGCATCGCGCATGTAGACGTTTTCCTTTTCACTGCGTTCGAGCACGCCGTGGAAAGCGGAGGTCATTTTCTGGTCGAGACGTTCGAGGACTTCGTCCTTGCTCCAGTAGAAGTTCATATCGTTCTGAACCTGTTCGAAGTAGGAGGTGGTTACGCCGCCGGCGTTGCAGAGGAAGTCAGGAATGTTGAAGACCTTGTTCTTCTTGAAGACTTCGTCGGCCTCGGGAGTGGTGGGGCCGTTGGCGCCTTCAGCAACAATGCGTACACCCTTGGAGACTTTGCCAACGGTATCGCCATTGACCTGTCCTTCGAGCGCGGCAGGGATTAACACATCGCCTTCGAACTCGATCCACTTGTCACCATCATCCACTTTGTAACCAGAGTCCATTGCTTTGGCTTTATCAATGGTTCCGTATTCGTCCACGATGGAGAGCAGGAAGCGTGGGTCAATACCGCCCTTCTTGCTATAAGTGAAGGCCTTCTTCTCATGGCGGTCGTAGCAGGAAACGCAAGCGACTGTTCCGCCCAGGATTTCCACCATACCGACGGCCGCGTATTGCGACACGTTGCCAAAACCCTGAAGGACTGCCACGGATTTCTTGGGATCCATGCCGAGGTGCTTCATCGCTTCGCGAACGGTGTAGATCACTCCGTAGCCCGTGGCTTCGGTGCGGCCCAATGAACCACCGCCGCCCAAAGGCTTGCCAGTGAATACGCCGGGAGTGTAATGACCGACGAGCTTGGAATATTCATCCATCATCCAGCCCATCATTTGAGGAGTGGTTCCCACGTCAGGAGCGGGAACATCGTTCCGTGGGCCGATGTTCTTCCACATCACACGTACCCAACCACGGCACAGTTCTTCTTTTTCGCGAACCGAAAGTGTGGAAGGATCGACGATGATGCCGCCCTTACCTCCGCCGAGCGGGATATCTGCCACGGCGCATTTCCAGGTCATCCATGTTGCGAGAGCGCGGACCGTGTCCATGGTCTCAGCAGGGTGGAAGCGAATGCCGCCCTTGTTGGGGCCGCGTGCATCGTTGTGTTGAACGCGGAAGCCCTGAAACACTTTGAGCGAGCCGTCATCCAAGCGCACCGGAATGCGGAAGGAATACTCGCGCATAGGCCAGCGTAAAACTTCTGACACGCCTGCATCGAGCTTCAATTGCTTGGCAACAGCATCGAACTGTTTCTGCGCCATTTCAAAAGCATTGATTTGTCCTGACATGTTGTTCTCCTAAGTAGGTTTTAGAGAAAATATAAGCGGGCACACCCCACAGGGGGTTGCCCGCTTCATGAACAAAGTATAGCGTTACGCTGGTTCATACGATTATTCCAATAAATAAAAACTACCCTCAAACTTTACACGATAACGAAATTAGAGTCAATATGACAAAAATAAGATTATTTTTGGTTGAAAATGACGGTTTTTGATTACTTCTGTTAAAACCCATCTTCCTGGTGAAAAGATACGTTATTCAAACCTCGGACGGCGTTTCTCAAAAAAGGCCTTCACGCCCTCCTTGTGCTCTGCAGACTTACCAGCAACATCCTGGAGGATTCCTTCATAGTTGAGAGCATCTTCTAAATTGGGGAGGATGGCTCGATTGAACGCTTTCTTCCCTGCTGCAAACGCCTCACGCGGACCTGCGGCCAGCTCGCCAGCAACTTGCATGACCAAACGCTGATAGTTGAATCCACCTACCTGATTGACCAATCCCCATTCATAGCCAAGCTGTGCGGAGATCTTCTTGTTGGAATAAAAATATTCCTGCGCACGCCCAAGCCCGATGTACTTTGGCAGGAAGATCGAGATACCCGAATCAGGCGCAAGCGCAATGCCGCTGAAGCCGACTACAAAATACGCAGAAGACTTTGCGATTCGCAGATCACATGCCAACGCAATACCAAAAGCCGCGCCTGCACACGGTCCATTCACCGCGGCGATGACAGGCTTGCCCATATTACGGATTTGCAGGATCAGCGGGTTATATGTTTTTTCCAAATGCTCACGGTAGGAAATTTCCCCGCCGCCTTTTTTCATCTCGCCAATGTCCTGCCCTGCGCTGAAGACATTACCCGCGCCAGTGATGACCACGCATCTCACCTGCGGATCGTTCTCCGCTTCTTTGAGCGCATTCTGCAAGGCAGTGGTCATTTCAAAGTTGAAGGCGTTGGCGCGTTCGGGACGGTTAAGCGTCAGAATAACAGAGCCAGCTTGAGTCGTGGAAAGAAGCGTTGTCATGAGGTGTCGATTCACTTTCTTCTTGAAATGGAGGTCTTCTTAATCATACCGTATCCAACTCTAAATTTGTTAAAACAAAAAGACAGCCACCAAAGGGTGGCTGTCTTTTTCTAAGGTCTACTCGTCGGGGAAATCGTCCATCTGGTCGTCGTCGCCGGCGTCCATTTCGTATTCCACTCCATCGCCATCGAGGTATACCCAGAGAAGCAAGACATGGCCTTCGGGAGTTTCCACATTGCGGGCGGCGAGGATGGGGGCGGTCTGTTCAAGTCCCATCTCATTGCGGTAATGCAGGTGGATGGAGGACTTTTGATGCCAGGCGGTATAACAGCGTTGCACAAGCGCGGGACCGTTAAAGGTTCGTAACCGCGTAAGAGCAGGGACGGATAGTGACGGGCTTTCGTTCAAGCCCATTGCCCAGCCATCATTCACGTGCTCAAAGACTGGGGGTGGTCCTTCAATAATTGTGATTTTATCGTCCATAAGGTTACCTGTGCCGAGAATATACCACAACCACACTCCGAAATTGTTTCAGAATTTCATTAGAATTCCATAACAGTACTTATTGGCTACCTAGTGGAGAAGAGAATTCGGAGGGCGTTGTTATAATCTCAAATTATCATCAAAAAGTGTGGATTCTGCGCTATTTTGTTTTCAAGTTATCAGATGGGTAAAACATCCATTATTGGAGGCTTTATGAAAAAGATCCTTTTCCTTGCATCTCTTGTTTTGAGCACGTTGGCGTGTGACACGGTGACGAACCTGACAAATCCGCAGCCGACCCCTGAGTTGGCCACTTCCGTTTCGATGCCACCTTCCGATGCCGCGACAACGACTCCCGGACCCGTCATCCGCCGCGAGGATGTGGATATCTATTGCCCTTCCAATATCCCAGCCGCGACAGACGCCTTCAACAAGGCGGCGACATTTGAAGCAGCAGGCGATGATGCTTCTGCCGAACAGGCATACCGCGAAGCCATTGATCTCGACCCGCAATTTTGCGATGCGATGGACAATCTTGCTCTTTTACTAAAACGGGCAGGCAAGTACGCAGACACTGTGGATCTGTATCAACGATCCATCGCTATTCATCCGGATGGCTATGTTGCCCATCTTGGCCTTGCGAACACCTACAACCAACTGAAACAATACGATAATGCCATCGCTGAATACGAGACGCTGTCAAAAATATATCCTGATGACCCGGAAGGCTATTACGGGCTTGGGAACGTATACTTCAATCAAGAAAAATATGAAGACGCCCTTGTTCAATTTAAGCTAGCCGAAGAAATTTACAAGACGACAGACTCGGACTATATTGTGGATGCGCAGGTGTATATTGGATACACCTACGTGATGCTTGAAGATTACGAATCGGGGCGCGATTATATTGAAATGGCATATCCCGATTTTGAAAAAAATGGGTACACTAACTACATGCTTGGGATATGCTACTATTACGGTAAATCCATCAAAAATGACCCACTGGCAAAACTGTACCTCACCCGCGCCCGGGACCTGGGCTTCCAATTAGATTCCGAGTTGGAGAAATTCGTAAACACACCATGAGCAAACTCACCCCCAAGATCATCCTCGAAGGCACACGCCTGACCTTCAAAACAGACATCGCATTTGCGCTGAACGAACATCCACGCATTGTGGGGCCGCGTAAATACAAATATCACTCGCCGCTCATTTCGGGAGAGTGGTGCGCCTTCACCAATTTCCCCTGGGGGCGTGGACTGATCAACTTCGAGCCGCAAGAAGAAGCACTCGCGATGGAGACCTACGAAACGTGGGTAAAACTTTTTGAACTGCAAAAATATTATTCATGGATCGTGGATCGCTTCCATTTATCCACTCGTATGTATCAGCTGAACACCTACAACAAGGATTATGATTTCCGCTGGCTGGAGGAGAGATTGCTTCCGCTCAACTTCCGCCTTGTGCTGTTGACCCGCTCGCCAGAGTCCTTTGCGGCCGCGCGCGCGGAACGGCTCAAGGTCTCGGGCAACCCTTCCCAATATGATGACCTCGACCTCTTCGTGCGGGAACAGGAACTCATCCGCAGGCTGGCGGACGAATCGATCCTGCCCAAGCTGGTAATTGATATTTCAGACAACAACATTGACTCCGCTGTGGAACGCATCGCGGACTGGATGGAGTCTACAGGCGGGTTGTATATGTCTTAAAGAGCAAGGGATGGGCTGACCCATCCCTACGATATTGCAATCGTTTTTTCTTGCACTCGCATCACTGGATAGGTATACTAGCAACCATGCTACCTGACAAAATCGGACGCTACGAAATCAAAAACGAACTCGGGCGCGGAGGCATGGCCACCGTGTACCGCGGATACGATCCGCTCTTTGAACGCGAGGTCGCCATCAAATTCCTGCCTCCGGAGCTCATCCACTCGGACCCGCAGTTTCGAGTGCGTTTTGAGAGAGAAGCCAAGATCATTGCGCAGCTGGAGCATCCGTCCATTGTGCCGGTCTATGATGTAGGTGAGGAAAACGGACAGCCGTATTTCGTCATGCGCTACATGGGCGGAGGCTCCCTCTCCGAGCGGATCAAAGCGGGGTTGTTCAGTATTGAAGAAGCGGTCAGGATCCTTGAACAGATCGCGCCGGGCATGGATGAAGCCCACTCCAAAAACATCGTCCACAGGGACTTGAAACCCGGCAACATTCTTTTCACCAACAAGGATGTTGCGCTCATTTCAGATTTTGGCATCGCCAAGTTCACGCAAGGTGAAGCGGGCAGCATGACCGGCAGCGCCATCATCGGTACGCCCGCATACATGGCGCCCGAACAGGCGGGCGGGGAAGCCGTAGATGGCCGTGCTGACATTTATGCGCTGGGCGTCATCCTCTACGAAATGGTGACGGGGAAACAACCCTACAAGGCAGATACCCCCTTGGCAGTTGCCATCAAGCACATGACAGAGCCCGTCCCTCATATTCTGGAAGCGAACCCGAATCTGCCCGTGTGGATGGAAAAAGTCATATCCACAGCCATGGCAAAAGACAAGGATGACCGTTTCTCCACCGCCGTTGAAATGGTGGAAACGATCAAAGCCTTCATGCGCGGCGAAACCACGCCAGCCACACTTAAAGTCCAAAAGACTACTCAGAAAATATCTTCATTTAAAAAAACCGCGGTCGCTCCTTCATCTGCAGAAAAAACTTTCGTTGCAAAGAAAAAGGGACGCAGTCCTCTGCTCGGAGTGATTGCGGGGATGGTTGTTTTGGCACTGCTTGGGAGTGGTGTATTTATATTGGGCAGGAACCTGCTTCCGTTCGTGGGAGTCGCTCCCACGGTCACCCCTACGACAGCCGAATCCGCAACAGTTTCTGTACCGCTTATCATCGAGATTACCGCAACACCATCCATTCTTGAAACAGCAACCGAAACTCAAAGCGCTGCCACAGAGACCCCATCCACGCCAACATTGCCGATCATCGGCGGTGCAGACAAGATCGCCTTCATTCGCAACAATGATATCTGGATGATGAACGTGGATGCCAGCGACCCGAAACAGCTCACCACTGACGGTGTGGAAAAGTTCAACCTGCAATGGCTGCCGGACGGCAACACGCTCCTTTACATGAGCGGCAAATCCGTCAAGACCGTGGATGTTGAATCGCTGCGCGAAGAAGTCATTTTCAATTATCTTTCCGCCGAATACTTTGAGTCCTTTAGTGTTTCCCCTGATGGAACACAGGCCGCGCTCGTTATCAACCGCGAACTGTATGTGGTGCCTTACGATCTTGAAAAACTAAAAACAGCAAACAAGAAGAGCACTCTGCTGGATATGAAAGGCTGCCTCTTCTACAAAGAACTGGCGGTCAAAGGCGCAAAATGGTCAGACGATGGCACACGGCTCGCCATAAAATACATTGCCAACTCCAACGGAAAATTTGCAGACGCCATTCGCATTATGGATATTTCAAAATGCAGCGACCTGCCGCCCAACCGCATCGATGATTTCCCCAGCGGACGTTTCAAGTTCCCCAATGAGATCGTCAACTACGATTATGACGGCGACCTGTTATTCTTCATCAACAGCAACGTCCGCAATGGCGGCTTTGGAGACCTCGTCTTCTACAACTCGTTCACGCACAAATTCGAAGAAGATGCTCCATATGAAGGCAACTGCTGCTATCGTGACGCCACCTTCAGCCCTGACGGCACCTATGTCATCTTTGCTTTTCAAGACATCAGGCTTGGCGGTGAAAGCCCAACCGATCTTTATTTTCTTCCCGTCGATACCCTCGGCCAGTCGCGCACACTCGAACCCATGCCGCTCCCCGAAGGCTTTTTCACCCGCACAGACGCCCCCATGCCCGCTCTGCGCCCAGCAAAACCCTAGAGCGACTTCAGTATCTCCTGCACCAAAGCAGGCCCGCGATAGATCAATCCCGTATACACCTGCACCAGCGCCGCCCCCATATCGAGGCGGCGTTTTGCATCATCAGGACTCATCACACCGCCTGCGCTCACCACAGGGATCTCGCCATTGATTCGTTTGATCGTTTGATAAAGAACCGCTTCGCTCTTAACGGTCAGTGGGCTGCCGCTCAACCCGCCTGATTCTCCCTTTAGGTTTGACCTCAACCCCTCGCGCCCAAGAGTTGTATTCGTCACAATGACGCCGTCCATTTTGGAGGAGATGATCGCCTCAATGGCTTCGTTCAGTTCTGCCTCACTCAAATCAGGCGCAAGCTTCACAAGGATTGGAAGGCGCTTTTTGAGTGATTCCTCTTCGATCACACGCTGGTGATTCAATTGGACGAGTATTTTTTCCAACGCTTCACGTCCCTGCAGATTGCGGAGTCCCACCGTGTTTGGCGAGCTGACGTTAACCGTTAAATAATCAGCGGGGCTGGCAAAGTTTTGCAGCAGGGCCAGGTAATCAAAAACCGCTTCTTCATTAGGAGTGTCTTTATTCTTGCCAAGGTTTACGCCGAGGATCGTCCCCCAGTTCGGACGAGGCTTTTTTTTGCGGGATGCAGCCCCTGTCACTTTTTCTACAAAATTTGTACGCAGGCTCGGGTTCAACTGCATCTGCACGAACTCAGAGCCTTTACTTGGGAAGCCCATGCGGTTGATGACGGCGTTATCTTCCAGCAGACGGAAAATGCGCGGGGACGGATTCCCAGCTTGCGGCCTGGGGGTGACCGTTCCAATTTCCACGTGACCAAAGCCCAGGGTGGAGAGTCCTTTTATGGCCAGGGCATCCTTGTCATATCCCGCCGCAAGGCCGATGGGATTCTTGAAATCCAAACCAAAGACATGCACAGGCTTGGACGGCGCTTTGAATTGCTGCGCGATCAACCATCGCAACGGAGGGACGCTGCCCGTAATTTGCAAAGCCCGAAGCGTGAGTGCATGGGCCTGTTCTGGGTCGAGACGAAAGAGAAGGGAACGAATATTTTTATACATGGCTAATCAAAAAATGTGGGGCGAGCAGGGTCTTGAACATGGGCAAGGACTTCTGCGATCATGCGTTCGTCTGTTCGCGCGGTGGAAAGCGGAGGCAGTTGCGCAGGGTCGAAGAAATCCACAGCCAGCGTTTCATGGCTGGTACGCAATTCGCCGCCCAGCAGTTCGCACAGGAAAATGATCTTGTAGGCATGAAAGAATTCCATCGGCTCCATGCGGTTGGCATCATACACGGCGATCACCTTCGCCGCACGGACAATTAACCCGCTTTCCTCAATCACTTCACGCTCCGCCATCGCAGACGGTAAATCGCCAATATCCGCCCAGCCGCCGGGCATGGCCCAACGGTTATCGGCTCTTTCCTGCACCAGCAGGAGTTTTCCATCACGGAAGACCGCGCCGCGCACATCTATTTTGGGCGTGGCATAACCCGACTGCATGGAGAATACTTGTGTGATGGTTTCCTTGGGAAGTCCCGTTTTATCTTCGAGCATTTCAGCAGAGATATCCTGCATACGGCGGTAACGTTCCAAGTCATACTCATTCTGGCAATAGGTCAGCCCCGATTGCGAAATGGAAAATAACTCGCGGGCGAGTTCCAGCCATTTTGGTGAGGACGATTCCATTACTTTTCCTTTTTCCCCTTCTTCAACATCACGATCGTTTTCAGGGCGCGCGCCTGCCGCGTCTCATTGCGTTTGGCTTCGTTGATCCATTTCACATATTCACGCTTGTGAGTGTACGCCAGTTTATCAAAAAGAGCTCTTGCATCCTTTTCGGCCTTGAACAATTCCATCAACTCCGCAGGTACTTCGATCGCATGCGGTTCGGCAACAAGTTGGATGGTATCTGTAATGGGGTGTTTATTTTTCATTTCATATACCTCATCTCGAATTCTACCGCTTGTTGTTGCTTAAATCACCTAAAAGAACTCGGAGATTTTGAAAATCTCCGAGTTCTTTTAGCGCTACACACTTCAAATTGTTTACTTGCTCTGCTTTAAAAAGTCTCTCGTGGCAGCGATCTTATCCTTATCCACTTTGCCGTTGCTTTCCCAATACTCCAGCAATGCGGAGATGGTCAACACAGCATGCATGGCATAGCCTGCCTGTTCGAGAGATTCCTTTGCGCCGGATTGACGGTCTACTAAAACAACTACATCTTTCACAACCAGTCCCGCGCTTGTGAGTTTGTCGATGGCCTCGAATTTGCTTCCACCGGTGGTGGCAAGATCGTCAATGATGACGGCGGTTTCACCTGCATGATATTCGCCTTCAATTTCAGCTTTCGTGCCATAGGCTTTGGCTTCCTTGCGCGGGTAGATCATTGGGTAATTACCTGCAAGGCTGATAGCGGTGGCGATGGGAATGGCTGCATAAGGCAAACCAGCAAGCCTGTCAAATTTCAATTCTTTGAGTAAAGGTAGATACGCCTGCCCGATCTGCTCAAGCAGCTGGGGATAGGTGATGATCTGCCGCAGGTCAATATAGATGGGAGATTTGAGCCCAGACTTGAGGGTGAATTCACCGAATTTGATACAGCCTGCGGAGAGCAGGCCATCAGCAAGGATGGATAGTTCGGTGTTTGTAATTCGTGCTTCGTTTGACATGAATGTATCTCCTTATAATTTCAGCGGTTATTGGACATCGACGCTCGAATTTCGATGATCGAATCCCTGATTTCGGCGGCGGCCTTGCCGGGGTTTTCGGCGCGAGAGATGGCACGGGAGATGGGGAGTAGAACTCCTTTGCCTTCCTTTCGCAAGCCTGCTTTGAGCGTAGATTCCAATTCGCCGCCCTGTGCTCCCACACCGGGGGCGAGGAACCACAAATTCGGCGCGGCGGCACGGACTCGTTTCATCGCGTCAATGTGTGTTGCGCCAACCACCAGCCCGATATTATTTTTTGTATTCCATGTTTGCGCAAGCTTTGCAACGTGTTCATAGAGCATTTCTCCACTGGCAAGAGAAATATCCTGCAAATCGCCCGAGCCAGCGTTGGACGTTTTGCACAGCAGGAAGACGCCTTTCTCGTGGTCTTTGATGAACGGGTCAATGGAGTCTTTTCCCAGGTATGGATTCAAGGTGATGCAGTCCGCGCCGAGGGTTTCAAATGCGGATTGGGCATACGCGTCTGCGGTGGATGCAATGTCACCGCGCTTCGCATCCAGGATGACAGGAATGCGTGAGCCGAGCCGTTTTGATTCTACGCTGATGGCTTCTATGACCTGCTTGAGCGCAGTCCAACCTTCAGCGCCGAAGACTTCGAAGAAGGCGGCGTTGGGTTTGAATGCCGCAGCGTAGGGAGCTGTCTGCCTGACCAGATTCAGGCAAAAGTCCAGAGCGGAGGCGGCGGTGGGCTCCTTCAGGTCGGGGATGTGTGGGTCGAGTCCAATGCAGAGAAGGGAGGATGAATCATCGATACGTCGTTCTAAAAAGCTAAAGAAGGTTTCCATGAAGTGTCCTTATTTTATTAGACCCTAAAGGTTAAACCTTTAGGGTCTGTATTTTATTCGATGATGGCTTCCCACTTGCTGGTGTTCTGTGGGAGGTAGCGGGGCTGGGAACTTTCAGGCTGGTCCCAATAGTCAGCGTTCCAAATGTTCGCACCGTAGCCGCGGCATTCGGCTAAAAAGAAATCGGCGGGCAGGGTATCGGGGAGGTCACACACAGGGGACTGGTAGCCCGCATCCGGCATGGATGGGACGGTGCCCTCGTGTGAATTCGTGAGGTTGGGGGTGGGGACACAATCTTCAAACCAGCCATTGTAGACGTTGCCATCAGGCAGGCGGCAAATGGACTGGTCTTCGGCGCGTGCGATGGTGTAGGTGTAGGCATCGTAAATCTTTCCACTGGGGCTGATGAGGCGCGCAGTGTCGCCGCCATCGCTGAGCAGGATGTTGGTCTGCGATGCGTAATAGACAACGCGTTGACCGGGCTTCAAGGTGACATCTGGAAGCGTGAACGGCTCTGAGCCGAGGTTTGCTTCATCATCCAGCTTCCAGCCGCCGAGGTTGATATCGATGGAGGTCAGGTTCTTGATCTCAATGAATTCATCAAAGACATTTACCTTGCCATCCTGGTTCCAATCGAAACCGGGGCGGGGAAGGATTTCGTTGATGATGGGTCGCGGGTCCGGCGGGCGGATGGTCGGGACTGGGGTTGGGGTATTCGTCACATCTTTTGTGGGAGTAGGTGTGGGCAAAGGAGTGTTGCTGTTTTTAGGTGTCCCTAATATATCGCCGTTATTGGCATTCTTGCCGTTTTTCTTTACACCTGTATTGGTGCTCCAGGTACTGTCACTCTCGGATGAGGTAGAAGTTCTTTCCATGGATCCGTATGTAGTCGAACTGCCTGCAGGCCAAGAGCCGCCGTTGTTATTGGCGGTGTCGATCACTTTGTTTCCTGCGTCTGATAAAGTTAACACTTCGCCGCTATTCGAAAGCGTGCCAGTGTAGATTAGGTCAGCAGCAATATCAGAGACTGTATTATTGTCATCTCGTTCGAGAAGGTAATATCCGCCAGCGGGTATGCTCGCGCCAGTGGGGAAAGTGATATTGGGGTCGCCGTCTGTGGCTTTCAGATGCCAGCCTGAAATATTAACAGCACTATTGCCAGGGTTATACAACTCGATCCATTCATCTTCGCTTAGGCCAGAGGTTGTTCCAGCCCATGCTACTTCATTGATAATGATCGACCTCAAGGTTGATGGAGTTGTGGTGATCGTTGGAGTTGCGGTGGGGGTAATTGTCGCTATGAAATTAAAGTTCGGCAGACCGGGCGTCCCATGCACCAGGTTGTTAGCCGCGTCATGTGCCACCCAGGTAACTGGTTGGTTATTGGATACCCAGCCTGAAGAAGTATCTGATGCAACCGTGGACCCATTGATAATTCTTTCCATACTATAAAAAGTGGATGAGCCGCTTCCTGCGGGCCATGAGCCGCCATCACTATTGGCTGTATCCACTGTTGTGCCATCTGGCTTGCTCAGGCGCAGGATTTCGCCAGCGTCGGCTAGGGTTCCTGTGAAAATCTGACTGGCAGTGACATCGCTGACTGTGAGATCTCTTGCCCGCTCCAGCAGGAAAAAACCGTTCCCAGAAATGGTACCATTGAGAACAATATCAACACTGCCGCTATCACTGACGAGCCGCCAACCTGTTATGTTGATCGGTGTGGGCCTTTTGTTGTAAAGTTCGATCCATTCATCGTTGGCTGTGGCCAATGTCCCAGACCATGCCACTTCACTGATCGTGACTTCGCCAGGAGCAGGTGTAAGGGAGGGCGTAAGCGAGAAAATAGGTGTATTCGTCGGGGTGGATGTGTTAGTGGGAGTAGGTGTATTCGTTGGAGTTGATGTATTGGTAGGTGTTGATGTTGGAAGAGTGTAAATTGAGTTTTGCTGTTTGGGTGTCCCATTGATCGGATTACCACCAACATCAGTACCGTTTCTCGTTCCCCCATTATTGGTACCCCAATTGGAATCTGAATCAACACCAATACTTATTCTTTCCATGCTTGCATAAGTCGGTGCAGCACTCCCGCCTGGCCATATTCCACCACTAATATTTGCAGTATCAATAATATTGCCAGTTGGAATTGGCCCATCCCGCAAGGTAAAACTATCACCTGTTGGATTATTAGAGATTGCACCACTAAAAATTTGATCTGCGGTTACAGAGGTTGCCGTATCGTCAGTTCGTTCGAGAAGAAAATAACCATTTGCAGGGATTGTTCCAGAAAGAGTAATCGTAGGAGTCGTGCTCGTAGCAGCGAGAGTCCAGCCAGTTATATTAATATTTGCCGCTGTGGGATTGTAAAGTTCGATCCATTCATCTGCTGTTGAACCTAAAGTTCCTCCCCAAGCAATTTCATTAATGATAACGTCTAATGCTGCTGCTCCTAACGGCGCCGCTTCCACCACCTCCACGCGCGGAGCGAACAGGCCTGCGCACAAGACGATCAGCAGGCAGAAGACGAGCAAGGCACGCGGAAACCTGTTCCAGTTTTGCATAGGGTATAAAAAGGTGTGGAGTCTGCTCACGCACAGAGTCAGCCTGCGGCGGCGTGTGAAGCGAAACAATCCACTGTGAAGATTATAAGCCACCCCCGCTTCACTTGTCTATAAAACAAGGTGACAGTCACTTTGAAAGCAGCTGTCACCCTGTGACTAATTCGGAGTATGAGGGTCGATCACCAGCTTGATGGCCGTACGAACCTTATCTTCAATTTCAACATCCACAAATTCAGGGACGCACGATACCTCGATCCCATCGTTCTTGAGGTAACTGGTGGCAAGCGCCAAAGCTTTGATGGCCTGGTTCACCGCCCCAGCTCCGATGGCTTGTACTTCCGCGTGCTTATGCTCGCGGATCACTCCTGCGATAGCCCCGGCGACTGCAGAGGTACGGGAGTTGGCTGAAACTTTGATCATAACCATGGCAACCTCCCAAGGTTGGCTAAGTGGGGACGAACGTTCTTGTATGTGGATTGTACAGGAATCCCTTAAGAGATTCAAGCAATATATAGATATGATAATGATTTAGTAATAATAGTAGGGGGTGTGGATACTGTGGACAAACATGATCCTGTCCCATATACGGGATGACTTACAACGACTCCCACCAGCCGTAAGGTTGATTGCTCTTTTTGAACATTCGCCACGCTGTGGATAGATTCTGGATAATTTTACAACAGCCAACTGGTCATTTTTGCTACTATTTGCGAGTCTTCCATATATTGGATTTTCAAAAAATCACCCCCCATATATGGGGGTATCGAATTTGATAGGGAAAGGCCTAGTTTCCGAAAAGTAGTGGTATTGTCCACAGGGGAGGATAGTTTTCCACAGTTTCAGGGGACTTATCCACAGTTTGGGCTTTTGTGGAAAACTATTGTCTGAACAAGTACCCCCAAATGTGGGCTACTGATGAGATATTTCGGATAGCAATCATGCTATATCTAGGGATGGGGCAGCCTGTAGCTTCGGATGGGTGTTTTTGACCATTAACAGAGAGAACTATTCAATTGACCAAATGTAAGAAGTTCATTCGGGGAAATCTGCGATACGCTATTTTTTTACTCATGCCCATGTCTATGATGAATATCGGGCATGTGCTCATGATCGTGTTCCTCGGCTGGGTGTTCATGTTCATGTGAATGCAATCCAACTGTGATTGCATCATGTGCATGCGCGGGGTCGTCATGCCTATGGCTATGTTCATGGAACAAGGCTGTATGCGTATGAGAATGAGAGTGTTCCTCGTTGATGAGTAGGAGCGCGCCGCCAATCATCAAAATTCCAGCAAGCCTATACGCAGCAGACGGAGATTCGCCGAATATTATGATGGACAACAGCACCCCTGCCAACGGAGCCGTCCCATATAAGGCACTTGTGCGCGCCGCGCCTAACCCACGCATGGAGAGGATGAACAAGATCGTGCTCATCCCGTAGCTGACGAAGCCTACTATCATCGTGCTGATGATAGATGTGAAAGACGGCATGGGGTTGCCAAGCAGGAAAGCCAGGAAGAAAGATAACATCCCCGCCACAACACCCTTCCACGCCACGATGACGAGCGGGTCTTTGCCGGAGATATTGCGTGTCAAATTATTGTCCACCCCCCAGAGTACGCATGCCAGGATAATTCCCAGCGCACCAAGGGAAAGGCCGAAACCCTCTGAAAAATTTGTAGAGAGAAAAACGCTTGCCAATGTAATGACGAGGATTGCCATCCACGCCCTGCGGCTGACGGCTTCCTTGAAGAAGAATAAGGCGATAAGGGTTGTACCCACACCTTCAAAATTCAACAGCAGCGAGGCTGTGGATGCGGGCGTGTTTTTCAGGCTGATCATTAAAATGATGGGCGCCATCGCTCCGCCGGAGAGGATCGCCCCCGCCAGCCATTTGATATCCGCTTTTTTGATACTTGCTTCTGTCTGCTGCGCGGGGCGAACAAGTTTTTGTCCCAACTTGATGAGTGAAACCCCTGTCCCGCTGCCGAGGTAGAGAAATGCCGCAAGAAAGATGGGCGAAATATTCCCAAGCAATAATTTTGCAAAAGGAGCGCTCGCGCCGAAAAATACGGCGGCTGTCAAAGCTTGTAGAACGAAAGGCAGGTTTTTGGCTTTCATTGATTCACTTCGCGCCCTTTATTTTTTTGACCACTGGCGACTGACCACGGTCCATAGTCTATGGTCTATCGTCCATTGTCTATAAACTGACCTATCTCTTCGAATGCTTTTTTGCTTTCGGGAATCAAATCCCCCAGCGCCGGCCAGACGTGCCACATTTCATCCCAAATTTTTAGGGTTACATTCACACCATCAACTTTGGCTTTCTCTGCCAACATGCGAGCGTCATCCAGCAATACCTCATCACTACCGACCTGGATCAAAAGCGGTGGAAAGTTATGAAAGTCTGCGTATATGGGAGAGATTAGCGGATGATCGGGCGTTTCTGTCCCAACATAGCAAGCGCCCCATTCACGCAAGACATCTGTAAGAAGCACACAGTCTGCTTTCGCTTTGGTGATGTGGGATGGGCCTGTAAACGTTAAGTCCGTCCATGGGGACATGCATACAACAGCAGCCGGCAGCGGGTCACCAGCTTCTCGAAGCGAAAGGACTGTGGCGAGTGCCAGCCCGCCGCCCGCGGAATCACCTGAGAGGATGATGTCTTGCGCCTGATAACCTTGCGCCAACATCCAGCGATAGACTTTCACTGCATCGTCAACTGCCGCAGGAAAGGGATGTTCCGGCGCAAGGCGGTATTCAGGCAGGAATATCTTCGCCTTCAATGTCTGTGCCATTGGAATGCACATCATTAAATGTGAATCCATGCCACCGGTTACATATCCTCCGCCGTGCAGATGCAAAATCACTTTGCCGTTTTTTTCGTTGATGGGTGAAATCCATTTGGCGCGGATGCCGTCGGCTTCCGTATCTGAAACTGTTATATTCTTTGGGATGCGCGTCATCCTTGCAGTGCTGGCCGAACGGATGCGGTTTTCTTCTATTGAAAGCCGTCTTTCTTTGAATACCTTGCGCAGAATGATCCGCCAAAAGCGGGCTCGTAGGCTGATGGACATTAGCCCCTTACGTTTCTGCCAAACCCGGGCTGAGCAAGTATCTTTCCATCTTTAAATGCTTCGGTGCCGCGCAGGACAACGCGGGTCACTTTGCCTTTGACCTTCCAACCTTCGAACGGTGTCCAATTGCAGCGGGTGAATTGATCGGCAGCTTTTATCTCGTAGCTGGCGTTCTCATCTACTTCCACCCAAGTTTCAGGCTGTTCAGGCAGATTGAATATTTTGCGCGGATTAACATGCATCTTTGTGATGATGTCGTCCATCGTCAGTCGTCCATCGTTTACAGCGGTGAGTAAAAGCGGCAACGCGGTCTCCAGTCCTGGGAATCCGGGCGGTGGATTTTCGCCATCTTTTTCTTCAATGGTGTGCGGAGCGTGGTCTGTGGCAAAACAGTCGATGACATCCAGATTTGCCCACAGGCTGTCCACATCCTCTTTTGTTGCGAGGCGCGGACGGACTTCACCGCGGCCAGGGTGGCCATTGGAGATGGCGGGAATATCATCTTTGGACAAAAATAAATGATGCGGGCCGACTTCGCAGGTCACCTTGATGCCGCTTTCCTTGGCAGCTTTGATGACGAGGATTTCCTCTTTCAAAGAAACATGCGCGATGTGAACGGAACGGTCATACATGGCGGCGAATAGGATCGCGGCAGCCATTGTCCGGCTTTCGGAGTGTGCCACGATGGGCTGGTTGCGCGGGTACTTCTCGAAATGCGGCTGCCAGAGCGACATGTCATCGAGGCGGAGTTCCCCAAAGGTGGAATCAAGGTACATCTTTAGCCCGGCAGCCGTCCCTGAGAGCGAAGCGGCGGTTTCGGCGTTATCAGGACCTGCGCCGATGTATTGTCCATAGTCGCAGCGCGCTTTTTGTTTGGCGGCATCCAGCGCCAGATCGAGTGTCGACTTATCGAATATCGGAGGTTTTGTATTTGGCATGGCCAGCACGGTGGTGAATCCGCCGGCGAGGGCCGCGGATGTGCCGGAGTCGAAATCTTCTTTATGCGTGGCGCCGGGTTCGCGCAAATGGACATGGGGGTCAATTAAGCCGGGAAGTTTGATCATGAGAAAAGTATAAAGGAAAACTGGTGGACATGGAATAAGTAAACAGGGAGACAAGGATTTCATTTCCTGTCTCCCTGTTTACTTTTTACTGATTACTTTTTACTTGCTCTTACACCGCATCTCCACGTACTGCAGGAGCCTTGAAGATCAGAAAGATCGAGTTGACGAAGATGCCGAGAATGGCTGCAAATACAATGGCGGGAATTCCATTGGGGAATAGATAGGGCACAGTAAATGGAAATACGCCGTTCGGCATGGCCAGGTTGCCGCCGATACCGCAGATCAAAATGATGGCGCCGACCGCAAGCTGCTTCGGATCGAAAAGATTGACCTTTTCAGATTGAATGAGCGCAACGCCTTGCATACCGATGACGCCGAAAAGATAAATTCCCAACCCGCCTTGTACGGCCACAGGCAAGGTGTTGACCAGCGCCACGAGCTTGGCAAAGAACCCAAAGACGATCGCCATGCCGCCCGCCACCATCAACACCGAGGTGGAGTAGTTGCGAGTGATGGCCATCAACGAGTTGTTTTCACCGTAATTCGTGCCGGCCGCGCCGCCAAGCAGGCCGACGACAACATCATCTGCGCCGTCTGCGACGAGGTTGAGGCCGATGAGTTCCTTGATGTTGTAGGGCTTGCGTTTCATTTCAGCGGCAAGCTCATCGATGTACAAACTCATTTGATACAAATGCGCCGTGGACTCGGGCACGGTTGCGATGAAGATCAGCGCAATGCTCAACGCCATGCCCCAGGCATTCGGGTCGCCGAAGGCGGGGAAGGTCCAATGCGGGGCGGCGAACCACGGAGCAGCGGTCACATTGGCGAAATTCACAAGGCCGAACGGAATGGCAACCAGATATCCAAAGACCGCGCCGAGTAAGATCGGCAGCATCCCGATCAGTCCCTTGCCTTGCAGATAAACCGAGAAAAGGATTGTCGCAACCAAGGTAATGAAAGCGACAGTCCAGAACTTCCAGGCGACATCCGCGCCCACGCCGATCGACATGCCGCCGGCGTTATTCAGCGCCGCGCCAGCCAGCGCCACGCCAATGACCATCGCCATTGAGCCCGTCACAATGGGAGGCAGTACGCGGTCCAATGCGGCTTTGCCAACGCGCATAATGAGAAAGCCGATCCCGATCTCGAACAGCGCGGTCAGGAGAATTCCCACCTGCACGATGCGCACCCCGTCCGGGCAGTACACCTGGGTCGGGTCACCGAAACAATCGGGAGCGAAGCGGCTCATCACCGTGATGATCACAGCAATGTATGAAAATGAAGAACCATAATACATGGGGATCTTGCGCTTCGATACCAGCAGCGCAATGATGGTTCCTAGACCCGATGCAAGCAATGTGATACCGACATCGAACTTGGTCAGGATGGCGACCAGCACTGTGGCGGGGAACATCGTCAGGAATTGCTGGAAGCCGAGGCTCAACATCGCGCCGACCGGCGGAGTGTCATCCGGCAAGTAGCCGATCACGGTCGAGGCGGGCGCCTCTTTCTTAACCTCGGACTGCTTCTGCACAACAGGCTGACTCTTCCCCTTGGGCTTGGTCTTGCTTTGTTTTGTAGCCATAACCATTCTCCTCTTCTATATTTTCTCTCCCAGTTCTCGCGAGGGCTGGGGTGAGGGATAAAAAAAGAGAGCCGCAAAAGCGACTCTCCAATTCACAGAAGGTAAAAGCAACCCGTTCCGAAGAAGTGTTGATGTGGGGATTGCCTTGGTTGCGAATGTTTATACATTGCGCCGAATTTTACGCCGATTCAAAGTGATGTCAAGATATTTGGGCAGGCAGTTTTTGCAGCTTCTGGTGATGTGATGGCAGTTGATTTCCTTTGGCGTCGGTAAATAAGCTCGCGTAAAAAAACTTGCTACTTGACATCAGTCCCCTGAAACCTGATACTAGGGCATCTCAAAAAAAGCGAGGTCTTTCATGTCCAGAGAAAAAGCAAGCAACCGTTGGGTGGTAGTCGTCATATTTTTCTTTTTCATGCTCTTGCATCAGACCGATAAATTGATGATCGGTTCGCTGCAAGTGCAGATCAGCAAGGACTTCAATATTGGCAACACACAATGGGGATTGGTAAACTCCGGTGCATTGATCGTTGCCACGATCCTGTACCCGATCTGGGGATATTTATACGACCGTTATTCGCGCACAAAGCTTCTCGCCTTTGCTTCCTTCGTGTGGGGTTCCACCACTTGGCTCAACGCCATCATGAGAACCTTTGGCGGATTTTTAGTCACCCGCGCTTCCACCGGCATTGATGACTCTTCCTATCCCGGTCTGTACACCTTGATCGCAGATTATTTCGGCCCCAACCTGCGCGGAAAGATATACGGCATTTTGCAGCTTGCGCAGCCGCTTGGTTATCTCATGGGGATGATCCTCGCCTTGATGGTGGCACCAGCCATCGGCGGATGGCGAAGCGTGTTCTATCTCACCGGCTCGCTCGGACTGGTCATTGCTGTCCTCATCTATTTCTTCGTGAAGGAAATGCCGCGCGGACAGGCCGAACCTGAATTCGAAGGCATGGCCGAAATGCAGACCTTCAAATTCTCATGGGCCGAAGCTCGTGAAATTTTCAAAAAGAAGACCATGTGGTTCGTGTTTTTGCAGGGATTTGCGGGCGTCTTCCCGTGGAACGTGATCACCTTCTTCTTCTTTGCTTATCTTGAAAAAGAACGCGGATACGATGCGAACGGCATTCTTTTCACGATGGCCCCCGTCATCCTTATCCTCGCCAGTGGATATTTCATCGGCGGCGCGCTCGGCGACTATGCTTTCAAATTTACCAACAAAGGCCGCATCATCGTTTCCAGCATCGGCGTTTTGATGGGCGCGATCTTCATGTATCTCGCCATCACCACACCGCTCGAGGCAAAGACTCAGTTCCTTGTTTTCATGTGTCTTACTGCCGTCTTCATGCCACTTTCCTCTGCGAATGTCATTGCCACTGTGTATGATGTAACGGTTCCCGAAGTCCGTTCTACGGCGCAGGCTTCGGAATATTTCATTGAAAATGCGGGTGCGGCATTCGCTCCGATCATCACCGGCATCATCGCGGACGCGTATGATCTCAAGACCGCCATCCTGTTGATCTGCACGGTCGCCTGGCTGCTGTGCTTCTTCTTCTACCTTGGCGCCATCTTTACCATCGACAAAGACTCGCACGACCTGCGCGAGCAAATGGCGGAACGCGCAAAATCCATGTAGTTTTGTAGGGGCGAGGTTACCTCGCCCCTATCATTTTTATGCACATCATCCAGATTGATCTCAACAACAAACGGCAGGTGGAGGATTTCCTCCGCTTGCCGTTTTCCATTTACAGAGACATTCCCCAATGGGTGCCGCCCCTGCAAATGGATGAACGCCTCCGTCTTAACCGACAGAGGTTCCCATACTACAAACATTCTCACGCCGAATTTTTTCTCGCCAGTGATGGAACTCGTCCCATTGGCCGCCTCGCCGTTTTAGACAATCGTCACTACAACGAATTCAATCACGAGTCCACGGCATTCTTTTATCTCTTCGAATGTGAGAACAACCCCGAAGCCGCCGCGGAATTATTTTCCGCCGCAACAGACTGGGCGCGCTCCCGCGGTTTGAATAAGGTCTTAGGCCCAAAAGGATTTACTCCACTCGATGGTTTTGGCCTGCTCGTCAAAGGCTTCGAGCACCGTCCCGCCTTTGGCTTGCCATACAACCCCGCCTACTATGTGGACCTGATCGAAGCACAGGGATTTATAAAAGCGGGTGAATCCGTGTCTGGTTATCTCGGAACAAGCATCCAATTCCCCGAACGTATTCACGAACTTGCTGAACGCATTGCCAAACGCCGCGGACTTAGGATCGCACGTTACAAGAATCGTTCTGACTTGCGCGCTCTCATTCCACAGCTCAAAAAACTATACAATGACTCCCTGCAAGGTACGTCGGGAAATACTCCATTGACCGATGAGGAAGTGGACTCACTCGCCAGCCAACTGCTCTGGTTCGCCGACCCGAAGCTGATCAAGATCGTGATGAAGAATGATGAGCCTGTCGGCTTTTTGTTCGCCTACCCTGATATTTCTGCGGCGCTGCAAAAGACTCAGGGGAAATTATTTCCCCTCGGCTGGCTGAGCATGCTGCGCGAACTCAAGCGCACGGATTGGCTCAACATCAACGGCGCGGGGCTGCTGCCTGAATACCGCGGCTCTGGCGGCACGGCGATTTTATACAGCGAGATATTCAAGTCTGTCCGCGAGTCCCGTCAGTTTCAACATGCTGAGGTTGTGCAGATCGGTGTAGAGAATGAAGCGATGCAGCGTGAAATGGAAAACTTCGGCATCGATTTTTACAAAACTCATCGGACATATTCACGAGACCTGTAATTTTTTTGTCATGGAGTTCACAGAGTTTTTTAGGGGCTGATAAATTCAAAAGAGGGGATTAAAAACATATACCATCCATGACGCCATCGGCATACAATAAAAATAAGGACCATCAATCGTACAATTCGAGAGGGTAACATGACCATTATTGTTGCTGACACCACCTGTGGACTTCCGCGTGACATGCTTGCCCAGCGCGGAGTTCCTTTAATTCCACAAGTCGTCATGTTTGGGGAAGAGTCATTCCATGACGATAAAGACCTCAATACTGCTGTCTTTTTGCAAAAGCTGAAAGCATCAAAACAATTGCCCAAAACCGCTGCACCCGAACCGCCTTTGTATTACCCAATTTTTGAAGAGGCAAAAAGGACGGGTGAAAGTGTGATCGTCGTTGCTCCAACGGGTAAAGCCAGCGGCACGGTGCGCTCGGCACAGACGGCTGCGCTGGAATTCCCCGATGTGGATATCCGTGTGGTGGATACGCTCACCATCTCGTGTAACCTCGGTTCACTTGTTCTCGTGGCAGACGATATGGCCAAGGCTGGCAGGTCGGCGGATGAGATCGTGGCGAAACTCAATGCCATGATCCCGCGTGGAAAGATCTACTTCCTCGTGGATACGCTTGAGTATCTTGCTAAAGGCGGCCGCATTGGAGGGGCAAAACGTCTGGTCGCGGAACTATTGGAGATCAAGCCCATTTTGCAGGTGAAGGATGGGCAGGTTGAATCCTTTGAACAACAGCGGACGAAGAAGCGAGCGCTGGCGCGTCTCGTGGAAGTAGTGGCGGAACAATTCAAAGGTGGAGACGATGCCTATTTGTGTGTGTTACAGGTTGAGGCGGAGAAAGAGGCGGAAGCTCTCGTTGAGGAATTGAAAACGAAGGTAAACGTTCCAAATATCCCCATTTATGAACTTCCGCCAGCGATTGTCGTTCATGCAGGCCCAAAGGCGATGGGCGTCGGCTTTTTTGTATAAGCCCCATCTACGGGGTGGTATAATTTTTGCGCTCAACGCAAAATTCCCCACGAATGTGGTTGTTATTTGAAGGAGAACGTCTATGTCTGGTCATTCCAAGTGGTCCACCATCAAACGAAAGAAAGGCGTGGCAGATGCCAAACGCGGCGCCGTGTTTACCCGCCTTGCCCGCGAGTTAGCCATTGCCGCCCGTGATGGCGGCGACCCTGATACAAATTTCCGTCTGCGTCTGGCGGTGGATAAAGCCCGTGCCGAGAACATGCCCAAGGATAATATTGAGCGCGCCATCAAAAAAGGCACAGGCGAAGACAAGGACGGCGCAGTTTGGGAAGAGATCACCTTTGAAGGCTACGGCCCGCATGGTTCGGCACTCATGGTGACCTGTGTGACCGATAACCGCAACCGCACTGTGCCGGATATTCGCCATGCGTTCAGCAAATATGGCGGCAATATGGCCGAGCAGGGAGCGGTTGCCTGGCAGTTCGATCGCAAATCCTATTTCGCTTTGCCTTCCAGCCAACTGTCTTTCGATAAGGCCTTTGAGCTTGGCATTAACGTTGGCGCGGACGATGTGGTGGATGGCGAAGATACCATTGAAATCTACGGCCCTGTGGATTCTTTCAAAACCATTGCCGATGCGCTTCATCAAGTCAATGTCCATCCCAGCGAAGCGGGTCTGCGGATGATCGCCAAGCAGGAAATGGAACTCGATGTGGAATCAACATTGAAGTTCATGCGCATGGTGGAAGCTATCGAAGAAATGGATGACGTGCAGGATGTGTTCCACAACGTCAAAGTTTCGGACGAAGCTCTGGCTGCCCTCGAAGCCGCGTAACAATTATTGTATGGGCGAGGTACCCTCGCCCATACTTTTTATTTAAATGACCCTTGCTCTTGGAATTGACCCCGGCACCGCCACAACAGGATACGGACTCGTGCGCCTCATGCCCGACGGGGAACTGGTGGCTGTTTCCTACGGCATTATCTCCACTCCAAAAGAAGCAACCCCGCCAGCGCGGCTTGAAATGTTGTTTGATCAGCTCAATGCCTTGTTGAAAGAACACAAACCCGATACCGCCGCGGTGGAAAAATTATTCTTCTCTCGAAACGTCACAACCGCCATTGCAGTAGGGCAAGCCCGCGGCGTGATTATGCTCTGCTTACAAAAAGCGGGTATTGAACCCCTTGAATACACCCCCAATGAAGTAAAACAAGCTGTGGCTGGCTATGGCTCTGCAGATAAACGCCAGGTGCAGGAAATGGTACGTGCGTTATTGCAGTTGGAAAAAATCCCCAAGCCCGATGATGCTGCCGATGCACTGGCAATCGCCATCACACATTTGAATACAAAACGATACGAGTAGGGGCGGGTTACCTCGCTCCTGCAAATTTCATTCACCAAATCCTTTTTATCTGCGTTCATCTGTGGTTAAATAGATTTCATGATAGCTACCCTGCGTGGAGAAGTTTCCCAAATTGAAGAAAACGCCCTGATCGTGGAAGTTGGCGGTGTGGGCATGCGCGTCTTTGTCCCTGCGCCGATGCGGACGAATGCCAAGGCGGGTGAAATGATATTTATGTTCACTCACCTGGTCGTGCGGGAAGATGCGTTGACCTTGTACGGATTTGAATCCCAATCCGACCGCGACTTGTTCAACATTTTGCTCGGCGTGGACGGAGTCGGCCCGAAGGTGGCACTATCCGTTCTTTCCACCCTGACAATTGATGCAATTCAACGCGCCATCTTCGCCGATGAGGCGGACTTGTTGAGTAAAGTCCCGGGCGTGGGCAAGAAGACCGCGCAAAAAATGGCGTTGCACTTGAAAGATAAACTCAAGCCGATAGACGCACTTTCCAAACTGGCAGCATTGGCAGATTACGATAGCGAAGTTCTTGCGGCACTCACTGCGCTGGGATATTCCGTGGTTGAAGCGCAGGCCGCGATCCAATCGTTGCCGAAGGATGCGCCCAAGGAAGTGGAAGAAAGGCTGCGAGTTGCACTGGGATATTTCACAGGATGAAAACAGGCGATACGATTCAAGTTTCCGCTTGTAAAACAGATGGAACTGTATATAGAAGTTGGTCCACTACAATCGAGTCTGTTGATGCAGACTCGATTGTTACAATATCCCCTGCCGATCAGCCCGTGTTCGATCACGTCAAAAAGCAATACTTCACGAAACATATTCTGCGCTCATACTACTGGCACAAGAAAAACTATAACCTGATCGAAGTCTTTGAACCAACAGGCGAATTGCTGGAACTCTATATCAATGTGGCTTCGCCGCCTGAAATTGGCGACAACGAAATGAGTTTCAAAGACCACGAGCTGGATGTTTCAAAATATCCACCCAAGCCTGCTGAGATTATTGATGAAGATGAATTTGCTGAAGCTGTTGTGAAATATCAATACACTCAGGACTTTCAAGAGAAAATGTACGCCGCTGCCAGAGAGGCGCTTGAACTGGCAGAGACTTGGAATGCAAAACCCTGCCCCATGTTTGGAGGAGACCATGCTTAAGAAGAAGATCGCATTTATTGGACCTGGCGTGATGGCTGAAGCCATGATCGCAGGACTCTTGCACAAAAAACTTGCAGATGCAAAGAATATCACCGCCTCTGGCCCGCGTGAGGAACGGGGCGTTGAATTGAATAAGAAGTATGGCATCAAGGTTTCTACAGATAACTCAGCGGCTATTCATGATGCAGATGTGGTTGTACTGTCTGTCAAGCCGCAGAGACTCACCGAAGTGATGAAGGGACTCAAAGGCATTCGCAGCGACGCGTTGGTTCTGTCCATTATTGCGGGTGCGACTCTCAAGAAGATCGGCACGGGGTTGAAACATAAGGCCATTGTCCGCTCCATGCCGAACACGCCTGGGCAGATCGGCGAAGGCATCACGGTGTGGACGGCTTCTAAAGAAGTGACCGATGAACAGCAGGAGATCACCCGTGCCATGCTTGGCGCGTTGGGCGAAGAAGTCTTTGTGGAAGACGAGTCCTATCTGGATATGGCGACGGCGTTATCTGGTTCAGGTCCCGCATATGTTTTCCTCTTCACCGAAGCTTTGATCGATGCGGGTGTTCACATGGGATTCCCCCGCCGCATTGCTGAGCAATTGGTTTTGCAGACTATCAAAGGATCGGCATCCTATTATCAAGGTGCGGCACGCCATCCAGCGACATTGCGTAATCAAGTCACATCCCCAGGTGGGACATCTGCCGAGGCGCTGTATTATTTGGAGAAGGCAGGCTTCCGCACGGCCATCTCACGCGCGGTGTGGGCGGCGTATCAACGGTCATTGGAGTTGGGCAAGGAAAAGCCCGGTCACATTGATACGGATGAAGAGAAGTGAAACCGCCTGAACAAATCGAAACCGAGCGGCTCGTCCTCCGCAAGCCGAGGATGGAGGATGCACCCGCTGTCTTTTCGGGTTGGGTGCAAGACTCCGAAGTGACGCATTTCCTCACGTGGCGTCCACATGAAAACATCGGTCAGACCGAATCCCTGCTGGCAAAGGGGATTGCCGCGTGGGAGGGGGATGTCCGCTTTCCCTTCATAATTGCATTAAAAAATGGCGGTTTGATCGGAAGAATCGAACTGCACATTGAAGGTCACAGGGTGGAGCTGGGTTATGTGATGAATAAGTTGTTTCAAGGCAAGGGGTACATGACCGAAACCGTCAAAGCCATTATTGATTGGGCTTTCCAACAACCTGTCATTTACAGAGTTTATGCTACAACAAGTGTGGACAATATCGCATCTCAGCGCGTAATGGAAAAAACGGGGATGCTGCGTGAAGGGCTGTTACGAAAGTATGTTGTTCATCCGAATATCAGCGATGAACCAAGAGACAGTTATATTTATGCAATTGTGAAATGATTACCAATGCCTCCAACTTGGAGGTGTCGGCAAGAAAAGCCCTCTTATATTTCAATACGCTGAGCCAAAGGTTATAATCGCGTAATTGTTGGTCATTGACACAAAACATCCTACAGAGCGAAGGTTGGAAAAAATATGTTGGACACCATTCAGCAATACATTGGCATTATCGGTGGAATTATTGGTATTGTGAGCAGTTCTGTCGGGCTCATGGGTAAATATGAAGGAACATCCGGACAGCCTTATAACAAGGTGCTCAAGTTTATTATTGCCATTAGCCTGATCGGTTTGCTGACTGGAACATTCTTAAGTGTGTCCACCATTGCCAAGGCCGATACTGTGAAAAAGGAATATTTCAAGGGTAAAGATCCTTTTCTTCAATATCAATATGAGGCCAATCAAAAATTTGATAAGTACTTTAATGAAGAATATGTCAAGCCGCCAATGCAGATAACAGGAGTAAGTATTATTGTCCTAGGACTTGCTTTTCTGATCGGAAGTTTTTCAAAACCGTCCCCATCAATCCTTGAATTTATACTTGAGGTGCTTTGGATTCTGCTTGGAGTATGGTTATTGTTGGTGACTTAAATGCCATAAGGAAGGCAGGTGCGCCTGCCGTTCTTGGAGAAAAGATCGTAACAAAAGCACACAGCCCTGTGGAGAATGTAGGGCTGTGTGCTTTTAAGGAAACCGTGAACTCCCTTTCGCTTATAATACGGGGCGTTCAAATCGAAAAAGCTGGAAAACATGTCACTCATCACTGTAAGTTCACTCGCAAAATCATACGGCCCCACAGATATTTTCAGCGGGGTATCCTTCACTGTGGCCAAGGGCGCACGCATGGCCATTGTCGGGCCGAACGGAATTGGCAAGACCTCGCTCATGAGAATCCTTGTAGGTACTGACGAACCCACCGCGGGAGCAGTATCCCGCACTCGCGGAGTCCGAATCGGGTATCTGTCGCAGGAGGCGGATTTTAAAATGCAGGGAACGATCTGGACCGCCTGCGAATCTGTCTTCGAACATTTCAAAGATGAGCAGGAAGAACTGCATCGCCTCGAAGGGCTGATGTCTGATCCTGCTGCCGATCTCGAAGAGGTGATGGAACGCTATGGAAAATTGCAGGAGGAATTCGAGCGGCGCGGTGGCTACACCTACACCACGAAAATTCGTCAGGTGTTGACAGGGTTGGGCTTCAGCGAAGCCGATTATCAACTTGACCTCGATCATCTCTCTGGTGGCCAGCGCACTCGCGGATTTCTCGCGCGTCTATTGCTCGAAGACCCCGATCTGCTCCTGCTTGATGAACCCACCAACCACCTCGACATCGCCGCTGTGGAATGGCTCGAAGGATATTTGAGTCAGTGGGAAGGTGCGGCAATTATCATTTCGCATGACCGTTTCTTTTTGGACAAAGCCAGCAACATGGTTTTGGAAATGTTCCCTGGCGCAACGGAAATGTATCGCGGCAATTACAGCGCGTACTTGAAACAACGTGCTGAACGCATGGCTCGTCGCCAGGAAGTGTTCGACAGCGAAAAAGAAAAGCTGCAAAAGGAAATGGAATACATCCGCAAAAATGTGGCGGGGCAAAATGTATTGCAGGCCAAAGGCAAGCTCAAGCGTCTCTCGCGCCTTGTGCAAGCCATCGAACAGATCGGTATGGAAGCCGCGCTCAAACAAAAGTGGAGCGAGACCGCTAGTGAAGTAGCTGTTACCACTTCCATTATGAGTGTGGAAGAAGCAGGCCGCCGCATCAATGCGTTGCAATCTCCCGTGCGTCAATTACCCAATTTGCATTTGCGTCTTGCGCAGGCCGCACGTTCCGGTGATATGGTCATCCGCACGGAAAATCTCAAAGTGGGATTCTCTGATAAGTTTTTATTCTCATCTCCCAACATCGATTTGAGGCGCGGTGACTGTGCCGCATTGATCGGTCCGAACGGCGCTGGCAAATCGACTTTCTTGAAAACGATTCTCGGTCAGATTCCGCCGTTAGCTGGTGAGGTGACTCTGGGAGAGAGCCTACACATTGGCTATTTCGCCCAAGCCCACGAAAGCCTCGACCCAAAGAAAAGCGTCATTGATGAGATTATCGGCGTAACGAACTGGTTGCCGCAAAGAGCGCGCGAGTATCTTGGCAAATATTTATTTTCCGGTGATGATGCGTTCAAGATGGTATCCATGCTCTCCGGCGGCGAGCGCGGACGTCTTGCGCTGGCCAAGCTCGCTTTGCAAGACACGAATCTATTACTGCTCGATGAACCTACCAACCATTTGGATATCCCCTCGCAAGAAATCCTTGAAGCGGTGCTTGACGATTACGAAGGCACGATCCTGCTCGTTACACACGACCGTTATCTCGTGGATGCCATCGCCACCCAAATCTGGGAAGTAGATACAGACGAGTCGCATCTCATCATTTTCAAGGGTATCTATTCTCAATTGAAGGACGAACGCGAGAAAGACCTCGCCCGCCGCGCCGCCGCACAAGCCGAACGCGAAGAAGAGGAAGCTCGCAAGAAAGCGCCCGCGAAGGCCAAGTCCGCGAATACGCAGGAAGATAAAAAGAAAGCTGCAAAGAAACTGGAGTTGGAAAAGAAGATCGCCAAACTCGAAGCACAGTTGGGCGAGATCAGTGAGCAGTTGGCGCATCCGCCCAAGGATGCGGGCTCGGTGGTCAAGCTGGCGAAGGAGTACGACCAAGTCCAAAAAGAGATGGATGAAAAGCTGGCGGAGTGGGAAGCATCGCAGTAGTATTCCCACTCTGTTAAGGTGTCAGCCCCTGGGTTGACACCAATAGAGCAGAGGATCTACGGAACACTTCAGTAAATGCAAAAAACTCTTCGTGTTTTTTCAGTCCTTACAGTTTTAGGCGGCCTATCCGCCTTTGCGTATCTGGCATCCCTGCCCGGGGATGCGCAAACCGGCCTCCTGAGAATATCTCCTTTCCGTGCGGTCTCTTTGGCGGGGATATTGGCGGTCATCTGCGCCAGCATATTCATCTTCTTCAGATTTAATTCAACAGACAGGGTGGAAAGTCTGGTGGAAAGAATCAAAGGCTTGCGGCTGAGATTATTTCTGTCCTTTATTCTTTTTTCCTTCTCCCTTACAGCCTGGAACGCATTCCTTTTCAAGGATGTATTAATAAAATTTACCAGCGAAGCTATGTATGTTCGGCTTGTGCCGCTCATGCTGCTTGTCGCGCTGGTCTGTTTGCAGGCAGGACTCGTCTTCATACTTCCTTTTCTCGAAAAAAATAATGAATCCCTGAAAAGCCTTTGGAAAACAGTATTTTTCCTTCTTGCGGGATTTGCCCTGCTGGGAATCTTTATCGCTCTCACAGGTATCGGCTTTACTTATGACAACGTCGGACTCAATTGGGGACCCGTTGGGACGCCGCTTTCCTTTGCACAGGTCAATCTGGTTTTATCCGCTGCGTTTTTATTCTCTTACCCAATATATGCGCTCGGTTCAAAGATAAAAGATCATCATGCGCGCTGGCTGCTTCTTTTCGATATTGGTATCTTCCTTGCTTTGTGGGGAATGGCCGTCTTACTTTGGTCGAATCAGACCATCAGCCCGACTCATTTTTCGCCTGCCCCGTCCGCACCTAATTATGAATATTATCCATACTCCGATGCCGCCATCTTCGATAGAATGTCTTATCACTTGTCATACGGGATCGGCTTTTCAGATAAGTTGGTCCGCCGTCCTTTGTATGTGGGCCTTCTGGCCTTATTCCATTCGTTAGGTGGAACCGGTTATGAAGGGACTGTCTTTGTTCAAATCCTTTTCCTTGCGCTGATCCCGCCTTTTGTTTATTTACTGACCGCAACGCTGTCCAACCGCTTTGCCGGGGCTGTAGCGGGCGGGCTTATCGTATTGCGAGAAGCAAATGCAATCGACCTCTCCGGGAAGATTGTTGCATCTCATGCAAAGCTTTTAATGAGCGACCTGCCCGCCGCATTCGGTATCATTATTTTTGTGTATGCCTGCATTCTGCTTTTCAAAAAGCCAAAATACAATACGTGGCTTTTGCTGATCATTGGCGCATCTCTTGGCCTGCTTGCCTTGGTGCGTGCGCAATCGATTGTGCTTTTGCCGTTGATCCTTCTGGTGGTTTTGCTTCCTCAAAAAAATAAAAGACCGCTTTTTACCAACGCGGCGTTCATCCTACTTGGCCTCATTCTAGTGGTCGCTCCTTGGGCATGGCGGAATTGGAATAACAATGGGGTGATCGCACTTGGCGACCCCGGCGAAAAAATGTTGATGGCACGGAATTACTCGTTGAGCCCGGTGGAATATCCGCAGCAATTGCCCGACGAGACCACCGCCGATTTTTCAAGCAGGCTCTCCCATGATGTTGTATCTTTTGTCCTTGAATATCCCGGCAGCGTGGTGTTCTTCATGTCCAATCATTTCATGCACAGCCTTGCCGAAAATGCTGTTTTTATTGCGCCAGTATATTCTACTGCCACGCCGTTAAGCCTCGTCACTCAAAATCCATTTTGGGACGCTTGGAATGGCGCCCTGACCGCCCAAAATCTTTTTGCTTTGTTCTGCAACCTTACCATCCTTGCTTTTGGGATAAGCCTTTCTCAAAAGGATGACAAACTTGCGGGATGGTATCCGTTGTTGGTTTTCATGGTCTATCAAGCTGGAAATGCCCTCGCTCGCACTTCGGGATGGAGGTTTGCCCTCCCAGTTGATTGGATTACGCTGGTATATTTTTGCATCGCCTTGTCGTATCTGCCTTCCAAAATTTCTTCCTTGTTTGAGTTTTCCTTCCCTGCACTCACAAAGGACAGCGAACCCACATGTCTTAAACCGCTTTATCCGACTATATTTTTATTCTTTTTATTTCTCGGTATTTCCCTTCCGTTTGCAGAGCGATTGATTCCCCAACAAAGGTTTGATTCCATTGCAAACGAATCCCAAAACACGCTCATCGAAAAAAATATCCTGACACCTGATCAGTTCGCACAATTCCTTGAACAAAAAAATGCCGTTTTCATTTCTGGTATTGCGCTTTTCCCTCGTTATTACAAACCGGATGGAGATATCTACCTTGGAGGTATGCCTGAGGATTTCAAGTATTTGCATTTCTGGCTGATCTTTGACGGTGAAATACAAGTCATTCTGCCGCGGGAGAAACCGCCGGAGTTCTTCCCGCATGCTTCCACAGTCTCTGTGCTTGGCTGCGAGAGTGGAAGTTATATTTCTGCCCAAGCTGTGATATTAAAAACAGCGGACGGAGAACAAGTAATTCTTCAAGAACCGTCCCGTCCGCTTGCTTGCCCTTAGAACGAAGAAGAGCCGTCTTATCCCTTATCCCCGTGTTTGCGAGGTAAAAGTGAAAGGGAAAGCCGGTCAACATCTATTTCCCGAGGCTTTGGTATACTGCTTTTGCAGTATTGAGCCATGCTATATTATTCTCCTTACTTTCCTTTTCTAATTTTGCCCGTTGTTTTGGCGGGGCTGTATTTTCTGTTTGAAAACTACCTGGTGAAACCCTGGATGCGCTGGGCATGGTGGATCTGCTGCCTGGTGCTCCTTGTAGCGGCGGGGTGGCATGCTGCTCAAAATCAGTATTGGTATGACTTTTTCAAAGGTTATTATCACTTTAGTTTCCGCTAACTGGAAATGGCAAAGAAGAGAGGTAATGGTGTAAAGCGTGGTAATCTTGTTTTGCGAAAAAGAAATTCCACAACACCATTACCGAGATGAATCATACCATAGCCGT
>Ga0172373_10000912_pt1 | contig 48458 bp, 45 predicted proteins | sample Lak10m_2_FD_114546 | JGI IMG/M metagenome (GOLD analysis project Ga0172373, IMG submission 114546) | Freshwater microbial communities from Kabuno Bay, South-Kivu, Congo - kab_092012_10m | ecosystem: Environmental > Aquatic > Freshwater > Lake | place: Democratic Republic of the Congo... | reverse complement strand
GTTGTTGACGGCAATGATGGCTTAATAGCCGCCCGCAACAAAAAATACGACGTAATTCTTTTGGACGTTATGCTACCCGAAAGACGTGGCTCGGATATTCTGCAAGCCTTAAGAGGCAAAGAAGACCTAATTCCCGATTCGCACGTTATCGTCTTAACAAATTTCGAGCAAGACGATGAATCACGCATGGCAATGCAACAACATGCCGATGCCTATTTAATTAAAGCCGAAATAACCCCAAAAAAGCTTCTGTCTGTTATTCAGCAAATTGAGGATAACCAGAATACTCCAATTGTAAAACAAGCTACATAACAAATAATGGGATATTACACAAAAACAATCAAACAGAGCCTTGAAGACCTCGGTGTAGATATTGGTGGGTTATCTAAGATTGAAGCTCAGGAAAGGCTAGCCCAATATGGCCCCAACTCCATTAAGATCAAAGGCGAACCATTGTGGCGAAAAATAGCTGAACCATTTTTGAACATATTCATGCTAGTTCTTTTTATTGCCGTAGTCGTAAGCATACTGCACCACGCATACGTCGATGCCTGGATTATCGGCACAATTATGCTCATAAATGCGCTTATTTATTACGTCCAAAGATTCTCTACCGAAAGAATTCTAAGATCACTACAAAAAAACGACATACTTTATACCGACGTATTGCGAGAAAACAAGAGTGTACAATTAAACTCAAGTTTACTAGTACCGGGTGACATAATCATACTAGATGAAGGTGAAAAAATCCCTGCCGATGCCCGCTTGCTAGAAGTTAGTTCGTTTCGCGTCGACGAATCACAGTTAACTGGAGAGTCAATACCGGTATCAAAACAAACCGACGTTTTACCAGAAGACAAAGAGATATACGAACAATCGAACATGGTTTTCCAAGGTTCATTTGTTATTGGAGGACATGCCGTTGCTTTAGTCGTAGCCACTGGAAATGACACGGAGTTTGGTAGAATAGCGGCCATATCAAATACTGAATCCGAAAGAAGTCCTGTCCAAAAAAAGATTGATGCTTTAGTCAGTCAAATAATAAAGATCGTTGCATCAATAGCGACAGTTGCATTCGGACTGACTATCTATAGAGGAATGGATTTAGCCGAAAGTATTAGATACGTACTCGCCCTATCGGTTAGCGCTGTGCCTGAGAGTCTCGCGATTTCAATTACCGTCGTGTTAGTCATCGGCATGAGACGAATGGCAGCCAAAAGAGCCTTAGTGAGAGCTATGCGCGCAATTGAAACAATCGGCACTATAACAACCATAGCAACTGACAAAACTGGAACTCTTACAAAAAATCATTTAACTGTTCAAAAAATATGGCACCCAACAAAATCAACACTAGAAATAGTCGATAGTATAAGCCGATCTATCTCAAAATCAGAAGCAAAGCACCACGATCCACTAGATACAGCTATGGATGATTACGCAAAAAAACATAAAGCCAACAAGATCAATGGCGAGTTTACTCTTCGCCTACCTTTTGATCAAAAAGCCACCATGAGTGGAAATATCATTAGTGAAAAAGGCGTTGAGACACTTTGGGTGAAGGGCTCGCCAGAAAGCGTGATATCAAAATGCCTACTTAACCACTCCGAACGATACAATATAGAACGAGAGCTAAGAAGCCTGGCTGGTACTGGATTTCGAGTTATCGCATTGGCTCATTCCAAGGTTCAATCAAAAATTGAGTCTTTTGATATGTTACCCAAAACACAAAAGTTTGAATTTGATGGCCTAATAGCCGTCGCCGACGTCCTAAGACCTGAAGCCAAAAACGCCATTGCTACCGCCATCAAAGCCGGTATAACCGTCAGAATGGTTACTGGTGACCATTACGAAACCGCCTATCATATAGCAAAGTCTTTGGGTATGGTAGAAGAAAAAACTCAGGTCTTTGACTGTAGGCAACTACAAAATATGAGTGATGGTGAATTATCAGAAATAATAGACAAAATAAGAGTTTTTGCACGAGTATTACCAGAACACAAGCATCGAATCTTAACTATACTAAAAAAGAACAACATTACTGCCATGACAGGTGATGGTGTGAACGACGTACCAGCACTGACAAATGCTCATGTAGGAGTGGCAATGGGTAGTGGCGCAAGTATCGCCAAAGATGCAGGCGATATTATTCTACTGGATGATAATTTCAAATCGATTGTCAGTGCCATACACGAAGGACGCACTATATACGCCAATATCAAAAGAATGGTTGCGTATCTTTTGTCGACTAACGCCGGTGAAGTAATTGTTGCTCTTACGTCTCTAATAATTGGCATACCAGTTCCACTTGCGCCAGTTCAAATCTTATGGGTAAATTTAGCAACTGACACATGTATGGTTATCCCGCTAGGCCTAGAACCTGGAGAAAACCACAATATGAATCGTCCACCGCAAAAATCAAACGCACCACTATTCAGTAAGTTTATGATCTCTAGAATAATACTCGTAGCGTTAACTATGGCCGTATTAACATTATTTATTTACATAACAGCAATGAGAGACCATAGTCTTGAATATGCAAAAACTATGGCTTTTCACGCACTTGTAGTAATGCAGTGGGCTAGCGCTTTCAACTTCAGAAGTGATTACGAATCTCTATTCAAACGAATACGCCGATTTAGTTTGCCATTTTATCTCGGACTAAGCGTTGCAATAACCATGCAAACTCTAGCCATATCTGGCGGTCTTAACAGTCTACTATCTCTCGAGATATTATCAATTAATGACATATTCACGACAACAATAATCGCATTCTTTACGCCAATAATGGTAGTAGAAATCCACAAATGGATAGGTAGACATTACTTTAACAAAGGGCATTCAGTAAAATAAATAAAAATCAGCAAATTAAAACGCCCATCCGTAAAGGATGAGCTATTTTCGTGGTGATCGTACCGGGAATCGGTCACGCAAGCGCGACCCCGAAAAAACATCTTTGAAAACAAGTTTTCAAGAGTTTGTTTCCTTGCGAACGTCCACTGGACATTCTCACCCGGATTGGGCAATCCGGTTTCAATTCCGAAAAAAACACCACGAAAAAAGCCCACCTTTTCGGTGAGCTATTTTCGTGGTGATCGTACCGGGAATCGAACCCGGATTGCCAGGATGAGAACCTGGTGTCCTAACCGTTAGACGATACGACCATGAGCAAGCTCCACACTACTTTAACAGATACAACCGACTATGTCTAGTGAGGTGTGCTATTGACTTCGTCATTGTTTTGTGCTAAAATATGAAGATAGACTAATATCAAATTAAGTCTCGATCATTAAATCAATTTATTAAAGTACACGTCTTTTGACGGTGCTTAAATAATTATTAAGACAAGTCTTATGGCAAGACGAAAAGCTGGACCAGCCCAAGTTCGACGCGCCTGTATCTACGTGGCAATCACCGATTTGTATATCGGCGACTACGTAGAGGACGCAAAATCGCACGTTCCTTACTACATCAACATGTGTAAGGAATACGAGAAAGGCGACAAAAAAGGCAAACGGGATTTAAAGCAGGCGCTAATTATGACCATAATCAGAATGGCCGAAATAAATCTCGAAAAGAGGGAAAAAGAACAGAAAAGAGTGATTGACAAAGCACTCAATCTGTTTGATTTCCTAACCGGTGTCACCAACACGCGACAAAGCTAGTCCGTCCATAAGTGGTGCCTTTTGTTATTTAGCAAAAGGCACCCTTAGGGGCAACAATAAGACGTGTACAATTTTTAATAAGTTGATTTAGTTACTGCGTTTGAACCTTGTAAGTAGTCGTTTTACAAGGTTTTTTAATCTGTTAAAAAAATTATAGATAAACTTAGTGCGAATCAATGTCGCCAAAACAAAGCCTAAAATCGCACAAAATATGGCCACAATTACCAAACTATTATCGGCCGGTTTTGATTTTTCTGATTCGATAACAGCAAACCTAACTGGTAATTTTATAGAATTTGTCTGTTCGGCAGATTGGTTAATTAACGATTCATTTTCAACCGTCACAGCTTGCCTCATCGTCAGGCCATCAACATCAAAAACCAAGGTATGGTCGCCAGGTGCAACATCACTAAAACTTGCATAGCCATTTTCATCGGTAACGGTTTCGATTGGATCAGAATGAAGCGCAACTGAGTGATTAGCCAAAGGCCGACCATCCAAATCAGTTATTTGAACCTGATAGTCAACGCCGGTTGTGCGGATATTTTTATTATAAATCGTGGCTTTATTACCAGCTTCGTCAGTTGCGATAATTTCAACTTTATACGTATTTCCAGATAATAGTGGGGTATCGCCACCCAAAGTTATATCAAAACTTGTGGCAAAACTGCCTAGAGCAGTGGTCTTAGATTCTTTTGCCAAAGTATATTTAACTTGAACTTTGGATTTTTCGTTGGTCTTAAATTTAAGCTTTATCGTGGTTTTATCGACCGAATAGGAAACACTACCAGATAGTTTTGGCGCTTCGGTGTCTTTTGTTTCAACGACGGTTGTTATATTTGTTTCGTTATCATTATCATCATCAACCGGAGCGGGCGTCGTTGGATTTACTACCACAATACTACCACTTGAAGTATTGACCGGACTAAAACCAGCGCCGGAATAGGCAACAGCTACACCACTTAGGCTCAAGCTAGCCGTGCCAGCCGCTAACGACTTAAAAGTTACCGAAAACATTAGTTTATCACCAGAGGTTGAACCACCAAGTATAGCCCCAGCGTAAGAAAATGTACTACCAGAATTACCAGCCGAAACAGTCGTCGTAAACGAACCGGCCGAATAGCTTAAATATTGCAGTTTTGAACTATTATAAGTAAGGCTGGCTTGCGCGCTGTCCATTAAACTGGAACTGCTATTCACCCGAACCGATACCGTAACGTTACTACCCTTAGTAACCGACGAGGCAGACGAGACATAAACCGTAGCACTTGCCGCCAAAACCGATTGTGGCCACAAACTAACGATTAGTGTTGCGATAAACCAGATTGATAATAATTTTTGTTTCAAGTTATTGCCCCCATTGACTTGCTAATAATGATAAATCAAGTAAATCAACTACGCCAGAATTATTACTGTCTGTTCGTCCAGTATACTGCTTTTGCCATTGACTTGCCAAAAGTGATAAATCTAACAAGCTAACTTCAGAATCGCAGTTATAATCTGATTTTAAAAGTGTCGAACGACAACTTGAAGCCAGGTTCGTCGCCTCAAGTGGTCTGATACGACCAAAGCCATAACTAGTCGTAAACAAATTATTGGCCATACCAGCCGGCTTATAAGCACTGTCAATTAGTACAGAACGAATATCGTTAAAGGTTGCTTCTGGCCAGTTAGTTTTAAGTGAAGCCACAAGACTACTAACTATTGGTGTCGAAAATGAAGTCCCGTAAACCTCAGCCGAATATAGGTTGGTTGGGTTTAGAGATGAATAATCACTGGTAATAATTGCGCCTGAACCAGGGGCTACAACATCAAGCATCGCGCCCCGACTGCTAAAATCGGCATAAATATCATCAAGATCGGTTGCACCAACCGCCACTACAAAATCACTACTAGCCGGATAGAGCATTTGACCTTCGTTATCACAACCATTTAGTAAATAACTGTCGCCACCGCAGTTTCCAGATGCCGCCACAACCACAACGCCGGCATTCATAGCTTCTTCAAGCAAATAATCGACCAACGGATCGGACTCAGTACTACCAAGACTTAAATTAATTACGCTTGCACCGTTATCGATAGCATAGGCCAAAGCTTCAGCTAGTTCAAGCGATGAAGCTTGGCCGTCATCAGAGAATATCTGAAGTGGCATTATTTTTGACTGCCAATTTAAACTGGCCGAACCGAATGTATTGTTGCCGGTTGCGCCAACCAGCCCAGCTACAACCGTCGCATGATTGACACCTTCAGCCACAGGATTTGTCGTCCCAACCAGAGGATCATTATCAACATTTATAAAATCCCAACCACGCCAGTCATCAATATAACCGTTCAAATCATCATCAAGATTGTTACAATTTTTATCAAGCGGCAAACTTCGGCTAGTGCAATTCGGCGCTACGCCTTCAATTTCAGTAGTACCAAATTCATTACCATTTACATACCAACGACCAGTTAAATCTTCGTGATTAAGCGCAAATCCGCCATCAACAACCGCAATAATCTGACCGCTACTGTCGGGCATACTATCCCAATAGGCTTCGCTATTGAGCAATGTCAAATAACCTTGCGGCTCGTAGTTATCATTAACCGTCATGTTGGTTTTATATTTCAAAACTGGCAAGATGTTTACATTTTTGTTTTGATTATTCTTCAATTCTCCAACTGTAATTTTGTAAAAACTAGTTTTGAGAATCGGCACAGCACCAGCCAATGGCTGATCAATTATCACTAGCTGATTATCATCCAAATTGTATTGATTAGCTACTGGCTTTGCGCCAACATAACCAAACGACACTAAACCGATGGTTATAACTGTGGCGAGTATTAGTATTTTTTTCATTTTTATTTGATTTTCTTCTGTTATGATTTTAGCATAAGCAAGAAGATAAAGAGAGAACTTTAGCAAAAAACTAATTTGCGCTATTATCAATACAGGCTAACTGCGGAGGTAAACCTATGAGATCAGATAAAAAGATTGCCCGTGATCTGTTAAAAAGCGCTGGCATAACGATTAACGGCTCAAAGGCTTACGATATCCAGGTTTATAACGATGATTTTTACGGACGAGTTTTGGCAAAAGGCGCACTCGGGTTAGGTGAGTCCTATATGGATGGTTGGTGGGATGCTAAAAAACTTGATCAGTTTTTTGAAAAAATACTAAAAGCCAATCTTGAAAAAACTGTAAAAGGCGATTTTGGTATTATCTTAAAGAGTTTCTTGAGTATCATCATTAACGCCGGTCGCGAAGCTCGGGCTTTTAATATCGGCAAAAAGCATTACGACATTGGCAATGATATTTTTCAGGCTATGCTTGATAAGCGCATGGTTTACACCTGCGGCTACTGGAAAAATGCTAAGAACTTAGATCAAGCTCAAGTCGATAAGCTTGATCTTGTCTGCCGAAAAATTGGCCTTAAAATGAACCAAACAATTTTAGATATCGGCTCGGGTTGGGGAAGCTTTATTAAATACGCGGCTGAAGTATATGGCGCTAAATGTGTTGGCTTAACCGTATCGCAAGAACAAAAACTCTTGGCCGACAAACTTAATCAAGGCGTCTTAGCCGAAACCAGACTAGAGGACTACCGCAAAATCAAACAAAAATTTGATCATGTTGTTAGCCTGGGTATGTTTGAACACGTTGGCTACAAAAATTATCGGACTTACATGCAAACGGTTCACAAATCATTAAAAGATAAGGGGTTGTTCTTACTACACACTATTGGCGGTAATGTTTCGACAACCCACACTGACGCCTGGATGAATCGTTATATTTTTCCGGACGGTATGATTCCGTCGATTCAACAAATTGGCAAAAGCATCGAAGGATTGTTTGTTATGGAAGATTGGCATAATTTTGGACCAGACTATGACAAAACTTTGATGGCTTGGCATAATAATTTCGAAAAAAACTGGCACAAGTTGAAGGCCAACTACGACGAACGTTTCCATCGCATGTGGCGCTATTATTTATTATCCTGCGCCGCCGGCTTCCGCACCCGCAAAATGCAACTTTGGCAAATCGTAATGTCAAAAAGTGGCGATACGTCTAGCTATCAATCAGTCAGATAAACTAATAAAAGGACAACTAACTAAGGTACAAAACAATGCAAATCCTAATCGCTACTCACAACCAGGCCAAATTCGATCGCTACAAAAATATCTTATCTCAAATTAATGGGCTCAAGATATTTTCTTTAAGTGATCTGAAAATCAGCGAAAAAGTTGAAGAAAACTATACTACTAATACCGAAAATGCTATGCATAAAGCCATAACATACGGCAATATATCAGGTTTAATTACTATTGGTGTCGATGAGGCGGTAATGACTAACTTTTTGCCAGATAATGAACAACGCCTAGCATAAACTCCGGGTTGTTCTTTTTGCCAGATAATGAACAACCCGGAGTTTATGCTAGGCGTTTTTCAAAAGACCGTAAGGAAGTCAAAGATTCAGAATACAATAACATTTGGATTGATATTTTTGAAAAATATCCTGAAGATGATAAAAAGTTTTTTTGGAGCTTTGCAGTAGCTTATTATAATCCAAAAAACAAAAGTAAAAGTGTTATATGCATCGAACCGACTTATTATGTTTCGGGATACTTTTCTAAAAGATATCCCGCCGGTTATCCGATGTCAGCTATTATGGCCGCCGAACCAAAAGGTAAGCCATTCAGCGATATGACCGATGCCGAAAAATACGCCGTTGATCACAAAAACTTTGCGCCATTTGTCGCTTCACTAAAAACTTGGCTTAAAAAACAATAAAATATACCCCACAAATTGCTGGGGTATATTTTCGATTTTATTTGACAAAGTTATTTCTTAGCTTTGCCCAAAACCGCAATCTTTTTTGGCTCTGGCAGCGCCACTAATGGCACCGTAACTTTTAACACGCCATCATCAAGATGAGCAGCTATTTTATCGGCATCGGCTCTTTCTGGTAGCTGAATGCGGCGATAAAAGCTTGCGCTACTTTCGCGGACGACATATTTGCGTTTTTTGTCCTCTTCTTTTTCATGTTTTTCGGCTTGAATGACCAAAGCCCCGTCATCAACATGAATATCTATATCTTCACTGGCAAAGTTAGGCAGGTGAGACTCGACCACCAACTCTTTGTCATCATTGGTGTAAACGTCTGTTGTTGGCAAACTTATGCCCCTAAAAGGCGTCATCAAATCATCGCCAAGCAGATGCCTTTGCAGGATATCAAGCTCTTTGAAGGGATCAAAGCGTACTAATTTACTCATATAGTTTCCTCCTATTTACATTTACTAAGCGCAAGGTTTTTTATATAGCCTTACATTTTTATTATAGAAAAGTTGGCACTCTCATGTCAAGAGTGCCAACTTGCAAATAGACGCCCAGCTCTTGACTTTTTAGCATAAGCACGTTAGTCTATGCTTAACAATTTAAATTAACTAAGGGGATAAAAATGCACAAATTATTCAAACAAATTATGAAGAAAAACAATGTCGAACTAAGAAACGAATTAGTTATGGCACACATCATCATAGCTTTGCTGTCTTTAGTATCAATTATTCTATTAGCTCTTGGCGCCACACTAACAATCAGCTTTAATACCAAGCTTTCAGCAATCGCCGCTGGCTTAATATCAGTCTTAGCGGTTATATCCCTATTGATGGCGGTTTTGTATTCTCGAAAAAAGTAACTTATTGATTAATAGCGATCAATTCGATATCAAAAATCATGTCAGAGTTTGGCGGTATATTAGCAGCCACTCGGCGTGAGCCATAAGCCATATTTGATGGTATTAGTAGCCGTCGCTTACCACCAACGCGCATACCAGGTACGCCTTTTGTCCAACCAGCGATGACTTGGTTTAACCCAAATGTCACAGGCTGTCCAAAATCAAGCGAGCTTTGAAAAATCATTCCGTCCTTCGCCAAAGCGCCAGTGTAATGAGCTGTGATTGTTGCTCCTTCCGGTACAACCTCGCCGTCGCCGATCACCGTGTCGATAATCGATAGTTCACTAATCGGACCATTTGGTTCATAAGCAAATAATTTTGTGCCTTCGAGTTTTGTAGTTTTATTATCCATAGAGATATCTTTTCATAAATATGGCTTCGTGTCACGTTTTGTTAAAATTTTAAGCGTCTACCCCTTGCAAATTACAAGCATAATCGTCATAATAACAACAGATTAGCAATTGAAGTAGGGGGCAATATTAAACCACTCGCGTTAACACGTTTTTGGCATCGCCGCATCTGCGAGGCGGTATTTTTGATATCGCTTTCAATTGTTATTATTTATTTTTTGCCAAACTTCTTTAATTCAAACGAAAATAGCCTAGTCAAACTTGATTTAATCTCTACCATACTGGCTGGCGTAACGACTGTGGCTAGCGTGATTTTTTATATTTTTATTCCCAAAAAAAATATATCGATTTTAACATCACTAGTTTATCTATTACTAGTAGCGACAACCGCATCACTGGTAATAAATACTGGATACTCAACTTCGCCGTTTATATCGCTTTGGATGCTAGTTGCTATATTTGCTGGCGTTTTTGGAGTGTTAGGGCTACTGCCAATTCTAGCCGGAGCCAGTTTTTATACGGCTTGGCACTACATTAACCATTCTCTAAGCAACTTCGAAATCATGCTCATAGCTTTTACGGGATTACTGCCATTAATCGTAAGTTTTGTTATATGGCACGCCAAAACCGGTCGAGAAGAGAACGATGAAGAACGGGCTTATAAAAATCTAGCCAGTGAACTCAGCGAAGTCGCCAACAAATCCGAAGTAGTAATTAACGCCATTGGTGACGGTGTCATCGCGATTGATAGTCAAGGTATCATTCGTCTTATTAATCCGGCCGCTCAAAGTATTATCGGTTGGGGAAAGCAAGATGCTCTTGCTTTGAATTACAAATCAATCTTACAGATGATAAATGCCAAAAACGAACCAATCGAAGCTTCGGCCGATCCGATTCAACAAGCACTAAACATCAATCAACAGGTTCGCACGAACGTCAACATGACTACTAATAGTGGCAAAAACATTATCGTATCACTGGTTGTCTCACCGGTTGGTGAAGTTGGCTCTGGCGTCATAATCGTTTTTAGAGACGTTACCAAAGAAAAAGCCGAAGAACGTGAACAAGCCGAGTTTATATCAACTGCTAGTCACGAAATGCGTACACCGGTTGCTTCAATCGAAGGTTACCTGGGTCTAGCCCTCAATCCTCAAACCGCCCAAGTCGATAATCGAGCTACCGACTATATTTCAAAAGCTCAGGCTGCCGCCAAACATTTAGGAAGGTTATTCCAAGACTTACTCGACGTATCAAAAGCCGATGATGGGCGTATTTCCAATAATCCAAAAGTAGTCGATATAGTTACTTTTACCAACGATATCGTACAGGGGTTAACACCTAAAGCTAACGACAAAGGTCTAAAACTAACTTATAAACCAATGGCCGGTAATGTGCGCGAAAAACACATCACGCCTGTTTACTACGTCAATCTCGATAACGATCATATTCGAGAAGTTATTAACAATTTAGTAGAAAATGCCATTAAGTATACGCCGAAAGGCGAGGTGATTGTTGATATATCTGGTAGCGAAGATCACGTTGTGATAAGTGTCAAAGATAGTGGCATCGGTATTCCAGCCGAAGATATGGCACATTTATTTCAAAAGTTTTATCGCGTTGACAATAAAGACACCCGTGAGATTGGCGGAACTGGTTTAGGCTTATACCTGTGTCGACGTCTTGCCGAAATAATGGAAGGAAGAATTTGGGCTGAAAGTGTCTATGGTAGTGGTAGTACATTCTTTGTTGAATTGCCACGAGTTGATAGTCAAGAAGCAAGCCTGCTCAAACAACAAGAAGAGTTCAAAGCTCAGCAAGAGGCGGCTCAGATAGCCGTTTCGCAACCTATTGCACCGGTGAGCACCGCGCCAATAGCCGTTATGCAGACTACGCCAGTTATCACTCAACCTACAACCACTCCCAATCCTCAAACACCAGCCACCGAAGAGCAGCTCGCCGTACCAGTTAATCCGGTACCACGCAGTCAGTCCTTAACGCCGGAACAGATTGCTTCTTATGTCGCTAAACAACGCGCCCTCGCTAGTCAACAATCGGTAGCGACTCCAGCCAACCCAACACGACCAACAACTATTCCAGTCAGGAGTAATCAATAAGCATAAATACTATGGTATTTTTAACTACTAATATAGTACAATAGGGGTAATTATGACTAAGATAATGTTAGTTGAAGACGATAAGAGTTTGCGCGAAATTTACGGCATCCGATTAGTCGCCGAAGGATACGATATCAAATCAGCCGGTGACGGAGAAGAAGCTCTGGCTATGATTATTAAAGAGCGCCCTGACCTAGTTATTAGCGACGTCATGATGCCAAAGATTAGTGGCTTTGATATGCTCGACATTTTACGCGCCACACCCGAAACAAAAGACGTAAAAGTTATTATGATGACCGCGCTTTCAAGCGAAGATCAACGTAGTCGCGGCGAGTCATTAGGCGCTAATAAATATCTAGTCAAATCACAGGTTGGAATTGAAGATGTTATTCGTAGCGTTCATGAAGTTCTTGGTGATGCGCCGGTAGTTGCGCCAGCAGCCCCATCATTTGGTCCTATGGTCTCAACAACTCCTTCGTCTACACCCAAGGTAATTGATGGCGTCAAAGCCCAACCTCAGGCTACTACACCAGCACCAAGTGCGCCGGTACCAGTTACTACGCCAGCCCCACAAGCAATTTCAACACCCGAACCAGTCATGCCACAGCCAACAGCTCCATTTTCTTCACCAGCACCAGCATCACTTGCCGACAATATGGTTAAGCCAACACAACCAAATATACAGACAGTTAGCCCGAGCTCGGTTCCAGCTCCAGCTCCAAATCCGGCTCCAACAGTCGTTGGCACTCCAGCGAGTTCTAATATATCTCTAGACACCACTTCGACACCAGTAGCTCCAGTTGCCGCAGCACCAATTCAAGATGTTATTCAACCGCAACCTCAGGTTACTACACCAGCTCCAAGTGCGCCTCAAGACAATTCTCTGAATAATATAGCCGATATGATAGCCAAAGAGCTTGGCTCTTCGCAAACACCACAGAATCCTAACCAACCTCAAGCCTAATCTGTTATAATAGGCGATAATGACAAAAGAATTAAAGTCGCTACGACTTAATAAGTATCTTGCTTTACAGCTAGGCATCTCAAGACGTGAAGCTGATAATTTAATAGCTCAAAATCGTGTTCAAATTAATAACCAAACGGCTATTTTAGGATCGCGGTTTGATCAAAACGACACAATAGCAGTTGACAGTAAACCAGTCAACCAAGCCGTGTCGTATAAATGTATAGCTCTCAATAAACCACTTGGTTTCGTCTGTTCTCGAAAACAACAGGGAACCAATAAAACTATTTATGAACTATTACCAAAAAGCTTACACAACCTTAAACCAGTTGGACGACTAGACAAAGACAGTAGTGGCCTAATTCTATTATCAAACGATGGTGATTTTGCATATCAAATGACACACCCAAGTTTCCAAAAGGTCAAAATCTACAAAGTCAGACTAAATAAAGACCTAGAACCACTACATCAACAGATGATAAGTGATTACGGTATTAATCTTGACGACGGCGTTAGCAAGTTCCAACTCGAAAGAATAACCGACAACAATCGAACTGATTGGATAGTTACCATGAAAGAAGGCCGAAATCGTCAAATTCGTCGCACTTTTGACGCATTAGGTTATGGAGTCACTAAACTTCACCGGACTAACTTTGGAAAATATGCTTTGGGCGATATGAAACCGGGTGAATACCAAACAGTTAATATAGCATAAACGATATAATGCTTATGGTCGTAATTAACTCTATAATTTGTTATAATTACATCAGTTTATGGCATCAAAATTACCAACCGTTGCAATCATTGGCCAAGCGAACGTCGGAAAGAGTTCGCTTTTTAATCGTTTAGTAAGATCACAACAGTCAATTGTTGCCAGAGAGGCCGGCACCACAAGAGACAACGTTATTGGTCGAGTTGAGTACAAAAAACACAACTTTTGGTTAGTTGACACCGCCGGACTAAAAGATCCAAACGATGAGTTTGAAGCGCAAATTCAAGAACAAATCGTTGAAGCAACCGAAACTGCCGACGTTATATTAGTAGTTGTTGATAGTACGCAATATGTCAGTGACTATGATCGATTAGTAGCAAAAAAAGCTCTGCGTAGTAAAAAACCAGTTATATTAGTTGCCAATAAAGTTGATCTTGCCGGCAATTTGTCAATCAATGAGTTTAAGTGTCTCGGCATTAAAGAAATTATCCGTGCCAGCGCCGAACACAATATCGGTACGACCGATATCTTAGATTCGATCGTTAGTTTAATACCACCGGTTTATGAGCCAAAGCCAGATAACGTGTTACGAATTGCCCTAATTGGTCGCCCTAACGTTGGCAAAAGCTATCTTTTTAATACCTTAGCCGGTAAACAACAGGCTATTGTTGCTAATGTTGCTGGTACGACCAGAGATGTTAATCGCATTGCAGTTCGACATAGTGGTCGCGATATTGAAATTCTTGATACGGCTGGTATGCGTAAACCCGGTAAACAAGAAGTTGGAATTGAAAAGTTTAGCGTTCTTAGGACACTACAAGCAATTGAAGAATCTGACGTTTGTTTCTTGCTAATGGATGCTAACGAGTTAAACACTCAGCTCGATCAACGAATTGCTGGCATCATTGACGAAGCCGGAAAGGGTATGGCAATCGTTGTTAGCAAGTGGGATAGTGTTGAAAATAAAGACGCCTACACTCGTGATGAGATTGCGCCAAAAATTAGTAGCACTTTCGATTTTGTACCATGGGCGCCACTGATTTTTACAAGTGCCGTAACAGGTCAAAACGTCACAAAAATCTTTGAAGTGGCGATAGAAATCGATGAACGACGCAAACAAAGAACCAAAACCAGGACGCTAAACGACATGTTGCAAGATTGCATTCATAAACATGAACCGGCCGGACTAAAAAATACCCATCCGAAACTCCGATATATTGTCCAAACCGATGATAATCCGCCGTGGTTCGTTATCTTTGGTTCTAATCTAAAATACCTTCACTGGAGCTACAAACGCTTTTTAGAAAGAAACTTGCGCGAGACCTACAATTATATCGGAACACCGATTAAATTTAGCTTCAGAGACGAAAAACAAATAAAATCTAACAGCGAAAAAGCTAAAATTGAAAGAAATGAGTTCTAAAAATGAAAATTATTTTTGCTCAAGGTAATCCTGAGCCAGAATATACAAATACTAGGCACAACATCGGTTTTGCCGTCTTGAACGATCTAGCCGAACAACTCGAAGCCACTTGGCTGTTTAAGGCAAAATATAACGCCCATATTGCCGAGGCAAATTTTAATAACGTAAAAGTACTATTAGTAAAGCCCGCAACTTTTTATAACGAAACAGGCATAGTCGCCAAAAAGTTAATCGACTTTCACAAAATTGATACAAACAAAGATTTCTTAGCTGTTTATGATGATTTAGCTTTACCATTTGGTACGATCCGTTTTCGCGAAAAGGGAAGCGACGCCGGCAACAATGGTGTTAAATCGCTAATTAGCCATTTAGGATCAGATTTTTCACGTATTAGAATTGGTATCCATAATGACCATCGAGCAAAAATCGGCGATAGTGATTTTGTCGTTGCGAAATTTTTAAGTGATGAACAAGACGAGCTTTGTAGTCACATCATACCGCAGTCTATAAATATCATTGAAAATTTCTGTCAAGAAAAAACTTCACACATCAGCTACAAGACTAAACAATAAAAAAGCGCCTACAGCAAGGGTGGGCATCGCTGTAGGCGCTATTTTACCCTTTAACCCACCCTGTGGGTAAGCTCGGCCAATCTCGATTAAATCGCAGATGCCTGCTGGTTAAAGGGGTTAGTATACATGCAATGCTCTATATTTTATTATAAGTTTCTAAGGATGGAGGGTAGTCTACCTTAAAAACACATTGCATGTAGTCTAACATAAGTTAGAATAGGGGGTATAAGGTGCTTTTGGTTAATCTCGTAGAATTAACCAATCGTAACCGATATTAGCACTAATTTGACTAATTGTCAATACCTTTTGAAACATTATTCATGAAAATCAATAGCATATCACCTCAAAGCAATAAATACTTACAGATACTAAGCACTATTGCCAAAACACCAGAAGTATTGTACTTTATTGGTAATTTACCCGAGACCAGAGTTATATCGGTCGCCGTCGTTGGATCACGCAAACCAACCGCCTACGGCAAAGAGGTGACTGAAAAGTTGACTTCTGATTTAGCTAAATATGGGATCGTGATTATAAGCGGCCTAGCCCTTGGGATCGACGGCATTGCACATCGAGCTTGTCTTGAGGCGGGCGGTCGAACAATTGCCGTCTTAGCCAATGGTGTTGATATTGTTTATCCGAGTAGTCATAAGTCACTAGCTGATGATATAACGAAAAATAACGGTGTGATTATTAGCGAGTACCCACCTGGTGAAAAAGCTAGAAACTATTATTTTTTGGAACGCAACCGTATAGTCAGTGGCCTGGCTGACGCTATTTTAATTACCGAAGCCGCCGCGCGAAGCGGTACACTATCAACCGCTACCCATGCCTTGAATCAAGGTAAAGAAGTTTTTGTTGTTCCTGGCAACATTACCAGTCCGTTGTCTAATGGTTGCAATCAGTTAATCAAGCAGGGAGCACATCCAGTAACATGCGTCGAAGATATTTTAGAAGTTATCGCACCAGACTTATTAAGACCCCAAGCAATCTTGCCACTAGGATCTAACCAAGCTGAAACAAAAATCATCGAATTACTCCAATCTGGCATTAGAGACGGTGATGAGCTACAACAAATATCAAATCTTGATCCAAGTGAGTTTTCCCAAAGCCTCACGATGCTAGAAATCTCTGGAATTATTCGATCACTTGGTGGCAATAAATGGACACTAAAATAAGTTCTATGGTGCAGATTGCGTTAATACAGGCACGTTACTGTTTGCGGTCGAGTTATTACCAAGTCGACCATCTCCGTTATATCCCCAGCCATAAATTTGACCGTTTGAAGCAATAGATAAAGAATGTCCGCCAATTGCTATATCTTGAACTGTTTTTCCAGAAAGAGCTCCGCTAGTAATAACTGCCACCGGAACGGTGCTATTGTTATTTGTACCGTCGCCCAATTGACCAGTAAAGTTATTACCCCAGCAGTACGTCAAACCATCTGAAGATAAAACACAAGCGCCCCCGCTACCTGAGTTTATTTTAGTAATCGTTTTACCACTTAAAACTCCAGACGCCGTAACTGCTACTGGCACGTTACTACTAGTACCACCATTTCCAAGTTGACCACTACCACCAGCTCCCCAGCAATAAGCTAGATTATCAGAGGCAACAGCACAGGTAAATATTCCGCCCAAATCTATCTGCTTTATCGTTTTACCACTTAAAACTCCAGAGGTAGAAACAGCTACCGGCACAAGGCTATTGGAAGTTGAGCCTTGACCAAGGGCGCCATCACCACCATACCCCCAACAATAAGCGTTATCATCTGAGGCTATGGCGCAGGTATGACCGCCACCACTAGCAATTTTTTTAATCGTTTTACCACTTAAGACTCCAGAGGTTGAAACGGCAACTGGTACAAGACTATTAGACGATGAGTTATTTCCAAGTTGGCCATTACCACCAGCTCCCCAGCAATAAGCGTTGTCATCTGAGGCTATGGCGCAGGTTGTGTATGTTAATAATGCAGCAGCAATATATTTGATAGTCTTGCCACTTAATACCCCTGAGGTATCTACGGCTACTGGCACCTGACTACTTGCGGTAGAGTTTCTACCAAGCTGACCTTCGCTACCGCCACCCCAACAATAGGCTAGATTATCAGAGGCTATGGCACAAGTGTGATCAAATCCAGCACTAATACTTAAGATCGTTTTACCACTTAAAACTCCAGAAGTGGAGACGGCAACTGGTACAAGGCTATTAGAAGTTGAATTATTACCAAGTCTACCTTGTCCACCGCCACCCCAACAATAGGCTAGATTATCAGAGGCTATACCACAAGAGTGTGAGTAACCGGCTGTTACTTGCGACCAGGTTTTAACACATGGACCAGATTCAAGACCATTAGAAGAGATGCGGTAAGTCCCACCCTGAGTACTAGTGGCGGCCAAACAATATGTACCATTCGAAGCAATATACTGATAAGTTGTACCCGAACTCTTAGGTAAATCATCAGAATTCGCAGGATAATCGCCATTATTTTCAGTTTTATAAACCTCGAGTTTAGTTGAGGCGTTCTTAAGATCGGCCTTTAATGTAGCTGCTGCGGCTCGTTGAGCAATACCAGTATAGGATACTATGGTTAATGCCGCCAAAATGCCGATGACAACAATTACTACTAATAGTTCGACGATTGTAAATCCCTGATGCTTATTTAATAATTTACGATTTATCATATAAAACCATACTATCGCTAATAGCCATTAAGCACAAGCGAAATAGATTGCTATACTAACTATTGTTGTTTACAAAATATGATATATTGCGTACTATAAGGCATTGTTTATGAAAAACCTCGTTATTGTCGAGTCGCCAGCTAAAGCTAAAACTATCGAAAAATATCTCGGTAGTGATTTTAAGGTTATGTCAAGCGTTGGTCATATTCGTAGTATTGCTAAAAAGGCCAAAGCTGGTATTCCACCGATTGATATAAAAAACGGTTATAAAACCACCTATGAGATTGATAGTGAGAAGAAAAAGATAATTGAAAATCTCAAAAAAGCTGTTAAGGTTGCCGATGTAGTTTGGCTAGCAACTGATGAAGATCGCGAAGGTGAGGCAATAGCTTGGCATCTAACTGAGGTCTTAAAACTCGATCTAAAAACCACTAGGCGCATTGTCTTTCATGAAATTACTAAAAACGCTATCGAAGAGGCCATAAAAAATCCAAGAACAATTGATATGGATCTAGTACAGGCCCAACAGGCTAGACAAATACTCGACCGGATCGTTGGTTTTGAATTATCACCGGTAGTATGGCGAAAAGTACCAGGCGGAAAATCGGCTGGCCGCGTCCAATCGCCCGCCGTGCGTTTGTTAGTCGAACGTGAACGTGAAATCGAGTCATTTAATAGTAGTTTTGATTATAAAATTACAGCCGAGTTTGATTACGAGGGATCGCAAGTTAAAGCTGAGTTACCACAAAGATCCAAAACCGAAGAAGAAGCCAAAGCTTTTCTTGAAAGTTTGTCTGGCGCTAGTTTTGCTGTTCAGAATATCGCCAATAATCCGGTAACTCGCAATCCTTCAGCGCCATTTACAACCAGCACCTTGCAACAGGATGCCAACTCGAAACTTGGCTTTAGCGCCAAAGCCACAATGGCCAGCGCTCAACGTCTATACCAAGAAGGCAAAATTACCTATATGCGTACCGATTCACTAAATCTCAGCAACCAATCAATTGCGTCAATGGCTGATTATATCCAAACAAATTACGGTTCAAATTATAGTACAGTGCGAAAATTCAAAACCAAAAGCGCCAGTGCCCAAGAAGCCCACGAGGCTATCCGACCAACCGATATTAGGCTAGAACGAGCTAGCAATAATGAATACGACCAAAAACTTTACGATCTGATTCGTCGCCGCACCTTGGCTAGCCAAATGGCCCCAGCTAAGCTAGAAAAGACGGTTATTACTATTAATATAAGCAATAATAACCACGTGTTCGAAGCCAAGGGTGAAGTTGTTATTTTTGACGGTTTTTTGAAAGTTTATGGTGGTAGCAAAAAAGATGCCGAGATATTACCGTCACTTAAAGCAGGCGATAAACTTGCGCTACTAGCGGCTAACGCAAAACAAATTTTTGCCAGGCCGCCAGCTCGCTATAGCGAAGGTAGTTTGGTCAAAAAACTAGAAGAACTTGGCATCGGACGGCCATCAACTTATGCCACCATTATTAACACTATCCAAGTTAGAGGCTACGCCGAAAAAGGCGAAAACGAAGGTGCTCCAAGAGATTTTATCAATCTAAGCCTAAGACACGACACAATAACCCGAGAAGTTTCCTCTGAAAAAACTGGTTCCGACAAAGGCAAGCTTGTTCCAACGCCTACTGGCGAAGTTGTAAGCGATTTTCTTGTTAATCATTTTGATCAAATAGTTGACTATGGATTTACCGCAAAAGTTGAAGATAGTTTTGACAAAATCGCCACTGGCGCACTAGCTCGTAATGTTATGCTTGACGATTTTTATAAGCCATTTCATAAATTAATCGAAAGTTCCGGCGATATTGATCGCAGTACGGTTGCCAAAGCCCGCCAAGTAGGTATCGATCCAAAAACCAAAAAACCAATTTTGGCACGCTTTGGTCGCTATGGCCCAATGTTACAGCTTGGCGAAGTAGAAACATCTGGCGATAAGCCACAGTTTGCGCCAATGCCAAGTGGTAAAAAAATCGAGACTATCACATTAGACGAGGCGCTAGAAGCGTTTAAGTTGCCACGAATCGTCGGCAAAACGCCAGAAGGCCTGAGCATAAAGGCCAACGTTGGGCGATTTGGACCATATATTCAAGTTGATAAGTTATTTATCAGTATTAAACCATACGATCCAAAAACAATCACAGAAGATGAGGCGATAGCACTCTATTTGGAAAAAATGAAAGCTGAGGCTGAAAAAAACATTCTCGATTTTGGCGATGGTATCAAAATAATTAAAGGCCGATTTGGACCATATATAACTGACGGAAAAAAGAACGCCAAGATACCGAAAGACTTTACCGATCCATCGACAGTTAGCCATGAACAAGCAAAAAATATTCTCGCTAGTGCGCCTGAATCAAAAAGACGTCGTTTTGTTAAAAGAAAAGCAAAAACCAAAAAATAATCTAATACCACCATTTACATAACATGTCTATTTCATGCTATAATGAGTGCAGTATACAAAACATTTGACATTATAAAAATAATCTTTTATAATTACATTATAGATGTAGGAAAACTATTCCTGGGGGTGGACAGAAGAAAGGTAAAAGAAGAATGAACGAAACACCAAGTAACGAGCAGTCGGTTGATCTGAAATCTAGCGTAAAAGAGATTCTAAAATTTATTGAACAAGAACGTGAACGTGAAATTATCACGCGTCGCTTTGGTTTGTATGATCGACGTGAGACACTCGAACAAATTGGTGAATTGCTCGGCATAACTAGGGAACGTGTCCGACAACTCGAAAAGGCTATTATTAATAAGCTTAAAACCGCCAGCCAAAACGGAAAGATAGCCAATATCGCAGGCTTAGAAAAATTAATGATTAGACATTTAGTTGAGCTCGGCCGAGTTGCTAAAGTTCAAGATTTAACTAACCATATTCTAGGCAAGACTAGCGATGCCAAAGAAAGAGCTCACATTGCGTTTATTGCTGAACTTGCGCCAAACTTAACGGTCGTTAACGAAAATGATAACTACTTCCAGGGCGTTGGCATTGCCGAGCATGGTGATGAGAAAAAAGTTAAGACAGCTGTTGATAATATAGTTGCTACAATAAAGAAAAGTGGTGAGCCTTTGTCAATTGAAGCTTTACATAATCAATTGCCATACGAACATCCGAATCATGTTAAAGCACTGGCCAGTCTCTCAAAACTGCTTGCAAACCTAAACAATAACTGGGGATTGGTCAAATGGCCAACTGTTAACCCTAAGAATATCAGAGATAAAATATATGTTATTCTGGCTGAAAACAAAAAGCCGATGCATTTTTCTGATATCGCCAAAGCTATAAAAGACAGCGAGTTCAAACGTAAGAATGTCACAACCCAAGCAATCCATAACGAGCTAATTAAAGATTCTCGCTTTGTTTTGATTGGTCGAGGTATTTACGCACTGAACAGTTGGGGATACAGCCAGGGTACCGTAGCCGACATTATCACCGAAGTACTGAAAGAATCTGCCACACCACTTCACCGTGACGAGATTGTCAAAAGAGTATTAAAGAGTCGACAAGTAAAAGAAACGACAATTCTTCTTAATTTGCAAAGCAAGCCAGAATTCAAAAGAGTTGCCAAGGCAACATACACCGTTGATAAGTAAAAAACAACAATTGCCATTTTGCCTCTCGAATGAGACAATTGAGAGAAGAAAACCATGGGCATAATAACACAAGTAGTAGATTTTGTTTTACAATGGTACATTTGGATACCAATCGTCATACTTTTATCTTACTTAACCTGGCGCAATTATCGTAAAGCCGACTCAACACATAGCATCGATAGTGATTTATTAATTCTTGAGATACCAAAAACTAACGATAAAAAAGAGTTGGCAGCCGAACAACTATTTGCCAGCCTTCATGGAATCTTGCGCGATAAGAATGAACTCGAAATAAACGATGGTATCCAAGAACATCTTAGCTTCGAAATGGCCTCTGTTAATGGTCAAATCCGCTTTTATGTATGGGTTCCAAGAAGTTTAAGAAGCTTCGTAGAAGGTCAGATTTATTCTCAATATCCATCGGTACAGATCCGTGAAGCCGAAGAAGACTATGTTGCCCATGAGCAAGAACACGGCGTTGTTTACACTTCAGAAGTAATATTAACTGATAGCGAGATGCTACCAATTAAAACCTTCCAAAGTTTTGAAGTTGATCCTTTAGCCGGAATTACCGGCGCTCTTGCTAAGCTGGACGGCCACGAAGAAATGTGGGTACAAATTTTAGCTCGACCAATTGCTGATGAATGGCACAAAGATTCAGACGATTGGATTAAAGCCATCAAGAATAAGCGATCATCAACAACTATCGATCTAAAATGGTTTATTGGGCTACTCGAAGCATTTTGGAAACCGCCTGAATCTGGCCAAGCTACAACAATAACCAAAGAATTATCCGAAAGAGATAAAACAAGAATTACTGAAGCCGAGAAAAAGGCTCATAAGCTTGGCTATCAGGTAAAGATACGCATTGCATACCTGGGCGAGAGCACAACCAATGCTAAATTACATATGCAAGCTATCGTTGGAACCTTCAAACAATACAACAGCACTAATCTTAATGGCTTCAAGAGTGCTAACACCAGTTTCACGAAAGAAGACTTAGCAAACTATCGAGCCAGAAGATTTAGCGATGAAGGTTATATCCTAAACATTGAAGAGCTAGCCAGTGTCTTTCATTTACCTCATACTAACGTCGAAACACCAAACGTAGTATGGGCAAGTAGCAAGAACGCTGAACCACCCTCAAAGCTGCCAATCATAACCGGCAACAGTGCTATCGATGAGAATATCAGTGCCTTTGGAATGACGAATTTTCGAGGCGTAAATCATCAATTTGGTATGCTCAGATCCGACAGGTCAAGACATGTCTACATAATCGGACAAACTGGGTCTGGAAAGACTGGTACACTAGCATTATTTGCTCTTAGTGATATATTTCATGGTCATGGATACGCCATAATCGATCCGCATGGTGATTTTGCTGTTGATAATATGCGTTTTATACCAGGTAGCAGGCTTAGTGACGTCATTTACTTCAACCCCGCCGACACAGCCTATCCTCTTGGTTTCAACCCTCTTGAAGTCACAAATCCAAATCAAAAAACCAATATCAGTTCAGAAGTCATTGGCGTCCTAAAACGCATGTTTGGTGAGTCTTGGGGCCCAAGGCTTGAGTATATTTTGCGCTACACTTTATTAGCCCTGCTAGATCGTCCATCGACAACTATGCTCGACATCACTAGAATGCTCACCGACGAGCGTTTTCGCGAAGAGACACTTGGCTACTGCAAAGATACGGTGGTGCTTAATTTCTGGAATGTTGAGTTTGCCAGTTGGAACGATAAATTTGTAGCTGAAGCTATCTCGCCGGTACTTAATAAGGTCGGTGCTTTTACAGCTAATCCGATAATCCGCAATATCATTGGTCAACCAAAATCGACATTCGATATCAGAAAAATAATGGACGATGGTAAAATTTTAATTGTTAATCTATCAAAGGGCTTAATAGGGGAGGATAATGCCGCTATCCTGGGAGCCTTTCTGGTTACCAAGATTCAACTCGCCGCCATGAGTCGAAGTAATATCCCAAGAATTGAAGATAGACGACCGTTCTATCTTTATGTCGATGAATTCCAGAACTTCGCAACCGATAGCTTTGCCACTATTTTATCGGAAGCAAGAAAATATGGCCTTAATCTAACCGTTGCCAATCAATACATTAATCAAATGAGCGACAACGTTCGAGATGCCATCTTTGGTAACGTCGGTACTGTTATTGCCTTTAGAGTATCGGCCGATGATGCGCCAATTCTAGCAAAGCAGTTTGAGCCACAATTTGAACCTGGTGATCTGTTACAAATGCATAATCGCAACTTTATCGTTAATATGGTTATAAAAGGCGAGAAAGCACCAGCCTTCAACGCCACAACTTTAACACTGCCAACTCCACAAGTTGATAATACTGGTCGCATAATCGAAAATACTCGAGCAAATTACAGTCGTTCACGGGCTGAAGTTGAAAAAGAAATTGCGATGATTATCCAACCACCAGAAAATGTTAAAAAGACCCAAAAACAGAATAACATCAAATGGCCAATTGGGATTCAACCAATTAACAACAACGATCCTATAAATAATAACCAAAATGATCAGTCTCCTAATAAGAAGCGACGACGACCAAGATCACGTAAGAAACACATGCAAAATTCTACCACTAACGGCCAGCAAGCACCACAAAATAATAGTCAAGCCGTTTCGTCTAACCAAAATGCAGGCCACCAAACCAACGACACGTTGCAGATCAAGCATAATCAATAGGTATAGCTAGTTATTGCCAACCCCCATATCTCAACCGGTTGGAAACATAGTAGAACAAATATAGAACATTGATTATTTACTTAAACAAATCAATAGGTTTTCATTTTGACGGAATAAAAATACTAGTATCAAAATATTCCGCTAAATCTCAAAAACTTACTAGAGCCTATGAACTGCAAAAAGAATAGAAGACATTAAATTAGGCGAGTGATCAAAAAAGATTAAAGTCGTGCATGAATAGTAATGATACATAAAAGAATAGGGCGTTTTGTAATATCAAAACCAAACATAGATTTAACGTCGCACAATATATCTTTTACGACATTACATATTGTGAACTAAGACGATTAGCAATACGTCTTACGGACTGCTAAACACCTATCAATATACTCCAGTGGGGTACAATATCGCTTCTTCATAGAATGGTTATCTATTTTTTTCTAATTGTTATTTTATTAACACACATACACCACTATGATTATTAGTTGACCAGAATACAAGCGACTAATTCACAGCCTAGCCATATTTGCTTTTTTAGACAATGGTTATATCATAATAGTTTTCCACAATACAGGCCAGCCACTTCACTCCCTACTTCTCAACCCCGTATATTTGACTTTTGGTTAATTATATATTAATATATGTTTTTTCACCTATTGATGGATATATGTATTATTAGAACAAATATAGAACTTAGTAAACGGAGTAGAGTAATGTTGTATCATTTATTTGTAGAACGCTTTACCACTTACTCTAACGTCAATATACTTTGGTTTACTGCCTGATTTTTTAAAGTACTTAATAGCATTGGCCATATCCTCTACTTGCTCCCCCACTGGCCTATCGACTAGTAGTTTGGCGTAAAAACTAACACCTTTTAGATTAACGTCAACTTCTCGCGTTGTATTAAGAGGTAGAGTGACTTTAGTAACAGTATAGCCATAGTTCGACGAAATCGAAACAACACGGCCAACAAAGCTTAACAATCTATTACTAACAACCGCCGTACCAGTATCAAGACTAGCGCCACTATTATCAACAATCTGTACACTTGGTTCGGCGTAGTAGTTTTTTTCAAACGAGATGCCGTCTTCATCAACATAATATTGTTTATCACCAATACGCCAACCCGCCACAGGGCTACGCATCGTTAAGACAAAGTTTGTTTCACCTAAATTTGCCATGCCTAGTTGCACGATATTCTTCACCTCAGGCGCTTGCTGAGACACATAATCATTAATCGACTCGTAATTCAACAGAAACTGTAACCGACTAGATGGATTTGAGTTTAAATAAGTCTTGATAATATCAATATAAAAATCGTTATCGACAACTTTCACGATGTGTTGGCTATCACCAATACTTACCGTGACTCTAGATGTAAAATTACTAACAACAATCCATAACATTGTGGATATAGCTAAAACGATTAAAAACAGTCCAAAAATTTTCTGTCTTTTTCTGGCGAGATGATGAACGTGCAAACGATTGGACTCAAGATCCATGCTCTTATAGCTAGGCGTATTCAAATTATTAGAGGTAGTGCCAGTAATAGTACGATTGCGCTTAAAAACACTTGCCTGAGCTGGATTATTTGGCAAGTTACCCTCATCAACATATCTTCGACGAGCCGGAAGATCTTGGCGTTTTTTGAAAAGCTTCATCACTTCTTTCTATTATAGACTACTATTTGCCACAAGACAGTATCATATCCGCAACATCTTTGGCGGCGTCGGGTTTCTTAAACTTGGCAAACTCGTCCGACATTTTTTGTGCTAATTTGCGATCTTGTAAGACTTTTCTTATTTCTTCTACTAAAACGCCAGGCTTCGTTAATAAATTATCTTCTTCAATAACTAAAACCGCACCCTTTTCGAAATAAACCATAGCATTTTTAAGCTGATGTCCACCGGTAAGCTTTTTATTTGGAATTAGAATAGTTGGCTTGGCTAACGCCGCTAGCTCCAAGGTTGAAGTAGCACCGGCTCTGGTCACGACTACATCGGCTGCTCCAAGCAGCTTAGCCATGTCTTTTGCGATAAAAGAATGTAATTGAAAGTTAGAACCGTTTGGCGGTACAAGTGACCTAAGTTCATCGTACTGCCCTACCCCAGATACTAGAACAACTGTTCCAAGGTTCATCAAATCTTCAATTGTTTTTAAAACAGCATCGTTAATACGCTGAGCTCCCAAACCACCGCCAGTAATGACAATCAAAGGACTCTTTTGATCAATCCCCCATAGTTTTCTAGCATTCTTTTTCTCAACTTCATCAAATTTATGAAAATCATCAGATATTGGAATACCGACGTAACGGCTTTTGCTGGCCGGATAAGAGTAGTGCTTAAGTGGCGCTCCGGTGGCAATTGCCTTGGCCCACTTTCCGAGTATTCTATTGGTTAAACCTGGATGTGCGTCTGAATCATGAATCACAAGAGGAATGCCAAGTAATTTTGCGGCCACACCAACCGGCAAACAAACATATCCACCTTTAGCAAAAATAACATCCGGACGCCATAAAATAAGCTTAAAAAAGCTTTGTATTAATCCCAAAATAACCAAAAATCCGTCTCTGATGTTTAATATAACAACCGATCCCCAGAGTAGTTGTCGAGCAAAAGAAACGTGATTATAGCGTCTAAATTTTCCGGCTATAATCGTTTGCACCGGGACTTTGTTGTCAAAATTAGCCATAATCGATCTAGATTGATGTGCAAATTTATAATCACACCAAAATCTCATCTCTATTCTTGGATGTCTTGCCTTAAGTTCACGAAGAACCGCGACTACTGGTGTAACGTGACCGCCCGATCCCCCGCCTACTGCCAATACTCTCATATTGAGCCTCCTTTAATCTTGATGGATGAACTGTATAATGTGATAGCTGAAAAACTAGCCCCAAAGCTGCTGCGATAAACACCATGCTGGTACCGCCAAAGCTTAAAAGTGGTAGCGTAATACCCGTCAAGGGAAAAACGCCAACCATTGAGGCTATATTTAGAATAACATGCGATCCCAGCCAACCAAAAACTCCAGCTGCCAGCAGTTTTAACCTAATATCAACCAAATGATCCATAACTTTCAAGATTCTAACTAACAGCGCATAAAAAATTGCTAAAATAACCATTAAACCAACAAAACCAAACGTTTCGCCCATAATTGCAAAAACCGAATCGTTAATCGCTTCCGGCAAATAGCCAGTTGCCTGAACGCTATTACCAATACCAACACCAAATAAACCGCCCGAACCGATTGCTATCTTGGCATGTTCAATATGGTAGGCACTACCGTCACTTGTAGACGTATCGTCTCCTTTAAGGTATGTAAAAACTCTATCCATACGATGTGGTGAACCAATTACAAAAACCGCCCCCACTAGTAACACGATTGCAGTAATGATGCCTACATTCTTTTTACTAATTCCACCCATAAAAAGCATCGTCAAAATTATACCAAGAATTGAAATACCTGTTCCTAAATCTTTTTGAATAACCACAACGAACAAAAGAGATACGGCAGTAATAATACCAACCGGAATTAATGTTTCATTTAGATCGTTGTGGCGACCTTGCCTGACTTTGTTGCCAAAAAACCCCGCCAAGAATAACAAAAGTGCAAACTTTAAGATCTCAGCCGGTTGTAAACTACCAAATTGTCCCAGATTAAACCACCTAGTCGCGCCCAGCGTTTGTTGTGCAATATCAAGATTAGCCCAACCAGCCACAGCCAATAAAATACAAGTTAAAACAGCAAATACGACAAGCTTACCAGCATGTCGCGTAAAAAAACTGTATGGCACAAAAGCCATAATAGCAAAACCCGCTAACGCAAAAGCTAGGCTAAAAACCTGTTTGATAAAGAAATAGGTCGAGCTAAAGTCACTGCCATAAGCATTGTTTAAGACATTAGCTCGTTGTGGACCAATAGCATACATAATTACTAGTCCCAACATCATTAGTAACCCCATAAACAAGACTATCTGATAGTCTGGACGATGTTTTCTGATGGTTAGTGAATCCTTAAAGCTACTTGCTTTATCAGATAGGCTATCAATCAATGACTTCTTGACATCAAAAGCCACCTAAATGTTTCCTCCAGCTAGCGCCAGCAAAACTCCAACAAAGGCGGTTACATAGCCAATCACCCAAAATCGCATTGTTACTTTTGTCTCTGGCCAGCCAGTCGCTTGTAGATGCTGATGAATTGGCGCCGAGATAAATACTTTTCTCTTAAATACTTTTTTACTGACTATCTGAATCAAACTAGATCCACCTTCCAGCACAAAAACAACTCCGATGATTGGTAACAAAAATAAAGCGTTGGTTAGCATTGCCACAACTCCAAGCGACGTACCAAGCGCAAAACTACCGACATCACCCATAAAAAACCTGGCTGGATAAATGTTAAACCAAAGATAGCTGAGCAATGCTCCGACAACCGTAAAACAAAAACCAGACAAGATAATCTGAGATTGCAATAAGGCAATAACACCAAATGAGCCAAAACTAATCGCTAGAAGTCCACCAGCTAATCCATCTAGTCCATCGCTGATGTTAACAGCATTACTGGTTGCTACTACAACTAGCGCAAAGAGAGGTACGATTAGCCAACTGAGTCCATAATCACCAAAAAACGGAACATGAACCGTATTTATTCCTAATTTTACAAAGAAAAACCAACCAAGAGCTAGGCCTATGGCTGTTATCATGGCAAATTTTAGACTTGACCGCAAACCAGCCACGCCCGCACCATGACCTTTAACATTGATAATATCATCAAGCAAGCCGACAAACGCACCACCAACTAATGCCGCCAGTGGCAGCCAAGTTTGACCTCGGTCTAGGTTAAAAAAGAACGTTACGATTGTTATAGCAAGCACAAAAATAATACCAGCCATTGTTGGAATATTTCGTTTGAATTTATCGGCGTGTAACTTATTAAACACCTCTAACTTCTCGCCAGTGGTACTAGTGGTCCGTTGCTTTTTCCAAAATTTAAAACGATACGCTATAAATGTATAAATCGGCGTCAGAAACATAGCTAACAAAAAAGCTCCAACGCTTAACAAAAAAGTTTCTGTTAATCCGTTCGTCAATTGCGCTAAAGTATGTTCCATATCTTACCCCTTTGGTTGTATTTTTAAGTAGTCTAACATCCAGTTTGATATATCAGTAAAGATTGGCAGAGCATCGCGTGCGCCTTGCAACTCTTTATGCTCGCCTGATACCCTCACCATTATGACATACTCTGATGTATTACCGCCACCAAATCCAAGGTATGTACCAACCGTTTCATCATCAGCGTAACTACCGTTTTTTATAACTTGAGACGTACCGGTTTTGCCGCCGATATAATAACCAGGCTTATCGACACTTGAAAAGAATGTGTTACGTGCAACATGCGCCATTTCTCGTACTTGATCGGCAGTTGATTTACTGATAGGTTTTGATGGTGTTTCAATTGTATTCTCTGTATAATTACCAGTTTTATCAATTATTCCAGCTAATATGGTCGGCTTATAATAACTACCGCCATTAACAATCGAACAAAAAGCCGCCGAAACTTGAACCATTGTCGCATTTAGTCCTTGACCAAAGGCCATATTCGAATAGCGAACAGCGTTTCCCTCTTCTTGGTTAGGTGAAATAACAATACCAGCAGCTTCATTAGCCACTTCAACACCAGTAACCTGTCCAAGCTTGAAGCGATTAAAAAAATAGTCGTACATTGTGTCTCTTGCGTTTTTGGTGATATTCTTTCCATCACCAAGTAGTTGCGCCACTGTCACAAACCCGGTGTTTAGTGACCAATTCAAAGCGTGTTGAAAGGTTATGCGACCAGTTTGACCATAGGTCGCGTTAGTAATCGTTCGATCATCGACTTTTATATAATCGTTATTAACATACGTTGAGCTAGGACTGACGACGCCCTTATCTATGCCAACTGCCATCGTTAATGTTTTAACATTCGATCCGGGCTCATAAGGTGCCGAAACAACATCGTTGTTAAAAACCGCATTATCCTCAACCTTGTAATACTCGGCTGGACTATACGTTGGTAAGTTCACCATCGCCATAATGCGCCCGTTTTGTGGATTCATAACTACCGCACTACCCTTGGTAGCACCAGTACGCTTTAGGCCAGCCTTCAAGGCCTGTTCAACATACGACTGAACGTTTCTATCGATACTTAAAACGATATTATCACCGTCAACAGCCGGTTGATTGATGTTATTATCACCAATCGTTAAAGGCACATCTCTAACATCAGTAACCGATTGCAAGAGCCCGTCTTCCCCAGTAAGACGATCGTTTAATTTATCTTCAACACCATAACGACCAATACCACTATAATCAACAAAGCCCAGAACTTGAGCCGCTAGCGAGCCCTCTGGATAAACTCGTTGTGATTGCTCTTGAAAACCAATGCCACTTAAATTTTCACTTTTTATTTTATCCGCTTGAGACCTGGTTAATTTTGTCGCGATAATTTGATAACGACTATCTTTCTTATCAAGTAAAGCCTGCAAATCTGGTTTTGCGTTACCGCCAGCTATCCTCTTTATCGTCTCAATAATTTTCTCGTCTTCAGTCACAATTTGCGGATCAGCAAATACCGTATAAACCGTCTGATTCATAACAAGTGGCACAGGTGCAGAGCCATCAAGAGCATAAATTAATCCCCTTTTTGAAGGAATGGTCAAACGTTTAATTTGCTCACCGTTGGCAATCGTCACATAATAATCGTGTTGAATAATCTGAAGATAAAAAAGCCGAACAACAAATACAGCCATGATACCGAACGTCATGGCTGCCAGTATTTTTGAACGACTGCCCTTTTGTAACTCCAGTTTCATAAGCTAACACTTCTAGCGCGCGTAATTTGTTGAAACCGGTTTTGTCATAGAAGTAGCAACGCTACTATTCTTAACCGTCTCAAGAGCTGTTAGGCGGGCGTTTTCTATCTCTAAATCACTTTTTTGAGTATTAAGTTCTGCTATTTGACTATCAATTTTTTGCGCTTCGTAATCATAGCCAGTGGTCCGAGTTGCTTGCGTTAAATATATCAAACCTAAAATAGTAACCATAAATGCAACCAAAACGGTGTGCGCTACTGGTCCTAATTTAATAGCTGAAACATAAGCAACAGTATTTTGATTTCTCGACCAGTTAACCTGACGCCGACTGCTATAATTCTGAATACTTTGATAAGACATTTTAATATACACTTTTTTTATTTTTTTATTTTTATTTTGGCCAATACCCCGCCACCTCTAACGATAGCGACGGGGTATGTTTTAGTTATTTGACGTGAACGTCGACTCTTTGTGCGACGTCAGCGTACTGTACGGAGATTCGAATTGGCATATTTTATGCCCTCCTTTTGTTTTTGTTTTATTTTTTCACAGCGACACGCAGCTTACTACTACGCGCACGCAGATTGTGAACATCATCCATATTACCGGAAATTGGTTTTTTTGTCAGTGGCAGTAGCTCAGCTTCAAAACCAGAATCACCTTGTTCTTTGAAAAATCTTTTAACAAGACGATCTTCAAGACTGTGAAAGCTGATTATTCCCACTCGCCCGCCCGCTTTTAGCAGGCGTGGCAAAAGTGGCAATAGGTCTTCGACTTGCTTTAGCTCGTCGTTAACCGCAATCCGGATTGCTTGAAAGGTGCGTGTGGCAGGATGGGTTTTTTTCCATTTACCACGATAGATCTTTTTGACTAGATCGGCGAGTTCTCCTGTTGTACCCAGTGGTCTACTTACGACAATTGTTTTTGCAATCGTCTTGGCAAAACCAATTGGTTCTTCACCATATTGGTTAATGATATGCGCAAGTTGTTTCTCAGACGCCGTATTGATTAGCGTTTTTGCACTAACCTCTTGACGTCTGTCCATTCGCATATCAAGCGGACCACTATTTGTAAAGGAAAACCCTCTCGCTTCTAGATCGAGTTGTGGTGACGATACACCAAGATCAACAAGTATTATGTTAAATTTATGCCCTTCATCTATTAATTGCCTTGCGGCACTAACAAAATCAGTATGCATTAACCTCGCCCCCCTGTTTGATAACGACTCTAGGCTTTTTATGGCATAGTCGTCGCGATCAACCAAGACAGACTCGATATAGTTACCAGTTTCACCTAAAATACGGCCGGCATGTCCACCGTAACCAACAGTTAGATCAAGATAGTTCTCGCCCTTCTGCGGCTTCAATGTTTCAAGCGTCGCCTCAAGTAAAACCGGCACATGCAACAAGTTGTTTTGGTTATATTCTTTACTCATTCCGACTCTCATGATAGCACGAAAGTTCGGTTCGAGATCACCTAACTGGTAGTTATGGCTGTTTGTTTTCTAAATGTTTGTTTTTGTTTATAAGTTTCCAAACAATTCTCTTGATTGCCTAAGGCAAGTCAAATTGTGATTGTTCGGTTGAGAGACTTATGTGTGAGGTGGAGTTTTTTGGGAGGTGTGTTTTTTAAGGAAGGTACTCAGGGTTTTTAATGTGGTCCTGCTAGTCCACTATGCCTAACTACCAGATAGTTGATCTCGAGAGTGTTTCTCTTTTTACTTTGTTCATTATTTTGTTAAGGTGCATTTTTGTTTTTCACTAAGCATCCGAACCTGGTGGCATTAACCGCCAATACAGCCCAGCCCTTACTGCAACTAGATCGCGATTGATGCCGGCCCAATCAAGCAGGTGCTGCTCAATCGTGACTCGACCTTGTTTTTGATCCAGCTCAGCCTCAGTTTTGCCGCGCCTCAAGCGAACGTTGAGGTCAGCAACTCTCTCATCGAGAATGCTACCTGTTAGCGCTGGCTCCACTTCCCTGTCCCAGACATTCTTTGGGTACAAGTGAAGATACTGGTTAAAGCCTCTGGTTAATACAACACCGCTAGCGAATTCGTTTCGAAGTTCTGTCGGTATTGTTAACCGACGCTTGTCGTCAAGCTTCCTTTCGAAATAATCCATACTAGCCATGTTTATACTTTGCCTTTTGGCTTTGCTTAGTTTTTTAATGTTAGTGGTTTTTTTGTTTTTGTTGGTGGGTGTTACCCACTTTTTTCCACTGACATAACTATACTACCCACTATTACCCACTTTCAACCCCCAATTATATAAAACCCAAAGCTAGAACCAGGTTTTATCCACAGAACTGTGAATAAGTAACACAACCAACAGATAAGCTTCTGGTTACAAAAAATCAATTATAGAAATGTAGTATTTTTAGCTATAACATAAGCACTATGCTATATATTGCCAATAACGTCTTCACCAAAATGCTTTTGCAAACGCATTTTAATTGAACCTTCATGACGACCTAACATTTTACTGATATCTTCAACTGAATAGCCGTTTAGAAATTTTTCCTTCAACATTTCGTCTTGTTCTTTTTGCCAAGGCTTATAGGCGTTGGGATAAGTTTCACGCATTTTCGCAATTTTTTCTGCCCAACCAGACGATTTTTTATCACTTTTTTGTATCGATTTATCAATTTTTGTCGACACGTCTCGCTGTTGAAGATGAGCAAATCTTTTAACATCACTAATTGCCTTATCTCGCAGTAGCGAGTCGATCATTTTAGCGTCTTCGCTAATCTGTAAAGCTTTTCTATTTATGCCAGATAAATGCAGATTGCGCAAATTTTTTACTCGGCTCAAAGCCACATACCCCATGCCCTCAACAAAAGCTTTTCTTAAGTCAATACGCGCTTCATCTAAAGTCATTCCTTGCGATTTATGAACTGTGATTGCCCATGCTAAACGAAGCGGCACCTGGGTAATACTGGCTCTTTTTTTGTCACCGTCGCGTAGCTCCCAAGTGTCTGGTAACATCGTAACAACCTTATGATTCTTAAATTCAACCACCGGATAATCTGTTACCGGCTCAAAATCAATTACTCGACCAATACTACCATTAACATACTTTTTGTCAGAACTATTCTTAACAGCCATAACTAAAGCGCCTTTTTTAAGCCTCAGTAGCTCTGGCGCTAGAACTGATCGTTGTAGTGACTCTACATAGTTAGCACCACCGGTTGTTGATTGGCCATAAGTGTATTCGTCACCAGCAAGCTCGTCAAGTTTTGACTCATTAATTCTATCGACATCGATATTTACCGTATGCAACTCTGTCATTTCACGACTTGACGCTTCATCGTTGATACGGCCCATCAATTTTTCAACATGATGTCGCTTCAAATCACCAACCCGTAACGCTTGTAAGATTTCAATCAACTCTTCGTCATCTTGGCGATACTGTTCTTCAAGATAGCAAATAACTGGGTTTAATTCTTGCCAAACTTTACTATTAACCACAAACCCACCAACTCTTGAATCACCCCTATTAATTGGTGGTAGTTGAAAAAAGTCACCACTCATAATCAACTGGATTCCACCCATTGGTTCGTCTTTTTTTCTAACTACTCGACAAACCTCATCAATCATATCCAATCGAAAATCATGAAGCATACTTATTTCGTCAATAATCAAAATATCGGTTTTTTCAATAATCTCGCGCCTGGTTTTTGACATGGTTTCAAAAAAACCATGGCTTAAATCATCCAAGACACCAATCCCACTCCATGAATGAATTGTCGTTCCACCCAAATGAGTCGCCGCTAGTCCAGTTGTAGCGGTTACGGCAACATGCTTGCCATTAGCTTTGGCTAAATTACGAAATTGGTTCAAAACAAAGGTTTTGCCAGCTCCTGCCGAGCCAGTTAACAGCACGCTTTCTCCCGAAAGCATAATTTCGAGTGCTAACCCCTGTTTCATTATTAACTATTATATCAATAAAGCTATGGCTAAGATAATAAATTCATAAAATAAAATCAGATTATGTTATTGTATCTTGCAAATCTTTTTATGTGTATATAGACATTTTATCCAAGCGATGGTTCACCTTCGGGGTTGTCGAGGAGACGCTTGGACTTGATTTCATAGCGCCTACCGGTAATTTCACTAGTGATGTAATCTTCGTTGATGAGGTTTACAAACATATCAAGATCGTTGCCATCCATAATAATAATTGCATCGGTATCGTCGGTCATTAACTCTAGTTGCATTTGTTCAGAATACTGTATCGCTTGTTCTTGCGTAACCGCGCCAACTTCAAGTTTTTGTAATTTATTGACGGTTTTTTTGCGATCACGCACCAAGCTCTGCAAATCTAGACCATCAGGAAAACTCAATTTATAAAGTTTTTCTATTTCTGATACTTTTTTATCGGCTAAGACCTGTTTTTTGTAATCATAGTTAAATAATCTCTCGAATTTGCTCTGACTAAAGATAAAAATGTCGTTATCTACAATTAAGACTTGATTGTCAACAGGCATCTTAAATCCAAAATCGGCCTGAAATGAACCAAATTTACCACTTCTAAACTCCCAAGAAGTAGCACCACTTACGACTTGACCTTGGGCGATTAGCTTAGCAACATAATAGACCTTAGTAGGCTCATCTTTGTGATAAAATCTTGCAATTATTCCTTTAATTCTTTTGAATTCATGATCATCTTCACTAAAAACTGGGATATCTTTTCTTTCATTTTCAATGAGATGTATTAAGGTTTCGGCTCGACCAACCTTATTAAGATCAGTTCTTAGCAAAACATTATCTTCGTTTTCTGAAAGTTCAAAATCACGAACCGATAGACCAGTGCCGGCACCCAAATTGATATAATTTATCAAATCATACAAAAATAAGGGTTTGATTTGCGCCGTAAGCTCACCGTCAAAATTTGCATAATATGGGGTGTAATTCTTATTAAAAAGAAATAGCTCAACCTCTAAATCTTTTTTAATGCCATCAACACTGTTTGCCCACAAAAAAATATCAACCGGCTCGGTCTTTTTTTCCATTTTTTATCCTTTATTGTTTTTGATAATTATAGTCTTCGCTGGCTATTTGTAGCAATACTTTGCCAAAAAGCTTTTCTTCACGAGCCTTATTTGCCCAATCATCAGCCAGTTCGTTACTTATGTTACCAACATGGCCTCTTATCCAAAGAAGCTTAGCTTTGGAGTTTTTGTATAGTTCGTAGGCGGTTTTTACAAGATCTAGATTGCTAATATCACCACCCTTTTTCTTCCAAGAGTTTGCCTCCCAACTTGGCGCCCACTTAGTAATAACATTTACCCAAAACTCGCTATCGGTGTAAATCTGGCACTCTTCGCCACCAGCATCTTCAAGTGCTGTTATTATGGCTTTACCTTCCATTCTGATATTAGTTGAAAGTTGCTCGCTACCCAAAATAGCTAATTCAGTTTCTTTTATGACAGCAAAACCGCCAGCACCAGGGTTAGGACTACAGCTACCATCTGTATAATAAGTAATCATCTTCCCTATTTTACTATAACTTCTCGATGATTGGAATTTGGCTCTCAAATATCGCAAAAAGACTAAAAAATGTACTTGATATTGAAAACCATTAGCTTAATAATGTAATTATCGGGTGTGTTTCATCCAGAAAGGATAACTATGGCAGGCGACCGACCAAAGCGCGAAGCAAAAAAGCCAAAAAAAGCTGCTAAGAAATAGTTTCCTAGTAGCTTAACGATAATGAAGATCGAGAGCGCTTCAAGCGCTCTCATCTTTTTTGTAAATAAAACTAAAAATTAATCTACCAAAGTGAGGTCTGATATTTTTACTCGTTTTTGCTCGGTTGTATCACGATCGCGTATTGTTACGGTGTCATTTTCCAGAGTCTCAAAATCAATAACCACACAGTGTGGTGTTCCAATTTCGTCTTGACGGCGATAACGCTTGCCGATATTGCCGTTGTCATCCCACATAACTGCACCGAACGATTTTTTAAGTAGTTCGAAAACCTCTCGTGCCTTTTGGACCAACTCTGGTCGGTTTTTAAGTAGTGGCGAAACAGCGTATTTGACCGGAGCTAAATGCTTAGGAAATTTCATAACAACTCGCTTTTCGCCATTTATTTCATCTTCAGTATAAGCTTGAGCCAGCACCGCCATAACGGCCCGTTCTACTCCAAAACTTGGCTCAATAACATGTGGGATAAACTTTTCGTTCGTGCCTTTGACGCTATACTCCATACTCTTACCAGAAGCTTTTTGGTGAGCACTAAGATCATAATCGGTCCTATATGCAAAACCGGCAATTTCATCACGACCAGTTGGGTAGTCATATTCAAAATCTATGGTTCTTTTGCTATAAAACGCCCGATCGACTTCTGGCACTTCAAGTTCATGAACCATCTCAGAATCCAAACCTAGACCTTCTTCTAGCCATTTATGTATCTGAACTCGCCACTTTTCATAGTTCTCTTCCCAATTCTTTGGATCAACAAAGTACTCAATTTCCATTTGTTCAAACTCACGGCATCTAAAAATAAAGTCACGGGGAGATATTTCGTTACGAAACGCCTTGCCTTGCTGAGCAATACCAAATGGTAGGTCTGGGTAGAAGCTATCAACAACATTTTTGAAATTTGTAAATATACCACCAGCCGTCTCAGGACGTAAATAGCTAACACTTGACTCATCTTCGACTGGACCGACTGATGTTTTGAACATCATATTAAATGTTCTGACTTCGGATAGTTGATTACCGCTAGGACTTTTGATTGACTTGTCCTTAATAAGATTGTCCATATCAGCAAAAGTCAGACCATCAGCACTAAAGCCAGCATCTTTAATTATATGATCAGCCCTAAAACGCTGTTTGGTAACCAGATCCTCAACTAACGGATCGGCAAAAGTTGCAACGTGGCCACTGGCAATCCAAACTTTTGGATTCATAATAATTGCTGCATCAACACCGTACATATCTTCTCGGTCTTCAACAAACATCTTCCACCAAAGGTTCATGATGTTGCGTTTCAAAGCAATACCGAGTGGTCCATAGTCCCAAGTTCCACTTAAGCCACCATAGACTTCACTTCCCTGGTAAATAAACCCTCGTCTTTTAGCTAGACTAACGATTGATTCCATGCGTTGATTTTTGGTAGCTTCCTTATTCATAATTTTTTCATTATAACAGATTAGTCATCATATCGAAACATGTTGCCTTACAATCATCAAGCACTCATCTAAGATATCGTCAATCCCACCAACCTGAGCTATTACTTTCAATGGTTTTGTCGCTACTAATCTTAGTAATTTTATGTGTCTTGAGTCGATATTGCCGTTCTGGTTTTTAATAAATGACTTATCGCTAACATCGTAGTTATAAGTTTCTTCTTCTTTAATTTTTAATCCAGAGCTATCATTCCACAAATTGAGCTCGTAACCAAGTAACTTGGCATATCTCGCTAAAAACCACATTTGAACCAATCTCAAATCGAGTGATTTTGCATCCAATCCGGCCAGCGTCTCAACCATCACTTCATACCAATCTTTACCATCAGTAGTCTCACTGGCCTGCGAGACAAGTTTAATCGCCTGATAAGCAAATTGCATCCTGTCGAAATCTTCAACAATATGACGATAAAAATGAGATAAACGTGATGAAACTAGAGTATCAACCTCGCCCTTGCCTTTCATAATCACAATTGCGCAAGTTGCAAATAATTCAATTCCACCCGCTAAACGACTCTTTTCTTTTCTGGAGCCCTTTGCAATCAAACTACGTTTACCGACTGGAGTTAAAACTTGAATTATCCGATCGGCCTCGCCATAATTAGTCCGTCGTAAAACAATTGCGTTGGTTTTCTCGGTTTTCATAGATGACTTTTTACGGCATTTATTATATCGTTTGGATGCATGCTTGACTTGTCTAGCAGATACTTTACGCCATATGGCTTTAGATCTTTGATATCAAAATCAGGGGCCAAATTAGTACATAAAATAATTGGTATCCTTGCCGTATCGTCATAAGATTGAAGTTCATGCATTAAAGTAAAACCATTACTGCCAGTTAACAGTACGTCTAAAACTATGGCGTCGGGTTTGTTGTCATCAATACAACGAATTGCATCTAGGCCATGATTAGCGATAGTCACTTTGTAGCCAGCTAATTCTAAAGTTCTCTGAAATTGTTCAGCCAACCATTTGTCATCTTCGATTATTAGTATATTTTGGTGAGTAATCATAACAAACTCAATTGTTTTGAAGCTTGAAGATCGATATAGAACGTTGCCCCATCGATATGCTTTGTAACACCGATCTTACCATTCATAGCACCTGCAAACTGATTGGCAATATACAAGCCAAGTCCACTGCTCTGAGGTCGAGCATGGTCTAATGTTTTATTTAATAACCTTTTCGAGATGGACTTAATGGTGTCGGCTGGTACGGCAGGACCATAATCTCTTACACCAAGTCTCACGGTTTTTCCATGGTCACGAGTCTGCATCTTTATCTCAATTGTTGAGTACTGATCGGCGTAATTAAGAGCATTATCACTAAAGTTCATAATAACTCTTCGTAATAAATCCCTGTTACCAACTAGTAAAAGCGATTGCCTACCGCCAACTAGTCGAATCTCTCGGTCGTTTTCCCTAAAATAAGGCGACATTTCCTTAACAACATCCTCGCAAAGCTGTTGAGGATTAATCGGCTCTAGCTCAAACAAAGCATCACGCATTCTGATAGATTTAGTTAAATCGGTCGTCAAACGAAGAGCTTTTTCACTCGTTAAGGTAATTTGCCTCAATATGCGTTTTCGGTCTTCATCAGAAATACTATTATCATCTAGAGCCAGTGATAGTTGACGAACTAAAACAAGTGGGGATTTCAGCTCATGCGCAGCTGCCACATAAGATGGCAGACTATCCAAAACTAACCCACCACTAAGATTATTCTGGTCCCTCTCTTCTGCACCCATATACAGTAATTGTAGCACGTATAAAAACGAGGAGCTACTACTGATTAAACTTTATTGTAGTAATTAACGCATTAAAATCATTTTTGAAAGTATTTGCATCGCTTCTGATAGTAAGCGTCTTGTCTCGTATCTTAAACAAGACAGCTGAACCACGAATGTCTTTCGAAAAACTACCATCTAGTCTCGTACCACTTACGCCATCGGCCTTGACACTACTCGACTTAAGATCGCCTTTTTTGACTAAACTGTCGTAACTAGTCACAGCTTTGTCGTAATCTTTTTCTTCAATTACTACTCTTAGAGCAAATTGTTGAGTAGAACTGACCGGTGGAACAGTCACGGGGTTAAGATAGGCTTCGTATGTGCCACCAGAACTCGCGTCTTTATTAACAAAAACACTCCAGGTTTTAGGGTAATTAAAGCTCACTCGACCATAATCATCTGGGCCAACAAATTGTCTTTTTGGTTCTTTTTCACGTTCTAGAAACTTTTCCTCATCAACATCGGCTTGTTCTTTTTTGGCGGTAGCGACAGCATCATCAATCTTTGCATCAACGTCTGTCTTTTGTTCAACATAATTAATATAAAACCAAATTGCCAAAATAATAGATATCAATAAAGCTACGATAAGACCAATTGTTGAAATCATCCAGGCTTTTGCTGATCCAGATTGTCTATTACTAACCATATTCATGCTGTAATTATACTTGTGCTTTCACAGACTGTAAAGGATTGAAAACATAAAGATAATACACGCCTAATTGCTTAGCTTCTTTTAAGCTTTTTATATCAAAGCCCAGACTAATAAGATTAAGTTGTTTGTTGAGACGGTTCGATTCATTCTGAACCCATGTTTTTATTTTTTCCATATCCCTGTCGACCGAAAAAACATAAATAACCGTTACCTCTTCGGGCAATTTTGTCTTCCAATAATTTGCTAGTTTAACTTTTATCTTTTTGTTGTTTCTCGATAAAAAATAAGATACTAAAAAAAGAAAAGGATTAATTTCATAACCTAGTGCTTTGGCGCCCCGACGCGACGCTTCGCGCAGAACAACACCCCCACCGCATCCTATATCAACCAATAAGTCGCTAGATTTTATTTTGTATAGTTTTTCAAAAGCTAATTTCAAATCGCTTTTCTTAGTTGGCACATACGGAGCTCCCAAAAAAACCGACAGTAAAAATGTGGCGACTACTACTATTGCAACCAGCTCTAAGGTCATTGAACACTACCGTCAAACTTTTGCTGAATTTGTCTTACTTCGTTTTTTAACGATAAAAGGTCTTGTTCAATCTCTTCGGCTAGTTTTTCAGCTTGCTTAAATTTATCAATCGCAATTTCAATATCAAACTCATCACCATTAAACCAGTTAACTAGTTTTGATAGCTCTTCGGTTTTTGATTTTATACTAAGCTGCTTTTTTTGAGACATCCTTAACCTCTGCTTTCATTATCACATTAATTGTTTCAACTTCAATAATCTCACCAACCGTTTGTTTTCCTCTTATTAAAGCATAACCCCGTGACAATACCGTGCTTGGATCAAACTGGATAATTATATTTTTGTAGTACTCTATATCCTTCAGTTTATTGTCAATTGATATATTTATAGTCTTTATGGCGCCGTCTAGCATTTCTAATATACGTCGCTGCTGTTCGTTGATAGTAGTAATAATCCTTGGAATCAACGCGCTAACTTGTATCTTGGAATTTCTGATTATTTCTCTTTTTTCTGGAACAATTATCTGCGCGGCATTACTTGGCGTCGCAGCACGAACGTCGGCAACCAAGTCAACCAGACTCTCGTCGGTCTCATGACCTATACCAGACACAACAGGTACGCGACTGGCCGCAACCGCACGAACTAAACGCTCGTCACTAAAAACCGCTAGATCATCAGCGCTACCGCCACCTCTAATAATGACAATCGCTTCAGGTAGCTCTTCTTGACTATTAAAATACTCAATGGCTCGTATAATCTGGTCTGGTGCATCAACTCCCTGAACCTGAACATTGCCGACATCCATAACCAAACCGCCCCATCGATCACCAACTATCTTAATAAAATCAGCATATCCAGCCGCTTGAACACTACTAATTATGGCTAGTTTTTGTGGTATTAATGGAAGTTGACGCTTGCGATCCAGTGCAAACAAACCTTCAGACTCAAGTTTAGCTTTTAGAATTTCGAAACTTTTTTTGATAGCTCCCTCTCCACTTGGACGTATGGACTTTATTGTTAGGCTAAACTTACCCCAAGCTGTTATTTTCGGCACAGCCATAACTACCACTTTCATACCGTCATCAATTGGCATACGAAGTTGGTAAATACTCATAAAGCAATTCAAGCTACCGGTCGAATCTTTTAGATCAAAAAATACGTATTTGCCCTGATTAATCTTAAAAGACGACACCTCGCCTTCTATCATGACACTTGGATAAGCATACTCTAATGTCTGATTTAAAACGGCGATCAAATCGCTAACACTAAAAATCTGGTTATTTTGGAGCATTGCCATATTTATTAATTGTCAGTTGATAAAATAGATAGCCAAAAATAATCGTTCCGACTAGTAGAGTTACTCGAGCTAGCAAAGTTCCAGCAATCGCGACATCCGCCGGAATTCCTGCTGATGCTAAGAACGCAATCATAATCGCCTCATAAACCCCTGCTCCACCAGGCGAAGCCGAAAAAACGCTAGCAATTGATGATATGCCAAAGGCAATAAACAAAACTGCCGGACTAACCCAAAAACCTAAAGACAAGAAAGCGACTAATAGCAAAGCAACATCCATGAGATTTGCCACAATTGCCCAGACCATCGGTCGCACCAAAATTGTTTTTTCGCGCTTAATTTCAAGATAATCTTGATGCAGCTCATCAAAGAACTTTTCCAAAGCCTCTATTTTTAGAACATCTTTTTTTCGACCACGCGTCAACCAAGATGAAATACGGTTTATTGATTCAGAAAGCCAAACCGAAAGCCGTGTCAACCTTTTACGATTTCCGATTAAATACACTATCAGCAGCGTTCCGCCAATTGCCAAAAATAACAGAAAAGCACTGACGATAACTATATTTTTATTGACCATATTATCAAAAGACAGTATCACGAGTGAAATAAGAACAAGCATTACAAAACTCATGAAAGTAAGTACAAATCTAACAACTTGCGCCATTGTAGCTCGACCAGGCCCAACTCCATGACGATGAAGTACCCAGCCAAGATACGAAAAACCAGCTGCTCCACCACTTGGCAGTATATGATTCACAAAGTTAAGCTCCAGGGCAATTCTGGTCATTTGCCAGTGCGAAGTTTCTTTCATATTACCTTTTGCTTTCAAATAAGAAAAAATCATTCCACCAGTAGCATAATAGCTAAAAAATTGAATCGGAATTAACAGTAGCCAGACGCTGATATTAACTTTATCAAGTAACTCCCAAGCTTTTACCAGTTCTTCCCAACCAAAAATCACAACAAAGATTAACAAAATAAAAGTTATTAGGGTTACCCAAGATCGAAAAGACATAACTGCAATAATTATAGCACCGAAAAACGTGATTAACACGTATAATGGATTATAAGATGTATATCGCAATTCTTGGAAGACAACCTGCCCTAAGCATAGCCGAGCTCGAACGTTCATTCGGTGGTGGCTCTATTAAAGTAATCTCAAATCAAGCGGCGATTATTGATGCTAACGACTTTGAAATCAATAATTTCGGCGGCACCCTAAAGGCAGGCCTTGTTATCGAAGAAATTCAAACCAGCGAATGGACGAAGATACATCAAAATCTTATCGAGCGTCTATATAACGAATGGTCTGAGGTAACAGGAAAAATTACACTGGGAATAAGTGTTTATGGTATGTCAATTAATCCACAAAAGATTCAACAAACCGGCCTTATATTAAAAAGACAACTTAAAAAACATGGTATTAGCTTGCGGCTGATACCAAATCAGAAGTCTGACCTGAACACCGCAACCAGTCATCATAACAAACTTGGTTTATCTGACAACAAGGTAGAGATTATAATCGCAAAATCTGGAAGTGGAAAAGTTTACATTGCGAAAAGTTGTGGTTCACAAAATATCACAGCTTATGCTAATCGCGATCAAAAACGACCAAAACGTGACGCTTTTGTTGGTATGTTACCACCTAAACTGGCGCAGATTATGATTAATCTAACTGGTTTTAGACTTAAAAATAACGTATCTAACTTAAGACTACTTGATCCCTTTTGCGGTACGGGTGTTGTTCTGCAAGAGGCTTCTCTAATGAATATGGAAACCTACGGTACGGATTTATCCGAAAAAATGGTTGAATATAGTATCGAAAATCTAAAATGGTTATGCAATCGAAGAGACATAAAGTTCAAGGTTGAACAAGGTGATGCCACGAACAAGCGCTGGTCTGGCAAAATTGACTTGGTCGTCGGTGAAACATATCTTGGCCAACCTTTTAGCGCACCGCCATCTAGTAAAAAACTCATAGAAGTGACCGGAAATTGCAATCATATTATCGGTGGTTTTCTGCGCAATCTAGCAACACAAATCGATTCTGGCACGCCAGTTTGCATCGCCGTACCGGCTTGGCGCGACAAAAGTGGCAATTTCACACATCTACCTATCATCGACAAGATTGCTAATTATGGTTTTAGACCTTACGAATTTCACCATGTATCACAAAACGACATGTTATATTTTCGAGAAGATCAAGTTGTAGCAAGAGAGCTATTAGTTCTTGTAAAAGTATAAATCTATTGACTCTACCCCATATTTTTGTTACAATTACCTAGATTTTGTTATAGAAAATTCGCTTTATGCGAACAAGGAGTTAAATTAAATGTCACACGTCAAAGCCGGCGGAACATCTAAAAATATACACAACAGCCCAGGCCAACGCCTTGGAGTTAAGCGTTTTGGTGGCCAAAAAGTTCGCACAGGCGAAGTGATTGTTCGCCAAACAGGTTCTACAAAAATAGCTGGACCTGGAACTTTTATGAGTCGAAACTACACTATTCATGCATCGGTTGATGGTACTGTAAACTTTAGTAAAGTACGAAAAAGTCGTTTTACCGGAAAAACAACTCCTCGAACTCAGGTTTCCGTTCAATAAGATGAGTTAATAAAAAAATAACCCCTTCAGGGGTTATTTTTATTTATAGTAAGAACTTTATTTTCCTTCAACTCCCAAATGATGCTTAACACGATCAACAACATCACCAATTACTACTTGAGATTTCACCATATAGTCATCAACACCCAAAGACTCAGCACGTTCTTTGTCCTTCGGCTGACTCAATGCCGTTAACATAATAATTTTTATGTTGGCAGTCTCTGGTGTATTTCGGAGAATATCCAAAACATCAAAACCGCTAATTTTTGGCATCATAGCGTCAAGCAAAACCAAGTCTGGTTTGAATTCAACCGCTGCCGATAAGGCAACTTCGCCATTATTAACAATCTGGGTATCAAAGCCTTCCATATCGAGACGAGATTTGTAAACACCCGATAAGGCTACGTCATCTTCAACCAAAAGTATTTTTTTCTTTGCTTCCATATTGACTTTATATTACTACAAATAGATGTAAAAACACAAGCATTAAGGCTTTAGCAACTCCTTGGCTTTATTAAGTTGTGGATCACTGTCTTTATCAATATCAGATTGTTGTAAAGAGACCTTATAGTCTGGTTCGATGCCTTCATTATTGATATTCTTACCATTCGGCGTATACCACTTCGCGATAGTTACTTTTAACTCCGCACCTGCGCCAAGCGCAATTGGTAACTGAACACTACCCTTGCCAAAAGTTCTCTCACCGACTAGCTTTGCCTTGTCATAATCCTGAAGAGCACCGGCAACAATCTCACTAGCACTAGCGCTACTGCTATCAACTAACACAATCGTCGAGATATCACCAAGTATCGGATTATTGCCAGATCGTAAAGTTTCTTTTACGATATTCCCGACTCTCTCGGTTACAACAACCTTATTATCAAGCCATAGACTAGCCACATCGACCGCCGAAGACACATAACCGCCGGTGTTGCCCCTTAAATCCAATATGATTCCTTTAACGTCTTTTTTAAGAAAATCATCTGCTACGGCCTTTGCCAAATCACCAGTTTCGCCATCAAATCTTGAAATCGTAATTGTTCCGATGCCGTTCTCAATACTACTATCAACACTTGGATTATTAATGATAGCCCTAGTTACTGTGTAATCTTTTGTTTCATCACCACGTTTGATGGTTAATTTAACTGTTGTCCCTTCTTCTCCCCGAATAAGTCCAACGGCTTTTGTTACCGACCAACCGTCAGTTGACTCATCGTTGATTTTCGTAATAACATCTTTAGCCTTTAGACCAGCTCTGATAGCTGGGTTATCTTTCAAGACTCTAACAATATAAATCTGATTATTTTTCAGACCAATCTCAGCACCAATGCCACCACCGATATTTCCATTTAGACTATTATTAAAATCAACAGCTTCACTTGGGCTCATATACTCTGTATAAACGTCACCAGCCGCCGCAACTAGTCCTCTATTTGCTCCATATATCAACTCATTTGTATCTAAATCACCGTCAAAATTTGCCGCAAGTTTGTTATATGTTTCTTGAACTGAACTTAAATCAATTTGACCAGTATGCGCCTTATAACCAAACACCGGACCAATAGCCGCCTCAATTTGATAGTGATTCACTCCAGCAACATAACCAACAAAAATCATAAAACCCGACAATATCAAACCAGTAGCTGGTGATATTTTGCCACTGAATTTTTTGTATTTACTAATTCGATTAGTAATCTTTGTTTTCAAATGATACTTTGTCATACTCCCCCTATTTGATATGTATATAATGATCGAAGGCGTTAACTGATAGTTCCATACGACTATACATTCCATAACCCCAGCCGAAATCATAATTATATTGACTAACCTGAATTACCTCTTGACCATTACCGTTAATATAGGGATCAGTCTCTACCCAGGCTACGTGACCGTAATATACATTTCCCGCTGTAGCTGGATCCATAACCGCAATCGAACCCGACTGTGGTCCTCCCTCTTGATAGCCTAATGACTTTGCCCCATTGGTAAATTGCCAAGCATTTCCCCAAGACGGATAAATACCTGTCTCTTTTGCGAATCGCCACGCTACATAACTCGCACACTGCCGACAACCGTAGCCATGACCATCGCCACCATTACCATCCGATCCACCGGTTGATAAATAGCCCCACATTGGACAATTTGAACTATTCCATGGATATTCCGACAACTGACTAGAATCAATCAGAACATAGCCACCAGTACTATTCAACCTGGCACGAATAGCTGCCTGAATCGCTCGAGCTTCGGCTATCTGGTCTTCGCTATCACTTATTAGCTGCTGATACTTTGCTTCATCACCTTTAGTCTGATCGAGTAAACTTTGTTGCTCATTCTGTTTTGCAACCAAGGTTGCTTTTTCTGATTTTTGATCAGACAAAACCTTGGCAACTTCTTTTTTCTGCGTCTCAAGCTTTGTTTTCAAAGCCTTAATTGACGATATTTTTTCTGTCAATTCATCACGAACCGAATTACGATACTCTTGCTTGTCCATATAATCACTGATGCTACTGCTACTAGCCAAAATCTCAATCGGTGTTATGTCATCATCAACATATAGGTTAGCAATCGTAATACCAAGCGCATCCCTATTGTCCTGAATATCCTTTTCGGTTTGCTTAATATCCAAAACTAACTTGTCATATTTCGCCTGGCTAAGATCAATTTGAGCTTGAATTGCCGCCCTTTGGCTGGATAATTTTGCCAAAGTGGACTCAAGAGTAACAGCTTGCTGATTTAGCTTTTCCTGCTCGGCCTGATATTTGGCAATATCTTGCTGTAAAGCCCTGATCTTATCATCATATTGGTCAGCCGCTACTGGTCTGTTGAATATTGAAACACTGGTAAACACCAACGCTAGGCAAACAAAGATCAGCCCAGATTTGATAAGATTTTTTTTGCTAAAAATGGTTTTTATTTTTGTCATATCTTTAGGTACCTATGTGTCGCCAATAACGACGAGATTATACCAATAATAGATCCTATTAATAT
>Ga0172373_10000910_pt1 | contig 48495 bp, 36 predicted proteins | sample Lak10m_2_FD_114546 | JGI IMG/M metagenome (GOLD analysis project Ga0172373, IMG submission 114546) | Freshwater microbial communities from Kabuno Bay, South-Kivu, Congo - kab_092012_10m | ecosystem: Environmental > Aquatic > Freshwater > Lake | place: Democratic Republic of the Congo... | reverse complement strand
ATTTCTTTTCTAAAAATGTATATTGATCTATGATGTGACAGTCTTGCTGCTCGCCTAGCATATTAAAGCGGAGAAACGCCATCCTGATAGGGCACTCCTCCACTAACAGCATCCGCTCTAATAGACTAGTGTCTTCCTCGCTGTCGTGTTGTGCTTTTGTTTTTTTATCAAGGTCATCTAATTTGATTCCTGCAATGTCGTCTTGAATGCTAACTAACTGAAAGTCTTCTTCTTCATCATCATCGCCGCCTTCAAAAAGACCCAATGAAGACGCCAACTGATTGGCTCGATGAAGACCGTTTTTTTGCGATTTCAACCCCATAGGCTGGCCGCATATCATGCATAAGCCTATAGCACTTCTCCAGACATGAAGCGAAGGCGACTTTGCATTCATAATATATATATATATTTATATCAAAATAATAGTGCATGTTTTTATATGATTTCGCCTTCTTCGAATGAAGCGAATGTGTCTCATTCGCAGCAGGCAACAAAGAAAGTGCCCGCATTCATGCGGCAGCGCCACATTCACAAGAGAAGCTACACAGAATCTGTCGTATGCCTGGATGATCAGTTTGACCAATATATATTCTATGTCCCTAAAAGGTGGGGTATGTATTGGTTTGGTGGACTCGAAGCTCCGCTAAAGGAAGACGGGGCGCCTATGGAACTGGAAGACATCACTCTATTCTGCTACATCGCAAGGTCGTGCACGGACCCCACCATGATTCTCTCGCTGGATGTGGGCGACGTATTGACTCTCAAGCCAAAGAAAGGATTTCTTCGTTCTCGCGATAATATTTCCAATCAAAGCAGAAATCGAAGCGAACTTCTCGTTCAGATTGAGGACATCAATTTTTCGCCTAGTGGACGACACGCAGAAATATCAGTGAAACATGTTTAGGATACAAAATGAAATGTTTGGAGAATGTGCGTCGATTTATCATATATATACTCTCTTAATTTCTGGACAGTATACTCGGTTTATTATGGCTTCTACCATAGTCGAGCTTTCGTCTTCTCCTCCTATGTCTGTTGCGCCGTCTTCTTCTGACGTTTCTTCTGCGGCGGGAGGCTCCAATGCTATCTTGCAGAGACTCAAAGAGATGGAAATGAAAATGCAGGATATGGCCTCTACTATAGACACGCTAGAATCAGAAAACCAACGAAAAGCGGAGGCTATTCAAAAATTAGAACACGACAAGGAAGAACTGAGCACAGAGAGAATCAAGGAAATGGAAGAAATATTCAAGACCGGCATCAATGATTGGATTGACAGTCTCAAGGGCGTTTCGGATGACGTGAAGGATCAGTTTAAGAGTGGAATCCTGAGCATGGCGAAGAAAGCTGATATCAAAAATCACGCGTGGGAAGTAGTATGCAACGCGTCGCAGGCACACAGGGAGAACGTCTCAAGGATTGAAGAACTCGTGAGAGCGTGCGACGAAAAAGAAAAGATGATTGAGAGTCTGCTCCAAAACCACAGTGACAGTCAGTTTCGAACTCATGCTTCTCGCGTCGGCGCCTCTTCCTCTTCTATTAGTAGCAGCAGCAGCACTGCAGCAGCGGGAGACGCTACGGCAGGAATCAAGCGCCCTCGCTTGGCGGGTGCAGATGAACCTCTCTACCATGCCCACGGACATGGAAGCATGATGAAGGGCGACGAAAGAGACACTCGTGCCAGTTTTGGAGAAAGCCATGCTGCTAAGGGAAAAGACGGAGACGCGTGGGATTACTTTGCCAGTATGATACAAGAGCAGAGTCGCAACACCTATTTCTAAAGCGATCTACAGCTGGACTTAACTTTGACGATGGTAGAGTGCATGAAAGGAGTGGATGACACGATCTGAAACGCATCTTCTCGTGGTTGCTCATTTAAAAATTGTATAAGCTGTTCTTGTTCTGCAGCATAGTCGCTGCCATGAGACGACAGTATGGACATTAAAATTCCATTTTCTTTGTCTTGTTCTTCTTGCTGCTGTCGCTCTGTTATGATTCCCCAATGTTGTTCCATTAAGGATAAATATTCGTTTTCTTTTCTCTGTGGGGTGCATAGACATCGCCTGTGCATAGGAAGGCTAGCTAGATACTTCTCATATTTTGAAGCTATGTCTTCTACTCCTCTCAATATTCGTTGCCATGATTTTATGCGCTGCTTAGACGAGATGTCGATCCAGTGTTCTCTTATAAAAAAGGGGACTTGCGTGCTTTTCTTGTTAATGTATCTTTCTACGTTTATCATTTGGCGAATAAATTCTGAAGTTGATATCTGCAATGCAGCAGGCGCGTCTTCTCCTTCTTGACTTTTCTCGTGAAACAGCTTCACTTTTCCTTCCTTGAACAAAGACAATTTTGCACCATAGTTGAGCAGTTGTGAGCCTGTCGATTCTAATTTAGTGAAGAAGAGGCAGTCATTTCCCAGACATATGTTTTGGTAGATTGCGTTCTCATGCTTGTGCGACAAGTGCCCGCAAATATTTAGATTTGATTTTTTTTGACTGTTCTTCCATTTTGATATATTGCCAATGAGCTGTAGCTCTGAATGCTTCAGTGGGCTCAATATAGTTCTCTCCCAGCCAGTAGCCTCCAGTATAGCTGCGTGTCTCTTTCCCTTGCGCTTGTCATTGTAGATGATTACGCCGAATGAATGTCCAGTGGGGCTCGCATGTTTGGACGATTCATCTTCAATGTTTTCTGACGAAGTGAAGGAAGCAAAGTTCACGTCGCCTACTGTGGTATGCAACTCGATGAGTCCATGAAAAAAATAATAGCCCAATGCGAAGCACGCGGCAATGAGAGAGTGCCACGTGTCGGGGCTGAGTTGCAGTCTGGATCGTGCAGGGCTGACTTCAAACGCATAAGCTCTGGCCCATCGCTCTATGGACGTGCGAGGATTGTTTTCTTTTCCTTGTACTAATGTGATATAGAAAGATTTGAATAGAAGTGCTATTTGCTGTGCCTCACTGACTCTTCCTTCGCAGTCGTCCTTTTTGAAAATCCTATTCCCACCCAAAAAAGACATGGGAAATGGCTGATCTTCTACATTCTGATTCAAGCTGCAGTCTGACCAATACAGTCCCTCGTAGACGCAGAGGGTCCATGGCGCTAAAGTGTCTCTGATGAACAGCAGTATGTTTGGGATAGTGCTTTCGTCTTCTATGCTGACATCTCCACCTGCTTGAGATAATATGCGCTCTATCTGAAGATTTTCTAGAACATCTCTCCATGGAATACGATTCAACCAAATGGAGTGGTAGCAAACATAAAATAGGATTTCTGGAGGAAGAGTGGTTCCAGTGGGGTTTTGGAATAAAAACGGGAGGTGTTGAAATAGAGGCGAATTGCCGTAATCTCTGCACAGAGTGCGAGTGTTTATGAAAGAGCTCTTGCTTTGCGGGGACAGTGCTTGGATGATGATCTGAAACCAATTGCTTATATCCATCACGTTGTCATGCGAATTTTGCGTGGGTCCGCGTAGAGCTAAGAGTCTGACATCTGCAGTGTTCACATACACTGGCCTAATCTTATGTACAGCTAGCCTGACACGAGGGATAGGCGCGCATTTGTCTTCGTTGAAATTGTAGTTGAAGAGACCATAAATTTCTACGCTGCTACTGTCTTCTTCCCCTTCGCTGAACATTGGAAATGAAGACGAATAGAGAAATTGCCTCTTGTCTTCCATGGTACTGGTCTCGCGCAAGAAAAAATGACATTTGAAACTGTTGCAAACAGTGAATCCACCATACCCACAAGACACTTGGAAATGATCTACGAATGCTTTTTGAAGCGAAGACGGCTCAATGTACGATAAAGTTCCCTGAAATCGAAAAAATGAACTTTGGGGGGTTCCTCTACTAGACTCTGTGCCTCCGAGATTTTTTATGGCAATGGAGTTTGTGCTCATACCACTCCAATTGGGATCACACCACAAACTCGCAAAATTAGGCATGAAGTGTTTTCCAGCAAAAGGATTGAACTGCTGGCTGGCAGCAACGTCCACTGTTTTTTCATTAGACAAAAAAGAAAAGAACGAATGGGGAGTAATGTCAGCGACGCGAGGATGATCTTCTTCTCCAAATTCGTCGTACAAGATTGCGAGGATTAAGTCTATGCTTATTATCATCTTTTTTTAATGTTTTTTAATTTTAGATTATTTAAATAACAGACGATATTGCTGGAGTACGCGCGCCGAATCCTAGAGGTATATGGATCATCAAGAATATTCGTCTTCTCATTTTCTTTCTTCGCGGCAGTCTATGATTCAACTAGATGTTGCAATTTTCTGTTATAGATGGGAGAGAGTGAACAACGACCATTCTTATGTTTTGAAGAATATCTTTTATTCCAAAAACGAGACTGCCATCGACACTACTCCTTTCAAGAAACGATGCATGACTAACTCGTCTGACGTAGACGAGCTGAGGTGGTACATGGAAATTTCTTGCGTAGATATTAATCGCAAGAGGTTTCTACTATTGCTTCAAAACGATCACGGTGAATTTCTTTGTAGGATCGCAAATCACACTGGGAATGGAGACTCTTATACAGGCCAATTGGAAATCATTCACGAAGAACAAGAAAAGAAATACTGGCTGAAGACTGGAGGATCACAGCAGCAGTTTATGGCAAATAGTGAGCCTGCTTTCTTTGTAGACGCTCTCTTCTTTCATTATCGAGACTGCAGACCTCAAGAATCTACTCTGTGCAGTATGAGCTGCTTTCCTAGCAAAATCATAAGCGTCCCTTCTGTGCTGAACAACCGATCTCTGCGAATTTTTCTCTACACCTGGAATAACGTCGTGATTCGAGACGCAAAGAAGTCAAATTTAATCACAGTGCAAGCTCTCAACCGGGAAGTTTGGATCTACAAACTTTATAAACTGGACCGTGAAGGCAGAGCTCATAGGATAGTGTGTTATGCCGCGCAGTGAATCTCAAATACGCTCTGCTGACAAGGCATTGCGTATGGAGTCTCGCCAAGAATAAATTTCAACTCTCCTGGGAGACAAAGCATGGGATTCAATTTCTGATGAAGAAATGGGTCGCAGTGGTACAATAAAGACAGGCCTATCTCACTGCAGATAACCCTAGTGTGGTGGTGGCGGTGCTCGTTGACATCTTCCATGCATTCTTTTTCTTCTGTTTTTGTATTAAAATTTTCTATATCATCTTGAACACTGCGACGAAAAGAAAAATTTTGATGGCATTGGGGGTCGTTCTTCTCGACTTTTTCTTTTTCTAGTAGCTTAAATCGCCGTGGAAGAATGGTGAACGGTAGTATGAGATAGTTGTAGCCAGATCCCTTTAAACTGTTTAAAAACGAAACCCCTTTTAAAAAAAAAGACAAATCAGATAATGGATAAAAAACATATTCATACGCATCGTTGAGCACGGCTGACACGTGCTGCACTTCAAATCCACAGCCTACAAAAGCAGTGTAGACCTGATCATGCAACTCTAATTTTTTGATTTCTAAGCAAGGCTCCCTCGTGAGAGAAATTCTTAGATCGAGATAGCAATTTTCTCTTCCTTGTCTTTGTGTGTACATGTTAAAAGAAGGAAGATTCATTGTGCTTGTAGATTTGGGAGACTCTATCAGTCCTTTCTGTACTGGAATAATTCCTACGTGAATATAGTCTGACGATATTGCCATGCTCACGAATCGCTCGATGATGCTTTTTTTATGACTTTGAGAATATCGATAAAAAGCAAATAAGAACCCTGGGTATTCAAAATACTTGGCTTCATATTGTTGAGGTTCCAATACAATTGCCGGCGGCAAGCAAGGTTCATTTAATTTTATACTCATGTGTCGCGTATCTTGTCTATCTATGTGTGTACTTCCTGGCGATTGTTTTGTTGATATATATATATTCTGCATTTGCGATTGAAATTATTATCAATTCTTTTTTTTGTGAAGGACGATGACCATCCACTCGGAATGGGCTAAGATATTCTATCAAGAATGTCCTGATGCATTTGTCGATGCGTTAAAATACAACAAGACCTCGAGCAAAGCTCCTAAATGGGACGTTGGGGTTATAGACGGGCATCTGCAACTCATGTGTTTGAACGAGAGGATGGTTAGCTGGGATCGCTTCATTCAAGTTATGTTTGTATCTCCCATCAATCAAATGTTCAAGCAGGGGTGTCCGACTGTGGTGGTTTGCTTTGACTCATACGAGCACGTTCCAATCTACAAGAATATGACTCAATTGCGCAGGACGCAAGGACGCGCTGTGTGCACTTTCGACGCAGCGCAAGATTTGCCTTCGAGGATACCCAACGACGTTATGAAGTATCTGATGAACAGGCATTTCAAAGTCAAAGTCATCCAGATGCTCTGTCAGCGTCTCCCTCACTTTATCAGTCTAGAAGATCACCAGGAATTCATTATCGACTACAAAAAGGTAGTCTCGTACAACAAATCTTCATTTTCTAAAATTTCTGTACAAGATGGAGGCTCGCATGAGCATTGGGCTGAGCCCGTGCCTGTTTCCGTGTCAGATTTGCAGCCGATGGGGGAGAGCGACGTGAAGTTCACTCGCTATACTCAAAAATATGGCAATTCGTTGATCCACGCTATCGACGGAGACTATATGATCATATCCCTGCTCTACTACGCTCAGCATGGAGTTAGAAACAACAACAAAATTTATATATACCGACAACGGCAGAAAGGCTACGAAGAATCGTCATCTACAGTAGTCGAATCGCACCCTCACTCCTGGTCAGATAGGAGAAACGAAAGTCAGCAGCCGCCTTATGTTTCTTCTGCTGATGATGAGGACGACGACGACCTGCCTAAAAAGCAAGAAGCTGTTGATTTGGAGCACGCTTTCCATGCTGGCGTGAGCATGGCTGCTGATTCTGTTAAGAAACGCCAGAAAACAAGTCCTACTGGCAGCGAACCGTCTCGCAATGGTCATCGTGATCATGCAGGAGGCGTGTCTTCTTTTCCGCACAAGAAAAACAAAAAATGTTGGGTGGACATGCAGATGGTTTATGTATCGTTGTTGGAAGCATTTCGTCAATCGAAATCATCTTACCACCAACCTGCTATGGACGTCGACTCTTCTACTCCAATGCATGACGACAGAGAGGCGCACATGCGATCGAATGAAAATGACTCTATTCGGGCTATTGTTTTCTTGATCTTATGTGCTGGTACGGATTTTTCGAGGCAGCTTCCTCTCATAGGACCCATGAGACTATGGGAAAATATTCCCGTCATTGCTGATTATCTTGTCATGGCAGTGAAGGCGAGGGATACTGACATGATCATGGACGTGTGCATCGCAAAATTATACAAGACTATATTTAGCAAGCACGTCGGCGGTGTGAGCGGAAGATCAAATCTATCGGATTGGATATGCACGAGGAGAAATCTCTTGAGCAGCAGTCTTTCGAAATCTACCAAAGATAAATTTCCAGAAAAGGATTGCGTCGTCACTATGATCAAGAATATATTTTGGGTCATGCATTATTGGAGTACGGTAAATGACAACGTTCAGACGCCCCTCGATGGATCCAACGGTTATTTGTGGTGCCTCAAAACCAAAAAAGTAATCTTCGAAGCTTCGCCAGCTATTCTGATTCAAAATAAGGAAAAACAACAAGAAAAGGAAGAAGAAGAGAAGCAACCGGCGAAACCCTTGATTATTTCCCGCTTCTTTCTGGAATCAACTTAGCCAACTGAAAAATTAAGCATGTTAAAACAGTCACTGGACGACATATAAGGATTCCTGTCATTTATTGCCATCGAGAAATCGTCGTATTTTGACATGATGAGCGCAAGAAGCCTTTCCTTGTCTTGAAACAGAGATATATTTTCCTTTCGTATCTCATGTAGAAATAAAGATATGATCTCGCTCTGCTCTGACTTGTATAAAAATACCGTCAACAGAGGCTTGAACTCTTGCATGCGCTGTTCTTGAATGAGCTTGTCGACCACTTGCTTCATCTTCGACGCAATCGTGTTGGTATTTTTAATTCGCTCCTTTTTTTCACTTCGTTTTGCCTTGTTCGAGATCACCACCGAAGTAGAAGAAGACAGAGACAACGACAGCGCTTCTCCTGTCTGTGCTCGAGATGGAGAAACGTTAGATGACAGCTTCGGTTTTTTTGCTGTAGGTTCTGCTGCTGCTGCCACGGCGACAACATGCGATGATTCCTTTTTTCTTTTCTTCTTTTCCTTGGAAGGCACAGCAGGAGTTGGTGCTTTGGTACTTATCAGCTTCTTTTCTTTCATGATAGGTTCGATCGCTTCTTGTTCATTATCGCGCTGTTGCTGAGACAATCTCATAGCCTTGAATGTGAGCACACACACACAGCAGTTAGTTAGATTTGAGTTCATTGATATATAAGTAGGGAATCATACAAGCAAGAGAGTGTGTATACTCACGTCAAATCTGGACTGAGTTCTCATTTTTTCTTTGAGGAGAACGTCTGGAATCCTGAGTTTGGTCATGCCGTCTACGCTTTCTAAATTTTGAAACCCCTTTTTGAGGCGGATATGTCTGTAGATGGCTTTCTGCATTCTCAAACTCAGCGAATAGTACTTATCTTTATACCTTATGCAAGGGATTTGGTCGTGTGCTGTCCCCCCTGGCTTCATCAACCAAGTGACAACTTTTGTATTCCTCTCCAGCAATGATATAGCTTGCTTAGAGCAAGGAGGCATAGAATAGTTCCAAGACAAGCCTGACTGAACCACTATCATTCCTTTTGAATCAATCGGCTTCATTGCTCACATATCCTGTCTTTTTTTTATTTTTGCTGCATACCAAGAAAGCGAATTTTTTTTTATAACGTTTGCAATAACGTAGCCGCATTTCGAACGATGGCTAAATAATAACGTATCGACGATGCACCCGTTTCTTCAGTCGAAGTACAGCCCCATTGCTTGGGATGAGGTGGAATCTCGAAGGATGTCTTCAATGCGACGTCGTATTCGTAGGATATGACTGACAGTTGGCAGCACTTGGTGCAAAAAGCACTGATGTGATCCAAGGGCTTGTTGAATGACTCGATTTTTTCAACTTCTGCCTGTATCCATTTCAATCCATCCTCCACTGTAGAAGTCCCCGACGCTACGACGAGAGCAAAGTTAACTGAGTTAGAATCCACTAATTCGTGGAATGGCTTGCAAGACGTGTTGCAGAACCTGCAAGCACTAGGCAATTTCTTCTTCCACCACTGACTGTATCCTGGATGATCTCCGTTGTATTTTCGCAAGAGCTTTGCTAGATGTTCATCTACTAGTATTTGCTGCGAGCCACACCACATCCATTTCAAAATGCAAGCGAATTCTTCCAGGTCGTACATAGAGGACGAAAACAATTCAGCGTACTTCTTCACGCTTCCCATAATGTGGAAGAGTCTCAGGTCATCGCTTTCAAATATAGGATTCTTGGGAAAATCACAAAGCATACTCTGGATTCCGTGAATCAATACGCTCGAGGAAGGTTTTGTACTGCATCCACCTGAGAGAATAAAATCCACACACACATGCATTGGATGTTTAGCGGGTTGTTGTTGTTGAGAGACCATGTCGGCAGAATTGCCAGAAGCAGACGTATTGGATCTGTATTTTTTTTTGAAAAACAAGGAACAATCTGAGCATATACTCATGCTGGCTTCCTTGTCGTTGGCGGAATCTTCCAATGCATCTTCTTCTTTCGGTCTTTTCTTATGACTGGATCCTGTCATGTAGACGTATTTTCGCACGACGTTTTGATAAGGAGGATGTTCCCACACGCTTTCAATACAAAACATGATGTGATGTGACGCATGCGATGCCCACGCTTTGTCATGATCCTTTTCTATCATCCGAAAGCAAGTTGGGCAATAAGCACAATCGGACGGATCGTCCATATCTTGTCTGCTCTCTGCTTCCTGTTTTTTGAATTGCGTTTAGTCACTTGTCTACCTATATATAAAGCATTGTTTTCTTTTTTTTAGAAAAAAAATTAAGAAATGGAAACTTCCGTGCTTAATATCCATCAACCATTATCGTGGAATCTGTGTCCTGTTCTCTTGCCTTTTTCTCCTCACACTATCTCTACTATCCTTCCTGGCTACTTAGGCATACTGATCCCCTTTCTAGTTTTTGACATTTTCTTTTTCATGTATTTGTATTCTATCTTTGATAAAAATTTCCACGCTGATTTGACATATACTCTGCAATCCTATCAGAGTGATCGACTCCTCGGCGACAACACGGTATCAAGTTACGGAAAATCAGCTTCGCTGCGATATGGTCCTCTATCACATATATCATCTGTAGAGGACGGCGAATGATTTAAAAAAAAAGTTTTTTTTATTTAAGTATTAAATCTAGAATCGAGACATTCACGTATACGAATGCGCAAGCGAAAGTATGTTTCACTCGAACGAACCCACTTGAATTGGTCTGACGTTGCGAGTGTGGAAGATTCTTCTCTCTACCAAAACAAAGGTGAAAGAAATAATGACCTATGCGGCGATCACTCCGAGACATCTCGAATAAATAAAAAAAAGAGAGTATTATTAGACAACGATGAGAGTGACGATGATGTTGCGCTGCTCCCAACCATGGCTGCCTTCGTAGAAGAAAACGACTGTGTAGGCAATCTTGCATGTGCACCCGGTACTTCGTCCAAAAAAACTCGAAAACAGAAGAGAAATCATACAGCAAGCACGAATGCTTCGAAAGTCGAGCAAGGCGACAAAAGTAAAGCAATGGCGTCAGAGCCAGCTTCTTCTTGGCCTCCTGTACCCCAATGTCATAACATTGTGTCTACATCTCAGATTCTGAGTTCCCAAAAGCACATCAATCTTCAAAGATTAGCTGATCTGTTTCCATTCACTACATATGATCGAAAGCGGTTTGCTGCTATCACAATTCGACTTGCTAATCCACACTGCACGTGTCTATTATTCGGATCTGGAAAATTAGTCATCACTGGCTCTACTTCTTTCAACGCATGTATGGTAGCTTCTCATGAAATCACTCGTCTGTTGCGCAGGTCAAGTCCGCGAGACTGGTTTGAAGTGAACACTTGCATTATTCAAAATATAGTGGCTCACGTCGAGCTTCCTCCTGGCATATCCATGAATCTGGATCAGCTATACTCTGTGTTCTGCGAATGTTCTACATATCAGAGGTCTATTTTCCCCGGACTTGTACTTCGACCGCCAAATTCTCCTATTGTCCTGCTTATTTTTACGTCTGGGAGAATCGTCTGCACTGGGGGGAGATCTTACGACGATATCTATTTTGGATTCAATGCGGTATTCGAAACGCTAAAAAAATACATAATTGTTCATAAGTAACACTTTTCTTAAAAAAATCTTGTTTTGTCGCAATCATGAACAAGCGGAAGATCACTTTCAAAACCAACAACCGATCTGTGGCACACGACGAGCCTGTATCTGGCAAGCAAGAAGATGTGGAAGATGAACAGTCTATGTTGCTTCCACAGCAGAGTGACATCAACGACGATGATCAGAATAGCCGAATGATGCAGTATCCCGACGACGAAGGAGTGACTATGGGGATAGAAGGATCGGTAGCTGCAGCAGCGTCCAGTTTTATTGCAAGTTTGCGTGCCGTTCAGAAATCTCCTACTTTCTACTATGGTTTTGGAGCGTGTGTATACGTGTCGTATTCTCTAGTATCGTTCCTTCTTCTCAGCGTAATCTGGCTTTCTTATCAAGAAGGAGAGTGTGTTATTTATTAAAAGAGAAAAAAAAACAACAACACAAAGCAAAGAAACACCTTATATATAACTCTTTTTTAATTGCATTTGAAATTTATTTTAGTTGATATATTTTTTTTGCTTATTATGAATCTTAATGTGGTTCCTTTTAATCGCGCTCAAATATACCTATTATTTTATAAACCTCGACACGACGATCCATTTCAAAATAAGCTAGTGGCATATTTTGACGCCCCTTTCTGTCACGTCGAGATGGCATTCCCGGAAAAGTATGGCCAGGAGCCTTGGGAAAAAAAAATTTGGGGTTCGTCTATCTACCAAGACGAGTGCATCTTTTTTAAGCCAAAGACATACCAGCGAGATGGATACGTTTCGTGTGCCATAGAAGTTACTACTGCACAATATCACAAGATAAAGTCATTTTGTAGACAACAGATGATAGACAAAGTTCCATTTTCGAAATTATCCATGTATGCTGCTTTTCTTCCATTTCAAATTTTTAATCCAGAAGGTACATTTTGCTCTAAACACGTCACGACTGCGCTTCAAGTAGGAAACGTAGACTTGGTTGCCACTATCAATCCCAATCTAACGACCCCTTCTAAACTTTATAAAATCATCACGTCACAATCTTCTATCCTTCAAGTAGTACCTAGCAAGATGTCTCCTGGAAATGTGATTCCTTGCTGTCTAAATCTAGTGAAAGACATCATACAAAAGCAACAGCAGCAACAAATCAAAGACAGTAGACAATTTTCGCAAGGAGTAGCATGTTTTAGCGTTTGAATACAGACGTTCGTCTATATTTATGTATTTTTTTATGTGATTTCTAAAGAAAATGCACAGTCCATTCTCAATTGAGGACGAAGAAGACAGTGCAATCATAGCAGACGCGAAAGACTTCGCCACAGTGCCTCTTTCATATCAAAACAATCAAAGCAATAGTCGCTGGTGGTCCTCTCGTTTGATTCGAAAGATTTTTTTTTCGAGAACAGAGAACTTGCGGCGTCCTCCTGTGGCATCACATTCTTGTCCTGGAAGAAAAGGATATCGTCATCACCATAGCCAGCATGCAACTCGTTTTCTTTTCTTTTTTGTTGGGTACATGTGGAAGACCTTTCTATTCATGAGTAACATCGTCAGCTTTCACATTTTGTATGAATATTTTTCTCTTCAAGCAAACGAAAAACAAAATTTGAATAGAAGTAGCAGCAGTCAAAATCACAATCACGACAATGATATCAAGTCGCTGCACAGAGGAAACGACCCTTCTCACTCGAGAAAAGGCATGTCTTCTTCTGTGCATGACACTGAATATGACAGTGTAGGCTTTTATTCTATTCCGTCTGTATGGCAATTTTTTGTGGTCACCTCCTGCGTCTGGATATTGATTGTCTTGTATCAAACTATCTTCCAATCCATAAAGCACGTTCGGAAATCAATAGCTCAATTTGTTTCAAAAGTTTTTACGAAAAACAACAAGAGAAAGTACGCTCATAGTTCAATGGCACTGCAATCCTTTCCTTTATTCTGCAGACGACGATCTTCAGATGCTGACAATTCTCAAATGAGCGACGACGTGCCGTCTGTAGAAGAATCTGAACATCTAGAATCAGATCAACTGACATCATGCTGTGAGGGCCATGAAAACAATCAGAGACCACCGCGTGATGCTCGAAAAAATAGCAATTTTGAATCTACATTGCACTACACCATCACGGAGACCAGTGTTTTCTCTGAAGAAAATAACAAGTCTCTTCCTTCGCTCATACAGAAACATGGAATCTTGCTGCTTCCATTGTCGTCTTGGTTTCATAAAGAAGCGTTTCATATGAGCGTTATTCAGAAAGGATATCTCAACGAATGTCTCATTCACAAGGGCATTGCAGGCCGCAGCGGCGAGACAACCACCGATTTTATAGAAGAAGACTCTTCCATTCCCATGGGGTCGCCTGCTCCATTTGCCAATGAAGTGAATCTAGTGTCGTCTATACCAAATATCCCCATTATTGTATTGGATCCATGGAAGATAGCATATGCCATCTACGGCTGGGGGATATCCTTTTTTTTGGTGAGCTTTTGCATTCACGGACTCTCGTCCATATGCTTGCTGGTCGTCTGCTTATTATGGAACGCCATTCCCTCTCTCGCTTATTATGACAAAAAGAGGGTTCAGTGGGAGAGACAATTTTTTTTTTCTTATTCTTCGTTTGTGCCACTCCCTAAACTTGCTGCTGTAGTGTCTTGGATTTCTTTCTTGTTTATTATTCTTATACTCTATGATCCATTGTCACATATAATTTCTTGGGTTCCTTCAAACGCTAAAGATGCAGTAGTAGCAGCCAATCAAACTCAACAAAATAATTCTACTGGAAGAAGCAATGAATTCATATGTCCTTGGTATTATCCTTGCGTGATATTTAAGGCAAATTATTCTGGAGCGCTTCACTTTTCTTCGTCTGAACAATTTTTAAATGACGCATCCTCTGGCTATCTGTGGTATTATCTGCTGATCTACATTATGGTTGGGGGGTTCGTGTTTTTTAAGGGTACACAGGAAGCTATCGGAATTCACCTCGACGGCAAAAAGTTACTGTCGCTCTATATTCCGTCTGTAGGCCTCATAGGAAGCTTAGTGCTTGGACTTTTTGCCATATTTTTAGAGCTGTCCAACGCTGTCCTCGACGCACACAGGCATCAGCGCGCTGAATTTCGGACTTCGGTGCAATATTCATCGCCGTCGCGCATTATCGACGTGAATTCAATGCAGTCCATGCATTTTCTTTTTATATTCTTGATTGCATGCCCATTTTCTCTTTATTATTCTATGCGCGTGATTCTGGAAACCTTTGTGAGCTCGTCGCCCCTGAGACTAAAGACCCTGTCTTCGTGCATTGTGTTTTCGTATTTATTTATATATAGCGTGCACATTCAGCCCAGACAAGTGAATCAACTGAATCCATTCTTCACGGCCCCCAATGGAAAATGGGAAATCGTCGCTCTGTGCGTGGCTTCCTTTGCTTTCGGACTACATCTGTTTGTGGAAGTCCTTGCTGCGCATCACTATAGCCAATACTTTTCTCGCATTTGTCAATCATCTTATCACAATAACTGTGTTGATCTTTATGATGTAGGCCTAAAATAAAGCCGTTAAAGCCATGATCTGCATGCAAGCGAGCATGCAAGTAATATAAAACAACCTACAATTGAGTATGGTCATGGGCGTAGTATCTTCGTCTCCTCTGTGTCCTATGATCAATATTATGTCTAACACTATGTGGAATGTCCAATATTTAAGATACGGATTATTAAGAAATCTGTCGTAGAAGACACCTGGATTGAATGCTGTCAACTTATGATAAATTACCATCAGCTGAATGTAGACGAATAGAGAGATTCCTAATGCAAAAAACCATCTTCTTTTCTTTAGACTCGGGTTTGTGAGACACATGACCCACAGACAGAATGTTCTCAAGATGCAGTACACTTGTATGCTGTCTTCGAAGACGTAATAGTTGGCATCTATGCCGTCTGCCGCGTCTCTGTCCTTGTCGTTGCGAGATCCGAAAAACACACATAGACAAATAAAGTTTAAAATGCATACGAATCCCCAAAAGCATACTCTCGACAATACCAATTTTCCCACCACTCCATTCCCTACCCTATTGTCCAATACATTCAAGTCATTATCAGAAATTATTTCTAGGTCGCTGTCTATAGAGCTATCATTGGTTTTAGACAGCACAAGATACAAGATAGCAAAACAGCTTCCGAAAGAGACCATGAGCAGCGTCTCTTTGTTGCGCGTTACCACAAATGGTCTTATGCTGTTGCATGAAGTGGTGGAGAAGTTCGAGGCATTCTTGTCAAGCGGAAAAGCCGCGGTCAGTCTCGATACAATACCCTTATGTTCATATCCAAGAGAGCACATCAACAAAAAAAGAGGCACGTGAACCAAGCACAAAAAAATGCAGATCGTGAAAAATTTCTTCATTTTTTTTCCTTCGATACTGTTGACGGTATCTATATATATTGAGTTTATATGGAGGTTGGGTGATATTGCTCGTAGTATATTGCAATTGAGAAACTAGCGAAGCAACCTATACCTGCGTAGACTATCCAATCTTCGAATTCGTCAAATTGAGGTGAAATACTCATCTCGCAACCGCAATTCAAATAAAAAGACGTGATTATAGCATTCCAAAATATCAAGAAAAAAAGATGTTCCTGATTTCTCTCGTTGTGACTTTCCTTGCTTGCATTGGGACTCTCATTGTCTGCACCAACCAACCACCTCCACAGCAGCCAGTGGCTCTTACTGCTATCTCTGCTGGTGCCCCCCTTAGCCCGCGCACTACTGCTGTTACTGTTCACGACAAGCCCATCTTCCAGCTCTGAGAAAGAAAGTGAATTTTCTAGACATGTCGTTGCTGACGACGACATATTGATAAGTATCCTCCACATCTCAATCGATAGAGTCAGTACTAACACAAAAGCATAAGGATTTTCTGGAGTTCTATAGATGGAAATGCAAGCTGTGCTAAGGCAATAAAAGCAACCTTGCCGAAAAAGTATGGCTTTCTTCATAGCCAGACTAGAAGCTGACATTAGAAAACACAGCACGCCTGATAATACGAAGCTGAATTCGTCTTGAAGCGTCAGAAACATTATCCCGTGCAGCGCATGGAGTAGAAGCCACGCGCATGCAGCCATGGCATTCACCATTCCCAATCCCAAAACAAAGAGCGGCATGGGCTCTTGATCTGAAGTTTGACTCATTCCATAGAGTGCCATCATGGCTAGAAACAATACTACAAAATAGGCCATTGGGCCATACGTGTGAGGTAGCACGCGAATCTGATTTCGGGTTGGCTCAAACACCAAAAATTCGTTATTTTGAAATATATCACAAGAAGTTACCGTGTAGCTATCGTCTTCTGCTGGCGAAATTTGTTCGATAAACCTTCCTGCTCCTGCCATGGATGCGCCGCATGCATACTTTGAAAGTCTGTGATAATAAAGAAGAATATCTGAATTTAAATTGGATGGATTTTGTTTCCCCGTGACTTTTATGATGGTTCCTTGGTTGTTTGCTAGAGAAGCAGCAGAGGTGTTTGTTGGAGAAGGCAGTACCACGCCACTCGCCATCTCGCAGAGCACTTCATATCCTGCCACGCACGGTTCTGGACTCCAAGGATAAACTATATTTTTGGAATCAAGAGAAGGAGTGATCTGCATCCCCCTATTCTTGTGTACAATGGATTGTTGGAGCTTGTCAGCCATATTATCGAAGTATGCGTGTGACGACTTGCATACTCTGTCTTCGAGGACTTCCCTGATTCCCCTTGCGCTGACTTCAATGAAACAAGCTGAGTGGATGGCTTTCAGAACTCTAGGTTGACTCCACGACAAAACGAGCGCGTCGTCTACGTTGAGGTAGGGCGAAATTTTATTTTCCTTGATAGATATTCTTTTAGCATCGAATCCTACCATGCTATTCCACGTTAAAATTAGTATCAAAACATGCGACATCCTGTTTGCGTTTTTTCGAAACATTCCTTTAGCATATATGAAACATATTTATAGGCATTATCATTTTGATTTCAAATTTATATTCTATAGAAAATATATTTTCAGTTCTTTCATATATAGACAAAAACGTGCATGTCGTCATTCTCTGTGATCCGCAATATTGGTATTAAAATTATCTTTTTCATATGCATAGTGCTGCAAGTTATACTATGGCCGTCTGTTTTCACTGTCATTTTCGCGTCTGCTTTGGCACTCGAGGGCATCGTCACTTACCTCACTTCTAGTCGAAAAGAACTCTACGATTTAATTACTGGAAACGGAGTGCTTTTATTTCATGGCTCAGGCGACCGCGATCGTTCGATCCGTCGCTATGTCATTATAGCGTTGGTTGGAATCTACACGTGCTTTTATTTTCTGCGATTCGCCAACCTCGAAATCGAGAGACAGCCTCGCATGACCAACTGGATTCACCCTGATCGTATCAGAAACTATTCTTACGGTGACGGGTTCAACAACCCCCTGCCAGACGTAGAAGTCACTGACGAAATCTCAAAAGAGATGCGGAAAAATCCATTCGTATGGCCCAAAGTTCACGAGGCCAGTGCTATTATCTTGAATGGGACGCTATCTGAAGGCAGGCCTCTCAGCACCGGAACTCTGGAAAATTTGCCATGCTACAATGACAATATCGACTCAAACTATTCGTGCTATGCGTCGAATGTAGTGTCGTTTGAAGTTCCAGAGGAAACTCTTTATGGGAGAAAACACATGTTAGTGCCCATGTCGTCTCAATTTTATGTAGTGGACGTGCAAGTCACTCCTCGACGAAACATCTTGAAGTGCGAAAATTTGGAGGTATATCGTATCGTGGTGAATGGCGACCGACAAGTAGTGTACCCACTGGATTATCCTGCTTCAGCTTTGCCGCCAGATACTTCTCCATCTTCTTCTAGTTCGTCTGTTCATTCGCATTGTGGACTCTTTGGTGACTCCACTTGGTGTCTCAGGTATCAGCACACTTTTACCAATGCAGAATACAAGAGGCGCATCGCCAAGAAGTGCGAAGATGGAGAAGGAAGTTTCATCTTTCGGCTCCCTGTCCGGACTCTAGACGTGAATCCAGAGAATGGCCGCGTTGACCTGGATGCCCTGATCGTTTCGAAATATGCAGACGTGAAGCTCAAATTTATCTGGCACTATGAATCATCCAAAGTTCCTCCTCCCGTCATGACGCTCGAGCAGTGGGTAGGTGTGGGAGACGATCACACGAATCCTTGGCGAGAATCCGCTGCTTTTGTTGACGTCTTCTTCAAGTTTGCAATTGCCGTGACTCCCTTGTTGATTGTGTGGTACATTCTTGCCAAAGACTTTTTCTCTGTTATATCGGATACAAATCAAGTGCTGTTCTTGTGTATTTTTGTGCTACTTCCTGCCACTATGGTTTTCCTCTCCGTTGGAGCATGGCTCCCGATGGCCGGATGCATCGTGTGCGCTATTGCAATCAATCACTCTCCGGTCGTGGCATCCTCGACGACTAGCAAGCTGCCTTGGTACAAGCGATACTGGAGGCCTATTTTGTTCTTTTTGGTTGCAGTATGCAACAGCATTCAGTTTGCTTGGGTCATAACTCTTATTGTACAGGCAGGCTGGTCGGCATTTCATTACGACTACAGTATCAAGCAGTTAGCTGCTCTCTCAAGTCAATTTATCATCTCCAATACGATGTCTCCTGCGTGGATTGCTCTTGTTTTGCCCACGTCGCTCTCTATCAATGTCAGCTTCTTGGTCGGAGCTGCCATGTGCATCGTGTTGGAGAGCATGCCGCACCTCCACACTTCTTTTGCTATGAAGTAATAGCTGAGAATCTCCGAATCTGAGATACTACGTCTTGAACTGAGAGCATCCCAAAAATTTTTGGGTATAAGGGAGAGGCAGCAAGTTGATTTAATAAAAAATCTTCAGATAAGCCCAGAGAAACCCACTCTGATACGCTATATTTTAGCAAAGACATCAAATCCGGAGTAAGGCCGTAATTTTCTCGTAGCATATCAAACGTGATTTTCGCGTTCTGAAGGACAGAGGGAGTGATATACCTTCTGTGGAGCACTAAATCTCCAATGGTGCATCGGAAGTGCTGAAACGGATGGGGATGCCATTCGCAAAGTAACTCGATGTCTTGAATGTGCACTTTGCTGTTTCGAATCCACTCGTTTATGTCGGGCTGCATGTTGTATAATTTTCTGACGCATATTCCCTGAGAGACGCATGCTTTCAGATTTATTTGAGGTGATCGAAGAATGTCATTCCAAGTGAGCGTCGTCTTCGCTTGCAGCAATCCAAAGAGTCGAATGCTCTGTTCTGCATTGAGACGTATAGCGTAGTGACTCATGTTTGTGTGTATTGTTTTTTTATATATCTTCTTATATAAAAAAAAGGAATTGTGATTGCCAGTGCAAGTTACTCGCTTTCTCGTATTTCGTACCATGTTCAATTGCGAATTGCCGCTAGACTGGAATTCGAGCAAACGACCGATTGCTGCTGTTTTAGGAAGTCTTGTAGAATCTAAGAGCTGTAGCAAACAGCCGAATGCAAGTCGAGGTAAATCATCGCGGAAACGCATCGAACTCGAAGAAGACGACGCGGAAAATGAAGTCGAGAATGAAGACTGTGACGATACTCTGGAATGTGTCGAAGCCAATCATCACTGCAAGAGCAAGAAAAACAAAGAAGACAGTGCTGTTAGTCATGATGGTGGTGGTGGTGTGCCGTGTCATGTGCCTGCGGTCACTTCCAGACGCAGCAGCCACTTGACTGCCGCAGCTCATGTTGGTTTTGCTACAGAGCAGCAGCGCGTTTCGGTGCACAAGAACACGAAACCCAAAAACGCAAATGTGGACGGGGTCGTCGTTGCGCTGAACAAAAAGGATAAATCACCAGAATCTACTTTGGGGTTAACAGATGACGGGTTTGTGTGTACCACTGCTATCACTTCTACTGAACACCATCACCAAACAAAGCAGCAAATTTTTTCTTCAATTTCAATGCATCCTCTTGGAAATAAAACTCAACTATTGAGCGTCAAAGAAATGGGCCATCAGCGACGAGTGTTCTTGGAAGACGAAGACGATGACGACGCGACGGCGTGTGATCTTGTCGATTTCACTGACAAATTTTCTGTCGACCCAGTGTCTTGCAGGATCCAACCTCCGAATATGGGAGACATCAAAAAGCTGATCATACACAATCTTCATACTGCCTTGCGGGTGCTGACTGAACAACATCCGCCACGACAAAGAGAATACCTCCGGAAAATGGATTCTCAGTGCGTGGATGCTGAGATATCCAACCTCAATCGAGATGGCTCTGCTGCTGCCAAGAGTGTTTTTCTGCTGGACACTGACAATCTCATCTCGCGGCTTCCGTACAAAAAAATGCTCGCAGACATGTTTGGCAATAATTTGAGGGGTCATCTGAACAATTCCAACATACCGTATGTGACGAGGGTGTACGAAGAGTCTTTCATGCGCGAGCCGATGAATTCTGGAGAAAGACCTTGTGCGAAGGGCAAGTTTTGCGAGTGCATGTTTCTGGACAAGGCTCAGCCTTTTGTTGGAGTCGAATTCTTGCTTCCGGGAGAACAGCCGCCTCGAACGCCCAACATGTGCGTGTTGTGCTATCGCAGCACTACGCAGCAGCTGTATTATGACGTGATATTCGACAAATGCGATTTCCCTGGATGTATCCAAAAATTTGGCAATATTCACAGCGAGCCAGGAGAATACTCGCTGGATGCCATGTTGATCGCCGCTCCCACTGCGCCCATCCACATCATGCCCTTGCCTATTGTGTCTCATCAGCGCAATCGATATGTCATATACGTGGCGTCTGGTATCAAGCGCTTGAAGCAATCTAAGGTGTATTTTCGGATCACCCCTTCCTGCAATCAAGAGATTGGTCTATCATGCCAATAAAATCTTTCTGGAGTTACCACTGTCCCATGACGATCTCGTCGTTGGTCGCAGAAGCAAAAGAGCTGCCGACTACTACCACCATCGTGGAACAAGAAGAACAACCAGAAGAAGATTACTCATGCAGGAAGGGGGAGCCGAAAACCACTACTACTCACGACGACACGCCAGTTATATTTTGTGTTCATAATTCTGCGATAGAGCAAAAACTCGTCAAGATGCACGAGCTGCAGAGAGCTGGCAACAAATGCGTTCAGCGAGAAATCGACCAGTATCTCATCATGTGCTTGGACGAGCGCTTCAAAGAACTGACGCTTCCAAGAAGTTGCGTTCCACACTACGATAATTTGCCCGACATGTTTCGGTATGCGCTAGGCATCCTCGACCCTCGCATGGATTGCGTGGATGGCCTGCAGCAAATTCTCTTGCTACTTCGACAGTGTCTTCCTCTCCGGCGAAGGACTAAGCGCGCCCAGAGAGAAGTCCAGTGGAAGATGGAGAGCATGTTCTCTATGCAGACGCTCATACGGTGCACGCAGGGTTTGCTGCTGGGACTCTATCCCACGAGTCTCTTCAATATTGCTTTCAAGGCTCGGATGGGAGTCTATGTATTTCTGAGAACTGTACTAGTGCAGCCATTTCATATTCTTCAGAGAGTGATGCAAAAGATTTCGTATATCCTCAAGCTGGGAGTCATGGAACATCTATGCAACATCACGTGGGACTATTATCCAAGCATATGTCATACTCTCAATCAGTCTGGTCAGATGGTGGAGCATTTCTGCAATTCGGTGTCTACCATCTGCGATATTTTTCGAAGTGAACTCAATACTCTCTTTTGCACTGCGTTGGAAAAGCAAGACAGAAACTGCGGCGGTAACAACTTCTTATTGCCTGCTCGTGTCTTCATGTCTATTCTGCCGTCTCTCGAAAAAATAGCACACTCCTATTTCGAGCGCTGCACGCGAGCATACAGAGGCATTATCATTGGGAACGCAATCCAACCGAGGCCCGTGGACATTGCAAAGCGACTATTGCATTCAGCTGAAATCATCGAAAACATTCAGTACATCGCCGAAAATATTCACGTTGCTCAGAGCAAAAATATGTTTGACATGACTCACTTTCACCTGTTTCGAGAAAAGCCAGTGTTGCTGCAGTTTGCTTGGCTCTTGACAGAGATCATTCGAGTCAAGCCACTTCCCTCTTGCGTGATCGAGAAACAGCTCAATGCCTTATCCCGCAGATACTCTGGAGATACGTATTGCATGGAGCATTGCAAGGTACTTCACGTGTGCATATTCTGTGTGATTCGAAAAGGAGGCGCATGTGGAATGCGATTGCGCCACGATTGTCAGAGCGACGAAATTCAGTGCATACACTGCGGCTCAAAGCCTGTGTTGAGCATTGACATGCTGGGGCGCGTGGTAACTATAGGAAATGACATTGTGATATTGAGCTCGTGCTGCGGTCAGTACATTCACTATGGCGGGACTGGACACGAGTTCTCTGGTGTATGCGGGGTACAATGTCTTCCGTTTCGGCAGTTATTTCGAAAGAAGCAGCGCAGCGCTGGAGTGCCACAAGCACAAGAACAATCGCAGTACTCAAACGAGCGCAGCTCTGCTTCTTTTGTGAAGGAAGGCGAAAGCAAGAAAGGTGCTTATAGACCCAAGAACATCAACAACAAGCCACAAGATCCATCCGCCAGTGACTTCATGAATGGAGCTGCTTCTATATCATTCAAGTTTCATGGACTCAAAAAAACGAATCGACAACAGCAGCAGACGTATCTCACTGCTGCTCACGCGGCAAATCTTCCAACTGCACATCAACAGCAAGGGTCGCCCAACAAAAAACACAGTCTGTGTGAGATATGTCAGCAAAAGAACATCTATCAGACATTATATGTATTGGACGTTCAGAAGAGGGCCATGGTTGGATGCTGTCTGTGTTCAAAGCATACCATACCACAGCATGTGTGCTGCAGCATCTTGGAGATCTCTGACATACATCGATACATTCGCTGCTTTAAAACAGCGGGGCATGCAACTGACGAAGAAGCATGTGGGGGTAAGACGAGCATCAAAGGCATGAAAGAAAAAAATGCTTCTTCTTCGGTTGCTTCTTCTGGCGGTCTTCTTATTCACCCCAATTTCAAGAAAAAAAGAGGCAGGAAGAAGAAGCAAGTGATTCTGTTTTCGTCTGCGGCTTCCTCATCGTAAAACAAAAGACCTCTTGCTGCTGACACTGGCGTCTTGTCTCCAAAGAGTCTTGATATCGTCGTCTACTGTTCTTCCTGCCATGCTTTCTTGGTCTCTTAAATAAAACGTGACTGCCACGATATTATGCTCTTCTTGATGCATCACACGTTTTTTGTTGCTCTTGTGCACTCCATGATGCATGGCGTCTTCGTTTGTACTGCGTAGATGCTTGACATAGTAGAATGGGAGAGAAAGCGGAGGTACATCAAATATCTGTTTTAATACTTGCTGTTCTAAGAGTGACTGTGTTGTTGTTGTTGTTGTAGTAGTAGTAGTAGTAGTAGTAGTAGTAGTAGTAGTAGTCGAAACGCGGGGTATCATGGTCCACAAGAATGGCTCGGGATGGAGAATTCGAAGAGAATACATGATGTCGTCCATGCAGGTAACTTGCTCTGGTATGCAGCACAGAGAGGAAGACAAAAACATCTCATTCGCTCCTCCTGCTGCTGATGCGTACTTGACGTCGTATTTTCCAAAATAAACGAGGGCCCTCAAGAATGGAAGGACCTTTTTTCGTGAAGAAACATTCTTGATTTTTTTCGCCAATGTTTTGCTTGGACGCAATTCGACGACTGCTTCGTGTATGTTTAGTATTCCTAGCTCGTGAGCAATGCAGCGTGCGCTCTGCATGTGCCTGTTGCTGGCTGCCTTGCAGTAGAGTCCCGATTCATTTTTCTTGGACAAAAAATTGCAGTGTCCTAATTGGGCCCTGCGTTCTGTAGAAATTGTATTTGCATGAAGATGGGCAGCAGCACAAGTACACATAGGATCTAACCAAGAATGTCCTCTCTTTAACATCAAAAAAGACTCTGCTAGAAGTAAGCTGAACAAGTCATCATGCTTGTCCTTGTCTTCTATCATAATATGGAACGTGCCATGGTAGGCAGATATGTAGTTCAGTCGGTCTTCTTTCGAGAGGAATACTTGAACATGACACCGTTGCCAATCTACTACAGATTCGTAGACGCTGCACCCAGGACAGCATCCAGTCTCGTCTCCTAAAGCAATCTTCAGGATAACATTTCTGTAGATAGCTATTGCATTCGTCTTTTGAATCACTGTAGATTCTACGGGATCTATAATAAAGAGATCATGATGATTCCTCGATATCAACTGTATCTTTGAGCACAATATTCTCATCGTCAAGCTTCTGTGACGTGAGGCAAACCCAAGGAAGAATCTGTCATGGTCCCTAAAATGATATTCTCGTTATTAGTGTTGGTATCTTCTGCAGCTGTCATCTTAGGCGGCACCATACCTGGAATGATAAGCACTTCTTTTTTACCTTTGTGGGTGGTGCCAATTTTTTCGTCTCTATGAATTTCTGATCCGTAATCGAAGAAGGGATTGTCGCTGGTGCTCCTTGCTATCATTTCTTTTCCAATTTCGATGGCTAAAAGAAGACCGAGGAACCACGCTAACTTTTCTTCTTTGAGAGCCACTTCATTGATTGATTCGTTTAGACTTCCTACAAAAGAAAAACTAGCCCCGAGTCTCATGTACTTGCAGCTCACGTGCGGGCACATGTTGCAGCTGGCCATCACAGTGAATCCAGCTACAAAAGCCACCGTACTAACCATATAACTTATGAAGTATCTCAAGAGAATGGCTGTTCTCTGTGCACACGAAAATGCAAGCATATCGCAGCATGTAGAAAAGCGATCATTCATTTTCGTGTACGGATCGAAAACTAGCAACAACACATATTGGCCCAATACCACAGAAGGCTCATCTGACACACCGCTCACGCTTTGGAGAACGTGATTTATCCACAACACTATGCCTCGAATGCTCAGAGTGTCTAAGATTCTGCAGAGCATAGTGAATGTCATATGACCATTCTCTTTCGATTCCATCAATTTTTTTTGGGATGGGAGTATCAGAAGAAAGCACATAGAGAGAATCCCCAATATATGCTTTAAAAAATCGCTCTCTTGAAAGTGAATGAGCGATCGGGACACACTGTATAATATCAAAAAGTTTGTGATGGAAAACTCTAGAGGCATGGAGGTAGCAGGAATGCTTCCTATGTAGGCTCGAATGGCGCATATGTAGCAAGACATCACGCAAAAGTAGAGAAGTATGCTCGGGATCAAGAGGTACGTTGCAGGCTCTTTGTGAATAGGCACGTGCGGGCTCATGGTATCTGCTAATAAAATGGAACACAAGGTCACTATGGAATCAGAAAATTGGATGTGAGAATAGACCACTGATATGCATATCATGGAAAAAAATATGAGTAAGGGCGTATTTTCTGTTTCTATAGAAAGATGAGGGCTTTTTTCTCTTAGTTTTGTTTTAATTTCGAGCACTATACTATAGCAGATATGAACGGTGATTCTCTCAAGAAAAGTATGAAATATTGTGAACAAACTCCTCTTCATTTTTTGGCTTGCACCATCCAGAGAAATTAATATATATAAGTATAGATAAATATGCAGTGCATTTGAGAATATACAAAAGTATACATATATAGAGCATAATCATGAGCAAAACGTGGCCTCATTCGACAAGTCAATATCAGAACGGCAGGAATCTAGATTTCAGCACAGTTTTTATGGAGGACGGAGCTGCCGCTGGTTCGGCTTCCTCCTCTTATGCTATGCACAACCAAGACCAAAATACATTCAAGCGAACAGTCCTCGTCCACATATCGGGAAACAGAGCTACGTGGGAACACATGGGCATCCACGGCGCTCTCTGGCGAGTGAACCCCGAGCGAGCAGGCGTCATTTTCGGAGGAAGCAATCAGCAGAGCAGCGTTCAAGGGGGAAATACCATGCGAGACGCCCAGCAGCAAGCCATTCACGACTACATCATCCAAGAAAAGCTGAGCAGGGCCATGATCCGCAAGGTGAGCGTTCTGGAGAGCAACACGAACATCGACGAGCTAGTAGGCGTAACCATTGATGGGCTTCCTTGTTCTGAGTTCACCAATAATGGCGACTGTGCGTCTCTCTTCATGACAGGCGAAGGAAAAAACATGGAGATCCGAGAAATCTTTAACATGACTGGCAATACGGAATTGGGACTTGCTTGGATGAAGCAATATCCAAAGTACACCACGTACAACTTAGAGGAAGAAGGTACTATGTTTTTGCCTGGCTGTTCATACTATTTCGTGCGCATCGATCATCCCGTGATTCATATGTTAAAGACAAACGAAGACACGTTAGGAATCCATATCACTGAAGATTCTGTCGTTTCTGATGGATGGCACAAGGTAGACATTGAAGTTTTCATTTATTGCATTCGATCTATCCGCGACAACATTCTGCAGAATGCTCCTTCTACTTTCAATCTAAATCAACTTACGGTCCGCATTGCGAAACCAGACGGACAGCGATGGCTACAGCTGGGCCCTCAGCTCATCGATGGTTTGATTTCCGACGAAGTACGAGAGAGTGACGATTGCGAAGTGATTGCGGAAGCTCGCAAGCAGGCGGTTCAGAGGTACATTGACAAGCCTCTATTTTTGACGCTTCGATTGTGTTTTGAGTATTCTTTGCCTGAGATGTCTGCATCTGAAATTTCTGCTGCCAATAGCTGCAATTTAAATGCTGTAGCTTCTTCTAACAACAACAACAACAACAACAACAACAACAACAACAACAATGCGATGCTTGCTATGATAGCTGCGGCGTCGGCTGCTGCTGGCAACAAGAACACAGGCGCGCAGCAAAATGGCGCCTCGAATTCGGTGATGATGATGATAAAATAAAAGAATAGAATGTCAATTCATGTTGTTTGCTCGAATGGTATTTATACCCTGAATAAAATGTAGCTTATACCGTCTTGTGAGTCATGGCTGCGTTAATATCGGGGGCTAATCCTGGCCCCATACTAGACGGGCATGCGTATCCCAGGGGTACTGCATTCGATAACATGTCCTCTGCAAACTCTAGCAACGCACCCACAGCTGCTGACTTTGCTTCTATATGGGGACCTGCGGCTCTTGATATGAATTTAGATAAAGACCGCTTGCGCCGAACGAGCCGCCTTCACTTGAACCAATTACCACAGGAACTTCAGGGTCGTCAGATCTATATCGCGGATCGCATTGACGGTCTTATCTCGAATTCGACGGGTAGCCCTTTTACGTCTCTGATCTTGCCTTACGTCCACTTTGACAGGCCCGACAATACCATCAAATGGAGAGTTTTCTCGTTTGATGAGGGTCTAGCGAGCAGAGTTCCGTACGAGTCAGCTGCGCGCACGCTCACTCAGAGCAGAGAAGAATTTTCTGCGTATGCTACTCGGCATGGTTTAGCTATTACCATGGAGCACAATTTCATGATGTCTGAAGAGGGTAGGACTAACTTCTTTTATCAGGTTCAGCAAGTAGTCGGTAGCATTCAGAAGACAAACGACCTACACGTTCACATTGCGCTCATCAAGGCAAGAAGCTACTTCCGAAAAGTTCGCGAAAAATACTACAGAGACCCACACAGCCTAGAAGAAGAAATTCGGGACTACGTCAACATGTTTGGCTTCCTCCAAAAGAACATGAATGGCCTCGACATTCTCATTGAAGATGCCAAACAGCTGCTGAGAGGGTGGGGCGCCGCCGAGCCCAACTTCTTGCTGCTCAACTCGAGGCTGACGTTCCAGCTCCAGATGAACCCCGAGAGAACTCAGTACATCACGCAGGGACCGGACGGAAAGAGGCGACTCGCGGAAGGACCCGACATTCGATCGTATCGTGGAATTCGAATCATTCACTCACGATCGTTCTCGATTGAAGAGGGAGCTGCTCCTCGAGATTTGCTGAGGAGACGCGTCCGAGTATCTGAATTCTATCTCTTGCCTTCTTGTTCTTCTGGTCACTTCAATGTGAATGGGGGGAGGCTGTCGGTCGGCGGCGACGACTCAGCGGCTGACAATAACGGCAACAATTTGTTGCCTAACGCGAACAGCGACGCCAACAGCCGCCTGCGCATCGGAGAATTGGACTCGTCGTCTTCTTATCTTAGCCAAGATGCCCAAGCCGTGGCTATGGAAGGAGATGCAAATGGAGAAATCCGACTCTACGACGAGAGCAGCGACTCTTTTGTGGTAATTTCCTACAAGAAACTGCTAGAGCAGTGCAGGCGATTCATGGCCAGGGCAAATCGCGTGGCACAGCGGCGTCAGAGGGACGACCCCTTAGCTCACGTGAATATCCCGGAACAGATTGGGTCTGTGCTTTTGCTTAGGCCAAACATCGAGCACTTCATGCTTGGGATTATCATGGGGAAGGGAGGCAACATCGACGATTTGGGAGCCACGCTATGGGGTCAAACAGAGCTCTCGTGCTTCGACGACGGGCAACACGGCGTGTGGGGCATGAGCTACAAATACCACGCTTCAGCCATCGTGTTCAATGATCGAAATTTGATCCGCATGTGGGACATCGCGTATGATGGCTACGTGGGAGGCAAAGACTCTACTATCCTGGATTGGGGGTCAGACGCCGACATCACTCGCTTCATCAAGGCGGATAACAATCTTGCGTCGCCTTATTCTGGGCCTAGCATCGTGGTCGTGCCACTTCCTACGCGCATTCACACGCTGCCATCGCCATTGCCAGTCGCTAATTTGGTGAACACTGTTTTAGCTACCAATGCTCACAGCCTCGCTACCGCAGACTTGTTTGTGGAAGACATGTGCGGATTCTTAAATCGAGTAGAAGAAAAAATCGGAGCGGAACATATCCAAGGAGTTCGAAATGCCACGAGCGTGGCGTACGACCTCCTGCACATGCATCGCAACAGCGCGGCTTCAAAGTGCGCAAACAACGCGACGCTCGAAAACGAGGCGACTTCTGTGAGACTCGCGTATGGCGGCACATATTTTTATAAAACAGAAAGGGAATCCAATTGGGTGGAGATCTTTGGATGCGGACACCACGGCCCTGACTGCGTAGGAAAAGCATCTGAGCGCAATGGCAAAGGGATGCGGTACAACACTACGAGCATGCCTCGATCTGTTCACATTGTCTGACATCAGCATTGCTGATTCTGCAAGGACCGAAGCATGCTCTGGATCTTCCATCGAATGCAGAGTTTGATGGTGTCTGCCTTGAGCGTTTTAGTTCTAGTCAACTTCAAGACGTCTTTGGATAACCCGAAAATTTCCGACACGAATGCTTCCGTGTGAAGTTGCACCAGCTTAACAGCTTTGAGGGTTATCTTATAAGAAGTCTCATTTGGTATTAAATCTAAATTGTTGGAGTGAAGTTTCTTATTTTTAATGAGCTCTTTGATGATAAGTCGGCGCACGTGACTTTGAGGAATCACGAATCCATTTTTTGATTGCAATTCTTCGTCTTCTTTCTGTTCAATATAAGGGTTGCCTGTGCCTGCGTTGAGAGAATCGTTTAAAAGCGAAATCTCGTTCTTTTGCGAATTAGAAGAAGAAGACGAGAATCGCGAGGAACAAGAAGACGAGGACGACGATGAACAAATAGAAGATGGCGAGGCAATAGAAGAACCGTGATTGTCTGCTATCGTTTTTTTTTTGTGACTGGGCATGGATATATAGTTTCGGCTTGTTGTTTTTTATTGCTTGTTGTATTCTCCATTGTATTTAAATACAATTCGATTCTTTTAATCACCAAATCACAATTATGTCTAGCGTAACCGTTCGAAAAGAGACAGTGAATCTGTGGTTTTATCATTTTCCATACAAATCGCGGGATTGTCCTTGTTATGATTCGTTTAATGCTTGTCTAAAACAAATGAACCTCGAGGATTATTGGGCTGCTGCTGCCACCACGAACGAAAAAGACAAGATGATCCATTGTCTCTTTGTCATGAACCAGCATTTACCAGATCCGCTCTTTTTTGACGCTTTATCCAAATACGTCGCGCCTCACTCGCCAGACCTAACGCACGCAAAGCTTTGCCAGAGAGAGCGTCAACGAACACAAAACTTCAGTCTTGATCAACAGCATCCATTTTTAATATGCAGAGAGCACAAATTAAAACAAAATAAAAATGATTTTAGCGACGACTCATCATCTTCATGGTTCAATTCAAATTCGTCTTCTCTTAGCGAATACGAAAAAGGAAAATGGATTGAATATCTGTGGAGGATTCGGTCCAAACACATGCCATTGTTTTCTTTTTATGTTGGTTGCTCGTCTATGCTCATTCTGTGCCTGCCTGTGATGTGTGTTTTTGGGCTGTGTGCTATTTCGTTGCCAAATGTTCAACAGTATCAGCACATTATTCTAGTGTTTCTGTCCTTTTGGGGATTTTATATAGCATGTGTGCTTGTTTATAATCTATGCAATGAACATTTTTTATACGGTGGAAATTATTTTGGCATAGAAAATAACATATTTGTGGCTGTCAATATGAGACACATCTTTTATGCTAGACAGTATGCTTCTCTTCCTTTGCGTCATCATAAAAAAAAGAGGAGTGCATCTACAAAAGAACAAAAGCAGAAGCAAGAGAATGAACAGAGACTGCTGTCCATTCACAAATTTAAATTGAGGTACACGCAGCAGACCTTAAATGTCGGAACATTTTATTTGCCAACGAAAAAGGAAATGCACGTGTTGAATTCGTGCGAGGTACTTCAAGCATTCAAAAGGAATGCCTTCCTGCTGTGCCAGTCGAGAGAAAAACTCCAGCAGTGCCAAATATTAGTTTGCTTGAACCCATTCGACTTCGACGTGGATGAGCTTGTTTCCTTTCTCAAGAACGATGGTCATCATGTTGTAGTTGTCAAATGTAGACATCCCGTGCGAGCACAGTCGAAAATTAATATTGTGTTTGCAATTTCTGGTAACTTTGATAACGTCGCTGTCCAAGACAAAAGTGACATGCTTGCGCTTAATCACGATGATGACCACGAGCAGTTTCTGGTATGCCTTCAACTGAGCATCTCATGTTCTTTTGCACAGTCAGAGTCTGCCGCGGCGATGCATGCAGGTAGCGGCGGCGTAATCAATCAAGTAATTGTACATGGCCATGAGCTGTCAGAGCCAGACTACTGCGATGTATGATCGTTTCGCTCCCATCCAGCATTTCGTCGCCAATTTTTCTGTCTGTGCACTTCAAAAAAAATGCTATGAGATTAATCAGCGACCTATTCTCAGACAAAAAAATTTCGATTAAAGGAGGCTCTGACAATTCTTCTTCGTCTTCTTCGTATTGCCTGTGATACCTAATAAGGAATATCTCACCACAAGAGACTATCCAAGCCCACCTTATGGTATCGGATGATATGATCGTGGTGTTTTCTACTCCACTTTTGAGAGTGACTTGCGACTTGAGGAACTTTGGATTCAAACCGGGGATATAAGTGTCGTCATCATAAAAAACGGGTATATCTGGAATGAGCTGCATCACGAGAGGCAATAAATGAATGTTGCTATGTGGGATTTCTGAGAGCGACAATTGAGGCTGCCTGCAAAATTTAGGATAGTGGAAGTAGATGACTTGAGATACGTCGTTGTACATACCTGCAAAGTTAGTTCTGTACACCAAGCGCATTCCTGGAGCCAAATAAACCATCTGCTGAAACACGTTGAAGAAATCTATAGACGACTCTATGTGGTGAGTCTTGAGAGCTTTGATCACTCTCTCAATCTGATCTAGGGGTTCGTCTGCTATAAATTTTGTTTTTTCTACGATAAAAACTACTCTCCATAGCGAAAAAAAAATGCAGATGCTCTGTCTCAAGCACTTTCTGGATATCACGCCATAGCTCGTCTCCGTGAGCTGTTGTTGCTGCTGTGCAACTTGAATATCTGGGAGGGGCGTGATATGCTGAGGATCATCTAGCACGTGACCCTCTATCTGGAATGCGAAGCGTGATATGCTGCCTAACTTCGACATGCACGCTTTCAACAAATGCGAGGCCAGTTCTATCTGGTCGTTATCTAATAGCGAACCTATAATTTTTCCCCAATTTAACTGCAAACACTCTAGCTGATCTAGCATCTCACGCAGAGAGTAGTCTTGTATAGCCTTGTCAGAGTGCAAGTGAATGATGTTCAGCTCAGGATACTCTTCTAGAGGCAAAATTTCGTTCGTTGTATATGTGACTGCATTAGAAGAAAGCACTACAGATTCTCTAATGCAACACATGATGCCGAATACGTGCATCTCGTTCATGTCCCAGCACTGCTCCAAAGGCAGTGCATTTCCGTTTGTGCCCCACAGCCACCTTTCCCATACCCTATGATAAGTCTGTTCGTCCCACTGATCTATAGTATTATATAATTTTTCCGTGCTCTCTTCTTTCAACTCGCACGATGACGGCATGTGCTATGTGTGTTTTTATATTAAAAAAATTTCAATACATAAATCATAAAATATATATGACATTGATACAAACCTATCTTGGAAGGGTAGCTGTTGATGATGCGCAAGTCTCCGTGTCCTTCGTTACCCAGAACATGCACTTCTTCGGAGTTCATCCTTGCAATCTTGTAGGGTGGTACTCCGAGCTCTATGTAGATCAAATCTAAAAACTTCACAATGTTTCTGAGCAGTTTTTGAGAAATTCGCTTGCATGTGCTATAGATAGACAATTCCATGGATGGGCAGGAGAACATCATAGCAGCAGCAAACATGGATACGGAGATGGTTTTTCCAAACCTTCGAGGAGTGCTAACCAGGATTTCTTGCGGGGTCGACTCCCAAGAATTCACTTCCAATAATCGATTGTGAGCATTGGCGAAAGCTCCTGGCCCGTCTCGTTTAAAGAATATGCGAGCACAGCTCTTGAGGTACTCTTCATGAAAGAGGCGCTGGTGGAATGAGCGGTCCCATCCCCTCCTGTCTAATGCTTCTAATGCTTTTCTGCACTGTTGCATTCTCTTGAATCCATTCATCTTCTGTTCTATCGTTTTGAAAGACGACAAATGGCGCTCGAGAGCTGTAGAAATATTTTTCCTTTGTTGTGATTCTCTTATTCTTGTCTCTTGCTCTCGAAGCCTATCCCAAGCTACAAATAATGGACGCATAGACACGCTCTTGGGAGCCAGCTCTGACATCACACACACACACTTCGCTTTATTTCTAGATGTTTTATATAATGTTAATGCTTATAATGCCAAAAAACACCAAACACTATAAGCAATAGCAAGATCAAACACGTGAAACACACGACATACATTCTAACATGTCCCATATTCACTTCGTCTTTTTTAGTTCCATAGCCAATGATTAGATTTGTGATCATATGCTTTAGACTGTTGCTTTTGTCTCAGTCAGAGTGTACTTCATTTTAGCTAATCGAAAAGCTTCGTGAACATCTAGCTGGTCTAAATTTATAGGTTGTGACTCTTTGGCGTGCTGAAGTGAAGCATGATGATCATTATTTTGGTTGTTGTTGTCGAGTGTGCTGACAGAAGAACCATTTAAAGTTAATGGGATAGGGGCATTGTTTGCTGTGGTCATCGTTGTAGTTGTTGTTGTTGTTGTTGTTGTTGTTGGGGTCGCAGAGGTTGTTATGGACTGAGGAATAGAAGAAGGCATAAAAGGCAATTGCGTCGTATTATGATTATTATGCTTCATGAGAAGATGTATTAGAGGAAAAGAATTTGAAGCATTCTTCATGTTCAAAGATTGGAAGCCAGCTTTGGTTGTATTCTGTAGCAATCTATGACTTCCACATTGATTACCTACTTCCATATCATCTTGTCTTTTTTGGTCAACTCTATCGCTGCTTGTACTATAATTTTCTTCAAATGCATAATCGAATAAATTGACACGGTTATTTGTAGAGGACTGCGTGAAACTGTGATATATTTTAAATAGTACAATTCCTACCACACAACATATCAAGATAATGAGTGTGCCGTCAAAAAAAGGAATAAACAAGAGAGAGCCATAGCGAAACATATACGCTCTGTTTTTTTCGCGCTGATGTGGAAGTCTCAAAAAATATGCGTCTAAAATACAGACAGCTAGGTAGCATATAGGTCTCAAGAATAGAGGCAAAGACGAAAGATAAAGAATAGAAGAAGAATCTTCTTCTTGCTCTACAATCATCTTGTGAGAAGAAAAAGTTGAGGTCGAAAATACGAGTCCCATGATACACAAGGCAACCACGCCCTGCGATGTCATAGGATGTCTAATAAATTGCTGAAGATTCTTAGCCCCTGGATTATCTAGATCTAGAATAGGCACTGGATGAAGCAAGAGGACGTGGAGACTTCCAAGAAAACACCATGTCAACGAAACAAAAAAAGCAAATGTACTGGTGCTCTCTAGGTTGATGACTTGCCACTGTGTAGCATATGTGCTAGCCACGATATCTAACGACAAGGCACTCGAATCTATAAAAGTCAAGTCTACGGTGCAAGTTTCGGCAGACTGTTTTTGCTGTTGAGATGACACGCTCAATAATTGACGATGATAAGGTAAATTATATATTTTTAAGTTTAATCGATCATAGTAGAGTAGCACGAAAGGCAAAATAGCTACTACATTTGACATGGAAGTTAACATGGACAGGGTAGTAGAAGAACTGGCAGTCTCTTCTTCTTTTGCGCGACAGTTCTTCAAAAAAAAAGAATGCATGATGATGTAGCTGCTTGCAGCGCTTAAAAACGAATAAATCATTCCTTTAAACCAAACAAAAATCCCTGGAATGAAGCTCTCGGCCATTCGCAGATCTAGTCTATTTGACGTGGTTTTTGTTTCGTGATGTGCAGACATCTATATTATTATCAGACTGGTTATTTTTAGAAATTTGAATCCGGGCAATCTATATATCATTCAAAACTAAGACATCGGCTAAAAACACGCACAATGAGTTTTTTGATGGCATTCGCAAAGGCATACATGGCCATGCGAGAGTGCCTGGTACCAGACAAGACTAGAGAAGTTCAAGAAGAAATCATAGCCGACTTGCACAATTGCTTAGAACAGCTGACAGACCGATGCCTGGATATGGAGTCTAGGATAGTGCTGGCTACGGACAGGATGCTGGTGCATGCTAAGGCAGCAAGGGCAGCCACAGACAACATACCAGACAAAATAAGAGAAAAAAACAAGGCCAAGCAATACCTACAAGAGAAAAAACGCATTCAAGCAGAGTATGACAAAACGCAAAGGAACATACAATTAATTCAACAGCAGATTGACAGCATCGTTTCTTCCCAATTGAATATGGTAGTGGTGGATGCTATGAAGCAATTTAATCACAATGCAACTAGGCTGTCTCTTCCATCTAGAAGAGTAGAAATTGAACATTTGGAAGAACAATTAGCAGACAGGACGAGAGAGGTAGCAGAAATGCAGGAAGCTATGCAGAGCATTTCTACAGCATGCACCAACATAGCTTCTGCTAGTACTGGTCATCATGGAGACTCATCTTCGTTGGACGACGTTTCTGCTGCTATGAATGAAGAAGACGAAGAACTATGGAGAGAGTTAGACTTATACTTGAGTCCTCCCTCTAATGTTGTCCGCATGAGAGCTAATACTACTGCTCCTGCTATGATTGCTTCTACTGTGTCTCCATCTACTATAATGATTCCACCGCCTCCCATAAGTCTGCCTGATGTTCCTCCTACTCATCCCAATCAAGGAAATTCATCATCTTCTTCTTCTTTGGCTATGCAGCAATTGACTATGTCAGAAGAAGAACCAGTTAAAAACACAGTTCAAATTATTTAAAAAAAGAATCTTCTCGTTAAAAAAAATATATTGGATTCGAGGCATACATACATCTGCGTATTTGGGCATTCTCCTATGTCTTTTCGATTCTATGATTTATTAGAAGAGACATTCCATAAGCTAGACGAATGGAGAGCAGACTCTCATATGAGCAAGAGCGACGTATTGGATTGCTTTCGAGAGCGAATTCTCGTCTTGATGACACACGTGATCACGACTCCTCTCATTGGAACAGCATATGCTTATCCTGGAGACATCGCTCATTTCGAAAAATGGGCTCACGATGATCCAGAATACAATCCAGTGCCTTGATGCAGTAGCAAGTCATTTTTGATTTGATGCTGCTGCGTTTGGGTTGCTATGCATCTTGGGAGCAGCTGCTGCTACCGGTTGCTTAGAGGAAGACGTTTCATTTTCATCTTCTTCTTCTTCAGCAAACAGCATGGAGCCGGGATCCGCGCGATACAATTGCATGATCTGTCCTATCACTTTGAGATAAAGTTCCGAGTTTGACTTTTCGACTGTGCACAATCCTCCATCTTGAATGATGATGCTCGAGTGCAGAAACGTAGAAAACTCTAGAAGCTGTCTCAGTAGTACCGCTATCCTGACTCGAGGATGCAGCATGTGTTTTTCTATGTGCTCTTGCACAGTCTCTTTATTAGCACCGTGAACATCTGGATGTTGAAGTAAGAGGAAGTCTGACACTTGTGTAGATATGCATTGAATGTCCATCAATCCAACATGCTTGATGATGAAATGATTTAGCCTCTTCCCCAATGGTTCTCCTTGATATGTGCATAGCCAACACATATCCCTTTTCTTCCCGTTTTATTTTGCTCAAAGCAAGTGCTACAATTATTAGCTAGCAAGCAAATTTATTTTTTTTATGATTCAATTTAATTTGCTGGATTCTTCTTCTAGAGATCAAAAAAATAAACTTCTAAATTATCACAATAGAAATATGCTGTGTGGGTTTCCTGCCCCCAGTGGCTCATTTGCTCTTGATGCTTCTCAAAAACCAAATCGAAGTGTCTACTTGCCAACACCCCAGACTATGTCAGATCATCTGTCGTCTTCAGGAAAGCATTCAAAAAAAACAGAAAGGGGATTGCCAGCCCAGCAGTCACATCAAACAAATGTCCCTTTGCCTAATCAATTGGGTCAGCCTTATCATCACTATTGGTGGAATGAATGCTGCGTTCCTTTGTTTTTTTTGGCTTCTCAACACCAAGATCATCAACAACAGCACAACATAAAAAAGCATTATGCAGTGGTGCTGTGGTGCACTCGTTTTTCTTGTTTTTTCGCTCTTCTTCCTCTAGTCTTGGTTTTTGGGCGTGATGACTCTGCTGCCTCAGTCTTATCAACGCATGTTCAGCATAATACAAGTTATGTGTCTCAGTTTCAACAAGAACAACTACAATGGAATTTTTGGGCGTTGATTATGTCTTCACATGCAACCCGAAATGAAATAGGAGGATGGGGAATGCGCGTGGCTTCTTGCTTGTACTTGGCTATCATGCCCATTTCCTCTTGCTTCTTTCAAATTTTTTGTTATCTCCATTCTTCTGTAGATTCAATGCAGCAGAGAATTATCACGTGTTTGCTGTGCAACCTTAGTCTTTTGTCTGGCAACATAGCAGCCATCTTATTCATAGCATTGCCTCTCCAACAAAACACTCTTTTAAACACAAAAAAGACATGGAATCTTGCCTTCTTTTTTTTGAGCACTTCTTTTTCTATTGGGTCTGTCCAATTGCTATTGCTTCTGAGGAAGACAAGCATTTTGAGGATCATGTTCTGTACTGCAACGGCAGTAAGCGTCATCACCATGTGCATTCTCGCGTTTCAGACGTCATCGCTGCAGAACGGAAAACGATTTTATCAAACTACTGCTATCCCGTTCATGCTTCTCTTTTTTGAAACCACTCGCAGTCATTATACTGCTGATTATCCTCGTAGTTTGGATGTTTTTAATAGTTTGAACGGCATGCACAACGACGCGTGAATCTTTTTTATAAGCAATGAATGATTGTTGTTTTGGAAACCTCTTCATCTATATATATATTTAATTTTTTAGAGTTATTATTGTGTGGCAGGTCATTGATCTTTGCTTTTTTTATGTAGACAAGAGAGAAAGAGTCATTTTTTTAGTTTTAGGTATCTTCGTCGTCTTCACTACTACTACTACTATAAGAGAAGCTGCTGCCAACAGTACATGCTGCTGAACCTCCGAACAGCATAGTAGTCTCCTCTCCTTCTTCTTTCACTAGAGCAGGGGCTACTAATGTGAAAGATTTGCTTCCCTTCACCACAGGTTTCTTTATTTTTGTGTTTAGTTCCTTGAATCTCGCCATCAATTTCTGAAACTGGGCTATCTTTTCTGCTTCTTCCATTGTCTCGTTCTCGTCGCTGATTGTTGGTGTATTTTCTTCTGTATTTTTATTTCTTGGCTGTGTTTGCTGTTCCATGAGAGTCCACAGAGTGTGTGTAGACGGAATCTTCATCATGATAAGTTTTTCTTCTGGGGTCAAGGGATAAAACAGTTTAGCAAATAAAGGGAATTTAGTTTTAAAGGATTCTAACAGAGAAGAAAACTCTTCTAATGATATCACTGCCTTTGGTCTTGCGTCTGATGCTGGGGTTTGTTGTAGTGCTCCTTCATATCCAATCATAATTTGCCTCAAGAGCTGTAGCTTCGAATCGTTTATGGGAGGGGGCACGATAGGCCTCAGTCTCGATACTGTCTGCTTGAACCAATTATCAATGCATTCGCTGACGTTCCTAGAGGCCTCAAATTTCCTTTGTATCACCTCACTCGTGTCACACGTAACAGAAGACTGATGTCCATTTAACTCTAATCTGGCTATAGGATGTCTTGGGTATAGCAAAGGCAGTTGCAGTGGATTTTCTTCCAAGTCATTGGATTTAGGAATTGGCCACAATTCGCCCCTGAGAGACATGCGAAACCCACACTCCAGCGGATTGCATAGCCACTGTATGTCTGTTAAATTTTGTTTTTTTAATACAACTCTACAATTCAAATGTCTCCATTGGTCTGATTTAGCTAACCATTCAATTTCTATGATTCCATTTTTTTTTAATATCAAAATGTCATATGTTTCATTTGTGATGCTTGGCTTGCTGTTCTTTATTGCGTCTGATACTTTTAACCTACTCTTTAATTTGTATACGTGCTCGAATGCTCTCCATGGTTCTGAACACCCTTCAATAACCTCCACACGTGTATAACATATAAACAATGATGATGACCATGCAGTGTCTGAATTCACTGACGCAATGCATGATAATAATCCCCACTTCCTAGGACTGGTAGAGTAACTAAAGCCTATTCCTAAAACACAAGCATTGATGTCTGGGCCTCCAATCTTTAATTTCTGCACATTCTTTGACTTGCCAAATTCATATGGACTCTGAGGATCTTTTAACACTAATCCTTCTTGTTTTTTTTCGACTGTGACTTTCAATGCGTTTATGAGTTCTGGGGTTTGGTTTATCATTTGGGTCTGAGGAATCACAATCACTGTCGCATTCTGGGGAGAGAACACCTTATTTTGATACACTGAATTTAAAAGTTCATATCTCTTCACACATGGAAGTTCGTGCACTGGCTTGTCTTGATGTAGTATAATATCAAAAATAACATACTGGAGCCTAGCACTGGCAATGGGCCTCACGTACATATTATCTCTGTCTATAGGTCCCAGTCCACTCCACTTTTTTAAATCTTTTAAAGAAGCAAATGCAAGAGGGTCTTCTGTCTCTTCATCATCTTTATGATTATTGATAGTACTCAATGTCATAGTATCTCGTCCTTCTCCCACTACTGAGGCTTCTTCTCCTGATCTTTGTTCGTTGACATCTATATCATAAACAATCGAAACTACATCACTATGATTACCATCATTTGCACTCATGATTGTAGGTGACGATTGGCTCAATTTGATTCCTTGATTGTACTTCCATTTTTCGTTTGTCCATGGCAATGGGGTTTCTGTAGACGTATCTACTATAATTAATTCTCCGTCTAAGATACAAGGCGCACAATCTGTTAATTTGGTATTCGACTGCAGGCTATCCCTAACATTGCTGTACAATTCTGACACGTCTTTTCCCCATTTCGTATAGAGCTTCACGTCCAGCAGCTGTTCCTGTTGTGGAGAAGGTTCTTTTGTCTTATTTTTTTGAATGTGTGCTTGAAGTCTATCTCCATCGTATTTGACTTGAACTAATATCTTGTTTTGTTCACTTTCGTCTTCTACAACCTCTTCCTTTGCTGTATTTTTTATTGTAGGTTGCACGGCTTTCTTCATAGGAGTGGAGGAGGGTGATGGTTTAATCTTATTTTTTCGAGCTAGCAATGGGATTCTGCTGCTGCTCATAGGAGGGTTGCTTCCGGGAAGTGCTTCTGATTCGTCTATTTTTTTCTGAAGGGGTGTATTTTTCTTTTTCTTTTGTTTTGATTCGCAATTGCTCGCCACAAATAATTTCATGATTTTGTTGTTTAGAGTAACTGCAACTCCATTTTCGAATTCCTTTGACTCAGTTGCAGGAGACAGAGAATCTTGCTTGCTATGGTGAATGATCGCCGACTGAATCCAGGTAGGGTCTTCTAATAAGTGCGGCTCACATGCATGAATGGCAGGTTCAGGTAATTTCTTGCTGTCATCTCCTATTTTCTCTGGGCAGCTGCTACTAACTCTTTCGCCTATCAAGGTACCGTCCATCAATTCAATACTTTGTTCTTTTGCATCTGAAGCAAAACGAATAAGCAATACTATTGCATCATTGTTTTCTGCAGACAACGTATAATGAAGCACTAGACCGCTGCAAGCACTCTCATTGATGAATCCATGCTTTTTGAATTCTCTTAGCAAAATAACGTGTTTTCTTCTGCTCTTGCTTCTCAACGAGCTGTCGTCTTCTATGCTGACGTATGTCTTTTGCTTGGCATTGTGGATCATCGGGATGTACCACCCTCTGCTTTGGACTACGACCAATCTTCCGTCTTTGGGCGAAATGGGCTTCCTCAACTTGTTTTCCTTCGAAAATAATTGTGTGAATAAAAAAGGCGATTTCAAAGTCTCGCATGTCATGGGCACTACGGGGATCCCGCATATTATGGGGGTGGGCTGTCTTTTCCATACTTCTGTGGGGTCGCTCCCGTGCTTGACTGAAGCTAGGGCTAGATTTGCTAGGTCGTGCTGTCGCTGGTATAAAACCGAAGCCATCAGATGAGGCATGCAGTTGAGAACTGTTTTGGGTCCCACGCCCACAGATACTTTCTTGAGAAGTATCCTCAAGAACAAAACCCATTCTTGAAACGAAAAATGTTGCGATGCCTCATAGAGGACTTCCATCTGCAGAGTGTCTATGCCTGGGGTTTGGGTAGGGGCAGTGAGATAAGCCTCTGTCATCCTAGCGCAGAGGACGGCTACATCTTGCACTGTGTAGTTGCAGGAGGAAGCTTGGGACCTCGCAGCAGTCGATATCAAAGTCGAGATCACAACCTCAGGCAAGCACACAATGCCTTGCTGATTTTTTTTTAGATGACTGTACTGGGGCGCTGGATCCGTGAGCCACTTCTCTAGCTGAGCTGCGGCATCAGAGCGCCCTAGCTTCTGCTTGAGCAGAGCCGAGCTGAGCTTGACTAGGCGGTAGGTTTTGATTCCGTACACGTTTTCGTGGTCTTCAGATGGGATCAGCATTCTAAGCAATAGATAGGTCTCTAGAACCGCATTTTCGGCGGATTCCTGAAGCGCGACGTCGAGGGCCCTCTCGAAGAGGAGCTGTAGGACTTTCGTCTGCGTGGCTCTGTTGTGGCTGGCTTCAGTTGTGATGACGTCGAGAGCATCTGCTACTTCTACAAACGGAAGACTTTTCTTTGGGCTGCTGATAAGAGTAGTGGGAGGCAAAGATAAAAGTTTTTGCAAGAGAGGCTGAGCAATGGGAGACATCCATGGCGACAAAGCTGTAGCTCTGTGCTGGTGGTAGGGGCTTGTCATTAGAGTCTTGACGTATTTAGTTAAACATATATAGCAATAGTCAAGCTACATGTGCAGCACAGTAGTTTTGTTTGTGTGATAAATGATCATGTCGTGTGTATATATATATAATATTTTTAGAAAAATTTTAAGTTTTTATAAATGTTTATAGTAGGTTGTTTTTTATTTTTCGTTATTCATTTTATAAACATGTCAAAATCAAGCATTGCTCATGTAGAAGTTATCTCATTCCCAGACAATGAGAAGAGCATACACCATAGTGGAAGAAGTCTTTTGCAAGTAGCAAGTGGCACTGACGCGACTCAGCAATGCGGAACAGGAAGTCAGCGATGTCCTGTCGACGCTTTCATTGGTTGGGGGACAACAACACCAGAAACTACCACCAATGTACAAATGTTAGATGATTTGAATAAGGGGACGATAGATTATTGGCACCAGACTACTATAGTGATTGGTGAACACACAATAAGAATCCAACTTTCTAAATTAGTCACAATAGGTCAATTTTTCTTTTATCGCAGAACAGCCAATAAGAATTATTATCATCAGCGACTTGAAATATGGACAGTAGCAAATCCAGATAATCCTGCACCGAGAAAATGTTATACATACGATAAAAATTCAGACACTTCAACCACAAACGGATGGCTATCAGCTCCTTGTTTAGGTCACCAGGCAAAACATATTTGGATTTATTTAAAAGCAGGGTCTGGAATGGTAGAATTTGATGCATTTCAATTATCCAAAATGTCTTGTGCTGCTCAAATTGCTGCTAATAACGCTATGACATTTGAGGATGCCTGTATTTGTATCAATTCTGTCAATAACTGGATGGACGACAGATATGGTTCCTCTACGCAGGGTCAATGCATTCCTCAGCCCCCCGACACAACATGGATCCCTCCTGGACCAACCACCACTCCTGTTCCAACCACCACTCCCACCCCGACAACCACTCCTATTCCTCTCGACACAAATTTTCTAAACAGATGTGGCGCAGACAGTAGGCAAAAGTGTGCGCCTGCTGTATATGAAGGTTTTGGAACAGCTGTGTCAAAAACAGTATCTGGACTTAGCAATTTAAATAATGGAGATATCAATGGTCCATACGTCACTATATCAACCCCTTTTACCTTGGTTTTCGATTTTGGACAGTTAGTTACTGTTGATATTATTAAACGATATGGAACAACAGTGAACGGAGATGGAATGACAGGGGTAGTTATGGGTTTGGCAAGAAGGAAAGAGGACGGAACTATGGTCTATACCACTTGTTATACTTGGGAAAGGATCAATATGCCTCCCATAGGCCTTTTATCAGACAAAAATTGGTGGAATCATCCAAATTGTAGAGGTCACACTGGCCATCAACTGTGGGTCCATTCTCCAGCAAATGGATTTACTCCGTCATTTTCTCAATTCCAAGTATTGGCACTAACGTGTCCAGCTAATTCACAACCTTTTGAAAGTGCATGTGTGTGCAATGCTGGTTTGGTGATGCAGGGATGTCTTCCAACTATGTCAAATTGCGCTACACAAGCAGGAATATGTGTAGTTGCTCCCACTACTACTCCTGTGCCAACTACAACACCAATGCCTCCATGTCAGGCTCCTCCAAATTTTTATTGTGCATCACCATTGGGTTCTACATATCTGGCATGTTCAATAAATAGTTTAAGCAAAGGAGGCCAAATTGATAAATATGGATGTTATTGCAAGGCTGGATACAAAGGAAATCAAGACAGTGGTTGTTCAGCTTGTGGCAATGGGTTATACTGTCCTGAAAATTCGAGTACTCATATATTTTGTCCACTAAATACTAATTCTCTGCCACTATCTTCAAAAATTAGCGACTGCTTCCCAAACCCTGGTTTTTTTGGACCTGTAGGTGTTGAACCAACTCCTTGTCCTCAAGATAGCTACTGTCCTGCTAACGTCACACAACCTCAAATATGCCCTCAACATACTGGCAATGGTGGCCAGGCTTCTGCACTAAACCAATGCATTGCCAAAGTTGGGTTCTATGGCCAGCCAGGAGTGGAAGCTACACAGTGTGCACCAGGAACTTCGTCGCCTACAGCTGGCATGATTAATTGTCAGCAGTGCGATCCTGGCTTCACGACTACGCCTGCTACTGGTTTTGCAAGTTGTGTACCAGTAAGTGTTCTATAACCTTTTGTCCTTTTCTACTTGTCATATTAGGATAGAGAATGGTTTGCTATTAGAGTTTGTGCTATTATGTTTTAAGGGTTTATAACATAGAAAACAATACCCTGTTAATGATGATGTGTGATGTTATATATATAATGATTTTTTTGGTTTAGGTGTATATTATGTTTAAAGGTTGTCTTTTCGTTTGGTTCCTTATCAGTTTTGTAGACTCTATATTTCAAAAACAAAATATCAAGATGTCAATTCGCAGTGCAAACATGATTAGAGTGCACGGGAGAAGTCTCTTGCAAGTAGCTACTGGCACTGACTCTGCACAGCAATGCGGGAATGGAAACGAGAGATGTCCTGTTGATGCCTTTGATGGTTATGGCACAACAACTCCTGCAACAGATGTCCAATGGTTGGATGAATTAAATAAAGGAATCATTGATGCCAGCCATCAATCATCTACTGTGGTAGGCGAAAGAACTATTCGAATTAGATTATCTAAGTTGGTGACTATAGGCGAATTCCAGTTTTATCTAAGGGCAAACGAAAAATCTGCATGGGATAGAAGAATTGAATTTTGGACAGTGGCTAATCCAGATAATCCAGAACCTCGAAAATGTATGACTTATAAGCAAGTTTATGACACTAACGCGCAAGATGGATGGAGAACAGCGCCGTGTTTAGGCCATATAGCAAAAGATGTTTGGATATACGTCAAGTCAGGAGAAGGCACTGTATCCATGGATGCCTTTCAATTCTCAAAAATGTCGTGTGCTGTTGAAATTGCTGCAAGTAATGCTATGGCTTATGAGGATGCATGTATTTGTATTAATAGTGTGAATAATTGGATGGACGACAGAGCTGGATCTTCAACACAGGGTACTTGTATTCCGCAGCCTTCAGATACAGCATGGGATCCTCCTGAGCCAACAATTACTACAACACCACCCCCAGAGCCAACAACTACTACAACACCGCCCACAAAGCCAACCACTTCTACAACATTGCCTCCTGAGCCAACAACGTCCACAACATTACCTCCAGAGCCTACAACCACTACAACACTGCCTCCTGAGCCAACAACTACTACAACATTGCCTCCTGAGCCAACAACCACTACAACACCACCCCCAGAGCCAACAACCACTACAACACCGCCTCTTGAGCCAACAACTTCTACAACATTGCCTCCTGAGCCAACAACCACTACAACACCACCTCCAGAACCAACAACCACTACAACATTGCCTCCAGAGCCAACTACCACTACAACACCACCTCCAGAGCCAACAACCACTACAACATTACCTCCAGAGCCTACAACCACAACAACACTGCCCCCAGAGCCAACAACTTCCACAACATTGCCTCCAGAGCCAACTACCACTACAACACCACCTCCAGAGCCAACAACTTCCACAACATTGCCTCCATATCATAGAGAAGACTGTCCGTCAGGCTCATACTGTCTTTCAAAATCAGAATTGCCTACATTATGCCCTCTTGGAACGTACCAACCATTCTGGAATAAAACAAATCCAAATGACTGCATGTCTTGTTTAGAGGGGACGTATACCCCAGACTCAGGACAAACCAATTGTACAATTTGTGATGTAGGTTTTTTTTGTCCTTCTGGCAATTCTAAGTTTCAATGTCCATTAGAATCTACATCTCATCAAAACCTAAATGGAGGAAGAGAGTGCAACCAATCTAGCTCTAATGTGTGTCCTGAATTATGCAACCCTGATTGCCCCTATGGAACTGCTGATACTAACTATGACTCTGTAGCCAATACAGTAAGCAATCCCTATATTCCGTGGTCTAAAACAATACCTTTTCCTACAGGAGCTCAGAGCTTGATATTGTATGGTCTTTATTTAAGGGGCATCTCAAGTGGTTGTGGGCACAAGCTCGTCATTCGAAATGCTGCTACTTCTCAGATATTGATAGAATTACCGGGATGCAGTCAATCAAAGCATTCTTATGAAGATCAAATGTTTTCTTATTCTCATTCTATCAAAGTAGAATATTCAGTGGGTTGGACAATGCACTATGTTGGATTTTTCTTTAATTATAAGACCATTTTCCCGCGCGGAGCCATGTCTGCGTCTGAATGCAACTGCACTGACAGCAAAAAGAGCATGTTGAATGAACAATGTGTCTGCAAGCCAGGTTTCTACACGTCGCCAGACGACAACGCTGCATGTATTCCGTGTCCAATGGGCCATTTTTCTCATCAGCTCAATATGAGTCAATGCTTGACGTGTGGTCCAGGACAATACAATGACGCGACTGGTCAGTCTTCATGTGCTCTTTGTGAGGAAGGCACTTTTTTTGAAGGCAGTGGAAATGTAGCCAAAGAAAATTGTGCCAAGTGCAGTAGTGGCTTTTATTTGCCCACAAAGGGAGCTGTGAATTCGTCATTTTGTCTGCCATGTCCTGCTGGTACTTTTGGTTTAGAAATGGGGGCAAAGAACATCAGTTTTTGTACCCCTTGCGTGCCTGGAACATACTCTGATACTGCAGGCGCCATCTCAAATGAGACGTGTACAAAATGCAGTTTGGATACTGCCAGTGTTTATCCAGGCATGACTTCCAGTGCTGCATGCAAGACTTGTCTTGCTGGTACGTTTACCCCAAGCACTGGCCAATCTACATGTTCCTTGTGTCCTGTGGGCCAATACTGCAATGGAACTGCTGATAGTGGAACGTGCCCTCAAGAGAGCACATCTGCTCAAAATCTTAATGGGGGGCGTGAATGCACTCGTTTTGCTGACAAGACATGCCCTGAATTGTGTGCTCCCAATTGCCCATATGGAAATGTAGACAAGTCATGGAGCTGGAATCTTTGCTCAACATATGACTGTTATCCCTTCTCCATCACGATTCCTTATCCTACAGGAGCCAAGCATCTAGCATTGTATGGATTATATTTTAGGGGAGTGAATGGAGGATGTGCGCATAGGATTAACATATACCACGCAATCACTAATGCTCTGTTGAATACATATCAGGGGTGCAGCACTGCCACTCACTCATATGGAGACCAAGAATTTTATTATAATCACTCAATCAAAGTTGAATATGCTGTCTCTGCTGGCACAAACTATTGTGGACTCTACTACGAATATAAAGCAGTTTTTCCTCGAGGCGCTGCAACATATAAAGAATGCAATTGTTCTGACGCAGACAAGACGCCTGCACTCTCTGCAATATCAGGACAACCAAAATGTATGTGCAAGCCAGGCATGTCTGTCAACGCATTGGACATTTCAAAGTGCATTGCGTGTACTCCAGGCACATATTCTTCGGGGCCATCTGAGTCTGATTCATGTATGGAGTGTCCTGACAACACGTTTGCTTCAAGTAGCATGGCTTCTGCTTGCTCTCCGTGTACTCCGTGTGCAGCCAACGAATATCACATTCAGTCTTGCTCGAAAACTCGCAACACCATATGCAATGTCACGTCCTGTAGTCCTGGTCAGTATATCAATCCATCAAACACAAAAATGTGCCTGGATTGCCCCCTTGGAACATTTTTGGACGTGTTTAGTAATCAGACTTCATGCATGCAGTGTGCTAGAGGCTTTTTTTCAAATACTTCAAGAAGCACTAAGTGTACTGCTTGCCCTGCTGGTACCATCACCACGTCTGTTAGTGGCTTTGCCAATTGTGTGCAGGTGAGTACTTAGAATTGTTTTATTATTTATTGTTATATGTATTATACATTTTTTTTTCTAAGGTTTTTATACGATATTTATTGTTAAAAGTAAGGTTTGTTTAAGCAGTGTTTATTTAAACTTAAGTATATATATATTAATTAAATCTATTTTGTTAACAGTATCTAGATTATGAGATTATATTTTATCTTATACTTAATTTTATTTGATCACATACACTTGCATGTACAATCAGCTCCCATCACCACATGCCCAAAAGGCATGTTTGGGACTGAAACTTCATGTCAAAATTGTAGTTATGGCACATATTCGTCCTCTGTGGGAAGCACGTTCTGTAGAAGCTGTAGTGATGGCAGCTTTTCTCTGACAGATGACAGAACTAAAGCTTGTGATGTGACATGCTTATTGGGATCTTTTTTTAATAATTCCATAGAGCAAAGGAGCCACAATGTGGTATCTGGATCTTTAAATGAATATTCTGATGTGCCTGGATATAAAGTCATGGCTTTCACGAATCCTGATGAAGTGAGTTCT
>Ga0172373_10000908_pt1 | contig 48547 bp, 38 predicted proteins | sample Lak10m_2_FD_114546 | JGI IMG/M metagenome (GOLD analysis project Ga0172373, IMG submission 114546) | Freshwater microbial communities from Kabuno Bay, South-Kivu, Congo - kab_092012_10m | ecosystem: Environmental > Aquatic > Freshwater > Lake | place: Democratic Republic of the Congo... | reverse complement strand
GTATTTTTTGTTGCCGCCTTTCCGATCAAGCCGGTTGCCTGCAAAGGGAAATATTTCAGACGCAGTCATGCTGCTAACCATCTCATGTCGCTCAACCAGGTCTCGGATGCATATTTGAAGACATTTCAGCTTTCTTGGGATTCATATCAATATCCCGATGCTCAGTTTAAGGACATTGATACTCGAAAACTTTCTCTATTTATTGAAAAAGTAAACCGAGTAGAACGTTTTCATCTTGATGATGATTATCGGTGTGCCTTGGAAAAATTGCGCCTTATAGAAGGCACCGTCCCAACTAATGCAGCGATGCTGCTGTTCTCTGCCAATCCTCTTCCTTACAATATCCACATCGGAAGATTTAGCGATTTCGTAACAATACGTGACGATGCACAGATTAGCGACACACTTTCCGATGCTTTCAGCAGAACCATGCAGGCGATTGCAAAGCATATAAATATTTCATTCAAGATAAAGGGAATGGAAAGGGAAGAAATCTGGGAATACCCGCAAGTTGCGGTTCGTGAAGCACTTGCCAATGCAATAGTGCATCGTGACTATCAAAACCCTTCTGATATTCAGATCAAGATATTTGATAACCGGTTGACTATATATAGCCCTGGACGATTGTATGGCAATCTGACAATAGAGGCGTTACGGCAGGATTCCTATCACTCTGAACTGAGAAACAAGCTTGTTGCCGAGGCATTTTACCTTACCGGTCTGATTGAAAAATATGGCAGCGGCATAACCCGTATCAGAAAAGCGGTTGCAGAGGCAGGAAACATCGATTTTGTTATGGAAGAGTTGCCTAATGGGGTTCTTGTCACGTTTAACAAAAGGGCTGAAGAAATAAATGGCGGAATAACTGGCGGAATAACTGGCGGAATAAATGAGGTGCTTGATTATGTAAATATGCACCCAGGTGTTAAAGGAGGAGAGATTTCAGGTAGATTTGGCTTTTCTCAACGGACCTTGGAAAGGCTTTTGAAAGAACTTAAGGAAGGTCGCAAAATAATTTTCAAAGGTTCCAAAAAGACTGGTGGTTATTATGCTGTAGAATCCAGCGAGGCATTGGAATAGCCTATGTCCACCGTCATCACTGTCGAAAACCTGGGAAAGAAGTACACTCTGCGCCACCAACAGCGAGAACAGTATACCGCTTTGCGTGATGTCATAACCAACGGCATTACCAATTTTGGCAAAAAGCTGCTTTCACCCCTTCGACTCCGCTCAAAGCAGGCCTTCACCACTCACTCTTCACCGACTTCCCCTTCACTATTCACTCTTCACCCTTCACCCGCTTCTGAAGAGTTCTGGGCCCTGAAGGATGTCTCCTTTGAGGTTAAGCAAGGTGACCGGATAGGTATCATTGGCCGCAATGGTGCTGGTAAATCAACGCTTCTGAAGATACTCAGCCGCATCACCGAACCAACTACCGGCAGTGTGCGGATCAAGGGGAGGGTGGCGAGCTTGCTGGAGGTAGGCACCGGTTTTCATCCCGAGTTGACCGGCAGGGAGAACATTTTTCTGAATGGTGCTATCCTGGGAATGGGAAGGGCGGAGATTAAGAAGAAGTTCGATGAAATTGTTGATTTTTCGGAGATTGAGAAGTTTCTGGATACACCGGTAAAGCGCTACTCTTCCGGGATGTATGTGCGGCTGGCCTTTGCGGTTGCGGCTCATCTGGAACCGGAGATTCTGATTGTGGATGAGGTTCTGGCGGTTGGTGATGCACAGTTTCAAAAGAAGTGCTTGGGGAAGATGGAGGATGCTGGCACGGAAGGGAGAACAATAATATTTGTAAGCCATAATATTCAGTCTATCCGCCAGCTATGCACTTGGGGGATCGTTCTGAAAAACGGCTTTACTCTTGCGATTGATGATATTTCAAAGGTCGTTGATATTTATAAAAGCGACGTCATTATAGAAAGTAGAAAAACTAATATAGACAATAAACCTGATGCAATACTTAATGCCTGTTTGTTAGATAATCAATTTGAGGATAGTGGATTAAATTGTCTGGGTTGTGATTTATCCTTACTTATCGATCTTAAACTGACTAGTGAGTGCATTGTGCCACATTTATCAATTGGCCTGTATAATAATTCAGATGAACTTATTGCTCACGTAATTAATAATGATGAGCCTTTTCATATTCAACATGGAGTAAAAAGTAAAGTAAGTGTAAGAGTAGACTTGTTGAATATAAATCTCGTACCTGGTGAATATCATATCAATTTATGGCTTGGTGATGGAGAATCTATTGAACTTGACAGATTCGAGAGAGCTTCCCGTTTTCATATTTATCAAGGCAATACGCTTATAAAGAGATCCTCAAATTATCCAGCACACGCTCGCTGTGTTATCGCGTCAAACTGGAAATATTTTTAACGGATTGTTTGCAAGGTGAGCACTTAATTATGAATAAAGTAAAAGTCGGTTTTTTAGTTTCTTATGATTATGAGTACCTTAAGACTGCGTTACCATTTATCTATCAAAAGGCAGATTCTGTCGTTTTAGCATATGATTCCGGGTTCAAAACATGGAATGGTAATAGTTTTGTTATCACGGATGATTTTTTTGAATGGATAAATATGTTCGATACACATAATAAAATTGTCTTTTATAAAGATAATTTTTGTATGCCGGACTTTACTCCAATGGAGTGTGAAACTCGGGAAAGAAAAATGCTGGCAACTTTTATGGGTGAAGGGGGATGGCATATACAGCTTGATTCGGATGAATATTTTATAGATTTTGATCGATTCATAGAAATTTTACGAACATTCGAGCATAGCAAACCAGACAGTTCATTAGATTTTTTTGCAGATTGGATCACCTTATTCAAATACGATCTAAATGGATATTACATAATTAACTCTTTGGAACAATTTCCTGTTGCTACAAACAATCCTAGCTATAAAGTGGCGCGATGCTGTCACAATGAAAATATTATCAAAACCCATTGCAGAGTGATTCATCAGAGTTGGGCAAGGACCCCACGGGAAATACAAAATAAAATATGCAATTGGGGACATTTGACTGATTTTGACATCGATAGCTTTTATAAACTGTGGGAATTTATAGATAGCTTTAACTTTAAATATATAAAAAACTTCCATCCGATTTACTCCGGTTCATGGCAAGAGTTGATTTATGTAAAATCGAACTCTATAAATAGCCTGATTATTGATTTGAACACCATTTTCGCTCATACACCCGATGGAGTTTCAAGCGGTCCTGAAGTCAGTTTTGCAACGATTGACGAACAAAGTGATAAATCTAACATGATAAGCTTTGATTTTGGATTGCGAGACTTTATCCCACCAATAGTTTTAAAAATTAAATCATTTTTATATAAATAGATGCCTAATTGGAAGCAGTAATGAAAACAGGAACAAATACATTATTGAAAGTCATTCTTCCATTGAGAGAATGTAGGCTTTGGCTCCGTAACCCAAAATCACAAGTCATCCGCTATGTTAAATGGTTTTACTTTCGATATAGCAGTTTATCTATAAGTGATAAAACCAAATACGCACATTGGCTGTTTTTGACAAAATATTTTCCTTGGATTTTGAATGCACTTAATAATCCGACTATTGCAAAACCTTTAAGGTTTGCTGCTGCGGTACAAAAAGCGGACGTTGATGATTTTGTTCATGATAAGTGCGCGTTGAAGCTGAACTGTTCAGACAAGCCCGCCGTTTCTGTCATCATCCCGGTTTATGGCAATTGCGATTATACCCTGAGATGTCTTGCTTCGATCGCATTTAGCCCGCCTTACGTTCCATTTGAAGTAATAGTGATCGATGATTGTTCCCCCGATGATTCACATTCTATACTTTCCTGTATTAAAGATATCAAGTTGTTGACCAATTCATCCAATCAGGGTTTCATCCGCTCCTGCAACAGTGGCGCCCAGGCTGCTTTTGGCGAGTATCTCTGTTTTCTCAATAATGACACCGAAGTTACGCAGGGGTGGCTGGATGAACTATACGGGACGTTTCACGAGTTTCCTGGTACGGGTTTGTCCGGATCCAAGCTGGTGTATCCTGATGGCAGGCTGCAGGAAGCTGGCGGTATAATATGGCAAGACGGGTCTGCATGGAATTTTGGTCATAATCAAGATCAATTACGTCCTGATCTTAATTACGCCCGGGAAGTGGATTACTGCTCCGGTGCTTCAATAATGGTTCCCAAAGCCCTTTTTGAAAAGCTGGGAGGATTTGATGAACATTATTTGCCGGCGTATTGCGAAGACTCCGACTTGGCGCTGAAAATTCGCGAAAACGGACTTAGAGTGATTTATCAGCCACTATCGGTCGTAATTCATTATGAAGGCGTGACATCGGGCAGGGATGTCACGAAAGGGGTTAAGTCCTATCAAGTTGAAAACAACAAAAAACTATATAACCGCTGGAAGGAAAGACTGTGGCATCACCAAAAGCATGGAGTGGATGCTGATAATGCAAAAGACCGCATGGCCAGGCATCGTGTTTTGATTTTGGATCACTGCACTCCGACACCAAATCAGGATGCTGGTTCTGTCACCGTATTCAATTTGATGCTTCTATTGCGCGAAATGGATTTTCAGGTGACATTTATCCCTGAGGGAGAATATTTATATTTGCCAGAGTACACTCCTGCCCTGCAAAGAGCTGGTATCGAAGTGCTCTACTCGCCATATTGCAGATATGTTGAACAGCATTTAAAGAAAACAGGCAAGCGTTATGATCTTGTTTTTATGTTTCGTCCCGCAGTTGTCGAACACCATATCAAGTCGATCCGTAAATATTGTCCGAAGACAAAGACTCTTTTCCATACCGTTGATCTGCACTATTTGAGATTGTCTCGAGAGGCGGATTTGCATGATGATGAACTAAAGAGAAAAGCCGCCGCTGAAATGAAGCAGAGAGAACTTACCGCCATTCGAGCTGTTGACGCTTCTATCGTTCACAGTACAACAGAAATGGAGATATTACGTAGCGAGCTGTCTCATGAAACTGTCTTTGTTTTTCCTTTAATATTGAATATTCGAAGTACAAAAACAGGTTTTGGTGAACGGCGGGACCTGGTTTTTGTTGGCGGTTTTCAGCATCCTCCGAATGTAGACGCTGTTAAGTTCTTTATTAAGGATATAATGCCTATAGTGCGTGAACGTTTGCCGGGAGTACGGTTTTATGCAGTCGGGAGTAAACCTCCTGAAGAACTTTACACTCTTCAGGCTGCCGACGTCGTAATAACCGGATTTGTTGAAGACCTTGATAGTCTTCTAGATAAAATGCGCATATCGCTTGCTCCGTTGCGTTATGGCGCAGGCATCAAGGGCAAAATCGGTACGGCCATGTCAGCGGGCTTGCCTACAGTTGCTACGAGGATGGCTGCTGAGGGGATGTCGCTTACTAATGGTAAAAATGTTCTTATTGCTGATGGTACATCGGATTTTGCCGAGGCGATTGTACGGCTCTATGGGGATGAGACGCTTTGGGCTTCATTGCGTGATAATGGATTGGCTTTTGCTGAAAAAAACTGGGGAGCGTGTGCCGCCTATGAGATTTTGAATTTCATACTTACAAATTTGGGAATTGATGTACCCAAAACGCCCAGATATTCATTGCGTCTCTTCGAGGGGGGCAAACCGGACCAGCATTGTTTGCCATTTTATGACAGAGTCTTCATAGACGGCAATCAACTTAAAGTTAGGGCAGAGGCGTTTAGTAATTTTCTTGAAAAAGCAAAGAAGCGTATTGGTTCCTCGTTTCCCTGGTATCCATACGGGACACTCAATAATTTTGTACATTTGGAGCAATGTTTTAATGCATTTCCCCTCCACAGATTGACTTCGACAAGGCATGTTGCCGATATAGGCGCTGCCGATGGAGACTTGGCATTTTTTATGAGCTCCCTGGGATATACAGTTGATATTATAGATAATGGCCCTACTAATTATAATGGGTTAGAGGGAGCCCGCATTCTTGCGGAAGCATTAGATGCTGGCTCAAAGGTCAGTATTTTCGAAAGAGATATTGATGGTCAGTTTTTTCTTCCCAACGAGAAATATGATCTGATTTTTCTCTTGGGAATATTGTATCACCTCAAAAATCCTTATTTAATCCTTGAGGCAATCAGCAAGAGGTCGACGCACTTGATTCTTAGCACAAGAGTTGCCAAATACACGCCGGCCGGAAAAAAAATATCCGGCTCTCCTGTAGCTTATCTGCTTAATCCGGATGAATCGAATAATGATTCGACAAATTACTGGATTTTTACGGAGTATTGTCTTGAAAGAATAGTCAGACGTTCCGGATGGGATATTTTGTACAAACATACCGTTGGTGACACAAAATCATCAAATCCAGCGGATCCGGACAAAGACGAGCGTTGTTTCATGTTGTTGCGAAGTTCAGTATTATAGGCATTTCGTTCTCCCAGGTAGTGTGTTACCGCAACGTGACATCTGCACAGAGTTAAGAGGGTTTGCTTATGAAAGTGTTTGTGGTTGGGAGTAATGGCTACCTCGGCAGCGCAGTGGCACGTGCGCTCGAATCCGGTTCCATGGACATCAGGAGAGTGTCTTCCCGCCCAGGGCCAGGTGTGCTCCATCTTGATTTATCGGCGCCGGAGACGTTCTCATATAGTCATATCAATGCTGGCGATATCGTGTTGATGACGGCTGCGCTCTCCTCTCCCGATATATGCCGCGACCAGTATGACGTTGCCTATGAAATTAATGTTGTCGGAACAGGCCACTTCATTGAGCGTTGTCTCGCACTTGGCGCACGAGTCATTTTCTTTTCCAGCGATACGGTTTACGGCCCCGGAAATGCTGAGTGCTCTGAAACTGAAAATTGTAAACCTGCCGGAGAGTACGGGTTGATGAAGAATGAAGTGGAAACACGATTTAAAGATCATCTTTCACTCAAGGTATTACGGTTATCTTATGTAATGTCCTCAGAGGACAAATTTATGAGATATCTCTCCGCATGTGTAAGCGATTGCAAGGAAGCGGAAATATTCCACCCCATGTTTCGCCGCGCGGTATATTTGGGGGATCTTATCGATCTGATTACAATATTATGTACATCATGGGATATGACTGGGTATAGAATAATTAACGTCTGTGGCCCGGAGCTGGTATCCCGTGTCGATATGGCGACAATGTATCGGGATATAGTTTCGCCCGGCCTTCATTTCACTGTAGTTCGGCCGTCGGACGATTTTTTCATGGCGCGGCCACAGGTGATCAATATGAGCAATTTTGCTTTCCAGAGCATACTGGGCCGCATTCCGAGAACCATACGTGATGCCATATATATAGCGTTCGGCTGTCAGAAAGGGGGCATATGCTAAATAAACGTGTTCTTATTACTGGAATTACAGGCATGGTCGGGTCTCATCTAGCCGATTATCTACTTGAACATACCGACTGGGAAATATATGGCATGTGCCGATGGCGCAGTCCGCTCGACAATATTGCTCACCTGGTTCCACGTATTAATGCGAAGGACCGCGTACATCTCCTTTATGGTGATCTTCGTGATTTTATTTCGATTCATGATGTAATGTCGAAAGCAAAGCCGGACTATGTTTTTCACTTGGCAGCGCAGAGCTATCCAAGGACCAGTTTTGATTCACCTTTGGATACACTGGAAACAAATATTCAAGGGACGGCAAACGTCCTTGAAGCAATGCGCAAAGCAGGTGTAAATGCTGTAACCCATGTATGCGCCTCATCGGAAGTTTTCGGCCGGGTACCCAAGGAAAAATTGCCGATAGACGAGGAGTGTACCTTTCATCCGGCGTCTCCTTATGCGATCTCTAAGGTTGGCACTGACCTCATCGGTAGATATTATGCCGAAGCATACAATATGACTGTTATGACTACCCGCATGTTTACCCATACCGGTCCCCGTCGCGGTGATGTATTTGCGGAATCCACCTTTGCCAAACAAATCGCAATGATTGAGGCGGGGCTGATCCCACCGGTACTAAAAACCGGAAACCTGGATTCACTAAGGACTTTTGCGGATGTGCGCGATGCGGTTCGTGCCTATTATCTGTTGGTGACGCACAAACCTATTTCAGGTGAATACTATAATATTGGTGGCACCTATACATGCACCATTGGCGAAATGTTGAATACACTGCTATCCATGTCTACAGTAAAAGGAATAAGGGTAGAAACCGATCCGGAACGTTTGCGTCCCATCGATGCCGACCTGCAAGTTCCCAACACTGCCAAGTTTGAGTCGCATACGGGGTGGAAACCGGAAATATCTTTTGAAAAAACCATGGCGGATTTGTTGCAATACTGGCGTGACAGGATACTTATAAACACTGCTTTTTTGACGCGTTAAATCGAGAACGATATGACAAAAATTATACGTGCGCGAGCCCCACTCCGGCTTGGCTTGGCTGGTGGCGGCTCCGATGTTTCGCCATATTGTGATGTTCATGGTGGTTATGTCCTCAACGCGACCATAGACCGCTATGCCTATACTGTAATCAAATCGTTGAATGAACCTTGTATCCGTTTTAAATCAACCGATCAACAGAAGGAAGAAGTATATCCTTTGTCGGAGTATCTGGAATTGGACGGAAAACTTGACCTTCACAAAGCAGTCTATAACGAGATTGTCCGGAAGTATAACGAGGGAAAACCTATAGCGCTTGAGATGAGCACTTTTTGCGATGCGCCCGTAGGTTCTGGCCTGGGTTCATCTTCAACGCTTGTGGTCGTTATGATTTGCGCCTTTGCCGAGTTGCTCAATCTACCGCTTGATGATTACACCATTGCGAGTATCGCCTACAAGACCGAACGTATCGACGCCGGCTTGCAGGGGGGGCGGCAGGATCAGTATTCAGCCACATTCGGTGGCTTCAACTTCATGGAATTTTATGCTAACGATCACGCTATCGTTAACCCGCTCCGAATTAAGGAGTGGATAATATGTGAGCTGGAAGCTTCGTTGGTTTTGTTTTACACCGGTGTATCCAGGGAGTCCGCAAAGATAATTGCCGATCAGAGTGACAATATGAAAACTGGTGACAATGACGCTATAGAGGCAATGCATGGTATTAAACGTGAAGCGCTGACCATGAAAGAATGTCTGCTCAGAGGCAATTTTGAAGGTATTGTCTCATCAATGCGCGAAGGATGGGAGAATAAGAAACGTTCGGCCTCGACGGTTTCCAATCCGCTGATTGATAAAATTTACAATACTGCCATTCATGCAGGGGCTTTGGCTGGTAAAGTTTCAGGCGCCGGGGGAGGAGGCTTTATGATGTTCTTTGTGCCGCCGGATAAACGTATGGACGTGGTTCGCGCCTTGCATGGTTTTGAAGGCCAGGTCAGTAATTGCCATTTTACGAGCAACGGCGCTCAGGCATGGCGGGTATAGTATGAAGGCCATAGTTCTTGCCGGTGGCCTTGGCACCCGTCTGCGCGAGCGGGTTGCCGATCTGCCCAAACCAATGGCTCCAGTAGCGGGGAAACCTTTTATGGAATATCTCCTTGACCTTTTAGTTGCTGGTGGAGTGAGGGAGATCATCCTATCTGTCGGCTACCAGGCTGATATCATTAAGGCTCATTTTGGCAGCGGCTACCGCGATGCTGAAGTGAGATATGCCATTGAAACAGAGCCACTGGGCACCGGTGGTGCCATTGCTTACGCATTGCGCGGAGAAGGAGATGATCCGGTGCTTGTGCTTAACGGAGATACTTTTCTTGATATCGATTATTCGGAGCTTCTGCGCTGGTATGCGCAGGTGCCGGCTCAAGTTGCGATGGTGTTAAGAAACGTACCTGATGTATCCAGATATGGCTCCGTCCTGGTGTCCGGCGATAAGGTGTCCGGTTTTATGGAAAAAAGGAATTCCGGTCCTGGTTTGATTAATGCGGGTGTTTATATTGTAAAGCCGGATGTTTTTGGTAAATACGGACTGTCCGGAAAATTTAGTTTGGAAGCGGATTTACTGCAAAAACACTACAAGCTGTTATCACCTCGAGCATTCTGTACTGAGGCCTATTTTATAGATATTGGTATACCTGATGACTACTACCGAGCACAAAATGATCTTCCTCTGCGATCAACACCAAAAACTGTTGGTTACTAACATTGACAGTACAATCCCATGACTAATAACAATATATCTGTTGTTATTGTTACTTATGATGATAGGTGGCAATATTTATACCGAGTCCTGGAGCACCTTGAGTACAATTCATATGTTTCCAGAGTTGTGCTTATTGATAATGCTTCGAAATATAGTGTTGCAGACAGATGCTGCGAGTCTTTATTCAAAAAAGTTTCTATACATCGCAACGAATCAAATTTGGGTTCTGCCGGTGGTTTTTCAAAAGGCATATCTTTAGCTTGCGAAAAAAATGATTCACTTATTTTGTTGCTGGATGATGACAACCTTCCTCGTCCCGGTTCTATCAAAGGGTTGATTGATACATACAACGACCTTACTGAAAATAGAAGTTACAAAAATATTGCAGTACTGGCTTTTAGAGAAAATCTGCATGCTAATTTCAAAATACCGAAAAAACCTGTATTCATGCACGGAAAGGATTTTCTATGTTTTAATATCTTTAATGCCATTCAACGGCATTTAAAGCTGATCAAGTTCGAAAGTATCCAGCACTCAGGTCCTGAATACGCAGTAATATCAGGAGGGATTGCATACAGTGGCATAATGTTCTCTCCCGGACTTGTCTTAGATATTGGCTTGCCAAATAGCGATTTCATTTTGTATTTCGATGATTTTGAATATTCGATTCGGATGCTCAAGAGTGGTTATACCATTTGGCTCGACAGGGAAAACAGTGTGGACGATATCCTTGAGAATTATTCGGCGAGCGCCTACCAGATACCTTTTTGGGGTTTCTGGTTAGCTGACTCTGACAGTAAGATTTATTACAACATCAGAAACAGGGTATATCTGGACCATTTTTTGGATAGTAAAATTTCATTGCCGTATTTACTAAACAGAACCATTTTTTTATTTGTCTTCTCTCTAATCTGCCTATTAACATTCAGACTAAAGAGATTAAAGACTTTTTTTGATGCATGCCATGATGGAAAGAATGGACATCTTGGTTTAAATAATGGTTACCCTTTATGACGAACATAAGTCTGGATGTAGTCAAAGTCACCATTATTATTGTCACCTGGAACAAGCGTGACGATGTCCTTAACCTTCTCGATTCCCTGCAATCAATTGCCTCTCCCAATGTAACAATCGTAGTAATTGACAATGCCTCCTCAGACGGTTCAGTTGCAGCAATTCGTGATCGCTCCCTTCCTGTGACACTTATCGAAAATTCAGAAAATCTTGGAGGTACCGGAGGTTTCAATACCGGTATCAGGTACGCACTCAATAACCTTTATCAGGACTATATCTGGCTACTGGACAACGATGCCGAGGTAAAACCGGATACCCTTGATAAGCTTGTTTCAGTCATGGAAGCAGACGGTTCTGTCGGCATTGCCGGATCTTGCATACTTGACACAATAGATCGCGGCTTGATTGTTGAGGCCGGCGGTCATATTGATGAACGATCTGCTACCTGGAAACCACATCTCCGCTATAAGTTACATTCCTTATATATCGGCTCTCCAGCGATAGATGTGGACTATGTTCCTGCATGCTCGGCTCTTGTCCGAAGGGAGTTGTTTGACGTTATCGGAATAATGGACGAGCGCTACTTTCTGCATTGGGATGATGTTGATTTCGGAAGGACTGCAACGAAAGCTGGATTCAGGGTTGTGGCGGTACTGGATTCGATGGTGCATCATGGTACTGAAAAAGGATACAGCAATACAGTTTTGTACTTTGATGTACGGAATTCTCTGCTCTTCCTTGCAAAACATCTTTCGATAGGTAAGCGTGTTCTTCCCATGTTCAGGGCTTGTCTGCGGAGTATTATGGCTTCAAAGCTGTTCGAATTGTCGGGAGAAAAAATGCTCTCATGGTATCTCCGTCAGGCGGTGGAAAATTTTTCCGCAGGTCGTTTCGGGTCCGCACCGCTAATACCAGACCAACTTAACTCGTTGAGTAACAAAAATACCGATTTCGCTCTATGCACCGCAGGGGCAAAGAGTTTTGTGCTGTTTGCCGTTGGCTGTTATGCCGATGTTGTTGGGGCAGCCAGCGTGATTCGCTCTTCGTACCCAACGGTATCTATTACTCTGGCGGCTCCCTCGGACAGGCTCGAGGTCTACAAGTCTTGCGAGGCGATCAATGACTTTATCAGCTATGATCTGGCCAGAGACGGGCTTTGGGGGAGTCTCAATTTCGTTTTGAACTTACTGCGGTTAAGGTTTGATTGTGCTGTCACAGCCGGAACTGGTTTTGTGGTGCCGTTTGCATTTTTTGTTCGTCGGAACATTGTCATTTCGGATGGCGGCAGGTTGGTGCAAGAATCAAAAATATCTCTTGGATCATTTTGGAAGCTGCCCTGTGCAGTTGTTTCAGGTTTTTTTATAACGTTGCCAATATTTTTGAAATGCTGGATGGCTGGCCGAAAAATGTCAAATTCCAGCCGGCCTGATTCAGGAATAGCACGGAAAACCACATGATTTTATCCCGCATCCTATCCACGTCCACACTCAGTCTTGGCGCTGCTTGTCATCTCGATAAACTTGGACACTCCGATTGGCGAATTTTTGAACGAAAAACCACCTTAATTTGGTTTTCCGACTATTTTTCATCAATAAGCCAAAAAGACTTGACTATTATGCAAGGCGTGAAATAATAGTCGGAATGAAACGATACCTCTTCGAAAATATTCGCTCAGACCTTACCAAGAAAATGGTGCTGCTTACTGGTCCCCGGCAGGTTGGCAAGACGACTCTGGCAAAGGAGCTGATGGCTGGCTACCACCGCCCTCAGTACCTGAATTGGGATGTTAACGATGACCGTCGCCTTATACGTGCTCAAAGCTGGAGTCCACGGGCTGATATGCTTGTGTTTGATGAAATACACAAGATGCCAGACTGGAAGGCTTTTTTAAAGGGTGTTTTTGATGGCAGGAGTGATGGGCAAGCCATATTGGTGACAGGAAGTGCCAGAATGGAGACATTTCGCCAATCTGGTGATTCCCTAGCCGGTCGTTATTTTCATGCGAGGCTTCACCCCTTTTCAGTGCGTGAATGGGTCATGCTGAGCGATGCCAAGCCAGATGATGCTCTTGATCGTCTGATTGAAAGAGGTGGATTGCCGGAACCTTTTCTTGTATCAGAAAAAAGTGAGGCTGAACGCTGGCGGCGGCAATACTTTACCGATCTGGTTCGTGAAGATGTGTTGGAATTTTCCAGAATTCAGGAAGTCCGGACGATGCGCTTACTGGTAGACCTGCTTCGTGGGCGTGTCGGTTCGCCACTATCCATTGCTTCACTTGCCAGAGATCTGCAGGCGGCTCCAAATACGGTGAGCAAATACCTTGATATTCTTGAAGCTCTCTATGTCATTTTTCTGGTGCGCCCTTATCACCGCAATATTGCCAGAGCGATCCTGAAAGAACCAAAGGTCTATTTTTTTGATACCGGTTATGTCCTTGGCGATAGTGGGATCAAGTGGGAAAATGCGTGTGCAACGATGTTACTTAAGCACAGCAATTATCAGCAGGATGTTTTTGGTATAGATTCGAGCCTGCACTATATACGAACAAAAGATGGCGCTGAAGTTGATTTTGTATTGTGCGAAGCTGGTAGTCCGTCTTTACTTATTGAATGCAAACATGCAGACAATCGGCCAGGTTCCTCGCTTATCAAGTTTGCTGAACTCTTCCCAAATGCGCAGACAATCCAGTTGGTACGCGAACTGCGTCAGGAGGAGTACCGCAATCATGTATCAATTTTATCAGGGGCGAAGTGGCTGGCAGAGCTTAAGGCGTGAAGTATGTTTTCGGGTTCCCGCAAATAACGCCTGAATGGAGTTTTAGTGCATAAAATCCTCATCATTGGCGCATGCCCTTGTGGTCTGGGAGTCGCCTGTCATCTTGAGGGGATTCGGGGGACAACATATAGCTCTCAAATTTATTGGTTGAAAATCAACCACCAAGTGGTTAATATACCGCCATGCTATCAAGAAATATTACCCCTAAAATTATTGAAGCTCTTTCTGACACTCCAGTCGTTATGCTGAATGGAGCGAGACAGACCGGCAAGAGTACTCTGGCAAAAGCTCTCATAAGCGAAAAGCATATTGATCGCTATGTTACTCTGGACGATGCTTCCGTGCTTGCTGCGGCGAAGCACGATCCGGTTGGGTTTCTTTCCGGTTTGGGTGAATCTGTAGTAATCGACGAGATTCAGCGTGCGCCGGAACTTTTTGTTGCTATCAAGGCTGATGTTGATCGTAATCGTAAGCCCGGGCGTTATCTGCTTACCGGGTCGGCAAACGTACTTCTTCTGCCGCGCCTTTCGGAATCTCTGGCTGGCAGAATGGAGATTTTTACCTTATGGCCGCTTTCCCAAGGCGAGTTTTCAGGTGTCAGGGAACAATTTATTGATGTCCTGTTTTCTGAGAATATACCCTCTCAGGTACTGACTACTGGCGATAATGATGCAACCTTGAACGAAAGAGCCATACGGGGAGGATACCCGGAGGTTGCTGCAAGAACTTCAGAATCACGTCGACGTGCCTGGTTCGAATCCTATATCACAACTATTTTACAGCGTGATGTGCGTGACATAGCACATATTGACGGTCTTACTGCAATGCCGCGTCTCCTTGCCATGCTTGCAACCAGATCCCCGTCGCTGCTTAATTATTCAGAACTTTCACGGACAACCGGTCTTCCGCAAAGCACCTTGAAACGCTACATGACTCTTTTTGAAACGATTTTTCTGATTGATCATCTTCCTGCCTGGTATTCAAACCTTGGGAAAAGAGTTGTTAAAACCGCAAAGCTGGTAATGTGTGATTCCGGATTGTTGTCAACATTGCTTGCTGTTGATGCCTTCAGGTTGGAAAACACCCCGCTATGCGGAGCAGTTGTGGAGAACTTTGTGATAGTGGAGCTGAAAAAACAGATTTCATGGAGTGACACAAAACCTGCGATGCACCATTTTCGCACTCAGGCAGGTCAGGAGGTTGATGTTGTTCTTGAAGATCGTGCCGGAAGGGTTGTCGGTATAGAAATTAAATCTGCAAAGAGTGTTGGCGGGCAGGATTTCAGGGGTCTTCAATCACTTGCTGATGCTTCCGGAGACCAGTTTCTCAGAGGCATTGTGTTGTATGGTGGTAGTGATATTGTACCTTTCGGCAGCAAATTTCTCGCTATGCCAATCGACTCTATGTGGAACATGGAGTCGATGGAACGTTTACCGAAGAAAATGGTCGATCATCAGCTTATCTGAGGGTATGTCGTACGGCTGCATCTGAAATAACTCTTTTACTATCTCTCGCCGCCAAATACTTTGGTGGATGACGCTGATGGGGGAATGTAGAAAATCATCATTAAATTCGACGAGGTAATGCGGAAAGGTTCGGTACTTCTTGAAATTCATCATCATCGGCGCCGGCCCCACCGGCCTGGGCGCCGCCTATCAGCTCAACAAGCTTGGTCACACCAACTGGCAGATATTTGAACGCAGCGACCACGTCGGCGGACTGGCCGCTTCATCTCTCGATGATAATAACTTTACCTGGGATATTGGCGGCCATGTTCTCTTCTCCCATTATGACTATTTCGATAAAGCGGTAGCCGAAGCCCTTGGAGATCAGTATTTCGAGCACCAGCGCGAAAGCTGGATCCGCATCCTGCAGCGCTGGGTGCCGTATCCGTTCCAGAACAATGTCAGATATCTTCCGGATGACGCGCTTCGTGAATGCGTTTTCGGTTTACGTGAATTATCCGGTACATCCAATACAACCTCCAATTTCCGAGAATGGATGGATATTGTCTTTGGTCGCGGTATCGTCAAATATTTTATGGAACCGTATAACCGCAAAGTGTGGGGCGTTCCGCTGGAAACAATGAGTAAATCATGGATCGCTGAGCGGGTGAGTCTGGTCGATCTGGCCCGCATTGAACGAAATATTACGGAAGAGCTGGATGATTTAAGCTGGGGACCGAATAACGTCTTCACGTTCCCGAAATATGGTGGTACGGGTGCCATATATGAAGGTATTGCCAAGCCAATGCGTGAAAAAATCAATCTACAGCATGAGATGACTGAGATAGACTTGGACCAAAAGACGGTGACTTTTTCTCATGGCCTGATCGAACGGTATGATGTTCTGATTACTACGTCTCCGCTCGACCTGTTAGTGTCAAAGTGTCGCGTGGTTCCGGAGCGAATTTCAGACGCTGCAAAAGATCTGGTCCATAACAGCGGCCTGATAGTCGGGCTTGGTTTTGAAGGCCGGCGGGATGACTCGAAATGCTGGATGTATTTTCCTGAAAGCAGCGCTCCGTTCTACCGTGTAACCAACTTTCACAACTATTCGCGGTTTAACGTCCCTGCTGGAGATACAGAACGATATTTCTCCTTGATGTGCGAAACTACCTATTCATCCTGCAAGCCGGAAAACAAGAGCACTATCGTAGAAGAAACACTGCAAGGGCTTGTAAACAGCGGCATGATTGACGAAGATCAGAAAAATCGTCTGGCTAGTCGCCATCTGATTGATATTCCCTATTCCTATCCGGTGCCGACACTGGGGCGGGATAGAGCACTTGCCACAATTCAGCCATTCCTTGAATCACACTCCGTCTACTCCCGGGGGCGTTTCGGCGCCTGGAAATATGAGGTCGGCAACATGGATCACTCTTTTATGCAGGGGGTCGAGGTCGTAGAGCGCCTGCTGAAAGGAACCGAAGAGCGCACGTTTGAAGATCCCCTCAGCGCACAGTCCGTCCGGTAATGTGATTGACATAAAGTAACACGTATTGTAACTTTGTGTAATGCAAACTCTCCAACCCATGAAACAGCTGACCAAAATAATCGAATCACTGGCAACAGAAGAACACTGCCTCTTTATGCTTTCCGATCTGCGCGCTTCTCTTCCAAAACTCACATCAGGAGCTTTCAAAGTAGTGATGAGTCGAGCGGAAAAAACGGGCCTTTTCAAGCGGGTCTGTCGCGGTATTTATCTCTATCCCAAAGCAGGATTTCCGCGCGGTCTGCTTTTGTTTCATGCCGCTGCACGATTGCGTGCCGATACATTCAACTATATGAGCCTCGAAACAGTTCTCAGTGATGCCGGGGTTATTTCGCAGGTGCCGATGAACTGGATTACACTTATGTCATCGGGCAGGAGTAATGTGATCCGCTGTGGCGAATGGGGTACGATTGAGTTCGTTCATACGAATCAAAAGCCGGAAACACTCAAAGATCATCTTGAGTACGATCCTCGTTGCCACTTGTGGCGGGCTTCCGTCGCGGTAGCTCTTCGAGATATGAAAAAAGTCAGGCGTAATCTTGATTTGGTCGATTGGAGTGTCGTGAATGAGCCTGTTTGAACGATTGGTAACTCAAGCTTTACGAGATAATTTTGAAATGGCTCCTCTTGCAATGATCGTGGAAAAAGAAATTCTGCATCACGATATCCTGCGTGTGATGAGCGGAGCCGGCCTGCTGGAACAATTGACGTTCATGGGTGGCACCTGTCTCAGGGCTTGTTATGGTTCAAACCGTTTGAGTGAAGATCTTGATTTTACGGGCGGGAAGAATTTCAGTCGCAAAAGTTTACAGATGCTGCCGACTCTGCTGATAAAAAATCTGCAGACAAAGTATGGCTTGATTGTGGAGGTACGTGAACCACAGCGAGAGATTGGTAATGTAGATACTTGGAAAATGAAGGTAGTGACACGACCTGAACAGCGTGGAATTCCAGCTCAGCGCATAAATATCGATATTTGTGCGATACCGAGTTATGATGCCAGGCCGATGATGTTGCGTAATTATTATGGTATTGATATGGGTACGTCCGGTTTGATAGTACACGCAGAAAGTCGAGAAGAAATTTTAGCCGACAAGCTGATTGCATTGGCGCTGCGCCCTGGCCGGATCAAGAATCGCGATCTGTGGGATATCGGCTGGTTAAAGCAGCATGCTATTCAGCTGCCGATGAAGCTGGTGCGGAACAAGATTTTTGATCATCAACATACGCTTGAAAGTTATGTGAAATTACTTTTTCAGCGCCGTGAAACTCTCAAAGCGGATGACGGTCTGCGTACCGCCTTTGAGCAGGAGATGAAGCGCTTTCTGCCAGCTGCTGTTGTCAATGAGACTATATTGCATTCATCATTTTGGCAATATCTGACAAGCCTTGTTGTGGAAGAGTGTGATCTGGTCGTGGACGCATTGTCTGGCAGCAAAAGCGATGCCTCCTTTACCATGTAAAAAGCACAGTGTTCAGAGCAATTTCTGATATTCAGCGAGGGATAGATGGGCAAAACGGTTTCTGTTATTTTGTTTTACCTTGCACTGTCAGCGCTGTGCCTTCCCATCCCGGCACTCTCAAACGAATGCCCCCGCATCTCCACCTCCGAAGCCGATACCAAAATAAAAACCCTCGCGAATGATATCCGTTACCATAACCAACTCTATTACGAAAAAGCTCAGCCGGAAATCAGCGATGCAGAATATGACCGGTTGTTTGCTGCCCTGGTTCACATGGAAAGTTGTTTTCCTGCTCTGGTGGCTTCCGATTCGCCGACCAGGCAAGTTGGCAGCGACGTGTCTGCCGGTTCAAAAAAAGTCGCGCATGAAAAACCGATGCTCAGCCTGTCGTCGGCAAGCGGTCCGCAGGCTGTGGAACAGCTACTGAGGAGGCTTGGGAGTGGAGAAACGGTGTCGCTGCTTGTCCAGCCCAAAGTTGATGGCGTACCGGTGGAGTTAATCTATGTTGCCGGGAAGCTGGTTTCGGCGGCGACGCGCGGGGATGGTCGTTTTGGTGAGGATGTGACCGGGCGGGTACGTGATATTGGTGGGATTCTGTTGCAATTGAGTGCTACGTTTCCCGAACGGGTGGTTGTTCGTGGCGAAATGTATGCCGATCTGCCGCTGATGCAGAAATACAACCTCGCACACCCTACAGCAAACTATGCCTCTCCGCGTCATCTGGTCGCCGGAGTCCTGCAGTCTCGTATACCTGATCCGGCGGCGCTTGCGGTTCTGCGTCTGTTTCCCTTTGAGTTGGTAACAATTGATCTGCCTGGGGATCAGGTTCGTACTGATCGTGAAGCGCTGAATAAGCTATCAGAGTGGGGCTTTACGGTAGATTCTGCACATACCCACCCGGTGCAGAGTTTCTCCGATATTCAGGCAATTTATCGTTCGTATCTGGCCGGGCGGGATCAGCAGCCGTTTGCCATGGATGGGATTGTCGTCAAGGTTGATGATCTGATGCAGCGACAGCGAACAGGGGAGGGGGAACGGGCACCTTTCTGGGCGGCCGCCTGGAAATTCCCGCCGGAATCAGCCCGGACTCAGGTGATAAAAATCCTCTGGACGGTTGGCCGGACGGGGCGCCGCACTCCGGTCGCGGAGATCATTCCTGTTCGCCTCGGAGGTGCGCAGGTTTCGCGGATTTCGTTGCATTCTCCTGAAAAAATTACGTGGCTGGATATTGCCGCCGGTGATCAGATCGTGGTTGGGTTGGTGGGTGATGTGATACCGCAGGTACTGGAAGTGGTCGGGCGGAGCGCCCGTTATTCGGGATCTGGAGCGGTGCGACAGGAGGCTCCTGAACAGGCCTTGGATGTCTGCTTGAGCGATTCCCCCGGATGCCGGCAACAGTTTCTGGCCAAAGCATATTTTTTTGCTTCGAAGTCGGGTCTTACTGTTAGCGGACTGGGGCGCACGCGCTTGAAGAAGTTGGTCGAAGCGGGACTGGTGACCGATCTTCCGTCCCTGTTTATGCTGCAAGAGGAGGCTGTTGCTGCAGTGCCAGGTTTCAGCCGTGCATCAGCAAAGCGAATTATCACGTCTCTTCATCTCGCATCTCATTCTGAGCCATTCAAAATAGTAACAGCTCTCGGCATTGCCGGTGTCGGGACGAAAACCGTGCAGCGGCTGAATCTTCAATTTTCTTCTTTTGACGAACTTTTAAATGCAGATAAAGAGCGGCTGAAAACCCTCTCTGCACGTGATGCCCGCGCCGTTCAGACGATGCAGCGTTTTTTTCACTCAGCGGGCGGTGCCGATCTACTGACGAAAATTCGCGACCTCGGCATGTTGCCGGTTCGTAGTGGTGGCGTACGGTGAATGTCAGGCTGATGAAATGCATTGATGCTGCATTTGGTCAGATTGCTGCGTCGTGCCTTCCCGGTCCGGCGAAACAGACACTGCCGTCGCCAATTTCCTCTTACCTTATCATCCGTCCCGGCGGTATCGGCGACGCAGCACTGCTGGCCCCTACCATTCACGCCATCAAAAAAGTCTCTCCACTGGCCAGTATTACCGTGCTGGCAGAGCATCGCAATGCCGGTGTTTTTGCGCTGATTGCCAGCGTAGATCGAACTTTTTGTTATGATAACCCGCGCGAGTTTATTCAGGCGCTGCGCCCCCGTTATGACGTTGTCATTGATACCGAACAGTGGCATCGTCTTTCCGCAGTGGTAGCGCGATTGGTGCGGGCAGCGGTCTCGATCGGTTTTGGAACCAACCTGCGCCGACGGATGTTTACCGATACGGTTGTATACTCTCACAATGACTATGAATCGCTCAGTTTTAGTCACCTTCTGCAGCCATTGGGAATTGATGCGACTGCGTCTGCGTTTGAAATTCCGTTTTTGGAGGTGCCGGATGCAGCCTCTCTAAAAGCTGCATCTTTGCTGCAACCGCTGCATGACGCTCCGTTTGTGGCACTGTATCCGGGAGCCAGTATCAGAGAGCGGCGCTGGGGTGCAGACCGTTTTCGGCAGGTGTCGGAGATGCTCTTGGACGCCGGAATCAGGACGGTTGTCGTCGGAAACATGGATGACCAGCGCCAGGGGGAGGAAATTACGTGCGGCGGAGCCGGCTTGAATGTTGCTGGGCTGACCTCGTTGGCCGAGACCGCTGCCGTCATCAAAAAGAGTATGCTGCTTTTGTGCGGCGATTCCGGTCTGTTGCATCTTGCCGTCGGTCTGGGTGTCTCGACGGTATCACTGTTCGGTCCCGGGAGAGCCAGGAAATGGGCTCCAGAGGGTAATCACCATGTAGTGATCACTAAAAATCTCACCTGTTCGCCCTGCACCGTTTTTGGAACGACCCCACCGTGCCCACATGATTCGTGCTGCATGAGCGACATCACCGTTAACGAAGTCGTCACGGCCGTAAAAAAGCGGGTAAACGGATAGAAAAGCTCAAAACTATTACAATTTTCGATTGACAGGGACACTGCTCAGGGTTCAGTATAGCGCCTTTCTAAGGAATAGAGAGCCCGTTCTGCAACCCTGCAGTTTCCATTTTACCAAGGAGTCACGGTATGTTTTCTGTTCTGCAGGGGGTGTGTGACCCTGCTGTCGTGGCACTGGTTGCCGCACTTGTCATTGGCTGCGCCGGAATTCCCGGCCTCTTTCTGCGCTCACCCGGTCCTGGCCAGATGTTTGCGACATGCACTACAATACTGGCTTCCCTGGCCGGTCTGCCTGCAGCTTTAATCCTTCTCTTTTCCCCTGTAACAACAACGTTTATCCTGGATTGGGGGCTTCCGTTCGGTCCCTGTGAGCTTGCCATTGATCCTCTTTCAGCTTTTTTTCTCCTCCCCATTTTTATTGTTGCCGCCGCCGGTTCGCTCTTTGCGCTCGGCTATTGGCCGGCGAAGGAACACCGAGCCACTGAACGCGGATTGACGTTTTTCTATGGAATATTGGCCGCTTCCATGGCAATTCTGGTGACCGCCCGCAATGGTGCGTTTTTCCTGATGGTCTGGGAGATCATGGCGCTTTCAGCCTATTTTCTGCTCGTGACGGAGCATGAACGCGAGGATGTGCGTCGGGCCGGAACGGTCTACCTGATTGCTACGCATACCGGTAGTGCAGCGTTGTACGTCCTCTTTTCGTTGTTAGCAGCCCAGTCCGGCTCATTTCTCCTGCCTGCAGCCGGGTCACTTTCGGCACTGCCACCACTAGCGATGATGATTGCCATGGCAACTTTTATCGGTTTCGGTGCCAAGGCAGGTATCATGCCGCTGCATATCTGGCTCCCCTCGGCACATGCCAATGCTCCCAGCCATGTTTCGGCCATGATGTCGGGTGTCATGCTGAAGATGGGGTTGTATGGAATATTCAGAACCTTGACCTTCTTTCACGATCCACCGCTTATCTGGGGCATGGTTTTAACAGTCGCCGGTATCAGTTCAGCTCTTCTGGGGATTGCCTTTGCCGTTGCGCAACGGGATATGAAACGACTGCTAGCCTGTAGCAGCATCGAAAATATCGGTATTATCACGACCGGTCTGGGTGTAGCAATGCTGGGAATCTCCAGCCATAATGCGCCACTAGCCTACCTGGGGATGGCCGGCAGTTTGCTGCATATCCTCAATCACAGCTTTTTTAAACCGCTCCTGTTCCTTGGTTCGGGCGCTATTATTCATGCAGCCGGTACGCGCGAAATGAATCTGATGGGCGGCCTGGCCAAGGGGATGCCGCGCTCGGCGTTGCTCTTTCTTATCGGTTCGGTTGCCATTTGTGGAATTCCCCCCTTGAATGGTTTCGTATCGGAGTTCCTGCTCTACTTCGGCTTCTTTTCACAGATCCAGGCTTCCAGTCTGGTGTATCTGGTGTTGTTGGCGCCACTATTGGCTCTGGTTGGCGGTCTGGCCGTTGTTGCTTTTACCAAACTGTACAGCTCGGTATTTCTCGGCACTCCCCGCAGTCCGGGGGCGGCTCATCCACATGAAGCCGGTTTTGCCATGTTGTGCCCGATGGGTCTTTTTACACTGCTCTGCCTTCTGGTCGGTCTTCTGCCGCAGCAGGCGCTGCGGCTTGTTGCTCCTGCATTGCAGTCGTTCATGCCGCAGGTGGCGGCGGTGGTTAATCCTGCAGAGTACGCTTTTGTTTTAGGACGTATCAGTTTGATGGTATTAACTCTGGTACTGATTGTCGTCGCAGTAACACTGCTCTGGTGGTGGCGTGTGGGGCGTAGCCGGGTAACCTCGGCACCCACCTGGGGATGCGGCTATCAGCGGGGTACAGCGCGTATGCAATACGTGGGGACATCGTTTTCAGAGCTGGCCGTTTCTGTCTTTAACGGTATTATCCGGCAGCGGGTCAAGCGTCCCGTCTTATCCGGCCTGTTCCCCGGTTCTTCACACTGTGCAGACAAACCGTCTGAGACGCTTCTGGAAAGGATCATTGCGCCGTTATTTTCGCTGGCGGGAGTGTCATTCGCCTTCCTGCGGCGCCTGCAGCATGGGCAGATGCATGTGTATATGATCTATATCTTCGCGACACTGTTTATTCTGATGCTCTGGGCCCATTGAGCGGGCATTGGGGAGAATGATTCATGACCAATACCATTATCCATATTGTGCTGGCACTGGCAATGCCCCCGCTGCTTTTGGGGGTGATCGGCAAAACCAAGGCGACCTTTGCCGGGCGAGTTGGTGCGCCGTTTCTGCAGCCGTACTATGATATTATCCGTCTGCTGCAGAAGGGCAGCGTCTTCAGCACGACCACCACCTGGGTCTTTCGTGCCGGTCCGCTGGTCACTTTGGCTACCACTGCTGTAGCGGCGCTACTGATCCCTTGTGGAGCACATCAGGCACCGCTATCATTCCAGGGTGACATGATCCTGTATGCTTATCTGTTTGCCCTGGGTCGTTTTTTTACGATGGCAGCCGCGCTGGACACCGGTTCAAGCTTTGAGGGGATGGGCTCGGCCCGCGAAGCGACCTACTCATGTCTGGCTGAGCCGACCCTCTTTTTTGCCCTGATTACACTTTCAAGGCTATCAGGCTCGTATTCGCTGTCACCAATGCTGATCAACATCAGCTTCGGGGTCTGGCTGAACTCCGGTGCCGCGCTGCTGATGTTGGTTGGCGGGATGTTCATCGTGCTCCTGGCTGAAAACTGCCGTATCCCCTTTGATGATCCCACCACACATCTGGAATTGACCATGATTCATGAGGTCATGGTGCTCGATCACAGCGGTCCGGCGCTGGGGATTATCCATTATGCCGCTGCGCTCAAACTGTATGTCCTGGGGGCTTTTTTTGTTCATCTGGCCTTGCCGTATGCGTCCGGTAACTGGCTGCTTGACTGGGGGCTTTTCATTGTTTCCATGTTGGAACTGGCCGTTGTCATCGGGATAGTCGAGTCGGTGATGGCCCGTCTGCGTCTGATCCGCATTCCGCAACTACTGGTGGCCGCTACGATTTTGGCCGCATTTTCTACACTGCTCGTCATCAGGTGATGTCATGATTACACTCGCGGACCAATTTCTTGTGCTTGTTCTGTTGATTAATTTTGTTGCGCTTGGCACCAGTCGCCTTATTTTTTCGATACGGGCCGTCGCTGCGCAAGGTGTGATCCTCGGCATTCTGCCGGCTCTGATTCACCCCTTTTCGTGGCATCTGGTCGGTATTATCCTGATGATTCTGGTAACGAAAGGATTTGTGATCCCCCTGCTGCTCAACAGGGCGGTGCGCTCTGCCGAGATCAAGCGCGAAGTTGAACCGTTTCTCGGCTATGTGCCCACACTGCTGATGGGGGCTGTCTTCACGGCGCTCTCTTTTGCATTTGCCGGCAAACTGCCGCTGCTGCCGGAGCATCAGAATTATATGTTCGTACCTGCATCAATGGCCACACTGATGACCGGTTTTCTTGTTTTGACGACCCGCCGCAAGGCGATTTCACAAGTCATCGGTTATCTCGTTCTGGAAAACGGTATCTTCATCTTCGGTCTCCTGCTGGCGGAAGCTCTACCGGTCATGGTAGAAGCGGGTGCCCTGCTGGATTTGCTGGTCGGAACCTTTGTCATGGGGATTGTTATCAACCACATCAGTCGTGAGTTCTCTTCTCTGGATACCTCGCGCCTGACCTCGCTGAAAGAGGAGTAGTACCATGCTGCTTGCTGCACTGATCATTCTTCCGCTCTTCGGAGCGCTTGTCTCCTGGCTGATCCCCTATGATCGTCTGCGCCCCAAGGTGCTCTCTCTGTTCACCTTTGCCCACCTGGGCATCACCATTCAACTGCTCACGTTTACCCCGCCTGAATCTCCTGACGGCTGGTTTCACTTTGATGCGCTGGGTAAAATAGTTCTCTTAAGCACCAGTCTGCTGTTTCTGACCTGTGCCTTTTATTCGATCGGCTATCTCAAATACCGGCGCGAACGCTCTAACCGGGTGATCTGTATCGGCATGCTGGTCTGTCTCTCAGCAGCATCACTGGTCACCATTACCCATCACTTGGGACTCATGTGGGTGGCGCTGGAAACGACGACGATTTTTATGGCGCCGATGATCTATTTCAACCGCAACGCCCGTTCGATAGAGGCCACCTGGAAATATCTGCTGATCTGCTCGGTCGGGGTAGCTCTGGCGCTGATCGGGCTCTATTTTCTAGCGTACGCCACCATCGTAGCCCAGGTGGAACCGTCGCTACTGCTGGATGATCTCATGCGTGATGCCGGTAAACTTTCTTCCGGGTGGGTACACGCAGCCTTCGTCTTTCTGCTGGTCGGTTTCGGCACCAAGATGGGATTGGCGCCGCTGCATACTTGGAAACCTGATGCCTATGGTGAGGCTCCCGGTCTGGTTGGTGCCCTGTTATCGGGCGGATTGGTTAATCTGGCCTTCCTGGCGCTGCTGCGAGTTTACCAGCTCTGTCTGGCAACCAGGGAAATCGCTTTTTTTCAGAATGCCCTGATCGGCATGGGACTTTTTTCGATGATCGTAGCCGCTGTTTTTATGGCGCGTCAGGCAGATTTTAAGCGGATGTTGGCATATTCAAGTGTTGAGCATGTCGGGATTATGGCGGTAGCGCTCGGTCTGGGGGGCAAAGCGATTTTTGGAGCGCTGTTTCACGTCTTTGCCAACGGTCTTTCCAAAGGGGTGCTGTTTCTCTCCTCCGGCAATATTCATCGCTCCTACAACAGTAAAAGTACCGATCATGTCCGCGGCGCTCTCCGGCGTTTGCCCTGGTCAGGTGGGCTTTTTCTGGCCGGATTCATCGCTGTTACCGGTTCACCTCCCTTTGCACCTTTTATCAGTGAGTTTACGGTCGTCAGCAGCGCCTTTATCCAGGGGCGGTATATCGTCGGAACCCTGTTTCTGGTTTCACTGGGGATCATTTTTATCGGCATGGCGCTGACGGTGCTGCCGATGGTTATGGGTGAGGCGCCTCCCGACAGCGAGAAAACTTCGTATCGCGACTCGTTCTGGATGGTTGCCGCGCCGCTGTTTCTGCTGCTGCTGGTGTTTCTGCTCGGCGTGTGGATTCCGGCGCCGCTGATGACTTTGCTGAAAGATGGCGCTGCGCTTCTGGAGGTGCGTCCATGAGTTTTGGCATGAAAATCATCTACAATGGATTATCGATCAAGCGGAGCGAAATTCCGGTGGCAGTAGGGGATACGTTTTTTCAGGGGATTCTCGACGCTATTACCGCAGGTTGGCGTGTTTGCTCCTATTTCGGCGTACCGACTGCTGACGGTGCAACGCTGTACTGCATCATGTCCGCTCGCGGCGGAAGCGGTGAACTCGGCATCGCTGCTACATCGGTCGGTCGTGCATTTCCTTCACTGGCAAAGCTCTGTCCTCAGGTGCACCTGTTTGAACGTGAAATTGCCGAGCAATGTCTGGTTCGTCCCGAGGATCATCCCTGGTTTAAGCCGGTTCGCTTTCTGAAGCCGCTCTGTGAGGGAACCGGATTCTGGCACGCGAGTGACGGAGGTGGGCTGATTCCGGGTGTAATGGATTATTACCGGGTTGAAGGAGATGAAGTTCATGAAGTGGCGGTCGGACCGGTGCATGCCGGTATTATCGAACCGGGCCATTTCCGTTTCCAGTGTCACGGCGAGGAGGTCTTTCACCTGGAAATTTCGCTCGGTTTCCAACATCGCGGCATTGAACGGGCACTAATAGGCGGACCATCGCAGCGCAGCCTGCATCTGATGGAAACGATTGCCGGAGATACGACTATCGGTCATGGTCAGGCCTACTGCATGAACATGGAAGCGCTGACGGGGGTCTTCTCCTCTCCACGAGCCGAAACGGTGCGTGGTATTGCCCTTGAGTTGGAGCGACTGGCCAATCATACCGGAGATCTGGGGGCGATTGCCGGGGATGTCGGCTATCTGCCGACCGCTTCGTTCTGTGGCCGTATCCGGGGCGATTTTCTCAATATGACCGCATTGCTCTGTGGCAGCCGTTTCGGACGTGGTCTGTTGCGCCCTGGCGGGATCGGCTATGATTGCGATGCCGGGATAGCTGAAGAACTGCAGAAACGGTTGGACACCGTGCGTGTTGATGTTACCCAGGCGGTGGAGTTGCTCTGGAGTACTCCTTCGGTTATGGCCCGATTGGAGGATACCGGTATAGTATCGGAGCGTGATGCCCGTGAAATCGGCCTGGTTGGTCCGGCGGCACGCGGCTGTAACCTGAATCGCGATATACGCCGCGATCACCCCTTCGGTATTTTCCGAATGAGTCAGATACCGGTCATCACGGCCAGTACCGGCGATGTCTGTGCCCGGGCGATGGTGCGGTGGCTGGAGATTCAACGTTCACTTGATTTTCTGGACGAGCAGGTACGACACCTACCGCGCGGAGGCTATTGTGCGGCGATGAAACCGATTGCACCTGATCGCTGTGCTGTAGCTCTGACAGAAGGATGGCGTGGCGAGGTCTGTCACGTTGTCCTGACGGATGCGGCAGGGCTGTTTGAACGCTACAAGATCGTCGATCCGTCGTTCCACAACTGGTCAGGACTCGGGCTGGCCTTGCGCGATCAGCAGATTTCCGATTTTCCGCTCTGCAACAAGAGTTTCAATCTGTCGTACTGTGGTTATGATCTGTAACCGGGAGCCTGTATGTTAAAAGCTATTTTAACCCGTTTCCGTCAGGGTCATCGCACTATGAAGTACCCTGATGCACCGCAACCGTTACCGCCCCGATTTCGTGGACTGCCGCTGTTGGATGCCACCAGATGCGGAGACGACTGCCGTGCCTGCGCTGATGCCTGTCCGTATGGAGCAATTTCAGCTTCCGGTTCACTGACTCTTGATATGGGAAAATGTATTTTTTGCGGCGACTGCCGTGACATCTGTCCGCACGGCGCGATCAGCTTTTCAACAGACGCCCGTCTTGCCAGTCGCAGTCGTCTGGGGTTGACGGTCTGTGCCGGAGGGGTGTATACAGCTTCTGGTACACTTGAGGGGGAATTGCTGCGGCTGTTCGGGCGTTCGCTCAAATTGCGTGAAGTCAGCGCGGGCGGCTGTAACGCCTGTGAGGCTGATACCAACGTTCTTTCCACAATCGGCTGGGATCTGGGGCGTTTCGGTATTCAGTTTGTGGCCAGTCCCCGGCACGCCGATGGTCTCTTTGTGACCGGACCGGTTAGCGAGAATATGCGTCTGGCGCTGCTGGACACCTACACCGCACTACCTGAACCAAAACTGGTTATCGTGGCGGGTGCCTGTGCCATCAACGGAGGACCGTTCAAGGATCATGCTGAAGTACATAACGGAGCAGACGGACTTCTTCCGGTCGATCTCTATATTCCCGGCTGCCCCCCCAGTCCTTTGACGATACTGGATGGACTGCTGCGGTTGGTTAACAGTATTCAGTAAACAGCTCTCTTTTCGCCGGATAGTAAGGAATACCCGGTGCTTATGGGAAAACTACAGAAACAGGAGGAGGGTGTAATGGATTCAGAAAAGCAGGAAGTGTATCTTCAAGACTGGAAAACCCAGGAAGCCTGTGCAGAGCGGATGTTGCCGGTTATCGGTCGGATGTACCGCGAAAACAACGTTGTGCCGACGGTGTATGGTCGCCCGCTGGTACACTGTTCAGTAATGGATATCCTCAAAGCACACCGCTTCGCCAGGCTGATTATAGATACCGAACTTTCGGTGACCGACACGGCACCGCTTGTTGAAGCTATGGCAAAACTTGATCTGGCGCCTGCTCGTGTTGATCTAGGCAAGCTGATTGTCAAGTTCCAGAGTCTGGACGGGACTACAACTGCTGATGAATTTATCGGTCAGGAGTTGGCCAGTATCAATACCGGTCGCGGTGCACTGCGTCCTGAACCGCAGGATGTTGTCTTATACGGTTTTGGCCGAATCGGTCGACTGTTGGCCCGTATTCTGGTTGAAAAAGCGGGTAGTGGTGAAAAACTGCGCATCAGAGCAGCGGTCGTCCGTAAAGGTGGCGCAGACGATCTGCTGAAACGCGCCAGTCTGCTGCGTCGCGACTCTGTCCATGGTCACTTTAACGGTATTATTACGATCGACGAAGCGGAAAACGCCATAATTGCCAACGGCAATATGATTCGCATCATTTATGCTGATTCACCGGAAAGTATCGATTACACGCAGTATGGCATTCGTGACGCAATTCTGATTGATAACACCGGTAAATGGCGTGATCGGGAAGGGCTCGGCAAACATCTCAAAGCAAAAGGGATCTCAAAAGTTGTTCTGACCGCTCCTGGAAAAGGGGATATTCCCAATGTCGTGGCCGGTATTAACGACGATCTAATTACTGCAGAAGAAAGTCTGTTCTCCGCTGCCAGTTGCACCACCAACGCTATCGTGCCGGTGCTGAAGGCGGTTAACGACCGATACGGCATCGTCAGCGGCCATCTGGAAACCTGCCATTCCTATACCAACGACCAGAACCTGATCGACAACTACCATAAAGCCTCCCGGCGTGGTCGCAGTGCTCCGCTCAACATGGTTATTACTGAAACCGGAGCTGCCAAGGCGGTTGCCAAGGTTATCCCGGATCTGTCTGGCAAGCTGACCGGTAACGCCATTCGTGTGCCGACCCCTAATGTGTCACTGGCAATCCTTAACCTGGAACTGACACAGTCGGTTGATGTTGTCGGCCTGAACAGTTATCTGCGGGATATGTCGCTCAATTCGCCATTGCAGAACCAGATCGATTATACCAACTCTCCAGAGGTCGTATCGAGCGACTTTGTTGGCTCGCGCAGTGCCGGTGTGGTTGACTCCCTGGCAACGATTGTCCAGGGTAAACGCTGCGTACTCTACGTCTGGTATGACAACGAGTTCGGCTACAGCTGCCAGGTTGTGCGTATGATTCAGCAGATGGCCGGTTTGGATCTTCCTACTCTGCCGTAAATAAAGTTCTGGAAAAAGCGTTTGAAACACAGAGCAACAGAGAAACTGAGTAAAAACAATGAAGATATCAGGTTAAAACCAAAAAAGTCATGTACCATTTTGGTTATTCCTGTTGTTTATGTAGCGTTGATCTCTCTGTTGCTCAGTTGCTCTGTGGTTCGTGAATGGCCGTTTTTAAGTCTATACTTATGTGTCAGTACGAATGTGCCCGATATGCACCGCCAGCCAGACGGTCCGCTCATGTGGATCTGTCCATGCCACCCGATGGCGACAGCCGGACGGAATCAGAAGGTAATCACCAGGTTTTAATTCCCTCTCATGCTCTTCCGTCTCAAATACGATCCCCGCACTTCCGGATAAGAGTAGCACCCATTCATCCCAGGCCTGGTCATACCACGAGTCAACCGGAGTCGCATGGCCGTCTGACACAATCCGCTCAATCTGGACGTTATGCGTAGTAATCAGGGTTTGAAAGTGTTCTGTCGGCAGAGATTCCGGGATGCCATCGAAAATATTGGGAATTACGGTGGGAAACTGCATGAACGGTGTCCTTCAGAATGCCTTCAGATCTGTCTGCCGGCTGCCAGCATTTCGGAGGCGTGCGCAAGAGCCGAATCAGTAATCTTTTCACCGGCCAGCATGCGGGCAATTTCATTGGTACGCCCCTGCTGATCAAGCTCAATGATCCGGGTGGCGGTACGTCCATTCTGGATCAGCTTTTCAACGCGCAGCTGCTGCGTCGCACAAACGGCCACTTGTGGCAGATGGGTGATACAGAGCACCTGCTGACGGACGGCAACATTTTTTAGTTTTCTACCCACCAGTTCGGACGTTGCGCCACCAATACCGGTATCGACCTCATCGAACACCAGTGTCGGTACATCTCCTTCCGGCAGCACCTGTTTGATTGCCAGCATCAAGCGCGACAGCTCACCACCGGAGGCTATCCTGGCCAGTGGTCGTGCAATTTCACCCGGATTGGGTGAAAAAAGAAACTCGACCCGTTCGTAGCCGTAGGCACGCGGCTCGCTCAGTGCTTCCAGAGTCGGTTCTATAACGGCACCCTTCATGGCAAGCTGGTGCGCCTCCGTCTCCAGTGCCTGTTTTAATCGTGCCGCAGCAGTAGTACGTTCCGCAGTCAGTTCTGCACCGCGCTGCCGCAGCTCCTGTTCCATCTGCTCGCGCTCCAACTCCAGCTCCTGCCGACTCTGCTGGCCCCCCTGCAGCTGCTCCAGTTCTGTATTGATCTGTGCCTGATAGGTCAGGATGTTCGCCACACTGGATCCGTATTTTTTCTTCAGGCGACTGATCAGATCCAGGCGGTCATCAATATTCTGTAAGGTAGCCGGATCGGCTTCAATCCGTGAGGCGTAGTCGCGCAGTGTAATAGCGGCATCTTCCAGCTGCAAATAGGCGGCTTCCAGAGCAGTCGCCGATCCTTGCAGGCTGCTGTCAAGAACTGCCAGCTCGGCAATTGACGTTGATAGCCGCCGCAGTTGTCCCAGGATGGCGCCATCGCCACCATACAGCCGCTCAAAAGCCTCTCCGCTGCCGCCCCCCAGTCGTTCGGCATTGGCCAGCACTCTGCGTTGTTCACTCAACTCTTCCTCTTCGCCGTCGCGCAATGCAGCCGCCATAATTTCCTGTGATTGATAACTGAGCAGATCCTGCCGTCGCTCGGCATCGCGCTGGGCTTCCTCCAGGCCTGCAATCTGTGTTCTCAATTCCGACAACTGGCTGAATTGTCGTGAAAAAACATCACGCATACCGGCCAGTCCGGCGTAGGCATCCAGCAGGCGCAGATGGTTTTCCGGTTTCAGCAGAGTCTGCGAGTCATGCTGTCCATAAATGTTAATCAGGCGTGGAGTCAGATCGGAAAGCAGGGCCAGGGTGGCCATGCTACCGTTGATGAAGATCCGGTTCTTGCCGGAGCGGGTCAGCGAGCGTTTTATCAGCAGCTCATCATTATTGTCAAAATCAGCCGCCGCCAGCAGTTCCTTGATCTGAGGCAAGCAGGAGATATCGAACAGCGCCTCGACGACCGCTTCATCCTCGCCGGAGCGGATCAGATCGCTGGAGGCACGTCCTCCCATGATCAGCCCGACGGCGTCGATGATAATCGATTTCCCGGCACCGGTTTCGCCGGTCAAAACAGTCAGGCCGGTTTTCAGGCTTATATGCAGGTTGTCGATGATGGCGACGTTTTTGATGGTCAGATCGGTTAGCATGGCTGTTTCACCGCTCTCCCCACTTTAATTTGGTACGTAACAGTTCGAAGTAGTCTCGACTGCGTGATACGACCAGAGAGGTTTTATTGAGAGCTTTACGCACCTCGACGGAATCACCCTCCTGCAGCTCGATGCCGACCTGGCCATCAAGGGTCAGATAAACCTTTTCCTCAAACGAGGATTTTATCGTGACGGAGATGATCGCTTCGTCGGTGACGACAATCGGGCGGTTGGTCAGTGTATGCGGGCAGATCGGGGTGATGACGATGCAGCACATCTGCGGTTGGATGATAGGACCGCCGGCTGACAATGAATAGCCGGTGGATCCGGTCGGAGTGGCGACAATCAGGCCATCGGCCTTGTAGGTCGTCAGGAACTGGCGGTTGATCCTGGTCTCCAGATCAACGATACGGGCCATGGCGCCCTTGTTGATGACCACGTCGTTCAGGACATGGTAGACCTCTTGTGGTTTGCCCTCGCGAATAAGCGTGACCATCAGCATCATCCGGGCTGAGACGCGCGGTGCGCTCTGCAGGCAGAGTTCCAGGCGCGGATAGAGTTCATCGACGGTTATCTCGGTCAGAAAACCAAGGCTTCCCAGATTGACCCCCAGAATAGGCACATCTTTGGCGCTGAACAGGCGAGCAACCGAGATCAGCGTGCCGTCCCCCCCCAGAACCACCACCAGGTCGGCCTTGTCACGAATCTCTTCTTCGCTCATCTGGTCTGAACAGCCGATCAGGCGTGCCAGACTCGGTTCCACCAATGGTGTGCACTCTCTGGCTTCAAGCCACTTGATCAGGTCACTGGCAATCCCCTGGCAGCGGGGATCATGCATCTTGGCAAATATGGCGACGTTCTGGATCTGTTGCATGGATGTATCCTGTCGTGGTCTGGTTGATTTCTACGCAATCATCTTTTCTACGATCTCATCCCAATTTTGGGAATCGGCGATATAAGGTTTGGCCATGATTATGAATCTTGTGCGCTTTTCCGACGTGCGGAGTTTTTCGAGATCAATCAGTCTACAGCAGAGCCAGCGCCTGATCCTGTAATGGATAGAGGTGCTCCTCATAGAAGGATCGTTATGCTGTACCTGTCTGTCGTACGTGGTTTAGGGTGAACATAACGTTCGAATTTTCCCCAGGCTCTCTTCCAACACACATTTTTTCTCTTGCACGTCAGCCAGTTTCTGGCGTTCCTTGGCGACAATCCCTGCTGGAGCGCGATCGACGAAAGCCGGACTCTCCAGCTTTTTAGAGAACATCTCGATCTCTTTGTCAATCTTGCCGATCTCCTTCAACAGACGCTCTTCCTCGGCGGCAACGTCCACCATGCCTTTGAGCGGAACGTAGATCTGCACGTCACCAGCCACCTGGATGGAGGCATCTTCCGGCTTTTCTACACCCACGCCGATTGCCAGATCGGAAACCCGGGCCAGGCTGATAATGGCGTTTTCATTGTGATTCATCAGGCGCTGAGTCGCTTCAGTTCCGCAGGAGAGGATCACCGCGATCTGTTTCGAAGGTGGAACTTCCATCTCACCCCGGATATTACGGATCCCGCTGATTACCGCCATGACCCGTTCCATATCGGCAGCGTCTTCCGGGAAAGAAAGATTGTCCCGATAGAGCGGATATTCAGCCAGCATGATCGATGCTGGTGATTCTCCTTGCTCCTTGCCGCTTGCCCCTTGCCCCTTAGGTAGCGCCCGCCAGATTTCTTCGGTAATGAACGGCATAAACGGGTGCAGCAGGCGCAGCAGGTTTTCAAGGGTGTACCAGAGAACATACCGGGTGGACAGTTTCCGTTCCGGCGTTCCGTTGTAGATATCCTGCTTGGAGAGCTCCAGATACCAGTCGCAGAACTCGCTCCAGGTGAACTGGTAGAGTGCCATGGCGCTTTCGTTGTAACGATATCCGGTCAGGGTTTCATCGACCGTGCGGGCGGTTTCATTCAAGCGATGCAGAATCCATTTGTCCCCCTGACTCAGTGCCATACTGTCGAGTTTGAGCCCGTCCGGATTGAAGCCTTCCAGGTTCATCAGGGTAAAGCGGGCTGCATTCCAGACTTTGTTACAGAAATTGCGGTAACCGGCGATGCGCTCTTCGGCCAGTTTGATGTCACGCCCCTGGGCGGCAAAGGCGGCCAACGTGAAACGGAAGGCGTCGGTGCCGTACTGGTCGATGACCGAGAGTGGATCAATAACGTTGCCTTTTGATTTTGACATCTTGTGCCCCTGGGCATCACGCACCAGGGCATGGATGTAGACGTCCGTAAAGGGCACCTCGTCCATGAAATGCAGCCCCATCATCATCATGCGGGCCACCCAGAAAAAGAGAATATCAAAGCCGGTGACCAGGCAGGCGGTCGGGTAGAAGGTTTTTAACTCGGCGCTCTGCTCCGGCCACCCCATGGTGGAAAAAGGCCACAGCGCCGAAGAGAACCAGGTGTCCAGTACGTCGGTTTCCTGGCGGAGCTCGTCACTGCCGCATTTGGAGCATGTTGTCGGGGCCTCCATGGCTACGGTAATTTCGCCGCAATGGCCACAGAACCAGGCCGGAATGCGATGTCCCCACCAGATCTGGCGCGAGATGCACCAGTCGCGGATGTTTTCCATCCAGTCGTAGTAGGTGTTTTCCCACTGTTTGGGCAGAATGCGGGTCTTGCCGCTTTTGACTGCATCCAGCGCCCGCTCGGCCAGTGGAGCAACCTTTACATACCACTGCAGGGAAAGATACGGTTCCACGACGGTCTTGCAGCGGTAACAGCCACCCACCGACATGGCGTGTTCATCGATTTTATCCAGAAAACCGCCCGTTTCCAGATCAGCAACGATCCGTTTACGCGCTTCAAAGCGATCCAGTCCTTCATACTGGTGACCGGCAGCGTTGATAATCCCGGATTCATCCAAAACGTTGATTTTGTCAAGTCCATGCCGCAGACCGACTTCAAAGTCGTTGAAGTCGTGGGCCGGAGTGATCTTGACGATGCCGGTGCCGAAATCGCGCTCGACGTATTCGTCGGCCACAACCGGAATTTCACGGTTCACCAGCGGCAACAGAACCTTGGCACCAATCAGCGACTGGTAGCGCTCATCTTCGGGATGCACCGCAACGGCGGTATCGCCCAGCATGGTTTCCGGTCGTGTGGTCGCCACGGTCACAAAACGCCCCGGTTGGCCGACGACCGGATAGCGGATGTGCCAGAGGTGTCCCTTGTGATCTTCATGCTCGACTTCTATATCCGAGAGAGCTGTATGGCAGCGCGGGCACCAGTTGATCAGGCGGTTGTCGCGGTAGATAAGGCCATCTTCATAAAGCCTGACGAAGACGGTGCGCACGGCTTTGGAAAGCCCTTCGTCCATGGTGAAACGCTCGCGCTCCCAGTCACAGGAGGCGCCCAGTCGCTTGAGCTGTCCTATAATCTGGCCGCCGGACTCGGCCTTCCACTTCAAGACCCGTTCGATAAAGGCGTCACGTCCCAGATCATGACGATCTTTCCCTTCAGCGGCCAGTTGGCGCTCGACAACGTTCTGGGTGGCGATGCCGGCATGGTCGGTGCCCGGCATCCAGAGCACGTTATAGCCCTGCATCCGTTTCCAGCGGCAGAGGATATCCTGCAATGTGTTGTTGAGGGCGTGCCCCATATGCAAGGCGCCGGTTACATTGGGTGGGGGGATTACGATCGAATACGGTTTTTTGTCCGATGTAGCAGCGGCGTGGAAGTAGCCTTGTTGTTCCCATTCGGCGTACCATCGTTTTTCAACATCATGGGGTTCATACCCCTTGGCGAGTTCTTTAGTCATGTTTGTCGTGACACCTTTCAAATGTTCGTTGTGTGATTAGTAGTGCTCAAATTATTCGGATAAATCGCCGTAGTTGTGCTCTTCACGCTTTAAAAATTTTCAGCTGTAGATCTTTCACCGGTCTGAAATGTTTGGCATTACCGCTTACGAGTGGCAATCCATTTTCGGTTGCCGTTGCAGCGATAATCGCATCACCGGCTCTCATGCCGGATGACAAACCATATTCTTCAACATAGACAAGTGCGCGATGGCCGATGTTTTCTGTGAGTGGTAAAACGGTGAAGCCGAATTGGGAGATAAAACGTTTGACTGATCGGTGCTGCTGTTTGTCATGAGCACACTGAAGCAACTCCATATAGGTTTGCACGGAGAGGTAACGCTCTCTCGTGCTGTCAATCAACGTGGCAGCCTTGTGGTTAGCCCGTTGAACCCAGATAAAAATGTCAGTATCAAAGATCATGGCGTCCACCGCGCAGCCGTTCCATGACATTTTCTACGGATTCCGTGTCAGCGGCGTGCATTCCGAAAAAATCATGCTCACATACCCGCACGGATGAGAATGTTTCCAGCGGGATGATCGTCGCCTTCGGTTTGCCATGATAGAGGATGGTTACCTGCTCCTGATGATCGAGTGCGTTAAGGATGTCGCTGGTCTTGTAGCGAAGATCAAGTACAGACGCATTCATAAAAAAACCTCGTAAAATGTCTTTTCAAAGGTGGACATATTATGTGCATGGCAGAATTCTGTCAATCAGGAATCAGGTCGCTACCTGAAAATTTCCGCTAAGAAAAGCTTCATCGTCTCCCACGAACGCATATCAGCTTTTTCATTGTATGCTGCGCCTTTACTGTTATCCGTACCGGCAGCTCTATTGGTAAAGCTGTGCACGGCGTTCCCGTAGCTCACCAACTGCCAGTCAACACCGGCCGTGCGCATTTCGCTCTGGAAAGCCGCGACTTCATCCGCTTTTACAAACGGGTCGTCAGCGCCGTGCAGGACAAGAACCTTGCCCCGGACATTCTTTGCATCCTGCGGGGTCGGTGTTGACAGGCCACCATGGAAGCTGACAAAACCTTTGATATCGGCTCCGCTACGGGCCAGTTCCAGAACGGTGGTACCACCAAAACAGTAGCCGATGGCGGAGATTCGCTGCGGATCGACCAGCTTTTGAGCTTTCAGCGTTTCCAGTCCTGCCGCGACTCTTGTACGCATCAGCGGTCGGTCACTTTTGTATACACCGGCGGTCTTAGCTGCATCAGCTGAAGTCGCCGGACGGATCCCTTTGCCGTAGATATCTGCTGCAAAAGCAACATACCCAAGTTTTGCCAGCATCTCAGCGCGTTGTCTGATGTGGTCATTGATACCGGTCCATTCATGAATAATCAGAATTCCCGGACGTAGCGTTATTTTGGATATATTGGCACTGTCATACGCCAAATATCCTTCCAGAACAGTTTCTCCCAGTTTGTATTCGATTGTTCTGGTGATAAGTGCTGCCTGTGAATTAAGTGTTGTCATAATCAGAAGTGTCAGAACGGTAAGTGCTAATCTTAGCATGGCGTATCTCCTTTCATAATTAATCTCGTCCAACAAAAATTGCTGCTATTTAAGACTCTTATAGTCCTGTTTGTGCGTTTGGTCAAGTTGTACGATAATCTATCGGAAAATTTTACAATTATTAAAAAATAAGTGGGGTGTGCTGTCGGAAAACTTTACACTTAAAGGTTGTATGCGATAAACATTGATTAGATAAATATCTAAAAAATAAGATATACTCGGCGGATATGCAAATTGGCACACTCATTGTATAGGATATACCTGTTAATTACGAGTCACAAAGGGGTGTGTATGAAAACGGTTACTTCGCTTGTTGCAGCATTACTGCTTGTTGTCAGTATGTCAGCTGTTTCGTATGCGTGTGGAAGTGGCGAAAATTGTTCAGATGGTAGCAGCCACAACCTTAGCGACAAAATATTCTTCTATAATGACCATGTCACAGATGCTAACGGTTCTCCAACGCCGATTGGCGCATTAAATACGGGGTATGTGGACGGTGTGTATGACAAGGGGTATGGTGGAATGAATGCCAATGTACTTGAAAGTCCTACTGATTACGTAAAATGGATCCATAATTTTAATTTTTCACCAAGTGTTCAGAATCCTGGTGGAATTTTAAATGCATCTCTGAGCATCTCTCTGGTTAATTATGCACTCAGTGGTAAAGATGAGCATGGAAATGAGTATGGTGATCGCGATCATGAGGAGGATCAAGATCACAAAGATGAGTACGTGGATGGCAAGTTGAAAGAGCGAAACAAAAAACAGGTAAGTGATGGAAACGGAGGAACAAAGGATGACCGAAGAGAACACTCTATTGATTTAGGATGTTTGTACACAAACAACACTCTAGCGACAAATGCCTTAATAAGGTTGGAAGGAAATAGCGCGTGGTTCAATATTCCCTCTATAAATGGAGATAGCGATTTTGAAGTAGTTTTAACTAAGTTATATGATGGCATTTTTGCTGTTGAGATAAAATCCACAATGAGTGATTTTATTCTTGAATGGTCAAAACTTGATATTGAATACTGTTCTGCTGCTCCAGTTCCCGAGCCTTCTACGTTCATCCTGCTTGGCGCCGGTCTTATTGGTGCTGGCCTTATTCGCAGAAGAAGCAGTAAATAGATCGTAATCATAAACGCTTGTATTAAAGAGGGGCATCCACACAGGGTGCCCCTCTTTTTTTGCTCGGATATGAATCGCTGTCGGAATTCTTTGCACTTCTTGTTGTGCGATGAAGATAAAGATAGTCGATTAAGGTGTTCTTTGTCTTGACGGGTGCTAACATGTGTACTATTCTAACACGACTAAAGCTGTCCTGTTACGTCCGGGAGGGATGAAATGACACAAATAGCCTTTGGAACATCCGGCTGGCGCGGTATTCTGTGTGACGATTTTACGTTTGACAATGTAAAAACTGTTGTTCAGGCGATTGCTGATAACATCAATGCTGCTGGTGAGCAGCACAAAGGTGTTGTCATCGGTCGCGATACCCGTTTTTTGGGGCAGCGTTTTACTGAAATAGCGGCCGGAGTGCTGGCCGGGGCCGGGATCAAAGCGTATCTCTGCCAACGCGAAGTGCCGACGCCGGTACTTTCATTTGAGATCCTGCAGCGTGGCGCCGCTGGCGGCATTAATTTTACGGCCAGCCATAACCCTCCTGAATACAACGGTGTCAAGTTCTCTCCATCATGGGGCGGACCGGCATTGCCGGAAACCACAGCTGATATTGAACGCAGAGCTAACAAGATGCTGGGGCAGGCCTGCTACGCGGAGCTCGGTCCTGTCGCTGCACACCAGCAGGGTTTGCTGGAGTTAATTGATCCTCGTGAAAAGTATCTGTGTGCTCTGGAACAAAAGATCGATTTCGATTGTATTGCCAAATTGGGCCACGTAGCACTTAATCCACTTTATGGAACTGCACGAGGTTATCTGGATGAACCGCTACGCCAACGCGGCATTCCCTACACTGTCATTAATGATCATCTCGATCCCTACTTCGGCGGTCAGCCGCCCGAGCCGTCAGAAGCGCATATCCCGGACTTTATCGCACTGGTTAAAAATGATCCGTCTATTCGGCTCGGCCTGGCGACTGATGGCGATGCCGATCGTTTTGGAATCATCGACGCCGATGGTAGTTATATCGAACCGAACTATATTATTGCGCTCTTGCTGGATTATCTGATCCGCATCCGCAAGCTGGAAGGGGGCGTGGCGCGCAGCGTTGCCACTTCGCACCTTATTGATGCCGTGGCGAAGAAGCATGGTGTGCCGGTCTATGAAACTCCGGTCGGTTTCAAATATATCGGTGAGCTGATCAGTCAGGATAAACTGGTTATTGGCGGCGAAGAGAGCGCCGGTTTGACGATCATGGGGCATGTTCCGGAGAAGGACGGTATTTTGGCCTGTTTTCTGGTGGCCGAGATGGTGGCCCGTGAAGGTAAAACGGTTCGTGAACTTTTGGAACGGCTTTACGGCGAGGTCGGCCGCTTTGTTACACGACGCGACAACCTCAAACTGTCACCTGAGTTGGAAATAGCATACAAAAGTAAGGTGACTGACCTTCCCGCCACTGTAGCCGGGACAAAAGTCAAAGATGTTATCAGGATCGATGGCACCAAACTGGTGCTGGATGACGGCAGTTGGCTGTTGTTCCGTAAATCGGGCACCGAACCGGTGGTGCGTCTCTACGGTGAGGCGTCGTCGGATGGACGACTGGCAGAGGTTATGGCAGCTGGCCGTCAGTTTATTTTAGGTTAAATTGACTTATATACCAACAAATCAAGGAGATACACAATGTGGGATTATACACCAATAGTTAAAGATCATTTTTTAAACCCTCGCAACGTCGGAGATATTCCTGATGCCGATGCGGTCGGAGAAGTCGGCAGTCTGGCCTGCGGTGATGCGCTTAAGCTATATCTCAAGCTTGATGACAATAAGGACAAGATCGTTGACGCCAAATTTCAAACCTTCGGCTGCGCCAGTGCAATTGCCTCTTCCTCGGCGTTGACTGAAATGGTTAAAGGGAAAACACTCGACGAAGCCTTGGCCGTCAGCAATCAGGATATAGCCGATTTTCTGGGTGGTCTGCCGGAAGAAAAGATGCACTGCTCTGTTATGGGGCAGGAAGCGCTGGAGGTAGCCATTTTCAAATATCGCGGTATTGAGATGCCGGCGCACGATAGTGAACATGATCATGGGTCGGCCTATCCGGATTATGAAGGTGAAATCGTCTGCAAATGTTTTGGGATCACGGATGCGTTTCTTAAGAAAGTCATCGAGACAAACAGTCTGACCACTGCCGAGCAGGTAACCAACTTTACCAAAGCGGGTGGGGCCTGCGGTGGCTGCATTCCCAAGATAAAAGAGCTGATTGCACAGGTGCTGGGAGAGGCGACAGCCAAGCCGCGCGTACGTCCGGAAAAATTATCCAATATGAAAAAGATGCAGCTGATTCAGGAAGTTCTGGAACGCGATATCCGTCCACTATTATGGGCCGATGGTGGAGATCTGGAACTGATCGATATCGATGGTTCCAAAGTAAAAGTGGCCTTCCGCAAAGCCTGCGCCGGGTGCGCCTCGTCCGGTAACACAGCCCGCATGGTTGAAGCAAAATTGCGTGATCTGGTGGCCGAGGATATTGTGGTAGAGGAGGTCTCACAATGAAAGAGATCTATCTTGACAACAATGCTACCACCAAGGTTGATGAAGCGGTTTTTGAAGAGATGCGTCCTTACTTTTGCGAACTGTATGGCAATCCCAGTTCGATGCATTTTTTCGGCGGCCAAGTGCAGAGTAAGGTAACTGAAGCCAGGAACCGGGTTGCTGAACTTCTGGGTGCTTCACCGGACGAAATTATTTTTACCGCTTGTGGTACCGAGAGTGATAATGCCGCTATCCGTTCGACACTGGAGGTCTTTCCCGAGCGTCGACATGTCATCACCAGTCGCGTTGAACATCCCGCAGTACTGACGCAATGCCGCAATCTGCGTCAGAAAGGGTACCGAGTGACAGAGATTGGCGTGGATGGAGCCGGGCGTCTGGATACGGATGAGTTGAAAGCTGCTGTTGACACTGACACTGCAATCGTCTCGCTGATGTGGGCCAACAACGAAACCGGCGTCATTTTCCCGGTCGAAGAGGCGGCTGAGATTGCAAAATCAAAAGGCGCTCTCTTTCACAGTGATGCTGTTCAGGCGATTGGTAAAATTCCCATTAATATGGCGGCATCGTCTATCGATATGTTGTCGCTTTCCGGTCACAAACTGCATGCTCCCAAAGGTATCGGTGTACTGTATGTGCGCCGTGGTACGCCTTTCCGTCCGCTGTTGGTTGGTGGCCATCAGGAAAAGAGCCGCCGGGCCGGTACTGAAAATGCAGCAGCCATTATCGCTCTTGGAAAGGCGTGTCAATTGGCCGGTCAGCATATGCAGGCTGAAAATACGGTTGTCAAGGCGCAGCGAGACCGGCTTCAGGATGCTCTGATGGCTGCCATTCCTCATGCCCGTATCAATGGCGGCGGCGCAGATCGACTGCCAAACACAACATCGATTGCGTTTGAATTTGTTGAAGGTGAAGCTATTCTGTTGCTGCTGTCAGAGTTTGGAATCTGCGCTTCATCCGGAAGTGCCTGTACCTCCGGGTCCTTAGAACCATCGCACGTTCTGCGTGCCATGGGCGTTCCGTTTACCTGCGCACATGGTTCGATCCGCTTTTCACTCTCCCGATTTACGACAGATGCAGAAATCGATACGGTTATTCGCGAATTACCGCCAATAATTGCACGCTTGCGACAGATGTCACCCTTTGGCAGGGAGCATTTGCAAGCATAGCGTGTACGTGAGTTCAAAAGTGGATACTGCAGGGGCGACTGATTTTTAGTCGCCCTTTGTTTTGACTGGAGAATTGAAAAAAATGCGGTAGAATGCAGTCTGAAATTCAATTCGGCTAGGATCTCGCTGAGTTCTAAGATATTTCGATGCTTTGGAGTGTGCTATGGAAATAAAAATTCCTGAAGTTGGTGAGTCTGTTCGAGAAGCACTGTTGGCGAAATGGTTCAAGAAGAGCGGTGATAGTGTGAAACGGGATGAACTGCTTTGTGAAATCGAAACCGACAAGATTACGCTTGATCTGAATGCCGATGCTGCCGGCGTGCTTACCATTTCGGTAGCAGAAGGTACCACCGTGGCGGTTGGAACGACCATTGGACAGATTGAAGAGTCTGTAACCGATGTCGAAACTCCTGCCGTAGTGCTCGCTGAACCGGAGCCTCCAAAAGTAGAAAAACATGCTGATGCGCCGACATCTCCGTCGGTTCGTCGTGAAATGCGCGAAAAGAGTGTTTCTCCGGATGAAGTTGCGGGAAGCGGCAAAGGGGGGCGTATCTCGCTGGATGATCTGTTCAGCCGCATCTCAGAGAAAACGAAAATACCTCCTGCGGCCAAAACGTCCCCGACTACCGAGATTGCTGTCCCGGTTCCGGTTGTCCTGCTAAGCGCTCCGGCAGTTATAGCCGAGTCGCCGGATAAGTTTTCCGTTCGCACGGAAGATGCACCTGCATACACAGCCGGTCGTGAGGAGCGTCGCCCGATGTCGCCGCTGCGGAAACGCATTGCCGAGCGACTGGTCGCGGCCCGCCAGCAGACTGCCATGCTAACAACCTTTAACGAGGCTGATCTGAGTCACATAAAAGCATTGCGCAGTAAATACCATGAACATTTTATGAAACGCCACGGATTTGCACTGGGTTTTATGCCGTTCTTCGTCAAAGCCTGTATTGAGGCGCTCAAAGAGTTTCCGTCAGTCAATGCCAGTATTGAGGGCATGGATATAGTCCATCACCATTATTATGATATCGGCATAGCCATTGGCGGTGAAAAGGGGCTGGTTGTTCCGGTGCTGCGCAATGCTGATCGTTTGAAGTCGTACGAGATCGAGCAGGTGATTGCCGATTTTGCCGAGAAGATTAAAAGCAACCGCCTGGCGATTGCCGATCTTGAGGGTGGTACCTTCACCATCAGTAACGGAGGCGTATACGGATCGATGCTTTCAACGCCGATCCTCAATCCGCCGCAGAGTGCTGTTCTGGGGATGCATGCCATCCAGGACCGTCCGGTTGTCCGGGATGGTCAGATTGTCATCAGGCCGATGATGTATCTGGCACTTTCCTACGATCACCGAATTATTGACGGTCGTGAGGCTGTTGGTTTCCTGAAAAGAGTCAAAGAGTATATCGACGATCCTGAAGAACTGCTGCTGGAGGGTTAGAAAATCAGGGCCAAGGGTCAAGGGGCAAGGAAGTCGATACTGACGTGTTAGATATTTTTTTTAATTTTTAGTGTTTTAACATAAACGTGACCCATGTCCCGTGACCCTGTTGCTAAGGAGGTTGAAACAATGTCTGAACAGACAACATTTGATCTGATTATTATCGGTGCCGGGCCGGGCGGGTACGTGGCTGCTATCCGGGCGCGGCAGCTGGGGATGCGGGTGGCACTGATTGAAAAAAGGGCTACGCCGGGCGGGGTCTGTCTTAACGAGGGGTGTATTCCCAGTAAGGCGCTGCTGGATTCCAGCGAACTGTTCAGTCTGGCGCGTGATAAATTCGCCGTGCATGGCATTCGCGTTGATCCGCCGCAGCTTGATCTGGCCGCGATGATGCTGCGTAAGGAAGACGTGGTCGCAAAACTGGCTGACGGAGTGACTTATCTGCTGAAAAAGAATGCTGTGGAGCTGTTCCAGGGTACAGCCGTTTTAAAGGGAGTCAATTCTACCGGTAAGCATGAGGTGGCAGTACAACTCGTATCGGCAGGTCCGACGCTTCTCGCTGCGCCAAGGGTAATTCTTGCAACCGGCAGTCAGCCGACGCCTCTTCCGGGTATCCCGTGTGACGGTCAGCTTGTCGTTACTGCCCGGGAGGCGCTCTCGTTTGATCGCGTGCCGGATCATTTGATCATTGCCGGCGGAGGCTACATCGGCTTGGAATTGGGATCTGTATGGAGGCGCCTGGGGGCGCTGGTAACGGTCATCGAAATGTTGCCGCAGCTCTTGCCGAACATGGATCGACAAGCTGCTGACGCACTCTACCGTTCACTGCGCAAGCAGGGTATTCAATTTAAACTTGGAACGCGTATTACCGGAGTGCAGCAACGTGGCGCCACTGCGACTGTTCAGTTTGACAGCGGTACCGGAGCGGAGGAGATTGGATGTGACAAGCTGCTGGTGGCGGTTGGCCGACAGCCAGTGACGGCCGGTCTCAGGTTGGAGGATCTGACTGTCCGTTTGGATGAGCGAGGTAGAGTGATTGTAGACGGCGCTTACCAGTCGTCACAGCCCGGTATCTTTGCCATTGGCGATTTGATTTCAGGCCCGATGCTGGCCCATAAAGCTTCCGAAGAAGGGGTGGCCTGTGTGGAGCAGATGGCGGGACAGCGCGCGGGTGTTGAGTATGAATATATTCCCGGCGTCTGCTATACCTGGCCCGAGGCTGCTACAGTCGGTAAAACCGAGGAACAGTTGAAGGAGGCTGGTACGCCTTATCTCAGCGGACGCTTTAATTTTTCCGCACTGGGACGGGCACGCTGCATGGATGAGACGGAAGGATTCGTCAAAATTCTTGCCCATGCAGAAAATGACCGGGTACTGGGTGTCCATATTGTTGGACCTCGCGCATCCGATCTGATTGCCGAAGCGGCAGCGATTATGAGCTTTGAAGGGACGGCGAGGGATATTGCCCTGATCTGCCATGCCCACCCAACCCTGTCTGAAGCGCTGCGAGAAGCGGCACTGGATGTTCACAAAGAGGCGATTCATGTCTAAGAATAAGGAGCACGTATGACAAGGCAAATGTGTAAAACCAAAATAGTTGCCACTCTTGGTCCGGTTAGTTCATCGCCGGCAATGATCAAAAAATTGATGAAGGCGGGGGTAGACATATTCCGGCTGAATTTCTCACATGGAGAAAACTCGCAGAAATGTGAACTGATACAGATAATCCGGCAGGTTTCGGCTACAGTTGGGCGGCAGGCCGGTATTCTGGCTGACTTACAGGGACCTAAAATCAGGACGGGTAAAATGGCGGGCCAGGGAATGATGCTCGTCAAGGGTCAGGAAGTGATTATCACTACCGCCGATATGCTTGGTTGTGACGGCGTTATACCGACAATTTATAAATCATTGCCACATGATGTTCACCACGGGTCGCGAATCCTTCTGGATGACGGGCTGCTGGAGTTAAAAGTCATAGCGAATGAGGGTGAGCGCGTACGGTGCATTGTTGTGGCCGGAGGATTGCTCAAGAACAATAAGGGCATCAACCTGCCGGGAGTGAATGTTTCCGCTCCCTGTCTTACCGAAAAAGATCTGATCGATCTGGACTTTGCGCTTGATGCTGATGTTGACTTTATTGCGCTTTCGTTTGTGAGAACCGCAGAGGATATAACGGAAATAAAAAGGATAATTGCCGCTAGAGGAAAAGAAACACCCGTAATCGCTAAAATCGAGAAACCGGAAGCGCTCCGTAACTTCAAGAAAATACTGGATGTAACAGATGCGGTCATGGTGGCGCGTGGAGATCTTGGTGTTGAAATTGAGCCCGAAAAAGTGCCTATCTATCAGAAGAAAATCATTCAGGCCTGTAACAGAGCCGGAAAACCGGTTATAACAGCAACACAGATGCTGGATTCGATGATCCGTAATCCGCGTCCGACCAGAGCCGAAACATCTGACGTCGCCAATGCTATTATAGATGGGACTGATGCGATCATGCTTTCGGCAGAAACTGCTTCTGGTGATTTTCCCATTGAATCGGTCGAAACAATGGTTCGCATTGCAAAGGATGTTGAAAATGCGGATCTACATGTAGTAACAGGCAATTACGGTGCAGTAACAACTACCGCGCAGGCGGTGGCCGAATCATCCTGCCGTACCGCAGCAACACTTAAGGCCAAGGCGATAGTTGTATTCACCCGTTCCGGCAGTACTGCGGCGCTGATGTCAGCTTTTCGTCCATCAACGCCAATCATTGCATTTACAGCTTCACTAGAAATACATCGTCGGCTATCAATATTCTGGGGGGTACAGTGCACTGAGATCGGAATTATGCAACATACCGATCAACAGATTGCCGAAGTTGAAAAGAAACTCTTGGCAACCGGGTTTCACAAGGGTGATTTGATTGTGATTACTATGGGAATTCTTGAAACTCGCGGTTCAACGAATCTTATGAAGGTTCATACGCTGGGAACATATGGATATTACGAGGAGTTTGAAGAGTAAGATTCACGTATGTGCCGCTGAACTGGAGTCTAAACCTCGCAATTGAGGGCAAACGAGAAGCCTTGCAAGGCCTCCTCCATAATTTTTTTCGGTTCACATCATTTTTAATTTGACAGTATGAAATTGTTTGTGATAGAAAGCGAGTCCCTTTTGGAGCAGAAGATTTGTTCCGCAGGATGCTCTTTTGAAAAGTCAGTTGCCGCGAAAAAAAAGATTGTCGCCGAGAAAAAAGTTATTGACAATCGAAACTGACTTGAGTATGTTGTTCGTCTGGTTGCAGCGCCGAGAATGATTCGGCAGCGACGCTGGTCTTTGAAAACCGAATAGCAGAAGTAACGTGATTTGTGAGCAACAAAAAGCAATTAAATTTGCCAGAAGTAAATTTTTGAGTTGATGTAAATCAATCAAACTATATTCAGTACAAACTGGAGAGTTTGATCCTGGCTCAGAACGAACGCTGGCGGCGTGCCTAACACATGCAAGTCGAACGGAATAAGGGGCTTGCTCCTTATTTAGTGGCGCACGGGTGAGTAACGCGTAGATAATCTACCTGATGATCTGGGATAACACTTCGAAAGAGGTGCTAATACCGGATAAGCCCACGGGGTCTTTGGACTCTGCGGGAAAAGGGGGGGACCTTCGGGCCTTCTGTCATCAGATGAGTCTGCGTACCATTAGCTAGTTGGTAGGGTAATGGCCTACCAAGGCTACGATGGTTAGCTGGTCTGAGAGGATGATCAGCCACACTGGAACTGAGACACGGTCCAGACTCCTACGGGAGGCAGCAGTGGGGAATTTTGCGCAATGGGCGAAAGCCTGACGCAGCAACGCCGCGTGAGTGATGAAGGCTTTCGGGTCGTAAAGCTCTGTCGAGGGGAAAGAAGTGTATTGTGGCTAATATCCACGATACTTGACGGTACCCCTAAAGGAAGCACCGGCTAACTCCGTGCCAGCAGCCGCGGTAATACGGGGGGTGCAAGCGTTGTTCGGAATTATTGGGCGTAAAGCGCGTGTAGGCGGTCTGATTAGTCTGATGTGAAAGCCCTGGGCTCAACCCAGGAAGTGCATTGGATACTGTCAGACTTGAATACGGGAGAGGGTAGTGGAATTCCTAGTGTAGGAGTGAAATCCGTAGATATTAGGAGGAACACCGGTGGCGAAGGCGGCTACCTGGACCGATATTGACGCTGAGACGCGAAAGCGTGGGTAGCAAACAGGATTAGATACCCTGGTAGTCCACGCCGTAAACGATGAGTACTAGGTGTTGCGGGTATTGACCCCTGCAGTGCCGCAGCTAACGCATTAAGTACTCCGCCTGGGAAGTACGGTCGCAAGACTAAAACTCAAAGGAATTGACGGGGGCCCGCACAAGCGGTGGAGCATGTGGTTTAATTCGACGCAACGCGCAGAACC
>Ga0172373_10000907_pt1 | contig 48548 bp, 36 predicted proteins | sample Lak10m_2_FD_114546 | JGI IMG/M metagenome (GOLD analysis project Ga0172373, IMG submission 114546) | Freshwater microbial communities from Kabuno Bay, South-Kivu, Congo - kab_092012_10m | ecosystem: Environmental > Aquatic > Freshwater > Lake | place: Democratic Republic of the Congo... | reverse complement strand
ATGGATGGGTTTCTTCTGGGTTGTTCTCATGGCTTGCAGTTCTACGGTAAACTTGGTCGTGTCCGACCTGTTTCGCAAGCATACTACGAATCCGAAAAGTTATTTTTCTGCCGTGACTAAAGTTTTTATGGTAGATCTTTTCGATAAAACCGATAACGCTTATAAATTTTTGCGCCCATGTGATGGGCAAGATCCCAGGTATCGGGGTTGTCCTCACCCGTCAGGGATAAATCCAGCCATTGATACCCCTTGGCGATGGCACGCCGGGTCATTTCAGCAAACAGCAAAATGGAAGCACCGGTGTCCCAATATTCGGGCAGCACTGCCACGCTCTTGATCGAAAGCCATTTCGGTCTCAGGTTCTTATATTTCAACGCGCGCAAATAATCCCACGGATAGCGCAAGCCGTTGAGGTGAACCAATATCTCATTGAAATTTTGAATGGCGGGGAACCAGCCAACGGCCTGCCCTTGATCTTCAACGAAGAGGATCAACTCAGGGTCGGCCATATCTTTGAGCGGCATAAGCATGGCCTCGATGGATTCGCGCGTATATGGCACAAAACCGGGCAAATGTTCCAGCGCACGGTTTTGCAACATATGAATACGGCTGATCTCATTTTCTGTGTCGCTCATGTTCACCGCACGGATCGTAAAGTTCTTGCGCTGGCGCACTCGTTCGGCAAGCTTGTGCAGGCGTTGCAGCTTTGGGTCGTTCGGGTGCAACTCATAGGCATAGGCAAGACCATCATCGTGGCGTTTCGTGAATCCGTAGCGCTGAAAAAATTCCCCGTAGTAGGGAGCGTTATGTCCGCATAAGATTACGGGCAGCTTCTCCCATCCTTCGACAAGAATCCCGCGCTCGTTCTCGCGGTCAAGGTTATACGTCCCGCACAACATGGTCAACTGATGTTCCCCCGCCCAACGCGCGGCTTGCTGAAACAACGCCTCCGCCACGGCATAATCGTTCACACATTCAAAAAGTCCAATGGAGCATTCAGCGGGATCGCCGCCAATTTCATGTGAACAGCAGATGGTTCCAACTACTTGACCGTTCCGCCACGCGATGAAAAAATCAGCATATCCATTTTTGAAAAATATTCCACGTGACGGGTCCGCTTCTTTTCTGCGCTCCGAGAGGATCGGCGGAATCCAAAGTGGATCACCCCGATACATCTTCCACGGAAAAGTCAGGAAGATTTCCTTTTCGCGCCGCGAGCCCACCTTGCGGACTTCGATCATTTGGCTGCCTCTGCGCCTGCCTTGCGCCGTTCCTCCAGCTCTTTCGATATTTCCTGAAAGCGTTCACGTCCCAATGGATAAAGCAGGGTGAACAAAATTCCCAAGCTGAGTGTGATCGCAGGGATCACTCCCGCTACCAACCGAATACCGAAGATGGCACTGGCAGGCTGAGCATCACTGTTGGGGACATATCCCGTGGCCTGCAACACCAGCAACGCCGCAGGCACCGCAATGGATGAAGCGACTTTCTGCGCCAGTGTGATCAAGCTATAAAACATACCTTCCTGCCTCTCGCCAGTTTTCCATTCACCGTACTCAATGGCATCAGGCAATATCGCCCACGGCATCACGTGCATGGCAGAAACACCGATCCCCGCCAGGAAGCACAGCCCCATAATAAATACAATGTTCGTTTCAGGCGAAAGTGAAGAGAGAATGAGCAGGATCACCGCAAGGAAAGAAACGCCGCTGATATATGCCCAGCGTTTGTTTAGCTTCCTCGAAACCCATTCCCACAACGGCAGTGTGAACATCGCAACAACGAAAATGGTCGCCATGATCATATCGCTTTGAGTTTCGCGTTCGACCACATATTTAACATAATACAGCAAAATGACCTGAATGATGCTCATGGTCACGCCGTTGAACAGGAACATCCCCAGCCCAAAGAGAAATGGACGGTTCTGCCATGTCATCTTGATGGATTCTTTTATGCCGAGCGTTTGTTCTTTCTGCATGTATTCGGGATGCTCGCGGGTGTTAAAAAACACAAGAAAAAGCGGCAATGCAGAGACAAGGCCAAAGATGCCGCCCATCAGCAGGACACGGTTGGCATGGTCAGGCTGGAAACCGTCCACGACCCAGAGCGGCAGGGTAAATGCGATCAAGCTGCCTAAAATGGAAAAGAACATGCGCGTGGAAGTCAGCCCTGTGCGTTCATCATAATCATTGGTCAATTCGGGGGTCAGTGCAAAATACGGCATGTATACAAAAGTGGCGGCGGTATCGTACAACGCGAAGGCAAGCGAGTAATAGACTGCAAGCGCCACTGTCCCAGTGAATGGAGGTTTCCACCATAAAAGCAGGAATGTTGCAGCGAAAGGCAAAGCACCAAACAAAAGGAAAGGACGCCGCCGTCCCCAGCGCGAGCGGGTGCGGTCGGAGAGATACCCGATGAACGGGTCATTCACATAGTCCCATGTGCTGCCGATGAAAATGGCGATGGCGGCAATGGAAGGTTTCACTCCCACCACGTCCGTCAAGAACAGGGCGAAGTACACACTCAAGATGGTGTTGGTCAGGCTAAAGCCCAAATCCCCCGAGCCGTAAATCCATTTGATGCGCCGTGACAATTTCTCAGTCATAAGATTTCCTCCAGAGGAATAAAGTCCACATTTATAAACCCCTGCCCCACAAAATGGCAACGCCGACTTTTCCTTCAAGCTGAAAGGCGGAAAGATATGGTCAAATTGGGAGAGTTGTAAAAATGCCAGTTCGGGTTGAAAATAATTTCATCTTTCAGTTCAGGAGAATTAAAATGACTGACAATTTCACACCACCTACAAAATGCTTGAGATGCAGCGGCGAAATGGAAAAAGGATTGGGCATTACCAAGGACATGGCCCAGCTGTCCAGTGATTATGTATTCAGCGATAGCGAACCGTTTCGGGACACTGGCAAAGGGTGGAATGGGGCAGCACGAAATTCCTGGGCAGCGTGACGGAAGGTTATCGCAAGGTGGGCATGCCGCTGATCATCCTGCACTACCGCTGTAAAAATTGCGGGTTGTTGGAGTCGTATGCGCCTCCAGGAGATCAGCGCATAAGCTAAATAAGAAGTGCGGCATGGACAACAAATCCAAATTCCATAATAGTCTTGAGCAGGTATTAAGGCTGTTTTTATGACAAAATACACTAGCATGCAGACCCCTGCTCCGCTAAGCTAGGTATGAATTTTGTCATGTGGGGTTAATTTACCACATGTATATTATCTCGAAAAAAGGAGCACACTCGAAATATGAATACACCCAAACGTTATAATCCTATCCAGGTCACCCTGCATTGGCTCACAGTCGTATTACTGCTGGGAGCCGGCCTTCTTTCAGACGGAGAAGGAAGATCCCCGATCAATATCCACATGGTATTTGGAGCACTATTACTTGCTGTCATGGTGATTCGCTTGATCTTACGATTTACAATCAAACGCCCCGAATGGGCTGATACCGGGAATAAATTCTTTAATCTTCTGGGTGAACTTGTACACTACGGCCTATATGCAATTGTTTTTCTCATTCTTGGAATGGGCGCTCTGATTGCATACAACAGGAATTTATTCGCATACCTGATGGGCACAGGCACGGTCACAAGAGCCGCGGGCTTTCTCGGAGCCATTCACCACTTGGGTTGGTTTCTGGCTGTCTTGCTTGTTCTCGGTCACGTCGGCGCAGCGCTTTACCATCAGGTTATCTTGAAGGATAACTTGATGAGCCGAATGTGGTTCGGAAAATCCTAAAAAAACAATAAAAAATGGGACGAGAAAAATCTCGTCCCATTTTTTATTTAAGCGTAGTGGTAATCTATATGCTTTTTTTCTTGATCTGGTCGAGCGCATTCTTGAAAGCCTGATAAGGCTGTGCGCCGACAATGGCGTAACGGTCATTGATCACATACGTGGGCACGCCAGTCACGCCGATCTGCTGCGCCCAGCGGACCTGCTCTGCGACTTGGGCAGTGTACTTGCCACCATCCACAACTGCTTGCATATCTGCGCCATCTAAACCGACTTCTTCGGCGGCGGCGCGGAGCACATCCCACTTGCTGATGTCCAGTCCATCGGCATAGACTTGACGGAAGACCACCTTGTGGAACTCGTCTACCCTACCATGTTCTCGGGCGTATTCTGTGGCTTCGTGCGCGATGCGTGTGTTGTAAATGCGCTCGGTAGAACGGAAATTCATGCCATGCATTTTCGCCATGTTTTCCAGTCGTTCTTCAGAGCCATTGGCACGGGCTTTCAAAATGTAATCAGGTAGATCCAATCCTTCGGGGGGAGTATCAGGGCGGAGGTAATAAGGCCGCCATTCCACATCCACATTGTGCTCAGCTTTCAGTTGGTCGACCACACCCTGGCCGACATAGCACCACGGTCATATGTAATCAGAAAAGATGGTCAGCTTGAAATCCATTGACGTTTCCTTGTTTGTTGGGATGAGAAATAGACAGTCAATGACGGGCGGTTCTTACTCGGGCAACAGGGTGCTATACGCTGTTTTAAGCACTAATCATAATAATATGGCGAACACGGAAACTCTTCACCTGAGGGAGTTGTAGCCGTGGCTGGGTATTCAGTGGAATTCACAGCATACGTTGCCAATTTCTTTTTGATGGAAGTCAGCGCCCTGTCTGCATTAAAGGTGGCAAAGTGGAAGGATTGCCACGATGTGTCATGCTCGTTCAATTCGCGCTCGTAGCGGATACATGCCAAAGCGGCGCCAACCTTCTCTCGGACAGGATCCGGCGTAGACGGAGTCTGAAACGTGTTGACGAGGGTGGGAATGGCGTCATCGGAAAGGTCAATGAAGTATTGGGCGTCCAAATCCACCACATCCTTCGTCGCTCCGCTTATTTCGCGCTGGATATTCTGGTTGACGATGAAAACATCCACATTCAAAATGGGCAGGGAGACGGCGAAGCCGAAAGATGCAATGAGCATGGCGAAGGCGAACATTCTTTCCTTGCGCATAATCTCAAGGGCGATGGTGGCAATGAGCAGCAGGCCGATCCAGATCAGGAAGACGTGGGTGTAAGTGCGCAGGCGTGAGAAGCCGTACACCGCTTCATACAGACCGAGGCGCTGATACGCCGAAAGGAGCATGACCAACAGAAGGGCAACGAGCATGACTCCCAAACCCGAATATACTTTTCTTTGCGTTTCAGTTTCGCGCTTTGTGACGGCGCTCAAAGTGAGCAGCATGAGCAGCGCAAAAAACGCCACAGCCACCAGTTCGCCAAATCCCTTGCGGGCATATTCGGCGTAGGTGTATCCGTCAATGTGGATGTTGGTGGCGCCGCCGAAGAAATATTGGAATTGGATAGCGACGAATGCAGCAAAAAGCGCGACCACACTTCCGAGCACAATGGCTGACTCGACGAAACCGAGGAAGGCAGGAATGAGAGGCTTCTCTTCTTTGCCGATCTTTTCATCCTTTGATTCGGTGGCGGCGTGCAGAATAACACCCGCGAGTGCGTAACCGATGATGACAATGTAGATCAATCGAAAGATAAATTCGGGCAGATTTTCAAGGTTGAACAGGTCCATCAAATCTGTCAGCCGCTGGCCGAAGATAACATCTGCAGAAGCAAGCAGGGAGGCGAAGATGGCAATGATGGGCAATGCAATGATAACGCCGCGCACCACAGGCCAGATGTTTCTTTTGGATGGCTGCGTACCTGAATCCATTTGATCTTTGCGGACATCAGCCATGAACGAGATCGGGCGTGCGACCATGCTGCCTAACAAGGTGAAGTACTTGCCGACGTAATCCACTATCGTGTACAGATACCAGCGTCCGCCGAGATAGGTGAAGGCAAGGATGGACATCGTCAACAAGGTGAAGGTGTAAGCAAGGAAGATGGTCATCGGTTCGGCGCGGATGAATGTGACAGCGGCGAAAAAGCCAAAGAGCGGAAGCAGGCTCAGGCTGGCGCGATTCGGGCGAAGCCCGTCGCTCAGTAAAAAGTAAAAAGCTGCAATAAGACAGGCCATCGAGAAAATGGCGAAGTTGACGCCGGGGGTTTTCTTCCAAAAAAGAAAATCGAAGAACCAGCCAAGCGCGAACACAATGACCCAGAGTTTATTAGGATTTTTTTTCATGAAATTTCTCCTGATCGAATTTTCAATAGGATAGTCCTGACAGCCTTGCGGAGACTCTCAAAAGGTATCACAAATCGTCAAAGTAATAAACGTACATTCTGCCATATTATGAATATTACAAAATTGTGAGAATTGAATTTGGGCTATTGACATCCGATTTATTCTGTGACATACTTTCGCTATTGCTCGGGGGCAAACAAATTGAATTGCCATCCTATAGAAAGGAGGAGGTGATGTCTCTCATGGATAGTTGTAATAAACCCAGCGCTGTGGCATCCCTCCTCAAGATTTAGAAGGAAGCCACAGCGCCCCACGAATGCCATCCGCAAGGATGGCATTCTGGTTTTAAGAAGAACGTGGAGTAAACAAGTTGAAGGTTGAAAGTTTTTCTGAAACTTTCAACCTTCAACTTGTAATCTTTAACCTGCAACGATTAATAAAAACCGATGGAAGGGTCAACCTTTCGAGCGTACTCATCAATTCCCCCGCTCACGTTGACCACATTTTTAAATCCCTGCTGCGCGAGCCACATGGTCACCTGCACACTGCGGCTGCCATGATGACACATCACATAAACGGGGAGCTCCTGCGCTCGGACTGTCTCTGACAAAGCGGCTGGTCCTTCACTCGCGAGGCGGCTCATCGGCGTGACCTCAAGCCTGCTGTCTTCGATTTTGGCACTTTCCAACTCTACCAGTTCGCGCACATCCAGCAGGATAAATTTCTCTTCTGACTTTAATTTTTCGCCGAGTTCGGTGACTGTAATTTCAGGGAACATAGGTTCTCTTTTTGACCACGGACCATAGACCACGGACGGCAGACTATGGTTTTATGGTCTATCGTCCGTGGTCTGATATTTATTTTTTCAACGCAGGTGCGTAGAACTTTTCCACATATTGCTTCACCATGCGGCGAGTGGAGAATTGCGGGATGCTCGTCTTCATGGTGTTCTTCATGTGACCGATCCATTCGTGGGACATTTCCTTCGGGTCACGGTCATAATACATCGGGATGATCTCATGCTCAAGCTTGTGATACAAGTCCTCGGCATCGGCGGCATCCTGAATCTCGTTGGATTCATACGGTTCGTCGCGGCCAATGGACCAGCCGTTGGTGCCATTGTAGGCTTCACGCCACCAGCCATCCAGCACGGAGAAGTTGAGCACGCCATTAATGGCGGCCTTCATGCCTGAAGTACCGCTGGCTTCATACGGGCGGCGCGGAGTATTCATCCACACATCCACACCCTGGACAAGATAGCGGGCAAGGTTCATATCGTAATCTTCGAGGAAGACGAGGCGTCCACCGGTCTCTGCTTTTTTGACGGTGCGATAGACTTTCTGGATCAACTGCTTGCCGGGCTCATCCGCAGGATGGGCTTTGCCTGCGAAGATGATCTGCACGGGCATATTTGGGCGGTTGATGATATTGAGCAATCGGTCAATATCAGAGAGGATGAGGTTGGCACGCTTGTAGGTGGCAAAGCGGCGCGCAAAGCCAATGGTCAACGCGTAGGGATTAATGAGCACGCCAGAGGAAACCACCTGTACGGGATGGAAACCACCCAATGCCCAACGGTCACGCACACGTTCACGCATGTAGAAAGTGAGTTTGCGCTTGAGGTGCAGGCGCACGCCCCACAATTCAGGGTCGGGGATCGAGTCGAGCTTCTTCATCAACTCGTGGTCGTCGAGGTTATCGTACCAGTCTGTGCCAAGGTATTTTTCGAGCACCACGTTCAGGCGGCGGGCCATCCAATTGGCGGTGTGGACACCGTTGGTGACGTAGTCGATGGGGACATCTTTCACGTCACGGTCTTCCCAAAGGAACTTCCACATATCGCGGGAGACTTCACCGTGTAATTCAGAAACGCCATTGCTTCCACCAGACAGCTTCAAGGCGAGGATAGGCATGGAAAAGGTCTCACCATGCGGCATGTGATGCAAAGCCACGTTCATGAATTCTTCGCGGGTAAGGCCAAGTTCAGGCCAGTAAGTGGCAAGGTACTTGTCCATGAGCCAGAGGGGAAATTCATCATTACCAGCAGGGACAGGGGTATGTGTGGTGAAGACATTTTGTCCGAGGGTCTTTTTGGCGGCATCTGCAAAGGTGAGGCCTTTTGCCACCAGTTCACGAGCCCGCTCCAGGGTCAGGAAAGAGGCGTGCCCTTCGTTCATGTGCCAGACGTCGGGAGCATATCCCAAAGCGCGCAGCATCCGCACGCCACCAATGCCGAGCAGCACTTCCTGCATGATGCGGCGGTCAAGGTCAGACCAGTAAAGGCGCGCGGTCAACAGGCGGTCATAGTCGCTGTTGCCATCCACGTTTGAATCAAGGAGGTATAGCGGGATGCGTCCCACACGGGTTTCCCAAACCTGTACGTTGATGCTGCGGTCGGGGAATTGGATCTCGATAGTGACGGGCTTGTTGTTTTTGGTGACAAGCGCAACAGGAAGGTGCTCGAACAACAATGGATTGTTGAGTGCTTCCTGCCAGCCATCTTCGCTGATGCGCTGGGAGAAATACCCCTGAGCATACATGAAGCCGACGGCGATGAGCGGCAGACCAAGATCGGACGATTCCTTGAGGTGATCGCCCGCGAGCACGCCGAGACCGCCCGAGTAAATGGGGAGCGTCTCATGCAAGCCGAATTCCATCGAAAAGTAAGCGATGGGATTTTTCAATTCGGGGTGCGCTTTTTTCGACCAGGATTCTTTTTTGAAGTACGCATCGAATTGCTCAAAGAGCGCGTCGTACAACTCAAGATAATCCTTGTCTTTCGCCGCCTGATTTAGGCGGGCGCGTCCGATCTCTTTTAAAAGACGGATCGGGTTATGTCCAAGGCGTTCCCACAAGTCATAATCGAGTCGGCCAAAGATGCGGACAGCCTCAGGCTGCCATGTCCACCACAGGTTTGTGGCAAGCTCACCAAGGCGGGCAATGCGCTTGGGAAGATCAAATTTTTGGGAAGGAGAAGTTAAGAATTCCATAGCGGCAAATGATACCGTAAAACGAAAGATTCGGTATTTTTTAAAATCGCGGATTTTGTCTACTGGTAGAACAAAATAGGTGAAGAATGGCGAATTGTTCTCGGTATCCCCGCTTCCATTTGTAATATCAACAGAGTGTGTATTTTCACATGGCGTTCCGCACAGCACTGGTACTATAATCAAACCTGAAATTTAATTATGTAGATGGAGTTAAGTTATGTCATTTCAAAATGTACAAATCAAAAAAATAGCGATCAGCACTGGCGGCGGTGACGCCCCTGGCTTGAACGCTGTCATTCGCGCAGCGGCACTTTCTGCGATCAAACGCGGCTGGGAAGTATATGGTGTACTCGATGGTTTTCACGGGATCCTTTCACCGGAGGAATATCCTGATGGCGGCTTTATCCCGCTCACACGCAAAAAGGTAAGTGGAATTACCCATTTGGGCGGAACAATTCTGGGAACAAGCAACCGCAACAACCCCTTGAAATATCCGATGATGAACCCCGATGGCACAGTGGAAGAAGTGGACCGTACTGATGAGATCGTGCGCGGGTTCCGCCTTCACAACATTGACGCGCTTATCACGGTCGGCGGTGACGGCTCACTGGCGATTGCCAGCGTCCTTGCAAAAAAGGGACTGCGCCTGATCTCCGTTCCAAAGACCATTGACAATGATCTCGACAAGACCGAAGTCACCTTTGGGTTTGACACCGCCGTCGGCTTTGCCACCGAAGCGCTCGACCGCCTGCACTCCACCGCCGCATCCCACGGGCGTGTGATGGTTGTGGAAGTAATGGGACGCTATGCTGGCTGGATCGCCCTTCATTCAGGCGTAGCCGGTTCCGCAGATGTGATCCTCATCCCTGAAAACCCATACGACATCCACAAGGTTGTTGAAAAGATCAAGGAACGTGAAGCGCGCGGAAACAAATTCACCATCGTAGTGGTGGCAGAAGGTGCCACACCTCTGGGCGGCGGAGTTTCGGTTGTGGAACACGAAGCAGGCCGCGCAGAACGCCTGGGCGGCATCGGTGAAAAAGTGGCGGCTGAGATCCATGCTATTTCTGGCAAGGAGACCCGCGTGGTCGTGCTCGGTCACTTGCTGCGCGGCGGCTCGCCCACATCCTACGACCGCCTTACCGCACTGCGCTTCGGCGCGGCAGCCGTCCGTGGGCTGGAGGAAGGTCAGGGTGGCGTGATGGTCGCTCTTGAACCACCGCATGTCAAATACGTCCCCATCGAAGAAGCCATTGGAAAAATGAAAATGGTTCCGATGGATTCAGATATCGTATTGACTGCCCGAGATCTGGGAATTTCATTCGGATAGGGTCGGACTCTTATGAAGCTACAAGCCCAACTCGCGATGAGTTGGGCTTGTTTTATTTAGGGATAAAATAGACTCATGACCACCGTCCAACTCTTCATCACCTGCCTGACCGATTCTTTCTTCCCGCAAACTGGTGAGGCCGTCGTGGATATTCTCCACCGCCTTGGCATTGGTGTGGACTTCGCCCGCGAGCAAACCTGCTGCGGACAACCGCAATTCAACGCCGGTCTCCGCAAAGATGCGCGCGCCATCGCGGAACACACAATCAAAGTTTTTGAGAATGCCAAAGGGGATATCGTCACACCTTCGGGGTCGTGCGCTCATCACTTCAGGCACAATTATCTTGAATTATTTGAAGGTGATTCTATTTGGCTTCCACGCGCAAAAGCGATCTCAGAACGGGTTTATGAATTCACCGAATATCTCGTGGACAAGCTCAACGTCACTGACGTTGGCGCAACATGGATAGGCACACTCACCTACCATCCATCCTGTCACACTCTGCGCGGAATCAATGTTGATAGACAACCGCGCGCCCTGCTGGCAAATGTCCACGGCGCAACGCTCGTGGAATTGCCCAACGCGCAGGAATGCTGCGGCTTCGGCGGCGTGATGTCTGTGGAACACCCTGAACTTTCCGAGGAGTGGCTCAAGCGTAAAATCAGCAATTTGGAAGCGAGCCTGTCCCCCACCTTGGTCGTGACCGATGCGGGTTGTCTCATGCACATTGCGGGCGGATTGAATCGGCAGAAGAAAAATCAACGGGTTGTGCATATCGCGGAAATTTTGAACAGCAAGTAATCAGTGAGAAGCGAAGCGTGACACAAAAAGTATCAAGATACAACTTCGTAAAAGTAGGCAATGGACGAATGGCACTCAACCATCGTCCGCGCAGCGTGGATTTTCCACACCTGCGCGAGATCGGCTGCACACATGTCGTCACCCTGCTAAAAGAAAGAGAAAACGCTGAAAGTTACGGCATCATGACCAGGAACGCAGGGCTCCAATGGATCTGGCTTCCAGTTCCCAACGGAAATTACCCCATTGGCGAAATTCACAAACGGTTGATCGAAGCCATGCCGCAACTCTCGCAAGTGCTGGACGAAGGCGGCTCGATCCTCATCCATTGCTCGGCAGGAGTCCACCGCACAGGCACAGTGGCATATGGCCTCCTGCGCTGGCGAGGCATTGAAAGAAATGAAGCCATGCGCATCATCGGCAATATCCGCATGGAAACCGCCGAAGGCATGATGGAAAAACGAATGCGCTGGGGTGACGAAAACGCAAGGCATGTTATTCAACAGGATAAATCATGGGCACATTCCGTCAAAGAATCGTTGAATCGATTAATAACGAAACTCTTCAGATCGCATTAGACAACAACACCGAGCGCCGCCTGAAAGGCCGCGCCACGGCATTCGAGTCCATTCCCGATTGGCGCGAGAGACGCCAGCGCGCACACGCGGTCCGCGCGGATGTGATCGATCATCTCGATGAATATCTCGCGCAGTTCATCGCAAAGAACGAAGAGAACGGCGTCATTGTCCATCGCGCAAAAGATTCGGCAGAGGCGATACAAATTATTTTGAGCATCGCGGACTCCAACGTCCCCAGACGTTGGAGTAAAGCCGACGACGGGAGTCGTCGGACTCCAATCTTAATTGCCAAATCCAAATCAATGGTTTCCGAAGAGATCGAGCTCAACCACGCTCTCGAAAAAGAAGGCATTCAGGTCATTGAGACCGACCTTGGCGAATATATTGTTCAGCTTCGGCACGAAAGGCCCAGTCACATCATCACGCCTGCTGCGCATCTTCGCAAAGAACAGGTCGCGGAACTCTTTCACGAAAAACTCGGCATCCCCTACACTACCGATATTCCCACCCTCACCGCCACCGCCCGCAAAGTATTGCGCGAAGTTTTCCTCACCGCCGATATCGGCTTTAGCGGAGTTAACTTTGGTGTGGCGGAGACAGGTTCGGTTTGCGTCATCACCAACGAAGGCAACGGACGCATGGTCACCACCGTTCCCCCTACCCACATCGCACTCATGGGCATGGAACGCCTCGTCCCAAATCTCGATGATCTCTCGCTTCTGCTTTCACTCCTTCCCCGTTCTGCAACGGGACAAAAACTCACGGTTTACACCCAACTGCTCAATAAGCCATTAGCCAATCAAACCCGCCATCTCATCATCCTCGATAATGGCCGCAGGCGCTTACGAAATTCCCCGCTCAAGGAATCGTTGTACTGCATTCGATGCGGCGCCTGCCTGAATGCCTGTCCCGTTTTCCGCGAACTCAGCGGTCACGCCTACATCGGCAAAGACAGATCCATTGCGCCGTATCCTGGTCCCATTGGCTCGGTCGTTTCACCCGGGCTGCTCGGCGAAAACTTTGTCCAACTTGCGCAGGCTTCGTCTCTGTGCGGCGCGTGCAAAGACGCCTGCCCCGTGGATATAGATCTGCCGAAGATGTTGACTCGTGTACGTGCAGGGCAAAGCCCGGCGATGAACGAAAGACCGCAGACCACGGGTGGCGCGGGATTGACCTGGTCAACGAAGCTTGGCTTGCAGGTGTACACCCGCCTCTTGACTCACCCGAAGCTGTATGTGGTCTCCCAAAAATTCGCCTCACTGGGAAGTTTCCTCCTCTCCCCTCGCTCCCAGTGGATGCGCCTGCCCACGTTCACAGGCTGGGGGTTGAGCAAAGACATGCCAAGGTTTGCAGGGAAGACGTTTCGGGAGAAGTTCAAGGAATCAGGGACTGGGGAATCGGGAATTGGTTCTTCGACACATTCAACATCCTCAAACGACCAACCTTCTAACCTTTCAACATTCCAACCTGTATCCGCACCCGTTGAGCAATTCACCAAAGAACTTTCCGCACTCTCCGGGCATGTTTACCAAACAAAACATCCCACGCAATCGATCATCGAATTTCTAGCATCGCGAAACACACAAAAAATCCTGCTTGAGCCAAACACGCTGGACGAATCTCTTTTGCAAAAGGCGAACATTGAATTCACCTATGAGACTGACCCGCAGATCCTTGTAGGGGTAACAAATGCCCTTTGCGGGCTGGCAGATACCGGGTCCGTGTTGGAGGCGGACGGGGCGCTGCATCCATCGCTGCTGCCAGAGATCCACATCGCAATATTAAAGTCAAAAGATATTCTTCCATCTTTATCCGATGCAATGAATTTGGTGAAAGATAAAAAAGCGGCGGTCTTCATCACAGGCCCATCCCGCACAGCAGATATTGAGATGACGCTGACCATCGGAGTACATGGCCCGAAAGAGATTCATGTATTCATTGAAAATTGAGATTGCTTCGCCGAACGAACACGGCTCGCAATGACGGACACTCGTTGACGATTCAATATCAGGGTGATACAATCTCGCCCGCTTCAAAATAACGCCCCCATCGTCTAGTGGCCCAGGACGAGGCCCTCTCAAGGCCTAAACCGGGATTCGAATTCCCGTGGGGGCACCACACATGACCCCGCATACGCGGGGTTTTTTTATGAGGAATCCATGACGCAAAAAAACCAATCTCGCGGCTATATCATTGCCTTGACCGCCACCGTTTTATGGTCCACCACGGGCATCATCATCAGCTACCTGAGCAAAACCTTTGCCCTGCCTTCGCTTGTGCTGGCCTTTTGGCGTGACCTGTTCGTTTCATTTGGCATGGTCATGGGATTATTACTCTTCAGCCGCCCGCGCTTTCAACTTGAACGAAAGCATTGGGGATTCATGGTGATCTACGGATTCGTGTTGGCGGTCTTCAACTCACTGTGGACTTTTTCGGTTCAATACAACGGGGCGGCTGTTGCCACCGTAATGGCATTTTCCTCACCTGCAATGACAGCCATCTTAAGCAGAATATTCCTGAAAGAAAAATTCAGCAGCATCAAGATCGTTTCCATTTTGCTCAGTCTCGCGGGAATCATCTTCGTCTCTGGCGCGTATAACCCCGCCACATGGAATCTCAATCCGCTGGGGATCATCTTCGGCCTGTTAACAGGCTCGATGTTCGCCGTTTACAACTTGCAAGGCAAACACGCCTCCGATTCGCAGATCGACTCTTGGACAGCACTGCTGTACAGTTTTTCAATGGCAACCGTGTTCCTGTTTTTATTCAACATCGGCAGCGACCTGTTCATCACAAGACAGCCCATATTTACAGACATGCTCTGGCTTGGAGATTCAATTTTGGGATGGGGGATTCTTTTCCTACTTGGGGTTGCGCCCACTCTGGGCGGATTCGGGCTGTACACATTGAGCATTCGCTATCTCTCCCCCACCACTGCCAATTTAATTGCCACCCTTGAGCCCGCCTTCACTGCGATCTGGGCTTACTTTTTACTGAGCGAAATTCTAACAGGTCCGCAGCTATTTGGAGGTCTGCTGGTGCTGGTCGGTGTCATCCTGCTGCGATTTACCGATTAAGTTCCCAGATCATACGCAAGCCATCCAACGTTAGCCAGGGGGCGATAATATCAACGACCTTTGTCTCTTTGGCGACGACTTCAGCCAGCCCGCCTGTTGCGACAACTTTCATGTCGCTTCCCAGTTCGGACCTGAATCTTGCCACCATTCCCTCGACCATGCTCACATACCCAAACAGCAACCCCGATTGCATCGCATGAACGGTATTGCGCCCAATCACAGAAGGTGGCACTTGCAAATCAATGCGCGGGAGTTTTGCCGCATGTGTATAAAGCGCCTCCGCTGCAAGATTAATCCCCGCCGTGATCGCGCCGCCGAGATATTCACCATCTTTCGTGACGGCGTTGAACGTGGTCGCTGTACCAAAGTCCACTACGCAGGCAGGGCCGCCGTATAGTTTCATCACCGCCACCGCATCGCAGACACGGTCTGCACCCACAGCACGCGGATCTTCGTAGCGAATCTTGATTCCCGTTTTGACACCTGCATCCACAACCAGCGGTTCCTGCTTGAGGTATTCACGGCAGGCCTGGATGACACGTCCCGTCAACGGTGGCACAACGGATGCAAGGGAAATTCCATCAAGCTCAGTCAATGTCTTGCCCGCATTTTGCAGGAGACCTAAAAACTGCAAACCGTATTCATCGGGCATACGGTTGTGGTCTGTGGCGAGACGCCAGTGCGCGCCGAGTTTGTCGCCTTCGTAAAGGCCAAGTGTGAGGTTGGTGTTGCCGATATCAATGGTGAGGAGCATATTAAGTCTCTTTTATTATAAGGAATGGCAATTCCTGCGGAGATTTTAACCAAATAAAAATCCACAACAAAACCAGAGGGAATACATGAAAATATAAACGACTCAACGAAGTATTCAAATGCCAAATTAGGTTATAAGGGGTGAGCAAATAAATCATAAAATAAGCGGACAACTGAATAAAGATTACGCCACAAATCAACCACAATCCTGAAACACGTGTTCTCGAACTACCCACTAGCACAGTGTATATTATTATAAGCCCAACAAAATTAATGGAGGCTCCGCCAATTTCCCAAAGAGTGACGCCTGCCTCTCGTAAAATGAGTGTATAACGTCCGAGATCTGTGACCTTCTCAAATATTCCTACATCCACTGTAAGCAAGTCATTAGACGGCGCAAGGAAGAATTTGAAAAGAACAACGACCGTGAGCGGAAACATTAATCCAAGTAAATAATTTTTAAAAGCCAAACGCTGCTTGAAAATACCAATCCCCGCCCAGATAACTGTAAATCCAGCAATAAAGACCAGACCTTCATTTTTTGTCCAGCCAGCCAACCCAGAAAGCAGCCCAGACAGAATTGCCGTGCCCCCATCCTCTTGGTTAAAATATAATAAGGCAAGGCCGCCCGCACCAAGAATTAAATAGGACAGCGGGAGATCTGCGCATTGGTTTATCGTGTTAACAATCGTAATCGGCAAGGACATGAATAAAATCGCAGCCAGTGACGCTTGCGCAAAGCCACGAAAATAATAAACGAATGAGAACAATAGTCCAACCGCAAAAAACGAAACAACAAAATGGTAAACTGACGGTCCTAAAGTAGACGGTGAACCAATAATGACCCATGTAATCGCATTCGGTATCGCCAAAAAAAGCGGATAATCAGGATGGTCCCATAGTCTGTAAAAGGTGTTCTGCCAGTTTGGGCCGCCAAGGTAAACGAACCTCGCAACCACATTCCAATTTATCCACGCATCGGGGCGTCCGTGAGGATATTGCAAGATATAGATACATAAATTCATCGTAAACAGAAAAACGCCCGCACCTAGAACTATCCCCCACAGATAATTATTTTTCTCTTTAAAAATAAAAGGATAAAATATAGTCTTCCATTGCCTCCAATTTATGTAAAGCATCCAAGCCGTCAACAGAACAGAAACGATGATCTCAAGAACAGCAAAAGGTACAAGGGGCAGGTTTGCCCATATCCAAAAAAAGCCCACCAATGATGAAATGCCCAATCCCACCGCAGCAGAGAGAAATATCTTTATCAAAAAATAATCTTTATCGGTTGGATCAAAAAAGAAATGCACAACCCAATACCCAATCAAGATATGCGGGATCAGCGCAGCAAAAGATAATAGGGCATCCATCTACTCCCCCACCTTATGAATCAGATATAAGCCAAACCCAAAACTTTGCACCTCGTACCTGCCTTCCTGAGAATCAAGCCACGGATGAAAGTCTGTATTCCTATCGAAATTCCCGATTATCCACGGTTCCCCCGCGCCCATTTTGAGCAAAATAGGCGCTAAGGAATACTGCATTAACTGGAATTCATTGACATCTAGAGAATCAGATCCTTCACCTAGCATGGATTTATCCATATAACCGGCCTGATAAACATCTGAAGGAATGGCCTCGCGCAAGGATTGAACATGGTTCTCCCATGTGGAAACCATCTCCTCTGATGGAGTTTTCCATTCGTTTGAATTATAAACTTGAGAAAATTGAAATGCCGCCAAAACAATGGAGGCAACAGCCAGCGTGAACGGCGCAAAATTTCTAAGGGTTTTCATTTTTCTATTTTACCGCTTTCCAAATAGCTACCGTGCATCCGAAATAAAAAAGTTAACAGATTATGGTGCTGCCGCGTAAAAGGGAGCGAGGCCGCGCAGGATGGTGAAAATGAACCAAAAGTTGTTGACTATCAAAACCAGAACAAAAATGGTTATTTCGGATTCAAACCATTTTTTGTCCGAAAATTCAGAGAGCGCAAGCGCAATAAAGAAGATGAGGGCGTACATCCAATATGCGGTGTAGAGGAAAAGCTCCGTGCCATAGACCAGGTGCAGGAGGAAGTTAAATACCAGCGTGCCAAGCAGCCCCAGCATCAACGGCAGATGTTTGGATGAGCGGATGTTCTTCACAAAAACAAGGAATGCGCCTGCCAGCAAAACCAACCATAACCCCAGTGGGAGATTGCCGAGTCCCTTGTAGGAGGCAAGACGGTTCCCATGGATGTCGAATGTCTTGAAGTCAATTGTGGGGAACGGTGGTTTTTCCGAGATCGCCTCAATGGGGCTGGGGCCAACGACCCCATACAAGAGCATGGTACGGCTGACCACTTGAATCTTTTCAACAAGATTCGCGGTCGGGGCGTCTTGATCTTTTTTCACAAAGTTGAACTCAAAGGCAAGATCAGCAGGGACAAAAAAGAAGGTCTGCATGTTAGGGTAAATGGCGCTGGTGATGGTAGTCAGCATAACACCTGAGGCAATGACAAGTACAGCGAATTGCAACAAGCGGCGAAGACCAAACTTGTTGAAGAAGAGTCCGATCACCCCCTGGGCGATGTTGGTAATGGTGATGCCAAAAAGCAGCAACCCAGCGGGGATGAGGATAGAAAATCGTTTTTCATCCGCTTGAATTAATAAGAAGAAAAAGATGAGTGCGGTGGCGCCGAAAATATAATTCTCGGTCAGCGAGCCAAAGAGCAAATGCGTGGCTGTGGAGCCAAGCAGGGTCGAAAAGATGAAGGCGTAGGTTTTGGAGTTTGTAGCTCGTTTGATGAAGAGCCATGTCATGAAAACACATAACCCGCCCATCGCTGCGGCGACCAGCATGCCGCCGAGATCCCAGCGCTCGCCCATGAAACCAGCGACCAGCCGAATGAGCGGACGCAGGATGATCAACGTCAACGGGTGGACGGAGCGGTTGACCACATCGCCATCAGGGCTGGCGAGGATGGTCATCCACGGGCCAGCGTCTGCTTCAAAAAGGACGCTGTTGATGCTGAGGGCTGGGTGATTGAGTGCACGGGCGATGATGAGGTTGATGAGGAAGAACATCCCGCTTGCGTAAAGACCAGGCAGGTTTTGTGGGATGTACTCAAAAAATTTAGTCTGCTTTATTCTATCGTAATACCCGCCTGTTTCAAATTTCTCCAGAACTGAAAGACCCCATACTCCCACCGCCAAGGCTGTGATGATGAACAGCGCCATCCACTTCTGCGGGACGATGATGTAGTCCATCAAGAACATGGACGGGAATTGCACACCTGCATAAATGACTGCAACAAAAAGAAGAGGCAATGCGAGGAAAAGAATGATGTTGATCGGCTTGCTCAAAAATCCGTTGGGAAAAGAGTCCCCTGCACGGCGAATGAGGTAATAGCCAACCACACTGCCAACGGTAATGAATGCCGCAGTAAACAGAATCATACCGAAGGGAGTCCGAAGCGGCTCTTGCAAGAATCCAACAGCTCCGTAGGTGAGGTTCAGGCTGAGGAGGAATCCGATCAGGTAATGAGAGAGGGAATATCGCGCACGGATACGGGCCGCCCATTGCAAAGTGGCGGGAAATGTTTCAAAGAGTAACATGCCGATGGCCAGAGCAGGCACAACGGTCAGGAAGAGGCGGTCTATGAGCGAGGAATAATCAGCAAGATGAAAGAATGTGACAGCTAGAAAATAGCTGACGACGAATCCGATCAACAGGCTTATGAAAGCGCGCGGGAGGAATTTCATTTGGCGAGTATCCACGGCGACGAGAGCGTAGTAAATTATTCCTTGACCGCCACGATGATCTCGGAGATCATATCGTAGCGATGGAATTGAGGCATGACGTAAATTCCATGCGCCCAGCCTTTGATGTCTTGAATTAATTCCACGGCGAGCTCCACACCGACCTTCGCGCCATTGTCTCCAGCGGAAGCGATTCGTTTACGGGCTTCTTCGGGGATGGAAATGCCAGGGACTTCGTTGTGAAGAAAGGTCGCATGCTTGGCGCTGACCAACGGAAGGATGCCCGCGAGAATAGGCTTATCAAGTTTGCCATGCTTGGCTTCGTAGGCCTCAATTAAACTCGGACCGTAGTCAGCGCGATAGATGGGCTGGGTGAGGAAGAAATCTGCGCCTGCTTTGATTTTGCGATGCAGATTTTTTACTTCGGCATCCATATCCTGCGGACACAGGTTGAGCGCGGCGCCAACGAAAAAACTGGTAGGCTGGCCGATGCTCGTGCCCGAATGATCCAAGCCCATGTTGAAGCCTTGCTTGATGAGTTTGATGAGACCCGATGGTACGAGGTCGTAATTGTCGGTGGCTTCGGGATAATCGCCAATGGATGTGGGATCACCCATCACCACGAAAACATTTCGCAGGCCAATGGCATGCGCGGCGAGCAAGTCCCCTTGCACGCGCAAAAGATTTCTGCCGCGAGTGGGAAAATGCAAAGTAGTCTCCACACCGATCTTGCGCTGCACCACATCACAGACCGCCCAGGCGGACATGCGCATACGCGCCAGCGGACTATCCGCTACGTTGATGACATCCGCGCCTGAATCATGCAGCAAAGATGCGCCAGCAAGAAGTTTATGCATCGAAAGCCCGCGCGGGGGATCCATCTCAACGCAGATGGAAAATTTCCCGTCGGCAAGTCTTTGGGCAAGACGAGTGGGCTGTTCCTCCTGCTCGGAAGAATCGTCATCCGAGACCTCAGAGGTTTCCAAGACTTCGGAAATATGAAGAGCGGACTCCAACGCCTTCTTCATTGAAGCAATATGCTGGGGAGTGGTTCCGCAGCAACCGCCAACGATGTTCGCGCCCGCCGCGCGGAAGGAAAGCGCGTAATCTCCAAAGTACTCCGCATCAGCGGGATACATAATTCGTCCGCTGACCTGTTCAGGCCAGCCAGCATTCGGCTTGACCCAAAACTTTCCAGTGGGAACCGCCTGGCGCATTTGTTTGAGAATTCGCAAAAGTTGGGAAGGCCCGCCAGAACAGTTGACGCCGATCACATCTGCGCCCGCTTCTGCGATTCGGCGGGCAACTTTTGCGGGAGAATCGCCAAGCAGGGTACGGTCATCGCGGGTAAAAGTCAGGGAAGCGATGACAGGCAGTGAACAGGTTTCTTTCGCGGCTTTGATGGCTTCTTGAATCTCATAGATGTCACTCATCGTTTCGATGACGATCAAGTCTGCGCCAGCATCAGCCAAAGCCTTGATCTGCTCCTCGAATGCGGCTCGCGCCTCCTCGAGCTTGACTCGACCATACGGAGCGATCCGCACCCCAAGCGGACCAACGTCGCCTGCGATCAAAACATCTTTGAACGAAGCGGCCACAATGCGCTTGGCAAGTTCCACCCCTGCGCGATTGATCGCAACCACGTCATCCTGCAAACCGTGTTTGGTGAGTTTGTAGCGATTTGCACTGAATGTGTTGGTGATGATCAACTCTGCGCCCGCTTCGATATATTCGCGATGGATTTCAGCAACGGCAACGGGGTTGGTGAGATTTAGCTCGTCAAAGCATTTGTCAAAGCCAACGCCGCGCGCGTGGAGCATGGTTCCCATCGCACCATCGGCAATTAAAGTTTTTGTAGAAATTGTTTCAAGTAAGCTCATGGGTTCTCTTTCGACTTATGTGATGCAACATAAATGTTGCACTACGGTTTTTTTATTACAGCCAGCACGGCATCGCCGCGGGTAATTCGGTACACAACTTCCGCATCGGGGTAAGTGATCTCGTCAAAGTTGTAACGCGTGAGCGCGACCACATAGTTATAACTCTCGGCACGTTCCACTTCGGAAGGCGAGTATATCTTTAAATCTTCTCTTGCGAAGAGCGCAAACAAATGGGAAGGTCCTTCCACCCAAACCGTCGCATTGGGCGGAGCTACCGAATTCACATACTCCGCGGCTTCACGATACGAGGTACCCCAATAGTCGAGATCATAGCGGTCATATGCACCGTCCACGCCGCCAATGAAACTGTTGTAATACATATATTCATACGGATGCAGTGAGATGATCCCAACTATTCCAGGAATCAAACTCAGCGTGATCACTGCAACCTGCCATTTGACATTTTTTATCTTTTCAAACGCAACACCAGCCATCAAAAAGATGGGCGGGATGATAAATAATATCTGCCTGAAATTATCGTACAAGGCGATGTGCAGGGCGATAAAAAGAGTCAACGGGATGATGAACCATAGCAGCGACAACTCGACGAGTCCACGCTTCTTTTCTGCGCTGACAATTGATACCAACCATCCAGCAATCGACAACGCCCAGACAGGTTCGGTCAATTGAATTGCGAGAAGAACGGGTAGATACGTGTAAGGAATATCCGTTGACCTGTAGGTAGCACCGTTGAAGATGACGAGTCCATTCCACGGGTAGAGAGACATCTCGCGCAAGCTCTCGAAAAAGCGCGGGATTGGATTCATCCACAAGTAGGGCCAGCTAAAATATGTTGCGATGAGCGCGACCACGGCGTACATGGCAATGGCTGGGATAGATGATTTTCCTTTGGTACGGAATGCATAATACGTGACGAGCACTCCCGCAAAGGGGCCAAGGATGCGGGTGGAGGTGGTGAGACCAAGCAGGATGGCGGGGAGGAGAATGGTGAATAGGGTAATTGGTAATTGGGGATTGAGGCGATACCATGTGATGAGTAATAAGAGAGTAATAAGTAAGAAGTAATAAGTGCGGGCTTGAAGGAAGAGGACGAAGTAGCGCTGAATGTATGTCTCTGCGGGGACGGCGGTGATGTTCTTGGCGATGAGGGAAAGGATATTTGTCCCGCCTGCTTGTGCGGAGAGGACGAGGCTTTCGATGTAGGTGTGAAATGCTTGGGTGAAAATAAAAAGCGAGAAAACAGAGACAAGCCAGAGCGCGGTCAGAAGCGCGGAGATTCTTTTGGAGCGTGGATCAAGCTTGATGGGAGGAGTCTGCTCGAGCTTGTCAAATGCTTGAATTCCCAAATATAAAGAAAGAAGAAAAAGAGAGAGAAAGGGCGTGTCTTTGGGGTTGATGAAGGCGTGACCCCAAAGGACGGGTTGGGTCATGAACAGCAGGGTTGCGCCGAGGGCAGGGATTTCGGTCAGCCAGCGTTTGGCGAGTAAATAAAATGCCAAGACGCCAGCGAGGTATGTGATGAAGTAAATGAGGTGGCGAAGGTCGGGGAGAGGGAAGGAAAGGAAGGTACGGAGATATTCAGTAGTGCGTTCCACGAGCATGATGTAGAACGGGCCGTAATATCCGAGGTCTTCGCGAATTAAATTGACAACGCCTTGCTGCGGCCATGTGGTGTAGGCGTTGACGGATTTGACCGCGTATTTTTGCAGAGACTTGTCGTCCCAGCTTTCGCCGTATTGGTTAAAGGTGAAGAAACCAACGAGCAGGCTGACTGCAAGGATGATGAGAATGGAATAATTTTTTTTCATATTGGCCCGCATGGTGGTGAACCACCATGCTACATGTACCAAGGCGGCTAAAGCCGACTGAGCGATTCCACCTGCCAGCGATTGGCTTTGGCAAAGAATGAGGAGGTCTCGTTTTTGGAAGTGAACCACATGAGACCGAGTACGATCATCGGCGCGATGAGGCGGCCATACGACCAGGGGAAGAAATCAAAAGAAGGCAGAACGAATTCAAGGATATAGGCAAAGATAAATAGGAGCCAGACATTCGGGGTTTCGATGCGTTTGAGCATGAGCAGGAATGCCAAGGTGGTGAACATGCCGTGGTGATCCCACACGATGGGAGAGGCAAGGGTCATTACGATGAAGAGCGGCGGGATGGCGTTTAACATCCGATTCTCTTTGGAGAAGGATTGGGCTTGAACATTTTTCGTCATTGTGAAAAGCGCCGCGCCAAGCAAAAGCACTTTTGCAAATAACGCCATGAGACGAGTCTGCGCGATCTGAATCCCAAAGAACGGATTGAGGAAGCGCAGGAATGAATCGAAGGAAGTGTCATGAAAATTTGTATCTGGAATTTGAGTCAAGATGCGGATGTTGGTGAGGTAATCGAGATAGGGATAGATGCCGTTGGTGAGAACGGGGATCACGGCGATGACAAGGAAACTGACAGCAAACCAGAACATCCAGCGCCAGTCGAATTCAAGCAGGAAGGCAAGCACAAGAACAGCAGGGGAAGTCTTTAGATGAACAGCGATGGCAAGTGTCAGTGCGGAGAGAAGCGTGTTTTTGGGATAGTTGAGGATGCTAAGGAAGACAAGGTCCAACACCATGAGGTTGACCTGGACGAATCCCAATGTCCGCTGGAGAGGGGCGTTGACGAGGAGGAAGAGGACCGTGGTGAGAACGGCGAAGTGATGCGAGAAATTGTAGCGTTCAAGAATGCGGACAAGTAGAAAGTAGAAAGTGCCGAGAGCGATGATGTTAACCGTCCATAAGACGACGAGAACGCCTTGATCGCCGAGAGGGACGATGTATTGAAGGATAGTAGCCCAGAGCGGAAGATAGAGGTATGTGTCGGGGAGAGGTTGTCCGTTGGCAAGAGCGGTTGCGGCCTCGAGGTAGTAGTGATAATCGCCGTAGCGGAGTCGTTCGCGCAGGATGTTGAGGTACACGAACATGACGAGAAAGAAGCCCGCCATAAGCAGGGCGTTGCTCGCGGTTATCTTTTCGCTGGCCAGCATGTAGAACAGCACACCCAACAGAAGCCATGTGCATGTTGTTGCAGCAAGGGTTATGGGAAGATTCGATAAAGGCCATTGCTGAATGAAGAGGTTGATGCCTTCCATTCCATTGCGGAGATAGATTGCAATAAGGCTGGCGATGACCAGCAGGGTGATCCCAATCCATAATTTGAAAGCGGTTTGCAGGGAATGTTTCATTAATTTAATCCAGATGAGGTTTCTGGAGGTAAGTTTATCGCAGATTGAATGAAAGTAAACAAACAAAGAGACAGATCACACACAGATACGCAGGCAATTCCATGCCTGCGTATCTGTGTGTTTTTACTTCATCAACTGTTCGACACGGCTCTCACCCACCGAATAATACTTCGCGTCTTTGTGATGGACAATGATCGCGGCGGTGGACTGTTCGGGGATGAGTTGTCCCGAAGTGGAGAGACTCATGCCAAGTTCGGATTCGGCGGCGGGCAATAGCTGGAAGACTTTGAAGTGATCTTCCAATTCAGGAATGGCGGGGTAGCCCCACGAATAACGCTTGCCTTGATTTTCACCCAGTCCCAACTCACGGCGGATATGTTCGTGCAGATAATTCGCTGTTGCTTCTGCGGCTTGAACGGCGAGACCGTGTACAAAGTAAGCTTCGGTGTAATCGTTGGCGGCTTGGAGCTTGTCGAATTTGTCGCTGGCAGTTTGACCAACAGTTACAACTTGAAGCGCAACTACATCCATTTGACCTGACTCAACGGTGGCATAGTAATCTGAAAGAGCCAAATGATCATCATAAGGTTGGCGTGGAAACTCAAAACGCGCAATCTCTTTTTTGTTCTCAGCGTTTTCGTAAATAATTAAGGTATCACCATCAGCCTGACAGGCAAAGTATCCGTACACAGCTTGAGGTTTGAGCCAGCCTTCTTTAAGAGCATCCTTGGTCATCTTGGCGAGGCGGGCGTCGAAGTCTTTCTTCATCTTGTCCCATTCTGCGCCGTGAGTGTTCTTTGCTCCCCATGAGAGACGATATAGCTCATTAATGTTGAGGTGTTTGAGCACCATTTCCAAAGGCATATCTTTGACAATACGTTGACCAAGTTTTGCAGGTAAGGCAATCGGAGCAGGTACGACAACTGACCGCTGACCGCTGACCGCAGATTGCTTCGGTTGCGAAGCGCGGTTCATTTCCATGTCCGCATCTTTGCGGAGTTGTTCCAGCATGGCGGGCTTGCGCTTGGGGTCGATCAATGTGTCCATAGTGTCGAGACCTTCGAAGGCGTCCTTACAATAGAAGACACCAGGTTCGTAGGCGTTGCCATCTTCCGCAAAAAGGATGCGGCGGCCGAAGCGGCGGTTAATGGCTGCACCGCCAATGAGAATCGGAATCTTATGTCCGCGGCGGTGCATTTCGTTGACAATGAGCGGCATTTGCTTGGAGGTGGATACCAGCAAAGCGGATAAGCCAATCGCGGTGGCGTTTTCTTCTACTGCTCTCGTGATAATTGTTTCGGCAGGGACCTGCTTGCCAAGGTCAACTACGGTGTAGCCGTTGTTGGCGAGAATGGTCTTCACGAGGTTTTTTCCAATGTCATGCACATCACCATAGACGGTGGCAATGACAACGGTTCCCTTGGTGACGCCTTCCACTTTTTCGAGATAATTCTCAAGATGTGAAACGGTCTTTTTCATCGTTTCAGCGGATTGCAACACGAAGGGCAGAATCAATTCACCCGCGCCAAATTTATCTCCTACTTCTTTCATGGCGGGGAGGAGCACGGTGTTAAGGGTGTGGACCGCAACTTCATGGCGAGCAGAACGCCCGCCAGTTGGTTCGCGGTTGATGATCTCATCAATATCTGCTTCGACACCATCTTTTACACGATGTAGGATTTTCCAATGCAAGCGTTGCTCAGGGGTCATGCCTGCTGTGGGGTCTGCAACAACGGATTCGGTTGAAAGGGTGACGGTTTCAAAATGTTGAATGAATCTTTGCAAAGCATCTTCACGGCGATTGAAAATTAAATCCTCACAAAGATTGCGTTCTTCAGTGCCGATCTCGGTATAAGGCATCACATGCGCGGCGTTGACGATGGCCATGTCCAAGCCAGCTTGCACGCAGTAATAGAGCATGACAGAATTCAATGGCGGACGGGCTTGTGGGGCAAAGCCGAAGGATAGATTGCTCACACCGAGTGAGGTCATCACACCAGGGAGATTCTGTTTGATGAGACGAATGCCTTCGATGGTCTCTTTGGCGGAGTCAACAAATTCAACATCACCTGTGGCAAGAGTGAATGTCAAATCGTCGAAGACCAAATCTGCGGGTTTGAGACCGTGGTCATTGACGGCGATATCGTAAATACGTTTGGCAACTTCGTCTTTGCGTTGGGCGGTCTTCGCCATGCCGTTCTCATCAATTGTGAGACAGATAACAGCAGCATTGTATTTTTTTGCGAGGCCGAAAATCTTATCGGCTTTTTCGCGGCCTGATTCAAGATGCGTTGAGTTAATCAAACATCGTCCAGGTGCAGTTTGTAACGCGATTTCCAAAACATCTACTTCTGTAGAGTCGATCACGAGTGGAACGTCTACACCCATTTGCAATTTCTTGATGACCTTGCGCATGAGTTCGCCTTCGTCTGCGCGTTCGGTGACAGCCACAGAAATATCCAAGGCGTGTGCGCCGCCAGCCACTTGGTCACGGGCGATGTCGAGAATGCCATCGTAATCTTCTTCGAGCAGGAGACGTTTAAACTTGCGTGAACCTTGCGCGTTGCAGCGCTCGCCAAGCAAGGTGGGGGCGGGTTCCTGTCGCATGGAAATTGCTGACATGGCAGAAGCAAGCTGGGGCGTAGAGTGAAGCGGTCGCTTGGGATGTGGATGCGCATCCAGTTTTTGAATCAGCAGTTTAAGATGTTCAGGCGTCGTGCCGCAGCATCCACCCACGATTGAAATGTTGTGCTTGGTTACGAATTCATACAAGTCATTCGCAAATGGTTCAGGCTCCAACGGATATACGGCTTGCCCATCCACGTTCAATGGAAGGCCAGCGTTTGGAATGCACGAAATGGGCAGCGTGGAATTTTCGCCGAGGAATCGAATGGGCTCGCGCATGTGTTCGGGACCAGTGGAACAATTGAGACCGATGACATCGATGCCCATGCCTTCGAGGATGGTGAGCGATGCGTTGATATCGGTGCCGAGCAACATACGGCCTGTCGTATCAAGCGTAACCTGAGCCTGAATCGGCAAGTAGACATTCGTTTCGCTGAAAGCTTTGTGAATGCCCGTGATGGCGGCTTTCACTTCGAGAATGTCCTGCGAAGTTTCAATTAAAAGAACATCCACGCCACCTTGAATTAAGCCAGTGGCTTGTTCACAGAATGTATCGATGAGTTCATCGTATTTGACATTGGAAAGTTCGGGATCATTCGTGGAGGGAAGTTTGCCCGATGGCCCGATGGAGCCAGCCACGAAGCGGGGATGCGATATTTGAGATTCGTTATTCGAGTTTCGATTATCGAGTATCGAATATTCGTCTGCAAGTCTGCGTGCGAGTTGTGCTGCTGCCATATTGATTTCAACGATTCGATCTTGCAAGCCATATTCCGCCATCGTCAAACGGTTGGAGCGGAAGGTATCTGTTTCAAGCACATCCACGCCGACTTCGAGGAAGGAGCGATGGACTTTTTCCACGGCTTGCGGATACGAGATGACGAGATAGTCGTTACATCCATTGTATTGTTCGCCGCCGAAATGCTCGGCGGTCAGGTTTTGGTTTTGCAAGCTCGTTCCCATCGCGCCATCGAAGACAAGGACTTTCTTTTCGAGGGCATCGAGGTAGCGGCGGTTGGTATATTTGCGATTTGTCATTTAATTATTTTTTCCTTCGTTGTTTTATCACTGATAAATAGGATTGTCTAAAAAAGGTGTTTTGTTTTCCCTACACAGGGATAAATCGTCATGCTATTTCCATAAAGTCGACTAAAGTAGGCCAGTCCGCTTAAGCGGGCTTTGTGAATGTAGCCCGACGGTTCATCGTCGGGCGGGCAATTGTGTCACGCATTATCATATTGCAATCGCCTCAGCATCTTTCAACACAGCCTGCGCCCACGTGTTCACATCCGCGCAATAGACTTCCGCATTCTCGGCACGGACATCAAGAATCGTTCTCGTCCATGTAGATTTATTGATAACAGGTCTGCCGTCCTTTGATTTGAACGTAAAAGTCCGTTTGCCGCTATCTACGCTATCCTTGACTTGTTGTCGAATCAACGAAGGCGATTTCTTTTCAACAATAAATTCCCGCAGTAGATCACGTTCATACATCCAACCTTCAAGAGATAATTTACTGGAATGTTGCAGCATGTACGTGGCAACAGTCAGGTTGTGGACTTCGCCATAGCTCATGTCAGAAAATTCCAAGGCAAGAAATTCATCAAAGCGTGATTGGCACAAGTTATCCGTTGCACCACATTCGGGACAGTTCATTTTGATTCCCTCCTTAAACGCCCTTTGGCAGGGTCGCCCGTCCCGCTTCCGTCATCTTGCCTTCTTCGATCATTTTGCGCGCACGCTCAATATTTGTATCTGTCCAATTGGACTTCTGCCTGCGCGGCGTGAAGCGTTTGGCATAGCGTTGATCGTCCATGCCTTTTTCGAAGCCATCGATCCAGCCGAAGCAGATGGCTTCTTCCACCGCGTCCACATATGGAATGGATGGCTTCTGGGTAAACTTCTTGTATTGGATCAACCAGATCTCTTTGCAGGTCTTGTGATTCTTTTCCAGCCACTCGCGAAATTCCTCGCGGGTGGTGACGTATATTGTTTCGCCGATTTCCATTTTGCCTCCATGTCATTGCGAGGAGGGTGCTTTTCCCGACGAAGCAATCCCCTACATTGAGTTGGAGATTGCTTCGGGCTAGCGCCCTCGCAATGACATACCATAAAAAACACCTCTCATTTCGAGAGGCGACATGAAATAAAAGTCATCTCTCATCTCCCAGACAATAGTCTGCCGAAGTTGGCACCGCTTGAACGGTTGCCGAGGCTTCAAAGGGTCGGTCCCTCCGCCTCTCTGGATGAGTACAGAAGAAAAAAATAACTGTTTAAGTTTTATATCAAAGAGTAGGGGAATTGTCAATTTGGCGAAACGACAGCATTTGCCACTCACGTCCCTTTTTAACGGCATACACCGCGTTCTCACGCGGTGCAGCCAATAGACCAACTCAGAGGGAGGAGAGAGTTTGGAAGAGCAACTTGCGGTTGCTCAATTACACAGGATCCATATCAGGGTTCGTGCCACACAAGGCACAGGTCGGTTTGTCCAGCATGTTGCACTCAAGAGCATTGGAACAGCGATGAGCAAGGACTCGGGGCGGCTGGTCTGGCAAATGTTCGGCGGGGAAAACTACTTCGTTCTCGATCTCAATTTCGTGACCCACATGATCACAATGCTTGATCTTTTCAACCTGCCAAATTTTATCTGCCATGTCGGCCTCCCGCCGCTTATTTATAAAGATTAAACCTGATGCTCGTAGTTTAAAATAGAAACCACTATTCCACTAGTGACAGGCTTCCCAATCTCTTATGACAAAGCGCACATATCAGACACGATATATCCTGATATTTTTGCAAGGTCAGAATTAAACAATGAGCGGGAGTCTCTTACCCCCCGCTCTCTTTTTTTATTTATGTGCCAGCATATATACTTCCCCTCCATCGGATGTGAGATAGACTTCACCAGACTCATCCTGACCAAAAGAAGTGATCTGCACTCCCGCGTCAAACAGACGTTGGGCCTGCCAGCCGCCATTGGAGAGGATCATCCCCCAGACATATCCCGTGCAATAATCTCCATAAAGATAAACGCCATTCCATTCAGGCATTACCCCACGATAGACATAACCGCCAGTGACGGAGCAGCCGCCTTCATTGTGACTATATTCCACAACAGGTAGAAGCAGGTCAGGCTGCGGCTCACCATCGTAGCCATGCATACCTTCCATAATACTCCAGCCCAAATTCGCTCCGCCGGGTGAACCTGCTGGCAGATAATCGATCTCCTCCCAATCACCCTGACCCACATCGCCGATCCACAGATCGCCGGTCAAACTGTCAAAGGAAAAGCGCCAGGGATTGCGCAAGCCATATGCCCAGACCTCATTTCCAAATGGGTTATCGGATGGGATGGAATATGGGTCGCCGTTGTTCACATCAATGCGTAAAATCTTGCCAAGCAGACTGGAAGTGTTCTGTCCATTTTTATGCGGATCACCAGCCAGACCGCCATCGCCCAAGCCAAGGTAAAGATAGCCATCGGGACCAAACGCCACCGCGCCTCCATTATGATTTTCATAAGGCTGTTTAATGATCAGCAAAACTTTTTCGCTATTGGGGTCGGCAATATTTCCGCTCACTTGAAAACGTGAGATGCGGGTATCTCCACCGTCACCCGTGTAATTGACGTAGAAGTAGCCATTATTTTCATAATCGGGGTGAAAAGCCAGACCCAACAGCCCCATCTCATTGCCGCTGTCATCCACGCGGTTATCGATGTTCAAGAACGCTTGGTCAAGCAATTGGCCATTTTCGAAGATACGGATGGTGCCATATTTTTCAATGATGAACAATCTGCCTGAGCCGTCGAATGCAGATTGAATGGCAACGGGTCGGCGTAGTCCGCTGGCAATGAGCTGCCATTTGTAACTTTTTATATCGGGATATTGGCTGGCGTATGGTGTGGGGGTAACTGTCGGCGGGAGTGTGGGCGAATCCGCTTGAGGCTGTGATTCTGCCTGGGTGGCCGGAGCAGCTATCGGCGGGGAAAGAGGCGTGATGGTCGGTGAAACGGACTCTGCCAATCCCCCACAGGCGAGGATTGGCAGAGTCAATAAAATTAGCAGTCGCTTCATTATTCTTTTACATCGGTGGTTTCTGCATCCACCACATCTTCCTGCGTATCGCCGGTGGTCATGTTGCCACTAAGCGCTTTCATATGTTCCGCCACCACTTCAGGCGGACAAAATTCGGTGAAAAGATAAGATCCAAGCCAAACCACGGCAGCGTCATCCAGCATACCGACAAAGGGTAGGACAATGTTTGGCGCGAGGTCAGCAGGAAAAAGAAGGTACGCAAAAGCGCCAATTGGAATTAGTTTGGCAAATACATTCACCCGTTTATCGCCCATGAGACGAAAAATGAGCTTAAGCTGATTGACAACATTGCGGATCACGCCGCCCTGTTGTGTGATCGTGATGTTTGATGGTTTTTTCTCTGCCATTTGGTTCTCCTTTGTAATGTGCTTTCATTATATTCGATTTGCCTACAGCATTTTGATATACGAATCTTGGGGAAATGAGGTGCAAAAGAGGTAATATTTGCAGATTACAAATCGTCACATATATATGACACAAAAATCTACTTTTGGAGACCTCTCATGGAAATGATCATTGACTTCCCCGGCGGGCAGCGAGTGGATGCCCACTACCGCGGCCACGACTTTCAGACCGACCAGCCACCCGCCGATTCTGCACCGATGCCCTTCGAGCTTTTCCTGGCATCCATTGGCACTTGTGCAGGCATTTATGTGCTCGGCTTTTGCCGCCAGCGCAACCTGCCCACCGAGGGTATTCGCATCATCCAGCGCAATCATGCGAATTCGCACAGCATGGTGGACAAGATCGACCTCGATATTCAGGTGCCGCCGACTTTCCCCGCGCAATATTATGACGCGCTCGTGCGCTCTGCAGAATTGTGCAAGGTGAAGAAGACGCTGGAAAACCCGCCGAAGTTTGAAGTGAAGACGGTGGTCACCGAAGCTGCGTAACAGAAATTAGTGACAGTTCATCTGTCACTAATTTTTTTATTGTAAAATCTCTACATGCCCTATCTCATAGATGGCCATAATCTGATCCCCAAATTCGGCCTGAGGCTGGATTCTGTTGACGATGAAATAGAACTGGTTGATATATTACAGGAGTTTGCAAGACTCAAACGCCAGCAAGTGGAAGTTTATTTTGATGGAGCGCCGGCCGGTTCCGCCGGGACCCGTAAACTGGGCACCGTCCGAGCACATTTTATCCGGCTCGGTCAAACCGCCGATAGTGCCATCCGCGCCCGTTTGAATCACATGGGCAAAGCTGCCAAGAATTGGACCGTGGTCTCTTCCGACCATGAAGTGCAAAGCGCTGCGCGGGTACATCAGGCGCAATTCATAACATCCGAAGAGTTTGTAAGGCTGACTCGCAATGCAATTCAGTCCGCACCAAAGGCTGTTGCATCGGAGAAAAAGCTTTCAGAGAAAGAGGTGGATGAGTGGATCCAGTTCTTTCGTGAAAACAAGCGCTAATTCAGACATATCGTATCCAGTTTCTTATCTTACTTTAATGTTATTTAGACTAATTGGGTGTATATTATCCTCATTGACACCTGCCCTCCCCCTTTATTGGTATTTAGGTGTCTACCGCCGCCAGATTTGCATGTCCCCCCCATGCCGACTGGCGGCGGAACCTTTTAATTAATATCTTAAACTATTTTTCTGCTTCCACTTCCACATTCAAAATTCGGTCAAGCCGAAAGGTGCGGTCAGCTTCTCGGGTGTGGCAATAGGCTTGCAGATAGATGTAATCGGAGAGACCGATCACATCCTTTGGGGAAATCCAGCGTTCTGAAGTTTCGCCGTCTTTATCCACATATTTGATGAATAAACGTTTTCCGCTGTTGATGGCTTCGCTAAGTTCAGTGGGAAGGTACACGCCTTCTTCAGGCCAGGCTGGAGAATTATAGATGCCGATAAAATCATCCAACGGCTTGTCCATCGACTTGAGCGAGTCCATCATGGCGAAGAAGAGATTTTTTGCAGTGATCGCATCCCGAAGGGCGCGCGAGTCTTGCACATTGATCGTGACATGAAAGTCCATGGCGAGATGCTCAAGACTATAAGATGGCAATTCATAAAAATCGCGGGCAAGCAGCAGAGTGTCTATCAAGTTGGGGATTTCGACCGTACGTCCCAGTTTTCGGAATTCATTATCGAGAAATTGAATATCGAACTTTGCATTATGGCAGACGACCACTGCATCTTTTAACGCAGCCTCGATCTGGTCAATGACCTCTTCAAACTTTGGCGCAGCAGATAGTTTGGATTCATCCAAACCGTTGATGTAAACTGCCGAAGGCGAAAGAGTCCTTTCGGGGTTGATGAGCAGGTCAACGGTCGATTTGATGCGTTTGCCTTCGGTGAGGACAATGGCAATTTGGCAGATCCTATCTCCAAACCAGGGAGAGAGGCCGGTGGTCTCGATATCCAGAAAAGCGAAGCGGGCATTTGCGATGTTAAACATAATTGGCGCACCTTTGAGAGTGCGCCAATCTTACCGTATTTTTGGAAGAGACCAGCCAACCAACATTTTAAACGAGATACATGCATCTTTCAAAAATGGGATAATTTGGCCTCCCAAAAACAACCCATTTCGACGTATATTTACCACTATAGTATTGGGAAAACAAATAACCGTCCCGTTGTTTTGAAAACTTACAAATCGGTTATAAACAAGGAAAATATGAAAATTCAAGTACACAAAGCCATTGTATTTATCGCCTTCGGGCTTGTAACCACCGCTCTCACGGCCTGCAGTACCACAAGCAGCAACACACTTGGCGGCGTGGCAGGAGGCCAGCCAACCGCCACAACTCTTCCGGCAGAACCAGCAGCCCCTTCCCCTGAACCCACCACTCCCCCAATCCCTGAAACTTACGGACATATCATCTTCGTCTCCGACAGAGACGGCGACCAAAATCTTTACATCACCAACCCAGACGGGCAGGAAGCAACCCGCCTGACCGATTTTTCATCTGAAGAACCGCGCATTTCCCCAGACGGAACTCGTGTGGCGTTCGTCTCCAACCTCAACGACAACACGGATATTTACGTTCTGGAAATCGCTACCCGCAGCATCACCCGCATCACCGACGCCCCTCAAAAAGACTCCGCGCCATCCTGGTCGCCAGATGGCACAAGAATCGCCTTCGAATCATTTCGAGATGGGAACTTTGAGATCTACGTAAGCAACGTCGATGGCTCCAACCCCACCCGCCTCACGAATGACCCTGCTGGCGACAACAGCCCCGTCTGGTCACCTGTTGGAAACGAGATCGCCTTTGTCAGCAACCGCTTTGGGAACTCGGACATTTTCCTGATGACCCTGAACGGCGCACCTGCCACATTGACAACAAACTCCGCTCCTGATTCCGCCCCAGCCTGGTCCCCGGACGGAAACACTCTCGCCTTCCAGACATACTCCGGCGAACTCTCGAACATTTGCACCATCGGGCGCGACGGGCTCAACCAACGCTGCGTTACCAGCGCCCCCTCAGATTATGGTTCACCCGTCTGGTCATCGGATGGCCTCTTCATTGCCGCAAATGCGAAGCAAAGCGCAGGCTACGGTATTGACGTTATCAATGTTCAAGATGGCTCCAAGCTCCAGCTATTTTCTGCTGGAATTGACCCGCGCGGTGATCCCGTCTGGTCCCCTGAGAGGACAAGGTTGGTCTTTTCAGCACAGTCAAATGGAGATTTGGACCTGTTCACTGTCCTAATCGCCTCCAATGAATTCACCAACATTACCGCCAACAACAGCTTTGACGGTCAACCTGCATGGAGCGCTCAATAGGCTTGGAAGGTCTTGAGGTTACTTCAACAAAAAAGAGACACCTTTTGGATGTCTCTTTTTTGTCATATTTACCCAACTGAACGAGGAATTTAACGCCAAGTGAATTTCAAATCACCAGTCGGTTGACCTTCCCAATAATGGGGGTTGGGGCCAAGAACAAGCCCTTCATCCGTCCATGAGGAGACGACATACAAACCACTGGAAATGATAGTGCCATCTTTCCCTCCATAATTACCGGCAGCGAGAGCGCTTGGGCTCAGGATGGCAAAGGCGGGGTCCGCTAGATAGGCAAGCAATTCAGGCACGGGACGGTTGAGGTGGATCAACACGGTGTTCACGTCCACTTTTTGAATGCCATCCACGGAGGATTTTGCGCGGTCATCCGCTCCCTTTTCGCCGCGAAAGCCCAAAAAGATGCGGCCCCAGGCAGCGTAATCTCCACCGCCGCGTAAGGGACTTTGGGGATCAAACCAGCGATTGAAGTTATCCACAACAATATCCGGGGTAATAGGCGTGCCGTCGCTAAAGGCGGCACCTGAGCGCAGGGTAAAAACATAGTCCAACTGATCGTCAGAAACAACCCAGGACTCAGCAAGACCAGGGTGAGGTTTTCCATCTGCGCCCAACTGAAGGAGCCCTTGATAGAGATACTGGGAAATCATCAACGAGTCTGCATCCTGCGCTAAAGCGGGGTCAAGGTTAATATCCACGCTGATCTGCTGCGGAGCGGCTGTCTCCGTCTGCTCGGGTGCTGTGGTTGCAGCAACAGCAGTCTCGGTGGCTTGCTCCGCTGTGGCAGTAACAGTCGCTTTGGGCTGACAAGCCGTCAACAGGATCAGCGAAGCCAACAATAAAACAGCAGAAAGGGACATGGATTTTTGATTTTTCATTATTTATAAATTTCCTTGTTTTTTGACATCACGTATTCTTTATTCTAGCCCATATTAATTAATTATGGAATAAGAAATCAATTAAGTATTCGGTCGAAATAAATTTTAAAAAAATACGCTCAAGCCGCCGCCCCCGTCGCCGAGGACGGCGGCTTGAGCAGGAATTTGTTTTCTAAAGACGTACGGCTGGCTACTCAGCAGCGGGCAAAAAAGATGTGCGACCCTTTTTTTGCAAGTTGCCCTACTAATAGTATGGATAAGTAAATATAAAAACTACGAGCATTTAAGGTCCGGCAAGGTTAATAATACAGTTGCAACCCGCCAAATTCAGGATAAGACATCTCTTATTAGATATAATGAAGATGACATCTCGAATTCGGAAAAGTGGCTGATGTGCCTGCCGAGTAATCATGATTTATTTTATCTTTCATCAAAAAGCAGCACACAGAAAATACAGAGGCCGTATGCAAACAAAAGGTCATTCCAAATTCTTAACTTTCCTCTCAGTGACGATCATGTTTTGTCCCTTATTCTGGCAGCATGTGCCCCCGCACCACTTTCCGGGGCTGCTGGAGCAGGTTCAACCGAACCACCAGTCGTCGCGACAGATCCGCCTGTCGTTGCGACTGACCCGCCTGTCGTTGTCGCAGTTGCTTCCGATACGCCAGTCCCAACTAACACGGACGCTCCCTCCCAGGCTCAGTCTGGCGGAAGTGTTGTTGACACCGCCACCCCAACCAGGACGGTCACTCCCTCCCCTACTCCAATTACGCCTTCCCCAACAACTGGATCGGGTGGAGCTGGAGCGGGAGCAAATAATGTTTCAGTACCAACGGACACTCCCACAGCCACAAGCACGCCTCAGATCCAGGCAGCCGCCGCAGTCGCAGCAGCTGTCACAGATCCGTATCTTGGTTTAAGTGTGGCTTGTAACAATGACCTGTCTGCCACCTTTACTATTACCAATATCGGCGGTCCCTTGAGCGGCGGCAGCTACACGGTCAGCGAACCGGGCAAGGCTTCGGTAACAGCCTCGTTCGATTTGGCAACCAGCCAAAGCATCTCCTTCAAAACCGCCGGCAACGCCACCATTTCGGTTACTTACACCACTTCCGAACTTGAACGCGTTGACCTCTCCGCCGTTGGGACCTGTCTGCCTTTATCCGTCAATACTGCGACATACACGCCGACTATGACAAAGACGCCGGCTCCGACCAAAACTCCAACAGCTACAAAAACCGCCACGTCCACCATTACGCCGGGACCTTCCCCCACGCCAACCAATACAAAGACACCGGCTCCGACCAAAACGCCAACAGCCACCATTACGCCGGGACCTTCCCCCACGCCGACCAATACAAAGACACCGGCTCCGACCAAAACACCTTCACAGACGCCAACCACAACATTAACACCATCCTTCACACCCACCCAGGGTATCGTAGACGGTCAACTGGACTTGCAGGTATTCTGTAACTCCGACCTCAGCGCCACCTTTATTATTCGAAACATCTCCGGCTCTGTCAGCGATGGAAATTACAAGCTTTCAGACCCAGCGTTAAGCGACATCATCAATCTTGCGCCAGGCAGTTCGGTTTCCATAAAAGGTGCCGGTTATGCGACCATGACCGTGACCTATAAGACTTCGATCCTCTCCTCGGTGACATTGAGTACTGTCGGCTCGTGCGCAAAACGCCCAACGAATACTCCAACCAGCACCCCAAGCAGCACACCGACCGGTGCCCCTACCAACACTCCAACCAATACGCCGCCTGCGCCTCCTTCATTATCTGCAACAGGCGTGTGCAGTGGAATCAATACCGGCTCAGCAACTTTCGTTATCACGAACAACGGCAGCGCCATGAGCACTCCGTACACCTACAATGTGACGGACGACAAGGGGGTGGTTGTCGATACTGGAACCTTCCAGCTGCCCGCAGGCGGAAGCACGGTCATTAATGTGAGCGGCTCTTCAGGTACGTACACGTTATCCAGCCCCAACGACAATTCACTGACCGCGCTGGCTGATATGAGTCTCTGCGTACCGCCTCCTCCGCCTCCAGCTTTATCTGTGGCAGGTGCATGTACAGCCGTTGTTGGCCAAGCCACATTCGTTGTCACGAACAATGGCCAAGGAAATATGCCGAAAGCCTACACGTATAACGTCACTGACGCGAGCGGCCAGATCGTAGACACCAACACCTTCCAACTGGCAGCAGGAGCAAGCACCACGATCACCGTGAATGGCTCCTCGGCATCCTACACATTTACCAGCCCGGATGATGCGAAGCTGACAACCGTTGCGGATATGACGCGCTGCATACTCCCTCCACCACCTCCGCCTCCGCCAACTCTTAAATCTGCCGGCGCATGTACCGCAGGCACTGGCACAGCGACATTCGTGATCACAAACAACGGCGCGGATATGCTCACTCCGTACACGTACAACGTCACAGATGACAGTGGTAATGTGGTCCAGACCTCCACCTTCCAACTGGCAGCAGGAGCAAGAACCACCATCACCGTGACCGGCACTTCCAAGTCCTACTCGCTTGCCAGCCCGAATGACGGCAGCTTGTCGGTGGTCGCGGATATGTCCACCTGTGTGACTCCGCCGCCCGCCCCTGTCCTTTCAGCAAGCGGCGTGTGTACCTCCAATGCGGGTGAGGCAACCTTTATCATCACCAATACCGGCACAGACATGCCGACTCCGTACACCTACGAGGTCAAGGATGCAAGCGGCGCCGTTGTAAAAACCGCCACCTTCCAATTGACCGCGGGTCAGAGTACGACCATCACGGTTACCGGCAATTCGACATTGTATACATTGACGAGCCCGAATGACAGCAAATTAACTGCCAAGGCGGATATGTCCACCTGCGTAACGCCTCCGCCGCCGCCTGCCCTTACAGCCAATGGCCTCTGTACTGAAGAGCCGCAAACTGCATCCTTCATCATCACGAACAATAGTGTTGATATGAAAACGGCTTACCTTTACACCGTAAAGGATATCTACGGCAATGTCATTCAAGCGAGCACTCCCTTCCAACTGACAGCCGGGCAAAGCCTGACCATCACATTAAGAGGTGTCACCACCGGCTTGATCCTGTTCATCACAGATGCGCACAATCTGACGGCGCAAGCCTCCATGGCCAACTGCCATGAATCGGTGCCTGCTCTCGCCCCGGCTCCGCCGTCGATCTGCATCCAATGCCTCATCTTCCACACCTTCCGCGACGAGAACCTCGAAGTCTATCGTCTGGATGGGATTGAAGGCCAGCCTGGCTTCAAGCTGTACAACCTCTCCAAGGATGAAGCTGTAGACAGCCGCCCAAGCCGCGCGCCAAACGACTCCAGCGTGGTGTTCCAAAGCAACCGTGATGGCAACGTGGAACTCTATTACACAGACCTGCTGGGCAGCGGTGAAGCCACCCGCCTGACGAAAACACAATCGAACAACACCAACCCGATGTACGGACCGGATGCGCGCACCATCGTCTATCAAAGCGACCGGAACGGCAGCTTTGATCTCTTCACCATCGATCAGGTCACCGGCAAGGAGACCCAGATCACGAGTGACAAGGCGGATGATGTCAACCCGTTCTACTCACCCGACCTCAAGTGGATCGTCTTCCAAAGCAACCGCTATAACAATTGGGATATCTTCGCTCTCAATGTGGAAACAGGCACCCAATATCAACTGACCAATACCCTGACAGATGAGACCTTCCCAAGCTGGTCACCCAACGGCAGGCAGATCTCCTATCTTGTGAACAACGCCGGTCAAACTGACCTCGTCATCATCGACACGAAGGGCAAGAACCTGCAGCGCATCACCGTGGATGGGCACACCGACAACCCCGTCTGGTCACCTGAAGGCAACCGTATCGCCTATCAATCCGAACGCAATGGCAACCTTGATGTGTACAGCTATGACCTGATCAACAAGAAAGAATATCGAGTGACCACCTACGAAGGCATCGATTCAGGCCCGACCTGGGACTGCGGCGGCACAAACCTGGCATTCACTTCGCTGAGAGACGGCGACCCGAACATCTTCCAGGTGTTCTGGCAGGGCGGCTCCGCCGGCAATATGACCATCGACCCAGCCACCGACAAATGGTCTCAATGGCGCCCATCGAACGATGTATCGAGCGTCGGGTATTAGCAAAACCTATTCGTCATTGCGAGGGCAACAGCCCGAAGCAATCGCCTTACTCACGAAGATTGCTTCGTCGCAATGACGAATAATCAGTGAACGAACAGAAAGGGCACGCAAGTGTCCTTTCTGCTTTTTTAATATGAAAGGTACCGCAATATCTATCTTACGAGCGCCCTTGCATAAGCAACATACATGTTGCTGTACTTATCTTCGTCCTCAAACTACAGCTATAATTTGCGAATGGAAACTGTATTTACTTTTGTCCCTTCACGAAATCATGAATACCCCGATCACCCCGAGAGACCGGGCAGGTTGGAGATCCTTGAACCGCAGCTTGATTCCTTTGGCGCGGAACAAATAGAACCGATCCGCGCGAGTGTGGACGAGGTGGCGCGCGTGCATGAGACTGGACTGATCGCGGCCATCGAAGAAGTCTGTACACAGGGACCGGGCGTGATCGACCATGCCCCCACCTATATCACGCAAACGTCGTATGAAGATGCCTTGCTCGCCGCCGGCGGAGTCATTGCCTGTTCGCGGGCAGTGATACGCGGGGAAGCGAAGAATGCTTTTGCCATCGTCCGCCCGCCGGGGCACCATGCCGAACCAGACCGCGCCATGGGGTTTTGCATCTTCAACAACATCGCCATCGCCGCGCAGGATGCCTTGGCCAATGGAATGGAACGTGTGATGGTGATCGACTATGACGCGCATCATGGCAACGGCACGCAAGCTGCGTTCATGAACAACGAGCGGGCTGGTTTTATTTCCACACACCAATGGGGAATTTACCCCGGCACAGGCTGGATCGAGGATGCACCGCATGCAAGGAAACGAATCGCAAATGTCCCCTTACATGCCCGCGCAGGGGATGCCACCTTCGCGCGCATCAGCGACGAAATCTTCAAACCAATGGTCGAAGCGTTCCGCCCGCGGATGCTGCTGGTCTCGGCAGGTTTTGACGCGCATTGGAATGATCCGCTCACTTCGCTGGGACTCTCCACGCGGGGCTATTTCAACATCTCAAAGAAGCTGGTTGACCTTGCGGAAGAGTATTGTGACGGCAAAATTGTCTTTGTGCTCGAAGGCGGCTACGACCCGCACAACGTGGCTCACGGCGTGGATGCTGTTTTCGGCGCATTGACCGGCCGTCCGCTTAAGTATGAAGCGAATGACCCCTCCCCTTTCAAAGACCCAGACCCCGAGTCGCGCATCGCAGAGATCCGCAACTGGCATGGGCTGTCATCGTAAATATTTTGATCCACCTCACCTACCGCAAACATTAGGAGTATTAGATGAAAAGACTTTTTACATTCATGTTGCTGCTGGCTGTTTTATCAATGGCGTGCCAAACTTTGATGCCAACCCCGCCAACACAGCAGGAAGTTACCCAGCCGCCCGTGGCTGTGAGCACAGACATTTTGGCGAAACTGCATGAGATGGGCGGGGCTCCGTGCGCAGAGAATCCCGAGCTGATCTGCGTGACCATTCAAGTGCCGCTGGATCATTTTGATGCAGCCAACCAGGAAAGCATAGATGTAGTTTTTGCCGTGCTGCCTGCATCTGGAGAGCGTTACGGCATGTATGTGCAAGCCTTTCCGGGCGGCCCCGGCGGAGAAGGCATCAGCAGTGCATATACGGGTTATTTCAGCGATGGGATCCTCGAACATTATGACATCGTATATTTCGACCAGCGCGGGATCGGGCTTTCCAACCCTTTGGAATGTCCGCTGGCATATGCGAAGGATTTTATTAGCTATATGAGCGGAGTGGATAATAGCGGCGAAGAAGGCTATGACACACCCGAAGAACAACAAGCTTTAGTGGACGATACCCGCGCCTATATTGAAAGCTGCGTTGCCGAGATCGGCATTGACCCTGCCAAACTGAAATTCTTCGGCACAGATCAGGTTGCGGAAGATATTGAATCGTTCCGTGCAATCGTCGGTTATGAAAAGTTTTGGATGTATGGCGTAAGCTACGGGACAGCCGTTGCGCAAACGTATGCGTACGCGCACCCTGACCGCCTTGCCGGTTTGATCCTGGATGGCACCATCAACATGACCTTAAGCGGAGAGGAAGGCGTTCATTCGCAGGAAGCAGCCTTCGACAAAGTTTTGCTCGCGGTGCTGAATGCCTGCAATGAAGATCAAACCTGCTCCGCCGACATGGGCGGCAAGGACGCGGTGGCCGTGTATGACGATCTTGCCAAACAGGTTGCAGACAAACCCATCGAGTATCAATTTCCCCTGCCGAACGGCGAAAAGGTGAACGGCTCTTTTACCTTCAACCAATTGGAATACACCACTTCCTATCAACTGTACTCATTGGATGGCCGCATGATGCTATTGAAGGCACTGGCGGCAGCGCAGCACGGCAACATTATTCCGATGGTGCGTTTGATGTATCACAACGCAACCATCGACCCTGCCACATTTACCTATATCGGCGACCCGACCTTCTCCGACACCATGTTCCTTGGCGTATTCTGCACGGATGATGCCTACTTCAGCGGGACTCAGGATGAGCGCATCGCGGAGTCCATTGCGGCGGGTCAGGCTTCGAACGGCACGGTGCCGCGCCTTGACGGTTCCTTGTATGTTGGGGTGAGCTGTGCCTACTGGCCTGCCGCACCCCAGCAACCCGCCCAACGCGAGCCGCTGGTTTTGGACGGTGTGCCCACGTTCGTTTTGAACGCCACACTGGACCCAGCCACCCCGTTCGAGGAAGGGCAGTTCGTGGCGCAGCATCTCGCAGACGGGTATCACATTTATGTGGAAGGCGGCGTGCATTCCATTTATGGCTGGGGAAATGAATGCCCCGATCAGTACATCACCGATTTTCTGGTGGATGGCAAACTACCCTCTGAGCATGAGATCGTGTGCAAGGATTGGGAGACGCAACCTTACTCCGCCTATTCCGCCAACATGCCGCAAAAGATCAGCGATTTTTCCGACCCCATGGAGATGATCACCTCTCTTGAGGATAATCTCTATTACCTGCCCGAGGTAGCCTTTGGAGATTGGGAAACAGACGACACGGTCGGCTGCGACTTTGGCGGCACGTACACCTTCGGCCTCGCGGGTAACGGGGCGGCATATTCCTATGACCAATGCTCCATGATGCCCGGGCTTGTGGTGACAGGCACTGGCACCTATCGCAGCGGTATTCAAGTTTTCAGTTCAACATTAACTATCAGCGGCTCAAAAAGCGGCACATTGAACTATACCTATAATGCCCAGACCCGATCCGCGACCCTCACGGGAGACTACGGCGGCGAGACCATTAACCTCAGTAGGTAGAGAGATTTATATTCTCACCTTACATCCGTCATTGCGAGCCGCCGATCTTGCCTTTCCCTGGCACCGCCCGCCAGGGCAGGTATGGCGTCTCAGAATCATGGGATTGCTTCGGGCAAGAGCAAGTGCGCCCTCGCAATGACGAAAATAAGCACCGTCCCGACACTTGCGACGAGCGCGCTCCCTCAGTGTGACATAAACCTGACTTTACAGATACATACCAAAAGAATTGCGTCTCGTTGTCCCCATTAATATTCTGTTGTACACTATGGCAAAACAAGCAAGATAGAGGAGTGAAGCATGGCAAGAAAGGAAAGCAAGGGGTTCGTTCAACTGGAATGGGTCTGCCCGAACTGCAATGTCCGCAACCCGGGCCCGGTTAAAACCTGCGAAAGCTGCGGCGCACCGCAACCAGAGAATGTGAAGTTCGAACGCGCCGCGGAAGAAAAGATCGTTACCGACGAAAAACTCGTGCAGGCTGCGAAAGCCGGCGCGGATATCCACTGCGGATTCTGCGGCACGCGCAACCCTGCCACAGCAACAAACTGTTCCCAATGCGGTGCGGACTTAAAAGAAGGCAAAGCCCGTCAGGAGGGACAAGTTCTACAAGCCGCTCCAGCTGCGCCGAAAGTTGTCCACTGTGCAAATTGCAATGCCGAAAACCCAGGCACGGCCACCCTGTGTTCTCAATGCGGCGCGCCGTTGACGAGGGCCGCTACGCCCGCCGCACCTGCCGCCAAGCCAGCGCAAGCCGCCGCCAAAGCGAATGCCCAGCCTCAGAAAAAAACAAACTGGTTCCTCTTTGGCGGGATCGGGGCAATCCTTCTCGTGTGCTGCGCGGCGATCTTCATTCTGTTCGTGCTGCCCTCCAAATCTGTGGATGGGACCGTGAGCGATGTGTACTGGCAGACATCCGTCCCTGTGCAGGAAGTGCGCGCAGTGAACCACTCGGAAGAAAGCGGCAACCCGCCTTCGGATGCGTATAACGTCTCCTGCCGCGATGACAGCCGCGAAGTCTGCGAGGACAAGACCATTGATAAAGGCAACGGTTTCGCGGAAGTGGTGCAAGAATGTCACACGGAGACCACCCAATATTGCAGCTACACCGTGGACGAGTGGACGACCATCCAAAGCTATGACCTGAGCGGCAATGACCTGTATCCACAATATGCATCGCCGAGCTATAGCAGCGATCAACGCCTCGGCACCTCCAGCGAAACATTGACCGTGACCTTCAGCACCTCCAACGGACAGGAGACCTACTCCCCCAGTTCGGAGAGCGAGTTCCAGCAGTTCCAGATCGGCAGTGTGTGGACGCTGAAGATGAATGCGGTTGGCGGAGTGTTGAGTGTGGAAAGAAAGTGAATAGTGGGTAGTGGTGAGTGGGTAGTAGTGAGTGGTGAGTGGTTAGTAAAAAGTAATGAGTAATGAGTAGTTGATGTTGTGTCGCGCGCAAAAGCGTGAGAGTCTTTGAGATAGTATGAGATAGTAGTAGAGATGCTTCGCTTACGCTCAGCATAACATAGCCATAAAGAAAAGAACTCCTGACTTCGTCAGGAGTTCTTTTCTCGTCATTGCGAGCTGCGTTCGTTGCAGCGAAGCAATCTCAGATTCTGCGAGAGATTGCTTCGCCCCTCGCCATTTAAGGCTCGGGGCTCGCAATGACGGGATTGGCTTGTGCTTTAGGCAGTCTCTGAAAAGCGAACGTGCCAATTGTGACGGCGGTACTATATAATCGTCTCATTCTGAATTTGGAGCCTATATTTTGAACGATCACTCATTAATCACCACGTTGAAAAGCCTGCGCGGGAATCCGCGCGGTTGTGTGTATACGGAACCGCTATGGGGCATTCCCTTCAACCTGTATTCGCCCTATGTTTCCATATATATGATCGCATTGGGTATGACAGACAAACAGATCGGGCTGATCGTCAGCATCAGTTGGGGCTTTCAGATCTTTCTGGCGTTATTGAGCGGCGTGGTGACGGACAAACTGGGCCGCAGGCTAACCACCTTGATCTTCGATATTCTGGCGTGGACCGTTCCCGCGATCATTTCGGCAGTGGCACAGAATTTTTGGTATTTTCTGGCGGCGGGCGTCATTAACAGCGTTTGGCGCATCACCCTCAACTCGTGGAGTTGCCTGCTGGTGGAGGATGCGGATCAAAATCAACTGGTGGATATTTACACGTGGATCCACATTGCCAATGTGATGGTCGGGTTCATTGCGCCGCTGACGGGGGTGTTGATCGGTGTCTTTTCGCTGATACCCACCATTCGCGGACTGTACGTCTTCGCGGCGGTCATGTTCACGGTGAAGGCGGTCGTCACATACTTAATGACGGAAGAGACTGGGCAGGGAAAGATCCGCATGCATGAGACGCGCCACCAAAGCGCACTCAGCGTGCTGAGTGAATACAGCGGAGTATTGAAGGAATTGTTGCGCACGCCGCAGACGTTGTACACGGCGGGCATCATGCTGGTGATCAGCATTACCACGCTGGTCAGCGGGAGTTTTTGGGCGATCATTGTGACGGAGAGACTGCACATCCCCGCTCAGAACCTGGCGATCTTCCCATTCGTCAAATCGGCGGTGATGCTGTTCTTTTTCTTCGTGATCATGCCGCGCATCAGCAAGCTGCATTTCAAACTGCCGTTGACGCTTGGGTTTATCGGCTTTGTCGTCAGCAATGTGATCCTGATCACCGCGCCGAACTTGAGCTATGTCTTTCTCGTGGTCAGCGTGTTTTTGGAAGCCTGCTGCCTGGCGGCTGTGAACCCGTTGATGGACCAAATGGTGGTGTTGACGATTGACCCGAAGGAGCGCGCGCGCATCCAGTCCATTATTTATGTGTGCATCATTCTGATCACCTCCCCCTTCGGCTGGATCGCTGGAAGCCTTTCGAGCATCAACAAGGCGCTGCCCTTCATTTTGAACATCGGCCTGTTCGCCCTTGGCGCGGCGCTGGTGTATCTGGCTGGAAACGCTTCTCAAAAAAGAACAGCCGCAGAAGCGACGGTATCCTGATGAAGACGGCGGCGATCATCGGCGGCGGACCTGCGGGCTTGATGGCTGCGGAAGTGTTAAGCGGACACGGCTTGCAGGTGGATGTATATGATTCGATGTCGTCGCTGGGGCGCAAATTCTTGATGGCTGGCAAGAGCGGCTTGAATTTGACCCATTCGGAGCCGTTCGAGAAATTCGTCTCGCGGTATGGAAACAAAAAGCGGGAAGTTGAAAAATGGCTTTTGGATTTTACGCACGATGATCTGCGCGAGTGGGCGCGCGGACTGGGGGTGGAGACGTTCGTGGGGACTTCGGGGCGGGTGTTCCCAAATGAGATGAAGGCAAGCCCCTTGCTACGGGCGTGGTTGAAGAGGCTGGATGCGGCGGGGGTGAGTGTCCATTTGCGGCATAGGTGGAACGGGAGTCTTGTCGCCGAGGACGGCGACAAGAGCGGTTCTGCAGGTGGTGACAAGAGCAAGCTAATGACTACTGTCGAGGATGGCGACAAGAGCGGTTCTGCAGGTGGCGACAAGAGCAACTCTGCGTGGATGGGGAACATCACCGCCGGGGACGGCGGTGCAAGTAGGATGGTTGAAGTTGAGTTTGAAACGCCCGATGGACTCAAGACTGTCAAAGCGGATGCTGTGATCCTAGCTCTTGGGGGCGGGAGTTGGGCAAGACTCGGTTCCAGCGGAGAATGGGTCGATTGGCTGGATCAGGCGGGGGTTAAGGTGGAGGCGTTGAAACCGTCCAATTGCGGATTCGATGTGGCGTGGAGTCCATTTTTCAAAGAGAAGTTTGACGGGCAGCCGATCAAATCTGTGGCGCTGACGTTTGGGGAGTTTCATCAACAGGGCGAGTTTATTGTGACGAAGGAAGGCGTGGAGGGGAGTTTGGTGTATGCGGCTTCGGCGGGGATGCGGGATGAGATCCTGTCGAATGGAAAAGCGGTGATGCGGCTGGACCTGGCGCCCGATAAAACGGAGGCGCAACTGTTGGAGAAGTTATCGAAGCCGCGTGGGTCGCGTTCGATGGCGAGCCATTTGGAGAAGACGGCGGGGATGAAGGGGGTGAAGGCGGGGCTGCTGCGGGAGTTCGTGCCGAAGGAGGAGTTTGGGGATATGGCGCGGCTGGCGTTTTACATCAAGCATCTGCCTGTGCCGCTGACGGCGGCGCGTCCGTTGGATGAGGCGATCAGTTCGGCGGGCGGCGTGAGTTTTGAGTCTTTGGATGAGGATTTGATGTTGAAGAATATGCCTGGCGTCTTTTGCGCGGGTGAGATGCTGGATTGGGAGGCGCCGACGGGCGGTTATTTGCTGACGGCTTGCTTTGCGAGCGGGCGCGTGGCGGCGAACGGGGTGATGACGTGGCTGGGGAAGCGATAAGCCAACGTTGAACGAAGATGCGATCCTTTGACCACCTGACAAAGGATCGTGCCAAAGAATTTTTTAGTACGCGGATGGCACGGAAATATAAAAAAAATCCGTAGTTCGATCCATTTTGAAGTTAAAGAATCCGTTCTTTCTGGCTTTGTTGCAGGCCTGTTGCTGCGGCAGGGCTTTTTTTAAATGGGGATTTCTTTTTAACACGAATACCGCTAAAAGAGCAAATTTCGCGAACTTTTATTGAGTTTCGCAAACATTTTCCTGATTTGCGATTTTCGCGTCAGGCTTAACTGTAAATTTGAAAACATGCCAAACGATTTGAAATAAATATGATGAGCGCTGTTCATCAGGTCTGGTCTTTTGCACGCAATGACCCGCCCACGCAATGACCCGCCCACGCAATGAGCCGCCCCACGCAATGAGCCGCCCCACGCAATGAGCCGCCCCACGCAATGAGCCGCCCCACGCAATGAGCCGCCCCGACGTAAACGTCGGGGCTACATTTACAAAGCCGCCTAAAGGCGACTTGAGCCTGCTTTGCAGGCTTTGCAACTAGATTGTTCGCAAAAACCCTGCAACTGGCCTCTATTGCTTTTTCAAGTTTGAGCCCATATAATGATTGTTGAAATATAAAGGGTGTTATACGGATTACGTCCGTATAACACCCCGCACAGGCGTCTTATACGGACACCGTCCGCATATACACTAGTTAGTGCGACTTGGCTACATCAGCGCCGTTTTTTGCCAGCGCTTTTTATTGGTAAAGTTCGCTCCCTCCCCATTTTGTCTTTCGGATTTTTTAGGTTGGTTAGCGGTTTCGCTTT